>JACXTT010012708.1_pt1 | contig 11156 bp, 12 predicted proteins | sample 9270951 | NCBI WGS metagenome assembly JACXTT01 (sample SAMN15532306, study PRJNA645909) | rock metagenome | isolation source: weathered quartz diorite | place: Puerto Rico | collected 2017-06-21 | reverse complement strand
TGATCGCGTCCACGCGCTGATCCGCGGCGAGCAGTGCCGTGGTGCGGCGGCGCGCGGTCTCGCGCGTGGCCGGCTCCACGGCGGGGCTCGCCACGATGCGGACGTTGGGGACCCGAGTGAAGGCGAGGCGGATGCCCGCCACGCGATCGCGGACGGCCGTCACGCTGGGCTGGTCGAGGATCGCGATGCTCCCCCCGCCGTTCAGACGGTGTCCGACGTACCAACCGGCGAGCTCGCCAGCCATCCGGTCGTCGCTGCCGATATGCGCCACGATGTCGTTCGTATCGCCGTCGGCGGTGGCGGTCACCATGGTGAAGACGGGAATCCTGGCTCGGGCGGCCCGACTGATGGCGTCTCCGAGGGCGGCGGGGTCGATGGGATCGATGAGAATCGCCGCGACGCGCTGCGCTGCGAAACTGTCCACCTGTGCAGCTTGGCGCGCGCGGTCGCCCCCGGCCGTGACGACGCGCACATCGAGCTGCAGGCTATCGGCCACCGGTGCCATGCCATTCCGGAGATCTGCCGTGAGCCTGCCGGAATCCGTGGGGAGGGTGACGCCGATGCGGGGGCGGCCGTGTCGCTCGGTGCCGCAGCCGGCGACGATGGCCGAGGCGAGGAAAACGGGGAGCGGTGCTCGCATACCGCCAAAGTAGTAAACGCCCTTGATTTTCGCGACGCGCCTTTCTATCAGTGTGCGACCCTCAACGTGGAGCGCGAGTGTGAGCGGAATCCCTCTGCGGGTCGCGGTCGTGCTGCTGTTCGGCTGCGTCGTCACGGCGACGGTCGCGGACGCGCAGCGACGCGTCCGGGGCGGGCGCGCCGTTCTCGTGGATCGGCCGGCCATCGGCCCACGCATCGGCTACGATTTCGACGCCGACCACGTGTTCCTCGGGGGCCAGCTCAACCTGCCTGTGGGCCGGCGCTGGGCGCTGGTGCCGTCGGCGGAGTTCTACCCCGGGGCGAACGGGTCACCGTTCCGCTTGAACGCGGACCTGAAGTACCATCCGCCGACGGTCTACGGGCTGTTCTATTTTGGGGCGGGGTTCGCGTACCTCCATGCGAACGGGGCGAGTGACGCGGGCGCGAACGTGTTCGCGGGGTGGGAGGGCCGGCGCTCCCGGCCGTTCAAACCGTTCCTCGAGGCGCGGTTCGTTTTCGCCGACCGCACCGCGTTCAACGTGCTGGCGGGCCTCAACTTCCCCCTGTAGCTAGAACTCCATCAGCTCCATCCGGCGCAGGCCGACCCAAAGCGATGTCGCCGTCACCGCCGCGCACAGCGCGGCGGCGACGGCGAACCACACGACCATCGTCGCGTCTACCACGATGGGGTGCCCGAGGTACACCGAGCGCACGTACTGGTAGACCGCCTGCCACAAGAGGAAGATCACGAGCGCGAGCAGGACGATCGTTGCCATCATGTAGACTAGCCCACCGAACGACGTCGGAATCTGTGCGGCGTTCTCGGTCTCGAACTGCGGGTACAACGCGCCGAACGCGAGCGCCAGCGCAGCGATCGCGAACGTCAAGCCGGCGATCGTCACGAGCCCCACGGCCATCATGAACGGTCGCACTTCCAGGAGGACGTTGGTGAGGCCCGTGAGGAGCACGGCGAGCGCGAGCAGCGGAACGGTGCCCACCCAATACTTGGACCACAGCAGCGTGCGCAGGTCGAGCGGGCTCGAGCGGAGGAGCCACATGTGCCGGCCCTCGAGCGACACCGCGGGGAAGATGAATCGCGCCGCGATGGCCGCGAGGACGAAGCCCGCCAACCCGAGGTTCAGGAACGACACGAGCGTCACGTAGAAGAATCCCACCGCCTCGCCCCGGTGCAGCGGCAGCGTCTTGATGTTGAACAGGTAGACCAGGACCAGAACGGCCAGCAGGATGAGCTGGCTCCATTGCGTCGTGTCGCGGAAGAAGAGCTTGATGTCCTTGATCACGAATTCACGCTTGGCGACCGGGAGGAACCCGAGCGCCGTGCCGACCGTGAGTTGCCACACGCCGCCCCGCACGAAGCGCTCGGCGGCCTCCTGCGCTTTCGTGAATCCGGGTGCGAACAGTCGCCGGTGGAGAAGCGCTCCGAGCGTGACGAACGCTGCGGCCGTGCTCCACAGCAGCGCGAGGGGCATGAAGTCGACCTGGCCCCGGAGGAATCCCATGATCGCCTGGCTGACCCACTCGCTCGGCAGGTACGGCGACGTCGGCGTACGCAACACGGCGATGAAGTCGAGCAGATTGCGGAATCCCTCTGGAGACGCGAGCCGCTCCGGCCGGATCAATCGAAACAGCAAGATCAATCCGCCCGCGGCTCCGAGTGCGACGATCGACAGCAGGTCTCGAGTGCGCCGCGCCGGGAAAATGTTCACGAGAATGAGCGTGAGCGCGGAGCCGGCCACCGCTGGGAGCACCAACAGCGGGAATACGGCGAGTACCGCGTAGGGCACGAACAGCGGGCCCCCCCGAAACACGACGCCGTACGCCACGAAAACCGGGACTGCCATGAGCGCGACCATCCACGACGAATGCAGCAGCGTCTCGCTCAGCTTGGCGAGGTAAATGTGCAGCCAATCGACCGGGGCCGCGATCAGCAGGTCGAGGTCCTTCGCGAGGAAAAAGCTCGAGAGGGCCGTGATCACGTTCGACAACACGAGAATCCCGATGAACGCCAGCAGCACGACGCCGAGGATTTTTCCGGCGAGCAGTGGTCCGATGTCTTCCACGCCGCGCAGGGATTTGAGAATCCGGTAGAGCATAGCGAACACGCCGACCCAGAATGCCAGCCCCATGAGGATCAGAGTGAGCAGCTTGCCCGAGCCGCCGCGCGAGCGCTCCTCGCGGATCCGCTGGAGGGCGGTGCGCCACTTGGGCTCGAGCACGCGCCACAGTGAGGGCTGGGCGGGTGTCAAGCCGCTTCCCCGTCGCCCAGGACCTCAGCGAGCTCGCGCACGTGCGCACCGCCCGTGAGCTTGAGAAAGAGCTCCTCGAGGCTCGCGTCGCCGGCCCGATGCTGCTGCCGTAGATCGTCGACCGTGCCTTCGGCGACGATCTTGCCTTGCTGGATGATCGCCATCCGGTCGCACATCGCCTCCGCGACCTCGAGCGTGTGCGTGCTCATGAGCACCGTGCCCCCACGGGCCACGAACTGCCGGAAGATGTCCTTGAGGAGACGGGCGGCCTTCGGGTCGAGCCCGACCATCGGCTCGTCCACGACGATGTACTGCGGCCGGTGAATCAGCGCGCTCGAGATGATGAGTTTCTGGCGCATCCCGTGACTGTAGGCCTCGACCAGCTCGTCCTTCCACTTTTCGAGCTCGAAGACCTCGAGCAGCTCCGTGATGCGGCGCTCCACGGCGGCGCCTTCCTGGCCATAGAGTGCCGCCACGAACCGCAGAAACTCAGCGCCGGTCAGTTTGTCGTACACGAAGGGACGGTCGGGGATGAAGCCGAGCCGCGTCTTGGCGGCGATGGGATTGTGGTGCACATCGTCGCCACCGAGCAGCACCCGACCATGGGTCGGGCGCAGGATTCCGGCGATCATCCGCAACGTGGTCGTCTTGCCGGCGCCGTTCGGCCCGAGAAATCCATACAGAACGCCGCGCGGGACGTCGAGTGAGATACCGTCCACGGCCACGAAGCTGCCGTACTGCTTGGTCAAGCCCTCCAGTCGGATCATAGCACCTCGAGCTTGAGGCTCCCGGTGAGCGGGAGCAGCTCCATCTGCCGGGCCAATCCGCCGGTCGTCACGCGCAGGTGCGCGGCATCCGCCGGGAATTGACCGAACGTCGGGTCCACCGCCACCCAATCACCGAGGTACACCTCCGCCCACGCGTGATAGTAAAACCGGCCGCCCGCGTAGAGGAGCCCGGCCGCGGTGCGCGCGGGAATGCCGGCGGCGCGCGCGAGGGCGACATACAGCACGACGTGTTCGTTGCAGTCCCCGCGGCGCTGCTCGAGAACCTGTACCGCGCCCGGGACGCCGACGCCCGCCTGCCGAGCGACCTGACGGGACACCCAATCGGCGATCAGCCGCGCGGCGCGCGCGGGGTCGCGTTCACCGCCGACGATCTCACGGGCCTGCGCCCGCACGCGTGGGTCGTCGCTCTGGATCAATGGCTCCGCCGCGAGCGCGACACGGAACGTCGTGTCCCGCGCCGGCAGCGTGTAACGGGCCGTGAGCCGGGCACCACTGTCGGGGCGGACCGCGAGTGTGTCGCCCGTCAGGCGCTGGCGACCGCCCCCCCCCTCGAATCGGAACCCCGCGAGCGTGACCCCGGACAGGCGCACGCGCAGAGTGGAAAGCGGCCGGCGCGGCGGCGGCGCACCCGCGGCGATCGCCGTCGTGGGGACGACGCTCCCGGGAGGCGGTGAGGCGCTCGCCCGGGCCGCCTCGATCGTGTCACGGTGCCGGAAGTTCTCGAAGGCGAGCTCGAACGCCGAGCGCTCGATCACGAAGCCCGCGGGAGTCTCGGCCCGCACCACTCGCCCCTGTCCGTCGATCCATGCCTGCGTCGTCACATCCCCCTCCCCCTCCCCCTCCGCCTGCGTGATCAGGAACGCGCGCACCGTGTCGAACCGCACCGGGATCCACGCCTTGGCGGTCGAGTCGTACCCGGCGCTGTCCGCCACCACGAACGTGGACTCGCGCGCCACGGCGACCCGCACCGGTCGCTCGGCCAGGAGCATCGGGTCGAACACGGTGGTCGCGTACGAGCCGCCGGGCCTGAGCTCGCCGCCGAACGCCAGTCGAAGGGGCAGGACGGTCGGCAGTAGGATCGGGTGCCCGAGCGGGAGGCGGGTGGTGGAGGAGTCCGTGGGGCGGGAGATCGTGATCGTCAGCGACGTGTCGTCGTTCACGAGCCCACCGACTGCAAAGCGCCCCGGATCGCCGTCGAACTTCGCATCCAGGCTCTCGAGCCGCAGCCCGCGCGACAGCACGGCTCGGCTGAGTGCGGCGGTCCGCCGCAAGGCGCCCGCCGCTGGAAAGCGCAGCACGAGGATATCGGTGAGGCGAATGGTGGTGGGCGTGGTGTCGATCGTGGACGACGCGAAGCCGACTTGCTGTCCGCCCAGAGCGAGTCGGTAGTACGTGGCCCCCGGGGGGACACTCAGCGCCGCTTCCGCGAGCCGCGCTCCGGCCGGTCGGAACACCTGACGTTTGACCCACCAGCCCAGGGTCAGCACCCATGCGCCGAGGATCGCCACGGCGAGTGTGCGGCGGGTCATGTGTCGCCTCGGCGAAGCGCGGCTTCGAAGGTCTCGCGGTCTGCTGGGGTTTCCACGACGATGGATACGCTTCCGGGAAACGTAGCGCTGCCGAGGTGCGCCTTGAGGATCGGCACCATGATGTCCGCGGCGTCCTCCATCGACAGGTTGCCGGCGCCCGTGCCGAGCGGTGGCGCGGTCACGCTCGAGAACTCCCACTCCTGTGCCTGCTGCAGAGTCGAGCGCCACGCGCGGGCGACGCCGTCCCGCGTCACGGGCTCCGTGTCGCTCTGGATTACCGCATGGATCACGAATTCGGCCGGCAGGTCGCCCCCGCCGGCCGTGACGACCGCCGCGCCTACCGCCAGCTCCTTCTGCAGCCGCAGGCGATCCGCAAAGCGGGGGCCGGCGACGGTTTCGAGTCGCCGAACGGCCGGCGTCGTGGGGGCGAGACGCGTCGTCGCGGGACGCACCACCGCATCCGCGGCGAGGAACGCGAGATCGTCCACCACCACGCGGATCACCTGCCGGTGGCCTCCCGCGAGCGGCGGTACATCCGCGTGGCCTCGTCCGGGCGATTGAGCCGGTCGAGCACAATCCCGAGGCCGTAGAGTGCCTTGACGTTGGAGGGCTCGAGCTCGACCGCGCGCTCGTAGGCTGTGCGCGCGCCGTCGAGATCGTCCACGTGATTCAGGGCCTCGCCGAGGTAGTACCACGCGCTGGCGCGCCCGCCGTCGACCTGCGCCGCGTGACGCAGCCGCGGGACCGCTTCGGCCCATAGTCCCTTGCGTGAGAGGAGAAGGCCGAGTCCCGCCAGGGCCTCGCCGTGGACGGGATCCTGCCGCAGCGCGTGCTCGAAATCCCGGCGCGCGGCGCTGTAGTGCGCGGCGGCGGCGAGCGCGCTCGCCCGCTGGACCAGGAGCGCCACGTTGTCCGGGTCCGAGGCGAGCAGGTCGTCGAGCGTCAACGCGGCGGGCTGGGCGGGCTGGTCCGCCAGCGGTTCGGCTCCGAGGGGAGAGCCCGAGACGGGGAGCGGGACCGGCAGCTCGGCGGTGACCGGTGGCGGCAGCCCCGCGCGGGCCACGTCCGCCGGCGATGCGATCGTACTGGTATCGGTCAGCGACTCCGCTTCCTCGATCAGCTCGGCCGCAACCCGGGCCCGCTCGGCTGCCGACTGCCACCGGGGCTCCCGTTTGCGAATCACCCGAGCACCTCACTCGTCAGCCAGGAAAGGTACAGATCGAGCCCGCGCTCGACTGGTATCGCGAGCAGCTCGGGCACCTGATAGGGATGACGCTCCCGCACGGCACCGCACAGGGCGTCCCACTTGGAGTCGTCGGTCTTCAGCAGAACCACCACTTCGGCCTCCTCCGTCACCGCTCCCTCCCAGCGGTAAATGGAGCGGGCGCCTGGAATGAGCGTGCCGCAAGCTATCAACCGCGCCTCGAGGAGTGCTGTGACGAGCGTCCGCGCCTCGGCTTCAGTCGCGAGCGTCGTCAGCGCCACCAGCGCGGTTTCAGCCATGGGGAGGGCTAACGTAGGGAGGCGGGCGGAGTTAAGCAAGGCGGCATGGCGGCATGGCGGCATGGCAGCGCCGTGCCGGCGGGGCCGTCCTTGCCGCCCGTGCCGCCCTTACGGGGAGAGTTGACCGGGAACCTGTCTGCCTTCTAGCCTACGAGTCTATGTCCAGCGATTCGTTGGTCGTCCGAGGCGCTCGCGAGCACAACCTCAAAGACATCACCGTCGAAATTCCCCGGGACAGCCTGACGGTCATCACGGGCCTCTCGGGATCCGGAAAATCTTCGCTCGCCTTCGATACGATCTATGCCGAGGGGCAGCGCCGCTACGTCGAGTCACTCTCCGCCTACGCCCGCCAATTCCTCGGATTGATGGAGAAGCCGGATGTGGATGCAATCGAGGGGCTGTCGCCCGCCATCTCGATCGAGCAGAAATCGGCTGGTCACAATCCTCGCTCCACCGTCGGCACGATTACAGAGGTCTACGACTACCTGCGGCTCCTCTGGGCCCGGCTCGGCACACCGCATTGCCCGAAGGATGGCTCGCCAATCGAGCGCCAGACGGCGTCGCAGATCACCGATCTCGTGATGGCATGGCCGGAGGGCACGAAGCTCGAGGTGCTCGCGCCGCTCGTGCGCGGACGCAAGGGCGAGTTTCGCGACGTCTTCGAGGCCGCGCGCAAGCAGGGGTTCGTGCGTGCGCGGGTGGACGGCGAAACGTACGACTTGTCGCAGGCGCCGAAACTCAATCGGCGCCAGAACCACGAGATCGCCGTGGTGGTCGATCGGCTGGTTGTGCGCCGGGCGGACCGTGCGCGGCTCGCCGATTCGATCGAGACGGCGCTCAAGGCAGCGGACGGCACGGTGGAAGTGGTGCAGCATCGGACGGGCAGCGGTCCGGCGTCCACGCTCTTCTCGGAGCGATACGCGTGCCCGACGTGCGGCCTGTCGCTCCCGGAGCTCGAGCCGCGTCAGTTCTCGTTCAACTCGCCGTTCGGCGCGTGCCCCGATTGTTCCGGCATGGGGACGAGCCGCGAGGTGAGCCCCGACCTGGTCTTGGGCGATCCGTCCCTGTCGATTCTCGAAGGTGTGATTCTGCCGTGGGGCGAGCCGAGCGGGTACGTGCGGAAGGTGATCCTGCCGAGCCTGGCACGCGCCTTCAAGTTCGACTTGAACAGCCCATGGAAGGACCTCCCGGCGCCCGTGAAGAAGGTGGTGCTCTCGGGCGCCCCGGGGAAGAAGCTCACGTTTCAGTACGACAGCGAGAAATGGCACGGGCAGTATGAGTCCGGCTGGGACGGCGTCCTGAAGCATGTCGAGCGCCGCTACCGCGAGACCGCGTCGGACAGCGTTCGCGAGCAGCTCGAAGAGTACATGATCGAGCAGCCCTGCCCGACGTGCGGCGGCAAGCGGCTCCGGCCCGAGAGCCTGTCGGTCCTCGTGCACGGCAAGAGCATCGGCGATGTGGCGGACCTGCCCGTCGGCGACGCGCTGACGTTCTTCGACGGCATCCCGCTCCGCGGCAACGGCCGGCCCGGGCTCGATCCCGAGATTGCCCGACCGATCCTGAAGGAGGTCACCGACCGCCTCCGCTTCCTGCGTAACGTCGGGCTCGAGTACCTCACCCTCGGCCGATCGGCGGATTCGCTCTCGGGCGGTGAGGCGCAACGCATCCGGCTCGCCACCCAGATCGGCAGCCGGCTGGTCGGTGTCCTCTACATCCTCGACGAGCCCTCCATCGGGCTGCACCAGCGGGACAACGCCCGGCTGTTGACCACGCTCAAGGAGCTCCGGGACTTGGGCAACACCGTGCTCGTCGTGGAGCACGACGAGGAGACGATCCGCGCGGCGGACCATGTGGTGGACCTAGGGCCCAGAGCCGGCAGGCACGGGGGTGAGGTGGTGGTGGCGGGAACGCTCAAAGACGTGCTCGACCACCCCGACTCGCTCACGGGGCGGTATTTGCGGGGAGAGCTGCGGATTCCCGTACCGCCGCGCCGCCGCGCGACGGATCCTGACCGCAAGCTCGGCGTGGTCGGCGCGCGCCAGCACAATCTGCGGGACCTGACGGTCGAGTTTCCGCTCGGGCTGTTCGTCGCGGTCACCGGCGTGTCGGGCTCGGGTAAGTCCACGCTCGTCACCGATATCCTGTACCGGGCGCTCGCGCGCCACTTCTATCGCGCCAAGGTGATGCCGGGCGCGCACGACCACCTCGAGGGCCTGGATCAGATCGACAAGGTCATCGACATCGACCAGAGCCCGATCGGCCGGACCCCGCGATCCAACCCGGCGACGTACACGGGCCTCTTCACGCCGATCCGGGAGCTCTACACCTACCTGCCCGAGTCCAAGATCCGGGGGTACGGGCCCGGGCGATTCTCCTTCAACGTGAAGGGCGGGCGCTGCGAGGCGTGCCAGGGCGACGGGCTCGTGAAGGTCGAGATGCACTTCCTGCCCGACGTCTACGTACCGTGCGAGGTCTGCAAAGGGCGCCGCTACAACCGCGAGACGCTCGAGGTCCGTTATAAAGGAAGGTCGATCGCGGACGTCCTGGATCTCTCGGTGGCGGACGCGCTGGACTTCTTCGAGAATCAGCCGCGGATCCGCACGAAACTGGAGCTCCTGAACGACGTAGGATTGGGCTACATCCACCTGGGCCAGTCGGCGACGACGCTGTCCGGTGGCGAGGCGCAGCGCGTCAAGCTCGCCACCGAGCTGGCCAAGCGCGACACGGGCCGAACCCTCTACATCCTGGACGAGCCGACCACGGGCTTGCACTTCGAAGATGTCCGCTTGCTCCTCGAGGTGCTGCACCGCCTGGTGGACAAGGGAAACACCGTGGTGGTGATCGAGCACAACCTGGATGTCGTGAAGACCGCGGATTGGGTGATCGACCTCGGCCCGGAAGGCGGGGCGGGTGGAGGGCGGGTGGTCGCGTCGGGCACTCCGGAGGATGTCGCGCGGGCCAAGGGGTCGTCCACCGGGCAATTCCTGCGGAAGGTGCTGGCGGTCGCCGACTAGGTTGGTAAGTTCACGACGAGGGAGGATGTCGGGCATGGAACAGTGGGTACCGGTCGTCGGCATCATTGGCTTCGCGCTCGTGATCGGCACCACGCTCGTGCTCTCGGGGCCCGTCGGGAAGGCGCTCGCTGAGTGGATCCGCGGGTGGTCGAAGACCGACGAACAGTGGATCGCGTTCAAGGCCGCGAAGCAGGGGATCGCCGTGGGTGGGCCGACGGCGGCCGAGTCGGAGCGTCTCGCGACGGAAGTCGACGAGCTCAGGCAGCGGCTCACGGAGGTCGAGGAGCGCCTCGACTTCACCGAGCGGGTGCTCGCCAAGGAACGACAGCCCGACCGGCTGGCGCCGCCGCGCTGAGTATGGATATCGAAGGCGTTCTCGCGATCGTACTGATCTTCGGCGGCGGAGCGTTGTGCCTGCTGGCCATCTCTCCGGTCGGCAAAGCGATCGCCGATCGTATCCGGGGGACGGGAGCGGGCGCGCTGCCGGAGGGCGTGCGGCGAGAGCTGGAGGAGTCGCGGGCGGAGCTGTTGAACGAGGTCCAGCAGCTCCGCACCGAGGTGGGCGAGCTGAGCGAGCGCATGGACTTCGCGGAGCGGCTGCTGGCCAAGAACCGTGAGGACCAGCGCATCGCCCCGCCGAGGAGCTGATGAATCCGGACGCGCTGGTCGCCTCGATTCCCCTGGTGCTGTTCGGGGGATTCTTCTCGTGGTTAATTGTGCGGTCGCTCACCAAGGCGCACGCCGCGACGCTCAAGGCCCGAAGTGAGGCCGCGGGCGCGGGTGCGGGGCAGGCCGAGCTCACGGCGACGGTGGAGCAGTTGCGGCAGGAAGTGGCGGAACTCGCGGAGCGAGTAGATTTTACGGAGCGCCTGCTGGCGAAGACGCGTGACGCGGAAGGGAAACTGCCGGCCAGTGAGCGGCGTACGGGGTCCACGTGATGCAAGGCCCACCACTGCCGCCCGGCCTGGACCTGAACTACGTCATCAACCAGGTCATGCCGCTGATCGCGATTGTGGTGATCGTGGCGGTGGGTGTGGTCGCCGTGCGGGTGCTGTCGCGTACGCCGATCGGTGATGCGCTGGCGGAGCGGATCCGGCAGCGCACGCAGCGCCGTTTCGGCGGGGGTGAAGATCCCCAGCGCGTGGCCGCATTGGAGCAGCAGGTGACGCAGCTCCAGGGCCAGGTTTCCGAGCTGGCGGAGCGCTTAGATTTCACCGAGCGCATGCTCGCCGAGCGGCGGGAGCGCAAGTTGGGCGCGGGACAGTGACGCCCCGCCAGGACACCGAGGGCTCTCATGGGAATCTTTGACCGTCTCTCGACGCTGATCCGGTCGAACATCAACGATCTGATCAATCGCGCCGAGAATCCGGAAAAGATGCTGAACCAGCTGATCGTCGACATGCGCAGTCAGCTGGC
>JACXTT010012707.1_pt1 | contig 11156 bp, 8 predicted proteins | sample 9270951 | NCBI WGS metagenome assembly JACXTT01 (sample SAMN15532306, study PRJNA645909) | rock metagenome | isolation source: weathered quartz diorite | place: Puerto Rico | collected 2017-06-21 | reverse complement strand
CTGATGGGCGCCGGCTGGTGCCCGCCCGGCATGCTGGGCATCGGCATTGGCGGCTCGGCCGAAAAAGCCATGATGCTGGCCAAAGAGTCGCTGATGGAAGACATCGACATGTACGAGCTCAAAAAGCGCGGTCCGCAGACCAAGCTGGAAGAACTGCGCATTGAACTGTGCGACAAGATCAATGCCCTGGGCATTGGCGCGCAGGGCTTGGGCGGCCTCACGACCGTGCTGGACGTGAAGATCAATATGTTCCCTACCCACGCGGCATCCAAGCCGGTGGCCATGATCCCGAACTGCGCGGCCACCCGCCACGCCCACTTCGTGCTCGATGGCTCGGGCCCCGCCTATATCGAACCACCAAAACTGTCTGACTGGCCAGACGTGACCTGGGCTGCCGACACGGAAAAGTCCAAGCGCGTTGACCTGAACACCTTGACCAAGGAAGAAGTGGCAGCGTGGCAGCCAGGCCAGACCATCCTCCTGAACGGTAAAATGCTGACGGGCCGCGATGCCGCCCACAAGCGTATCGCCGACATGCTGGCCAAGGGCGAAAAGCTGCCGGTTGACTTCACCAACCGCGTCATCTACTACGTCGGCCCAGTCGACCCAGTGCGCGATGAAGCGGTGGGCCCGGCTGGCCCGACGACGGCAACCCGCATGGACAAGTTCACCGACATGATGCTGTCGCAGACTGGCCTGATCGCCATGGTCGGCAAGGCTGAACGGGGCCCAGCCGCGATCGAATCGATCAAGAACCACAAGTCGGCTTACCTGATGGCCGTGGGCGGCGCTGCCTACCTGGTGTCGAAAGCGATCAAGAGCGCCAAAGTGGTCGGCTTTGCAGACCTGGGCATGGAAGCGATTTACGAGTTTGATGTCGTTGACATGCCAGTGACGGTGGCAGTCGATTCCACCGGCACCTCAGTCCACACCACGGGACCGAAAGAGTGGCAGGTCAGGATCGAGAAGCTGGTCGCAGAAGGTAAGAACCCGGCGGTCGTCGCCTGATACCTGGCCCTGGGCGGCTTGCACCACTGTCACTGTGCAAGCCGACCATGCTGATTCTTTGACTTCTGTGAATCCATCTACTCCACCGCGCCTGGCCGCGACGGCGCCCATCGGCGTATTCGATTCGGGCGTTGGCGGCTTGTCCGTGCTGCGCCATATCCGCAGCCAGCTGCCGCATGAACCCCTGCTCTACCTGGCCGATGCCGGCTTCGCGCCCTATGGCGACAAGCCGGAGCAGGTGGTGGCCGAGCGCTCGCTGGCCATTGCCCGCTTTTTGCTCGAGCGCGGGGCCAAGGCCCTTGTGGTCGCCTGCAATACGGCGACCGTGGCGGCCATCAAGCTGCTGCGCCAACACTACCCTCACCTGCCGATCGTGGGCGTGGAACCGGGCCTAAAGCCTGCCGCCTCGGCCACCCATACGGGCAAGGTCGGCGTGCTGGCGACCGATTCGACGCTGTCGGGCGAAAAATTCCTGGCGCTGCGCGATTTGATCAGCCAGACCCACGCCGTCAAATTCCTGCTGCAACCCTGCATTGGCCTGGCTGACCAGGTGGATGCGGGTGAACTCGATACGCCGGCCACCCGCGCTATGCTCGAGCGCTATATCCTGCCGCTGCTGAAACAGGACGCGGACACTCTGGTGCTGGGCTGCACCCATTACCCCTTTGTGCTGCCCGCCATTGAACGCCTGGTTCAGCGCCATGCGACCGGCCGCTCCGTGGCCCTGATCGACACGGGTGACGCCGTGGCCCGCCAGCTGGTGCGCCTGCTGACGGGGGCCAACCTGCTGCATCCGCCCGCAGGCGGCGCGGCCCCATTAACGGGCTTTACGACCGACCAAACCGGCGAATTATCGGCGGCATTCTCCAGCCTGCTGGGCCTGTCTCCCCCCGTAGAGGCAGTGGCACTTGATGCAAAATAGTTAATATTGGTGGATCGTGCCATTTTGATTGGACAGCCCGGGGAAACGTTTGTATAATAGCGAGCTGTCCCGGAAACAGGACAAAAAGCAAGACCAGTGGTGGCTGTAGCTCAGTTGGTAGAGTCCAGGATTGTGATTCCTGTTGTCGTGGGTTCGAGCCCCATCAGCCACCCCAAGAATTCGGTACAAATCAAAGGGCTACGTGAGTGATCACGTGGCCCTTTGGCATTTCTGAAATCGGCGTTTGTGATTCTGTCATACCTTTGATACAGGCCCCTCCAGTTTGCTTTGGTGAAGCTCTTGCGAGTGCTTGATCGTCGCCCCGAACTGTTAAGCGAAGTCGAATCCGCCAAAGCAAGTCATGTCTGGCCAAATGCCTTGTCCACGCTCTCGATAAACTGCTTGCAGGCCTGGTCGCCGGGCGTGCCGCCGTTGACCACCATAGCCGCCACGAGGTGACGCTCAGGCCAGACGGTATAGCAGGCCGCGATCCAGGGGGTGCCGCCAAAATAGCTTTGCTTGCCATCCTTGGTCGCCGGTTGCGGGCCATTGATACCCTGCCAGGCCGGCGCAAAGCCTGCCGATATGCGCGGGCTCTTTGCCTGCCGGACCGCCAGGTCTTCCGCCGCAAAGCGCGCCAGCTCGCGCACTGTCATATGGGCGTCCCCTGCGGCGGCAAACAACTCTTCCGGCGGCATGAGCATGTCCGGTTCTGGCACGTAGCCGTCAGGCCTTGCCACGTGGCGCCACGGCTCACCAGGGTGGTCGGCGTTGGCCGGGCGACCCCATCCTGCGGACTTCAGGGCCAGCGGACGGAAGACATACTCACTCATCAAGTCCTGGTAACTGCGCCCCATCACTTTGCTGACCATCAGGGCGGCGATCATATAACTCGCGTTGGAATAGCGGGCCTCCTTGCCAATCGCTGCCGCCGGTGGCAGCTGCAGGACATGGCGCAGCACACCAGCCTGGCGGTCGGCCAGGCTGCCTTCGCGCACAAACAATTCCGGCGTCATCTGGGGCCCCACCCTCTCATAGCCGGCGATACCGCCCGTGAAGGACAGCAGTTGCGACAGCGTGACGGCTTTGTAGTCATCGCGCATGGGCACATCGGGCATGGCCTGGCTGAGGGTCAGGTCCAGTGAGATTTTGCCTTCATCCACCAGGCGGGCCACCAAGTAGCTGGTCAAGCGCTTGGTGCAGGAACCGATGGAAAAGCGATCTTCGATGGCGATCAGGGTCGCCGTCCCTAAGCGGCGTACTCCGGCCGTGCCTTCAGCGACCACCTGGCCGTCGCGCATGACGACGGCGGCCACACCGGGCAACTTAAGCGACTCCTTCAACGCGGCCAATTCAGGCCCGAGGTCTTTGGTCGCAGCTTGGGCAGTCTGGCTTGGCGTCAGGGCCAGTAGGGCAAGCGCCAAGGAAAACCCGCGCAAAGTGCGCAGGGACGTAAGGACAAGTACTGGGCGCATGGGGACTCCTTGAATGGGTTGGTTCAATGTGTATTGCCGCCAGGCTCCCGAAAAGTTCCAAAAAACTCAGGTCCCATCCGTTACAATAGAGGCATGAAGAAGAATTCCACTTTGCCCTTTGTGATTGGCGTGGCCGGCGGCAGTGGCAGCGGCAAGTCCACGGTCACCCAACAAGTGCTAGCGGCTTTTGGGGCAGAGGTTGTCTCCGTCGTCATGCAGGACGATTATTACCTCGACCAGTCCCACCTGACGCCCGAAGTACGCCGCAAGACCAATTACGACCACCCCGAAGCCTTCGACTGGCCGCTGCTGGTGCAGCAGGTGCAGTCGCTGCGCAATGGCGAAGCGATCGAAATGCCGGAGTACGACTTCACCATCGACAACCGCTCCGACAAGACCATCCACGTCAAACCGGCCCCCGTCATCGTCATCGAGGGCCTGTTTGCCCTGTTTGACGCGGACCTGCGCAAGATGATGTCGCTGAAGATTTTCGTCGACACGGCGCCAGATGTGCGTTTTATTCGCCGCATGAAGCGCGACATCACTGAACGTGGCCGCAGCGTCGACAGCGTCGTCAACCAGTACCTCGAAACGGTGCGCCCGATGCACAAGCAGTTTATCGAGCCGACCAAGCGCTATGCCGACGTTATCCTGCCGCATGGCGCCAATGGCCCGGCCGTCGACGTCATCACGACCAAGATTGCCAGCGTCATCGGCAGCATCAAGCCCGCCTGACTCGGCCATGCACCGGGCAGGCACCCTGCCCGCCCCCAATTCGATACAAAACGATACACGGCTACCCTAAAGCCCGCTTACAATCATGCGGCACCCAGGCTGGCACCCAAAGGCACTGGGCGCACATCGGTTTGTATTAACTAATAATTAAGGTACCCCACTGTGAAACGCACCCTTATCAGCGCTGCCTGCCTGGCATTCGCTACCCTCTCTGCTCCTTCATTCGCCCAACAATCCGGCCTCGAGCTGAAAAACTTCGACACCTCAGTCCGCGTGCAGGATGACTTCTTCAACTTCGTCAATGGCACCTGGCTGAAAAACACCGAGATCCCGGGCGACAAATCGCGCTGGGGCTCCTTCGACATCCTGCGCGAAACGGCCCTGTCCAACACGCGCGCGCTGATCGAAGCCGACGTCAAGGCCGGCGCCAAGGCCGATGCCGACAGCAAGAAGATCGCCGACATCTACACCAGCTTCCTGAACGAGAAAGCCCGCGAAGCGGCCGGCTTCAAGCCGATCCAGGCTGACCTGGCCAAGATCGCCAAAGTCAAAGACAAGAAAGAACTGCCAGCCCTGTTCGCCTACCTGGGCCGCACCGGTGTCAAACTGCCGTTCTCAGTTGGTGTGAACCAGGACGCCAAGGACGTGACGAAGCACGCTGTCTACGTTGGCCAATCGGGCCTGGGCATGCCAGACCGCGACTACTACGTCCTGAACGACGACAAGAAGATGGTGGAAGTGAAGACCGCTTACACCAAGCACGTCGAAAACATGCTGAAACTGGCTGGTGACAAAGACGCAGCAAGCCACGCTGCTACCGTCGTCGCGTTTGAAACCAGCCTCGCCAAAGTGCAGTGGACCCGCGTTGAAAACCGCGACCCGGTCAAGACCATCAACAAGATGGAAATGACCAAGCTGGCAGAAATCGCACCCGGCTTCGACTGGAAAGCATGGGCCACGGCAGGCGGCATTGGCAAGGTCGACACCCTGATCGTGTCGCAGCCAAGCTACTTCACGGCGATGGCCAAGGCCCTCAATGAAGCGCCAATCGACACCGTCAAAACTTACCTAAGCTGGCACCTGATTGAAGCCAATGCCGATTACCTGAACAAGGCCGCCGTTGACGAGCGCTTCTCCTTCACCGGTGTGACCCTGCGCGGCGTGAAAGAAAACGAACCGCAGTGGCAACTGGCAGTGCGCACGGTCGATTCGACGATCGGCTTCGCGGTCGGCAAACAGTATGTCGCCAAGTACTTCCCGGCCGAGAGCAAGGCCCGCATGGATACACTGGTCAAGAACTTGCTCGCCTCGTTCAAAGACGGCATCGACAAGCTTGAATGGATGAGCGCCGAGACCAAGAAGGAAGCGCAAATCAAACTGGCCGGCTTTACGCCTTATATTGGATACCCAGCCAAATGGCGCGATTACAGCACGCTCAAGACGACTCCAAAGGACCTGGTCGCCAATATCCGCGCTGCGCGCGATTACGCGTACCGCCGCGGCCTGGCCAAGATTGGCGCACCGGTCGACCGCGATGAGTGGAGCATGACGCCGCAAACCGTCAACGCGACTTACAGCCCGTTGCGCAATGCCATTACCTTCCCTGCAGCGATCCTGCAGCCGCCGTTCTTCAACGCCGCTGCGGACGACGCCGTCAACTACGGCGCCATCGGCGCGGTAATCGGCCACGAAATCGGCCACGGCTTTGATGATTCGGGCAGCCGGTTCGACGCCATTGGCAACCTGCGCAACTGGTGGACCGACGCGGACCGCTCCGCCTTTAAGCAGCGCACCGATATGCTGGTTGCCCAGTACAGCGCCTTCGAGCCTGTGGCTGGCTACAAGGTCAATGGCGCCTTCACCCTGGGTGAAAACATCGGCGACAACTCCGGCCTGGCCGTCGCTTACCAGGCGTACAAGCGTTCGCTGGGCGGCAAGCCATCGACAACCATTGACGGCTACACCGGCGAGCAGCGCTTCTACCTGGGCTTTGGCCAGATCTGGCGCTCGAAAGCGCGCGATGAAGCGGTGATCACGCAGATCAAGTCCGATCCGCATACGCCTGCTTCGTTCCGCGGCCCCGGCGCCATCGTCAACCAGCCTGGCTTCTACGAGGCCTTCAACGTGAAGGAATCAGACAAGCACTACGTCGCGCCAGCGAACCGCGTCATCATCTGGTAAATAGCGCGCACCTGGTGCGCTGCGCAGTGCCAACAAGCCCGGCCTCGTGCCGGGTTTTTCTTTTCAGAAAATAGCGCATAATGCAGATGTTGATTTGACACATTTTCCAGGGTCAGACACCATGCATTCCACAAGGCAACAATGGACAGCCATTGCCCTGTCCAGTGCGCTCGCCATCCTGCTGCAAGCTTGCGGCGGCGGTGGTGGAACGTCGGCAGCGCCGCCCGTGACAGCGCCGGTCGCTCCGGCCGCGCCCAGCACGCCAACGACGCCAACTCCGGTCGCCGATGGTTCGTTCAACGATACCAATAGCTATTCCAACGCGCGCAACGCCAGCCTGGCGACCCCGAATGAACAAGCTGCCGTCATCCACACCAGCATGACGCTGGCCGGCCAGAAGATCGACTACACCGCCACCAGCGGCCACCTGAGCGCCCTGGATCCAAGCGGACGGGCCACTGTCTCCTTCTTCTATGTCGCCTACACGGCAGACAACAAAGCAGCCGCTGATCGTCCGCTGACCTTCTTCTATAACGGTGGGCCGGGCTCGGCCAGCATGTGGCTGCACATGGGTGCGTTTGCCCCCAAGCGCATCGTCACCAATATTCCTTCTACGGTGATGCCTTCGCCAACCCAGTTCATCGAAAACCAGGAAAGCCTGCTCGACATCACCGACATGGTCTATGTGGACGCCGTCGCCACCGGTTTTTCGCAAGCCATCGCGCCCAATACCAATAGCCAGTTCTGGGGCGTCGACAGCGATGCGCAGTCGATCCGCGACTTCGTGCGCCGCTACCTGGCCGTCAATGGACGTAGCGCCTCGCCCGTGTACCTGTTGGGTGAATCCTACGGCGGGCCACGCACGGCCGTTGTGGCTAATCTGCTGGAGACGGCAGGCGTGCGGCTGACCGGCGTTATTTTGCAATCCCCGGTGATGGACTACAACGCCAATTGCGGCGTCCTGGAGGCGTTCATCAGTTGCGAAGGCTATGTGCCAACCTATGCCGCCATTGGCGCCTACCACCAGCGCAGCAACCCGCTGCCGACCGATTTCACGAGCTATATTGTGCAGGCGCGCGCCTTTGCTGCAGGCGCCTACCGCACGGCGATGAGCGCATATATCACCTCCAGGATCGGCCCACCCCTTGCCGTCGCCGACCAACTGGCGGCCTTGACCGGACTGCCAACGCTGACGTGGCAGCAGAACTTCGACCTGATGCCCAGCTACTTCCAGCGCAACGTCTTACCTGGCCAATTGGTGGGGCGCTATGACGCACGCGTGTTTGCGCCCAATGGCAGCGCCCTGGCATCGGGTGGGGACCCTTCGCAGGCGGTCATCAGCAATGTGTTTGGCACGACCATGCTGGACTACCTGGCCAATGAATTGAAGTACCGGGCGGCCAGTGCCTACCTGCCTTCCAGCGACATCATCAACGAATGGAATTTCAGCCATGATGGCAAGCAGGTGCCGGATACGATTCCCGACCTGGCCAGCGCCATCCTGATCAATCCACGCCTGAAAATTTTGGCGATGAGCGGCATGCACGACTTAGCCACGCCGTTCTACCAGACGGAGCTTGACCTGGCCCGCCTGGGCAGCTACCCCAACCTCACGATCCGCAGCTACAGTGGCGGACATATGTCATACTTAGACAATACGGCGCGCCGAGCGCAAAAGGCCGACTTGACGGCCTTCTATGGCAGCACCGCCAGGAGTCCATGATGAGCCTGACCATCCTTCTTGCCTTCTCCATCGCCGTCGGTGCCGACGCCGAAGCATTCACGTCTGACCTGCCCCAGGGCGATCCCGTATTGCCGCCAGCGCTGCGCCAGCAGCAGTCGCGCGACAAGCCAAGCAGTGGCGACGAATTGCGCCAGCAGGTCATGCAAAAATTGAAGGCGCGTTTCGACGCCGCCGACAGCGACCACAATGCACGGCTCACGCTGGAAGAAGCCAAGGCGGCTGGCCTGGGGTTTGTGGCACAGCACTTTGCAGAGATTGACACGGCCAAGCGCGGGTCGGTGAGCTTTGAGGAAGTCCGCAAGTACATGCAGTCGCGCCGGTAGGGTGGGCACTTCGTGCCCACGCAGATTCGGCAAATTAGTGAATGGTGGGCACGGGTGCCCACCCTACGGGTTTACTTGCTGTAGACAGCAACGCATTCAACTTCAACGCGCGCACCCAGTGCCAGGCCATTCGCGCCAAAGGCACTGCGGGCCGGGAAGCGGCCAGTAAAGTAGCCCTGGTACACGCCGTTGAATACTGACCACTCCCCGATGTCGGCCAACATCACCGTGCATTTGACCAGGTCACGCATGGCCAGGCCATGGGCTTCCAATACCGTTTTGATGTTTTCCATGGTTTGACGGCTCTCTTCTTTGATGCCGCCCGGCGCCAGTTTCAAGGTGCCGGGAATATTCCCAAGCTGCCCCGACAAATACAGGGTGTCGCCGACCCGCACTGCTTCCGAGAACGGCAGTGTCGTCGGCACCACCTTACCTGAATTGAGGTATTCAACACCTGCTGGCTTCTGGGCCGACGCACTTGCGCAGCACGCCAAGGCGATCATCAAAGCGAATACATATCGCATAGTCTGGCTCCTCGTTCTTTTGTGCTTACGACCAGATGCTGCCGGCGACGCGCAGGAAGTTCGCGCCCAAGACCTTCTCGATCCGTGCGGAAGAATGGCCGCGCTTTGCCAGCAAATCGGCCAGCTTCTGGAACTGGGTAGGACCTGTCAGGTCGGGCAGGAACTTGACGATGTCGCCACGCTCACCAGTCGCGCCGATGCCCGCTGCCTTGCGCATGTCCACTTCTTTCTGGAGCGCTGCCATATAGCCCGGCATATCGTCGATGGCACTGACTTCGCCATCCGTGCCAATGCCCACATGGTCCTCACCGCACACCTGGATCGCATGCTCGATGTGGGCGATCAGGTCGGCGGCATAAGGCTGGCGGCCGATGGCGAGGAAGGGCATAAAGTAGATGCCGACAAAGCCGCCACGTTCGGCAACCAGGCGTAGCTCCTTGTCCGACTTATTGCGTGGCAGGTCAGTCAGCGCCCGGCAGCCGGTGTGGCTGATGACGATCGGCTGCTTGGAGGCTGCCGCAGCGTCCAGGCAGATGCGCTCGCCGCTGTGGCTCAAGTCCACCATCACCTTGTTGCGGTTTAGCTCCTGCACGACCTCATGCCCGAACGGTGTCAGGCCCTGGTTGTCGGGCACCATGGAGCCGTCACCAAGCTGGTTGCGCCCGTTATAGGTCAGCTGGATCACCCGCATGCCAAGGCTGGCAAAAATGCCGACGCGGCTGGCGTCCTTGCCCATCATGGCGGCATTCTGGAAGCCGTAGATAAGCCCAATCTTGTTGTCCGCATGTGCCGCACGGATATCGGCTACACCCAACACCTTGATCAGGTCGTCCGGGTGCTTGCGCACATGCGCGTCCAGCGCGGCGATCTCGCGCACGCTGGTTTCAAACGGATCGTCGTTACCGGATACATAACCGATCGTCATATTCACGGCACTGAGGCCGGACGCCCGTGCATCGCCGATTGAGCGAGCGTCGATGTTGAAGTGAACCGAATGCAGGTGCTCCTGCCCCAGGTTGGGATTATCGATACCACCCAATGCATTGATGATCAGAGGGCGCTTGACCTCGGCCGCTCCGAATGCCGGCACGGATTGAGACATCGCGATCCCACCCAGCGCCGCGCCGGACAAGTACTTGAGGAATCCGCGCCGTTCTACTTTCTGCATCGTCTCTCCTAGTTGAATTCTTCTGGCGCGTGACGGTAATCGGCACGCATATATTGTTTGCCACGTTTGATGGTCATGACCACGGAGCGCAGGTTGGCAATGTCCTTTAAGGGATCGTCGCGCACTAGCACCATATTGGCCAGCTTGCCGGCTTCAATCGTCCCGAACTCCGAGCCCCTGGCCAGCATGCGGGCTGGGTTACGCGTGGCGGAGAGGATCGCCTCCATCGGGGTCAGGCCGGCATAGTTGACCAGCAGCGCCAGCTCTTTGTGCAGCATGGAATAGGTCTCGGAGGGGCCTGCATCGACGTCGGTGCCTGCGATGATGGGCACACCTGCCTTGTTCACTGCTGCAGTGATTGCACCTGCCAGGGCTACGCTGCATGGCGGATTGCCGGGCCGCTTGGGATCTAGGGGGCGGTTATAGACGGACAAGGTAGCATCCAATGGCGTGCCAGATGCCAGCAAGGCAGCGATGTATTTGCGGATTTCCGGATCGTCCGGCGTCAACCCGGCGTACGACGGTTCATTGGCGTGGCCATACTGGGCCTTGCCCGGCTCCCGCACATAACGCGCCAGCATGCAGACATGCGAGATGGCGTTGGCACCAAGGGAGTCATAGGGGCTGGCTGGATAGACCTGCAAGTGCGTCCACACCGGGAAGCGCTGGCGCCGCGCTTCGGCCACCAGGGCGCGCACCAGGGGACCGGGTACATTGGCATAGATCTTCAACCCGGCGGCACCCGTGCCGCGCGCCTGCGCAACGGCCAGTGCCAGGTCGGTCTTGTCGTCGACCGCGTACAGCCACGGCACCTGGCCCGGCACCAAGCCGCGGGCTGCAGCCACAGTGCGCGGATCCTGGAAGAAGCTGGGACCAGCCACTAGCGCTGAATAGAAAATGTCCGGGGCGGGGATTTCACCGACAAGGGCAGCACGCGACAGGTCGGCCAGCGCGCGCGCATCGCCTGCCATATCACGCACGCCCGTGAGGCCGCTATACAGGTCGCGTTTGAGCTGGGCCTGCGCCCTTGCCCGTGCGGGCTCGGTCGCGTAGTGGACATGTGCATCGATCAGGCC
>JACXTT010012706.1_pt1 | contig 11156 bp, 7 predicted proteins | sample 9270951 | NCBI WGS metagenome assembly JACXTT01 (sample SAMN15532306, study PRJNA645909) | rock metagenome | isolation source: weathered quartz diorite | place: Puerto Rico | collected 2017-06-21 | reverse complement strand
GACGGTAACGGCGTCATGATCGTCAAGAACATCGAGCGCGGCGATGGTACGGGCGATGGCACCAAGGTCATCACCCGCGAAAACATCCAGGTACGCGTGGCCGAGGCGGTCAGCAAAGGCCTGAACGTGGAGATGGCGCGTGTGGCACCGATCATCGCCAATGCCTTCAACGATGGCAAATGGTCCAGCAAGCGCAGCAACAAAGACCTGGGCACCAAGGACATCGACGGCATCAAGGCCGAAGGCAAGATGAACAGCTACGAGATCCCGGCTGGCGAAGTGGGCAACAAGAATCCGATCGTGGTTTCCAGCGAGTCGTGGTATTCGCCTGACCTGCAGATCACCGTGTACTCGAAGCAGAGCGACCCACGCGTGGGCGACCGCATCTATCGCCTGGCCAACCTGAAGCGTGACGAACCGGTCGCCAGCCTGTTCACCGTACCGTCAGATTACACGGTCAAGGACATCAGCCCGCAGATGCGTACCTCGGTCGAGAAGGTGTACAAGATCGAAAAGGCGGACAAGTCGGAAAAGGCTGACAAGGTCGAGAAAAAGTAAGGGATAGCGAACAGTGGGGTGTGCTCTCCGTGCCCCCACCTTCACGACCTGGCCCGCAACGGCCAGGTCTTTTTTGGTATGAGCGCCAACTGCCGGCGCGTGTGTGACGAGCTTAGGTGGATCCGTTCCACCCTACTAAGCTTCGGATCAATATAGAAAACGGCCGCTCGAAGCGGCCGTTTGCTGTTGTAGGGTGGGACGGGGCCGACTAGGCTCGTCACCCACGTACAAACTAATAACTAGCAGCAGAGTTGTTCGCTGAAGGAACACCACCTACCTGCTGCACAGGCACCGTTTTCTTGAACCAGTCATCGATCATTCGCTTTTCATAGCGCAATGAATCCGACCGCCAATAGCGGTTCAGGTGCTCCATATAGGTCATGTCGGAAATGCTTTCTTCGCCGGACTTAATGACTTTGCCCTGCTCTTCAATCGTATAGCGCAGCTTCATCTTCGGCCAGTCGGCCTGGCCGCGCAGGACACGAATATCGTACATACGGTGCATGGGATCAATACGCCCAGCCATGCCCAAATCGAGCACTTCCACCTTCATGTCCTGGCCGGCAGGCAGACCAGCGGCCAAGGTTTTGAAATGGGTTTCCAGGCCGTTCAATATCGCCTGTTTGTCGCCGTCATAGCGCGGCATTTCCGCGTAATTATCAACGTTCAAGAACGTCACCGTGACAGCAGCAGCGGCACTGCCTGCCGATATCAACCACAGTGCAGCGGCAACGGAGGCCGCAATGGACAGTTTGCTTAGTTTGCTCATGGCACTTCCTTCCAGGTTCAGCCGGGCCGGCACGGGCCCCATCATCCATTCAATATACGCCGTTTTGACGACACTTTCCCTTATTGAAGGTACAACTTTGTATCGAAATGTTAGCCTTAATGTCCATATTTTTGTGAATACTTAACTCGGCATTAACAAAAGTGTTCAATCGATTAGAAGTATTCATCGTATTTGGTTGTCCATGGGCAAATGTCATAATACAATTTGAGAGATTTGTGCTGCCCAAAGCGGTTCAAATAAATCGATGTGATTTTTTCATCGCCACTCATTTGGATTCTTGAATATGTCTTTTTTGTCTTCTTCTGCGCCGAAATTAGCACCGTGGAAAGTATTGCTGGTTGACGATGAACCAGACATTCATGACATCACCAAGCTGACCCTGAGCCGCTTCCGCCTGGACGGCCGTCCCCTGAGCTTCCTGCACGCCTACAACGGCGACGAAGCCAAGGAAGTGTTGGGCCGCGAAAAGGACATCGCCCTCGTCTTCCTCGACGTGGTGATGGAAAAAGAAGACAGTGGCCTGGAAGTGGCCCGCTGGATGCGCCAGGACCTGGACAACCAGTTCACCCGCATCGTGCTGCGTACCGGCCAGCCTGGCCAGGCGCCGGAAGAGCGCGTGATTGTCAATTACGACATCAACGACTACAAAGAAAAAACGGAACTGGACCGCACCAAGCTGTTCACCACCACCTTTGCCGCCCTGCGTGCCTACCGCGACATCATGAAGGTCGAGGAAGCCCGCCGTGTGCAGGCCAGCTACCGCGAAGGCCTGGAACGCGTGATCGAGGCGTCGGCCCACATTTTCCAGCAGCGCAACCTGAAAGACTTCGCCAACGGCTTGCTGCAGCAAGTGGTGGCCCTGCTGCGCCTGGACCAGAGCATGCTGCTGCGCTTGCGTGGCGCCAGTATCGTGACGGGCGAATCGGAATACGAAGTGCTGGCCCAGATTGGCGACATCGGCGACGCGGCCCGCCTGCCGCCAGAACTGCTGGCCAAGCTGGACCATGCGCGCAGCAACCGCATTTCGCAACTCGATGGCGATACCTTTGTCGGCTACTTCCCCAACTCGAGCGGCAAGGCATCGTTGCTGGTGCTGCGCGGCGTGGAAGAGATTTCTGATATTGATGCGCAACTGCTGGAAGTATTCTGCTCCGGCGTCGCCATCGCCTTCGACAATATCCTGCTGACCCAGGAAATCACCGACACCCAGGCTGAACTGATCATGCGCTTGGGCGACGTCGTCGAATCGCGCTCAAACGAAGCGGGCAACCACGTGCGCCGCATGTCCGAACTGTGCAACCTGATGGCTGAATCGGCCGGTATGCCAGAAGAAGAGCGCGCTGTGCTGAAACACGCTGCACCGATGCACGATATCGGCAAGATCGCGACGCCAGACGCCGTGCTGCTCAAGCCAGGCAAACTCGACGCGGCTGAATGGGAGATCATGAAGCAGCACCCAGCCGTTGGCGCCTCCATCCTCGATGGCTCGCAGCGTCCGATCCTGAAGGCGGCCGCCGTGATCGCCCACCAGCACCACGAAAAGTTTGATGGCAGCGGTTATCCGCGCGGCCTCAAGGGCGACCAGATCCACCTGTACGCGCGCATTGTGGCCGTGGCTGACGTGTTTGATGCGCTGATGCACAAGCGCTGCTACAAGGAAGCCTGGCCAGTGGAAGATGTGATGGGCCACCTGCGCGAGGTCGCCGGCCACCACCTGGATCCGGTCTATGTGGAGCACCTGATCAAGAACATGGACAAGGCGCAGGAAATCATCGCGCGCTTCCCGAACTAAATAATCGGGAGACAAAGCCGGGTCGGCTTACCGACTCAGCTTACCAACAAAAATGGCGGGTGATCCCCGCCATTTTTTCGTCTATTCGTAGGGTGGGTAACTCGTTACCCACCAATGCATGTAAATTTGGTGGGTAACAAGTTACCCACCCTACGCGGTGAACACTGAATGGCAGGTTCCTCCGCCATTCTTAGGCGGCTTCTTTGCGGCGGCTGCGCGGGAAGCGCAGCGAGTAGTGCAGGCCCATATTCGGCTGGCTGGCCACTTTAACCGTGCCACCCAGCGAACCCGTCACCAGGTTGTACAGGATGTGCGCGCCCAGGCCGCTGCCGCCCGAACCACGCTTGGTGGTGAAGAAGGGATCGAACAGCTTGGATAGGGTATCGTTGTCCATGCCCAGGCCATCATCGCTGTAATCGAGCGATACGTGGTCGCCGTCGGTCGCCACCAGGATCTTGATCTTGCCCGCGCGGTCTTCGTCAAAGCCGTGCACGAGCGAGTTGACCACCATATTCGTCAGGATCTGCGAGACGGCACCAGGGAAGCTGTCGAGCGTGATGTCGGGCGAACACTCGACCGTGATCTCGACCTTGCGACCCTTGAGCTTGGGCTGCAGCGACAGCAGGACTTCATCAATATACTTGCGCAGGTTGAAGTTACGGATATCGTCCGACGACTGGTCCACCGCCACCTGCTTAAAGCTGCGTACCAGTGCCGCCGCCCGCTGCGTATTGGTCGTCATGATCTTGAGCGACTGGTCGATGATGTCGAGGAACTGGTTGAGGCTGTCCTCCGTCATCTGGCCCGCTTCCAGTTCTTCACGCGTGAGCTTGAGCTCCTCAACCAGGTGGCTGGTGGCGGTGACGCAAATACCCAGCGGGGTATTGATCTCGTGCGCCACGCCGGCCACCAGTCGGCCCAACGAGGCGAGCTTTTCCTGGCGCACCAGTTCGGACTGCGCTTCTTGCAGGGAATTGAGCGCCGAGCCCAGCGCCGCATTCTGTTCTTCCAGGCTGGCCTTGGCTTTGCGAATGGCGCCGTCAGCTTGGGTGCGCGCAATGGCGACGGCAACGTGGCTGGCCATAAAGGCGAGCAGTTCCAGGTCGGCCGCAGTATAGATGGTGGCCGGGTCATAGCTTTGCACGATGATGACGCCATAGGGCTGGTCATTGACCATCATCGGCGCACCCATCCAGCTGGCAATGTCCACATTGCCCAGAGGCTCAGTGATCTGGCCCTCGGCGATCAGCTTGGCATAGCTGTGCTTGTCGTGCAGGCTGGCTTCCTTGCAGGCGAGCACATAAGAACTCATGCCCACGCCGTAGCGGAAACGCTTTACCGGCGCTTCAGCATCTTTTTCGTCGACAAAATAAGGAATGCTGATTTCCTTGGAATCCGGATGGTACAGGGCGATCAGGAAGTTCTTGGCAACGATCAGCTCGTTAATGATCATGTGCAGGCGAGCCGGCAATTTTTCCGCATCCTGGGCGGACGCCGTGGTCGACAGGTTGGCGATCTCGAACAAGGCATGCTGCACCTGCTCGGCGCGGCGGCGCTCGGTCACTTCCTGTTCCAACTGGGCCGTGCGCTCATTGACGGCGCGTTCCAGCCTGTCCATGCTTTGCAGGCTTTGCAACGCATTGGAGACGTGGTTGGCGATCAGCTTGAACAGGGCCTGGTCTTCTTCGCTGAAGGTGTGGTCCGGGCTGTAGCTCTGGATCACGATGGCGCCCAGGCACTGATGCTGCTGGTCCAGCAAGGGGCAACCCATCCAGTGTTCTGCGGTACTGCCGCGGCCCCAGACATTGCCGTCAATGAGGCGGGACTTGTGCTCATCCGCCGTCATCACCATGGATTGGCGGTTCATGATGACCCAAGCCGTCGGAGACTGATCGGGCGAGGCGAGCTTTACGCGTTCTTGCGGGTCGATCGGCGGGTCAACTTCATCGACAAAATAGATGAAGCGCACTGTGCCTTCCTCGCGGTCGGACAGGGCAACATAGAAATTGGCTGCATACATGATGCGCCCGAGGGCGCCGTGGACAGCTTGAACAAATTGCGTGATGTCGTTGCAGGTCGTCGACAATTGCCCGATTTCGAGCAACATGCTCTGGACACTTTCCAGACGGTCAAGACGGCTTTCCATCCATTTCTTCCCTAAATTAATACGCTCGGGAAAGTCTATCAGGTCGGGCAAGGGTAGCGCCATCAATTTGTACTGGCTGTGACAGGATCGGACAGGACGACCGTGCTGCCGCGAAAGCCCTTTGCCGCCACTTCCAGTTGGACGGTGCCGGCTTCTGGCAACACGAAGCGGTCGGCAAAACTGCCGTCCGCAGCGACGGGAACGCGGGGGTGGCGGGCCAGTTCCCGGCCTGAGCTCGCCTGCAGTACCAGTCGCACTGTGGGCACGGCATCGCCCCGGACCTGCCCTTTGACAAGCACGCCGCCAGAGCCGGCCGAAGCCCGCACGCTGACCTGGGGCCCGGGAGCCAGCAAGGCACGTAGATTGTTAGCAATTAGCCATTTAGACACTTGGCTTGCATAGTTCATGCCCCGTTGCAAAATAAAGATCGTGTCATCGTTGGGGACGGCCGCGCCGGCCGAGGCTGCCGAACTGCCCGGCAAGGCGGGTGCGCGCGGCCCGGCCAGTGTGGCGCCAGCCGGCCAGGCATGGCCCAGGCCACTGATTTGCAACAGGGACAGGCGGGGCAATCCGCCCTTCCAAGACATTTGCTGCAATACTTGGCCGCCGGGCAACCATTCCGGCAAGTCCACATGGTCGATTCCGTAAAGCAGCTGCAAGGCCAAGGCGTTGTCGCGGCTCCAGCGCACGCTGACGAGGGCCAGTTGGCCGCTGTGGGCAAGCCATTGGGGACGGTCCAGCAGGAAGAAGGGGTAGCGCTCCTGGCTGCCATCGGCATCCATGTCGCCAAAGGCGATGCTGGCCAATTGCGTGGCCAGGCTGCCGACTTTGTCACCCGCCAGTGCGCGGCAAGTGGCCACGGCGCTACCCACATTGGTCAGGGGAATGGCAAATTGATTGAACAGGGCAAAGTCCTGCCTGCTGCCGACCGATGGGCCGGCCACGGCGGCAACGCCAGCAAACACATCCGGGCCGCGACAGGCGGCGCTCAGGGCCAGGGTGGCGCCGGCCGACAGGCCTGCCACATAGACATGGTTTGGATCAATATTGAGCGAGGCCCGGCCGCTAAGCTGGCGGGCCAGCCTGACCATGTCCTGGATGGTACCCTGGCGGTCGAAACCGCCATCGTAGTCCCAGCAATGGGCGTCTGGCTGCTCGAGCCAGGCACGCTCGCCCACGGACGGCAGGGCGACGACAGCGCCGCTCGTTTCCGCGCTCAGGTCCAGGTTGCCGTATTGTTTGAGGGCGCTGTGATCTTGCTTGCAGCCATGCAGCACGATCAATAAGGCATGCCTGCCATTGGGCATGGCTGCAGCGGGCTGGTACAGCCAGGTTGGCATGCCACGCAGCACTTCCGGCGACGCATTCCACCCCGCCCGGGCATGGGACAGGGGCGAAAGCAACAGGGCGACTGCCAACAGGAGCAGGCGCAGGAGTCCGGTCGGCAAAGTCATTGCGTCTACGAGGGGCTAATGGCGGCCCCATGGTAAACGCGCTGGACTCAGGTCAATTTGATCCCGGACAAACCCCTCTGGCCGTGCAAAGCTCGCTCGCCTGTGCCAACTAGCCCGGCGCGAGCAACCCGCCAAGGTAGCCCGCGCACCGCCGTTTGGCCTTAGTGCGTGGCAACCCAGGTCTTGGTGTCAGCCAGCATCTTGTCGAGCTGGGCGCGATTGCTGACCACGCCGCGGCTGACCACCAGGCGGATCTTGCGCGTCGCGCTGATGTCTTCCAGCGGATTGGCATCGAGGACCAACAAGTCGGCTGCCTTGTTCTCGGCAACACTGCCATAGCGATCCAGTTTGCCCAGGAAGCGCGGACCGGCAATCACGGCACTCTGCAATGCTTGCAATGGCGTCAGGCCATATTTGACGAAGATGCCCAATTCATCATGCAGGGCAATGCCAGGATAATTGAAGGAATTGAGGAAACCCGCATCCGTGCCGGCCAGAATGCTCACGCCCGCCTGCGACAGCAAAGGCAGCAGGCTAGCTGCTTTCTCAATCGTCGCCTGGCGCAGGGCAATGGCGGCAGCGTCATCCTTTGCGGCACGTTGCACACGCCAGTCGTAGGTGGCGCGCAAGCCCTTGCCGATGTACTGCAGGTAGGCATCCTTGGCATGGTCATCCTTGTCGAGGTAGGCCGTCACAAAGGAACCGTTCAGTGTTGGCACCACGGCCGTCCCCAATGCGGCAAGGCGGCGGAAGGAGCGTATGGCGGCATTGGCATCAAAACTCTCCAGGCTCAGCTGCATCGCCTCTTTGCCGGTGATCTTGCCCATGGCAACTTGCGTGGTCAGTTCCCTTTCACGTGGCGTGGATGCGCGCAGCAGGTAAGCCTGGTGCTCGATCGTGCCCAGGCCCGCTTCGGCCACTTCGCCCACCGTCAGTTGCACGGGAATATGGGCCGACGTGCGCATGCCGCGCGCCTTCGCCTGGGCCAAGGCTTCCAGGTAGATCGGCGGCGTCATCGTGTTCTCGGTGATCTTCACGAAGTCGACTTTTTGTCCCTGCAGCTTGTCGAGCGCGGCGGTCACCTCTTCGGGCGTACCCACTTCAATGGTGCCTTTCCACAATGGTTTGTAGCCTTCGAGCTTGGCGCCCGAGGTAAAGATGGTGGGGCCCGACATCTTTCCCGCATTGATGTCGCCGCGCCATGCCAGAACGGTATCCGGCAAGTCGCCCGAACAATCGCGCACGGTCGTGATGCCGTGGGCGATATACAGGGGCAGCAAGTGTTTGTTTTCTTCAATCAGTTCGGGGCCGCCACCAAAATGGACGTGGCTGTCCCACAGGCCTGGCATCAGGTACTTGCCGTTCAGGCGCAAGGTCTTCCTGGGGTGGTAACTGGCGGCTGCCTTGTCGTCAACGACGGCGATGATGGTGTCACCCTTGACCAGCACAGTCTTGCCTTTGACGAGGGTGCCGGCAGCAACATCAATCACGGTCGCACCGGTCAGGGCAAGGTCAGCGGATTGCTGCTCGGCCGCCTGGACGGCTTGGGCGAGGACGGCAAAAGCAAGAGCGGCAGGAAGGTGTTTCAATGAAGGCATGTTTGCATCCCGAATAAGGCAGACCTTGAAGGCGAACAGGATATCACCGTTGCCTTACGCCAAGCTTTTCCATCGTCAGGGCGTTAAAAAGCCCGCGTTGCGCGGGCTCTTCGTGCTTTGCGACAAGCCTGACAACGAGTCATGGCGACGTGCATTGCATCCCAGGCCGGATGGGCGGGGCGATTGGTGGTCCCAGCGGCGTAATGTGTGGGTCAATCGCAGGTTCCGGCAAATGATAAGTGAAGGGTTTAAGAATGATCGGTGGTATCGTCGGCGGCGCAGACGGTGGGCCCTTGGGTCCGCCACGGGACCGCAATGCCTTCATGCGTTGCTGCATGGCATCGTTCGGGTCGGGCTGGCATTCGTCGACGAACAGGGCATAAAACATAGGGCCTCCTGAGGGGCAGGCATTCAGTATAGGCAATCAATTCCCGTTTTCAAGCCGGAAGTTTCCGCTCCTCTTGTCGCGCTTTTTGCTGTATTTATCCCGCGATTTCGCCCGTCTGTCGCAATCCCATGGCTTGCCAGGGCCCCCTTGGATACAGTGCCACCATCGCAGCTCACCCACTAAGAGGCCGTACCATGAAAAAGCTCTTCCCTGCCGTCGTTATCTTCCTGTTTGCCATGGTGATCTGGAACGTATTCGTCCAGCCTGGCCACTTCCTGATCGACGTCGATGGCGACACCTTTGACGGCCCGGTCGGCGTGGTCTTCGGTTCCCTGCTCGCCGGTGGCGGCATGCTGCTGGCGGCGGTGATTGTGATCCTGGTGGGCCTGCTGCTGTGCGTGGTGTTTGCTGGCGTGGGCATCATGCTGGTCGGCGGCCTGGCCATTGGCGCCGTGGCCCTGGCTGCCATGCTGAGCCCCTTGATGCTGCCGCTCCTGATCCCTGCCGGTATCTTCTGGTACTTCCACCGCAAGAACCAGCGCCAGCAAGCCAGCGCCAAGCAAGCACTGCCACCGCAGACGGCGGCAAACTGAAGGCATTCACCCCGCGTTGAACCTTCAAGCGCGCTCCGGTCCCTCGAAGATTTTCCTCCTCCCTGCCACAGCCTGGATTCCAGCGCGGTGGCAGGATTTTTTTTTGGGCCTAGGCGACGCGCACGTCAAGGCCGTTGCCGACGCGGTTGCGGCCCGCTTCCTTGGCGCTGTAGAGGGCTTTGTCGGCGCGGATCAAGGCCGAGTCCACGTTCACATCGCTGGCGTTGAGGCTGGCGATGCCTATGCTGACGGTGATCGATAGCGGCTTGCCATCAATATCCACCGGCGTGTTGGCCACGCCCTGGCGTAAGCGCTCGGCATAGGCCAGCGCCGCGTCGCCATTGGCACCGGGCAGCAGGATGGCAAATTCTTCACCGCCCATGCGGCCCAGCTTGTCGATCTTGCGCGCACCGCCCCGCATCAAGCCAGCCAGGTGGCGCAGCACGGCGTCGCCAACGGCATGGCCGTATTCGTCATTGACGCGCTTAAAGTGGTCGATATCGAGCATCAGCACGGCAGCGCATTCGTCCATCTGGCGCTGCAACCTTGCCAGCTCGTCGTCGAGCCGCGCCATGAATTCGCGCCGGTTCGGCAGTCCCGTCAGGAAGTCCGTGGTCGCCAGCATCAGCAGCTCGGCGTCCATGCGCTTGCGTTCCGTGATGTCGATGGTCGACACGATCACGAAGTCCAGCGTGTAGGCATGGCCCGGCATGACCAGCATGGTCACTTCGTTATTGCGCACGGTCCCGTCAAGGCGCAGGTAGGTGCTCTCGCAAGTGACCAGTTGGGCGCCGCCCGCCAGTTTGGCGACGGCCTCAATAAACTGGGGCATGGCACTGCTGTCAAAAATCTGGGCCATGGTCAGCACTGCCTGGTCCGTCTCGGCCGCGCCCACCTGGTTGAAGGCGGCGCCATTGAGGTCAACAATGCGCACCAGCTTGGCCAGGCGCGTGACGTCGTCCGGATGGTTCTTCAGGTAGTCGGCCACATCGTCAACGCCGCCATCGTCGAGCAGGGACACCGCCTCGCGCACGGCCGACCAGTCCTGCTCCCACAGCGCGACGGGCGCATTGTCATACAGGCTGCGGAAGCGCTCTTCACCAGCTCGCAGGGCCAGCGCGGCGCGGCCTTGTTCGATGGCGATGCCGGCCAGGTGGGAAGCCTGTTCGATCAACACCACATTGGCCGGGCTGGGGTAATGGGGCTCGCGGTGGTAAATGGCAAATGTGCCGAGGATTTTGCCGGAGGCGCCGTGAATCGGTTCCGACCAGCTCGATGCCAGGCCGGCACGTGCAGCCACCTGGCGGTATTCGGTCCAGTGCGGATGGACCTGGATGTCTTCGACGATGATACGTGCGCCGGTGACGACGGCAGTGCCGCAGGAGCCGACGCCATGGCCCACTTCCATGCCATGCACAGCCTCGTTAAAGAATTCGGGCAGGCTGGGGGCAGCGCCCACCAGCAGGTGGTTGCCCTGTTCGTCCAGCAGCAAGATGGAGCACAGCATGCCGGGGTTGGTCGTCTCTACACCCAGCACGATCGCATCGAGGATGGAGGACAACGAAGAACCACGCGCCAGCAATTCCAGTACGTGGCGGTGCGAACGCTCGCGCTGCTCGGTTTGTTTGCGCTCTGTGATATCGCGGAAGGACCACAGTCGCGCCTTTTCATTGCCCAGTTCAATGGACCGGGTGATCTGCTCGAAGAAGCGGCCATCTTTCAGGCGCAGCAAGTCGCGGTGTTCGGCGTCGTCCTCATACTGCTGCGAGCGGCTGTACAGGAAGGGCGCGGGGTACATCAGCTGTTCCAGCAAGTGGTCCAGCATGGCGTCGTCATC
>JACXTT010012705.1_pt1 | contig 11156 bp, 9 predicted proteins | sample 9270951 | NCBI WGS metagenome assembly JACXTT01 (sample SAMN15532306, study PRJNA645909) | rock metagenome | isolation source: weathered quartz diorite | place: Puerto Rico | collected 2017-06-21 | reverse complement strand
GCGTCGCTCTGGTAGCCGAGCCGCCCCATGCGCAGCGACGTCGCGTAAGGCGCGTAAAGCGTTCCCGGCGCGAGCTGCGTGAGCCCGTGGTCGCTCCCGGCGACGAAGCTCGAGCACACGGCAGGCGAGGCGCCGAAGAGGTAGAGCAAGAGCCACGAGTTGCGGCGGAAATTGCGGATCAGCCCGAAGTACTGGTCGTCGGTGACGCCCGGCAGCGAGAAGTTGTAGTGGATGCCCGAGATCGCCTGCATGCGCCTGCCGTAGCGCTGCGCCAGCCCCAGGCGGTAGACCGTCTTCGCGCGCCCGACGTTGGACGTGCCGTAGCGGCCGATCGGGATCAGGTGCTCGGCGGGCAGGTTGCACGGCATGCTCGCGCACCACAGGATCTCCTCGCCGATGTGCTTGTAGACCACCTGGTGGATGTGCCTGAGCTCTTCCAGGCAGCTCTCGACGCTCGCATGCACGCCGGTGATCAGCTCGAGCTGCGACTCGGAAAAATCCGTGGTGATATGCGGGTGCGTGAGCGCCGAGCCGAGCGCCTGCGGGTGCGGCGTCTGCGCGAGCGTGCCGTCGGGACGCACGCGCAGGCTCTCCTTCTCGATGCCGCGGCGCATCCCGTGGAGCCGCTCGCCCGATAGCGCTCGCAGTCGTTCCTGGACGCTCATGAGGGAAGGCGAAGCGTAGCAGACCGGAATTCCGATCCAGGGTCGCAATTCGATATCGCGCCCGGGGCCGGAACAGCATGCCGCGAATTGCGACCCTGGATCGGAATTCCGTAACTGGACGCATATACAGTATAGTCCGCCCGTGGAGGTGGCGGACAAGTACAAGAAGCTAAACGCCGCGCAGCGCGCGGCCGCCTGCCATGGCGAGGGCGCGCTGCTCATCCTCGCGGGCGCGGGCACGGGCAAGACCAACACGCTCGCGCATCGCGTGGCGCACCTGATCCTGGGAGGTGCGAACCCGCAGCGCCTATTGCTGCTGACGTTCTCGCGCCGCGCGGCGCTCGAGATGACGCGCCGCGCGAGCCGCATCGTCGGTGAGCTCGCGTCACCGGTTCGACTGCCGTGGTCGGGCACCTTCCATGCGATCGCCAACCGCCTGATCCGCCGCCACAGCGCGAGCCTCGGCCTCTCGCCCAGCTTCAGCGTGCTCGACCGCGGCGACGCTGCCGATCTCATCGACCTCGTGCGCTTCGAGCTCGGCTTCTCCAGATCGGAGCGGCGCTTCCCGCGCAAGGACACCTGCCTCGCGATCTACTCGCACCGGGTAAATACACAGGGCGCGCTTGCGGACACGCTCGCGGGGTACTTCCCCTGGTGCGCCGAATGGGAGGCGGAGCTCACGCGCCTCTACCGCGCGTACGTCGAGCGCAAGCTCGCGAACCAGGCGCTCGACTACGACGACCTGCTGCTCTACTGGCACGCGATGCTCGGCGAGGAGCGCCTCGCGCGCGAGATCGGCGCCGGCTTCGACCACATCCTGGTCGACGAGTACCAGGACACCAACGTGCTGCAGGCCGAGATCCTGCGCCGCCTGCGGCCGGACGGGCGCGGCCTCACGGTGGTCGGCGACGACGCGCAGGCGATCTACTCCTTCCGCGCCGCGACCGTCGAGAACATCCGCAGCTTCGCCGCCACCTATGGCGCCGCTACCGTCAACCTGGAAGACAACTATCGCTCCACGCAGCCGATCCTCGACGCCGCGAATGCGCTCATCGGCAAGCGCCTCCGCTCGGCTAAAGGCACCGGCGCCCGGCCTCGCTATGTGAGCGTCGCTGACGATGCTGGGCAGGCAGATTACGTCGTGCATCACGTGCTTGCACAGCGCGAAGCCGGCGTGGCGCTCAGGCGCCAGGCGGTGCTCTTCCGCAGCTCGCACCACAGCGACGTGCTGGAGCTGGAGCTCGTGCGCCGCAACATCCCGTACGTGAAGTACGGCGGCCTCAAGTTCCTCGAGGCGGCGCACGTCAAGGATTTGCTCGCAGTGCTCCGCTGGGCGGACAACCCGAACAATCGCATCGCCGCCTTCCGCGCGCTGCAACTGCTGCCCGGCGTCGGGCCCGCGACGGCGCAGAACGCCTATACGCGGTTCGAGATCGGCAGCTGGCCGTCGCTGGCGGCGCTGGATCCATCGCTCGCCGAGCTGCTTTCGTCGCTGGCGCAGCCCGAAGCGCCGTGGGCAGGGCAGGTGGCGCGAGTGCGCGAATGGTACGAGCCGCATCTCGAGCGCATCTATGAGCAGGCGGCAGTTCGCGGCGCCGATCTCGCGCAGCTCGAGCGCATCGCCGGCAATTTTGCGAGCAGGGAAGCCTTCCTCACCGAGCTGGCGCTCGATCCGCCGGCGGCGACCAGCGATCTTGCCGGCGCGCCGCAGCTCGATGAGGACTACCTCATCCTCTCCACGGTGCACTCGGCCAAGGGGCAGGAGTGGGATGCGGTGTATGTGCTCAACGTGAGCGATGGCAGCTTTCCCTCGGAGTTTGCCACCGGCAGCGCGGCGCTGATCGAGGAAGAGCGGCGCCTGCTCTACGTGGCGATGACGCGCGCGAAGCGCGAGCTCGATCTCATCGCGCCGCTCAAGTACTACGTCACGCAGCAGTCGCGCATGGGCGATCGCCACGTGTACGGCGCGCGCAGCCGCTTCCTCACGAGCACCGTGATGGCGTGCCTGGAGCAGCGCGCCTGGGAGGAAATGCCGGCGCTCGACGTGGCGACGAAGCTGCGCGCCATGTGGTGATTTCCGCCAGCGGACGCCGCCCGACAAATAAACTTTTGCGGCGCAGTTTTGTAGTGCCAGCGCGTGTAGTGCACGCGTCCATAAGCGCGGCGCCGGCGTGCGGTATGTGACTGATCGCACAGAGCGGGCGCGAGTGTTGTCGGGACGCCCCGACGGCAACTACAACGACACGACCCTAGGGTTTTCAGTCTTCCCGAGTGTCGTAATCCCGGCTACAGTGCGTAGCGTTTTCGCAGTCGGAATCACGAGGGAGGGCAGGCGATGGGAGGACGGGGGATTGTGCGCGCGGTGCTGCTCGCCGCCGCGCTCGTCGCAGGGCTCGGCGCCGGCGCAGCGCAGGCCCAGGAAGACCACTCCTATTACGGTCCACGGCTCATCGCAGAGCGCGTGCGCATCCCGGCGCCGAATGGACGCACGATCGCGGCCACCGTCCTGCGTCCTGAAGCGCCAGGCCCATTCGGCGCCGTGATCCTGAACCACGGCGTGTCCGCATCGGCGCGCGAGCGCGCGCGCGAGTCGTCAGATCTGCTGATCAACGCCGCTGCCGTTTTCGCACGGCGCGGCTACGTGGTGGTCATGCCGCTGCGCCGCGGCTTCGGCGCTACCGGCGGCGAGATGGCCGAGGATCCGGGCACGTGCAGCAATCCGGATTACCGCACGGCGGAAGCGAACGCGGCCGATGACGTGATGGTCGCGTACGACTACGCGCGCACGCTGCCCTATGTCGACGGCAACCGCATGATCCTCGCCGGCCAATCGGCGGGCGGCATGGTCGCGCTCTTCACCGCGGGCACCCGCACGCCGCCGGGACTCACGGCGGTGCTCGCGTTCGCGGCCGGCCGCGGCGGCGATCCCGACATCAATCCGGGCGTGCCGTGCGCGATCGAGCCGGTGGCGCGCGTCTTCGACATGATCGGCAAGTCGATCCGCGTGCCGGTGCTGATGAACTACGCGGAGAACGATCTCTTCTTCAGCCCGAAGGTCTCGCGCCAGTGGTTCGAGCGGCTGAACGCGAGCTGGGGCGATGCCGAGTACGCGCTGCAGCCCGCCTTCGGCAAGGACGGCCACTATCTCTTCGGCGATACGCTCGGCGTACGCTACTGGCTGCCGACGGTCGAAGCCTTCCTCGCCAGGCACGGCATTACGTTCAGCCGCCTGGACGCGGCCGATCCGGAGCGCTCACCGCTGCTCGCGCTCGATCGCGTGCCCAACATCAAGAGCGACGCCTGCAAGGGGCTCTATCGCGCGTTCCTCGAGTCGCCCGGCCCGCGCGCCTACGCCGTGAGCGGCGACGGGCGCTGCGGCTTCGCCGGCGGCCTGCCGGATGCGCGCGAAGTGGCGATGAAGCAGTGCGGCAACGTCGCCAAGTCGAGCTGCATGCTCTATGCCGTCGACGACGCCGTCATCTGGAAGGAAAACCTCGCCGGCCAGGGCGCGGGCAGCGCCGCGCCCACCGCCGCGCGCTGAGCTGAATTCCGATCCAGGGTCGTAATTAAGGAAAATGGGGACGGACCCGGGCGGGCCGTCCCCATTTCTTTTCCCGGTTTGCTTATACCGGGACCGGTTCTGTGTCCCGCGGCTTGGACGGCGCGGGCTCCTTGGGTTGCTGTTCCCTGGCGCGGCGCTCGCGCTCCTCGCGCTCCAGTTCGCGGCGCGCTTCCTCGGCGCGGCGCTCGTACTCCCACTCGTACTTGTAGCACATGGGCACCTCCTTTAAGTCCGCCCGGCTATCCTACGCCCAGCGATGGCAGCGATACCAGCCCCGGCCGACGACAAGGAAAACCGGCTGCGCGAGGACCGCCGCTTGCTCGGGCGGCTGCTCGGCGAGGTGATTCGCGCGCAGGCCGGTGAGGAAGCGCTCAATCGCATCGAGCGCATCCGGCAGGCGGCCGTGGCGTTCCGCCGCGAAAACACCGGCAGCGGGGAGCTCGACCAGCTTCTCAACGCGCTCGATCTCGACCAGACGTTTGACGTGGTGCGCGCGTTCAGCTTCTTCTCGCATCTGCTCAACATCGCCGAGGACGAGCAGCAGCACCGCCGCCGCCGCGCGCACGCCGAGGCCGGCTCGCCGCGCCGGCCCGGGAGCTTCTCGCACGCGCTGCACGAAGTGCACGACCTGGGCCACGACGCGCTGATGCAGTGGTTCGCGCGTGCGCAGGTCGCGCCGGTGCTCACCGCGCACCCGACCGAAGTGCAGCGCCAGAGCATCCTCGACACCGAACGCGAGATCGCGCGCCTGATCGCGCAGCCGCAGGGCGCCGAGCGCGACGACGCGATCCACGCCGAGGTGCTGCGCCTGTGGCTTACCTCGATGCTGCGCCTCGTGCGGCTGCAGGCGGCGGACGAGGTCACCAACGGGGTCAACTACTTCCGCCTCACGTTTCTCCAGGAGCTGCCGCGCCTATATGCCGAGTTCGAGCACGCGCTGAAGGAGCGCTTTGCGCTCGCCGAGCTGCCGTGGCTGCCGCCGTTCCTCACGGTAGGGAGCTGGATCGGCGGCGATCGCGACGGCAACCCGAATGTCGATGCGGCGGTGCTGCGCACGGCGCTGGTGCTGCAGGCGCGGCTCCTCTTTCCCGACTACCTCGCGGACGTACACCAGCTTGGCCGCGAGCTCGGGCTCTCCGCGAGCCTGGCGAGCGTGCCGGCGCCGGTGCAGGCGCTGGCCGAGCGCTCGGGCGATCGCTCGCCGCACCGCCAGGACGAGCCTTACCGGCGCGCGCTCACCGGCATCTACGCGCGCCTTGCCGCCACGATGCAGGCGCTCGCGCAGCAGGCGGCGAGCCCGCCGCCGATCGGCAAAGGCGCGCCGTACGGCAGCGTGGAAGAGCTCGCCACCGAGCTCGACGTCATCGCCGCCGCGCTAAAGTCGCAAGGGGCGGCGCTGCTCGCCGCCGGGCGACTGCGCACGCTCCAGCGCAAGGTCTCGCTCTTCGGCTTCCATCTCGCGCCGCTCGACCTGCGCCAGAGCTCCGACGTGCATGAAGCCACCATCGATGAGCTCCTCGCTCGCGCAGGCATCGCCGGCTACGCCGCGCTCGACGAGCGCGGGCGGGTGCAACTGCTCGCGCGAGAGCTGGCCAGCCCCCGCCCGCTGCGCTCGCCGCACCTCGAGTATTCGGCGCTGGTGCAGAAAGAGCTCGCGATCCTCGATGCGGCGGCGGAGGGCCGGCGCCGTTATGGCGCGCGCGCGGTGCCGCGCTACGTGATCTCGCATTGCGACTCGGTGTCGGATCTGCTCGAAGTGGGCGTGCTGCTGCGCGAAGCGGGGCTGGTGAAGCCCGGCGCGGCGGCGCCGCTCGAGCTCGAGATCGTGCCGCTCTACGAGTCGATCGCCGACCTCGAGAACTGCGGCCGCGTGATGGGCGCGGCGCTCGAGCTGCCGCTCTATCGCCAATGGGTGGCCGGCCGAGGCAGCGAGCAGGAGGTAATGCTCGGGTATTCCGACAGCAACAAGGATGGTGGCTACGTCACGTCGAACTGGGCGCTCTACAAGGCGGCCGAGCGCTTGCGCGACGTCTGCAAGGCGCACGGCGTGCGGCTGCGGCTCTTCCATGGCCGTGGCGGCACCATCGGCCGCGGCGGCGGGCCGAGCTACGAAGCGGTGCTGGCGCAGCCGCCCGGAACGGTCGACGGTGCGCTGCGGCTCACCGAGCAGGGCGAGGTCATCGCGAGCAAGTACGCCGACCCGGAGAGCGGGCGGCGCAACCTCGAGACGCTCGCCGCCGCGACGCTGGAAGCGAGCCTGGCGCGGCGCGCACCGCGCGAGCGGGCGGCGCGCCATGCCGAGATCATGGAGGCGCTATCGGCGACGGCGTTCGCCGCCTACCGGGAGCTGGTGAAGGCGCCGGGCTTCATCGACTACTGGCGCGCGTCGACGCCGATCGCCGAGCTCTCGCAGCTCAATATCGGCAGCCGCCCGGCGTCGCGCCGCGCCACGCAGGCGATCGAGGACATCCGCGCCATTCCCTGGGTGTTCAGCTGGAGCCAGTCGCGCCTGATGCTGCCGGGCTGGTACGGCTTCGGCACGGCGGTGGAGGGCTGCAAGGGAAACATCGATGAGCTGCGCGAGATGCATCGCAGCTGGCCCTTCTTCCGCAGCGTGCTCTCCAACCTCGACATGGTGCTTGCCAAGACCGATCTCGCCATCGCGTCGCGCTACGCCGAGCTCGTGGCGGATGCGAAGCTGCGCGCCGAGGTGTTCGGCCGCATCGAGGCGGAGTGGCAGCGCACGCGGCGCTGGCTCACCGCGATCACCGGGCACGCGGAGCTGCTCGCCGAGAACCCGACCCTCGCGCGCTCGATCCGCAACCGCTTTCCTTACCTCGATCCGCTGAACCACCTGCAGGTCGAGCTCCTGCGGCGTCACCGTGCTGATGGCGGCGACGAGCGGCTCCTGCGCGCCATCCACCTCACCATCAACGGCGTCGCCGCGGGGCTGCGCAACAGCGGCTAATTCCGATCCAGGGTCGTAATTATTTCTTCTTGAGCAGCTTGTCGAGCCCGGCGAGCGGCCGATGCTTGGCCGGCCGCGGTTCGACCTCTTTCACCGTGCCGCCGGCTTGGGAATCCAGCACGCGAGCATGCTCGTTCTCGTGGCAGTAGATGCACAGCAGCTCCCAATTGCTGCCATCCGGCGGATTGTTGTGGTGGTCACCATCCCGATGGTGCACGGTGAGCTCGCGCAACCGCTTGCCTGAGAATTCGCGTCCGCAGCGCGCACACACGTGCGGCAGGAGCTTGAGCGCCTGGCTACGATAGTCCATCGGTAATTGCGACCCTGGATCGGAATTAGCTGCCGGAGATGGTGCGCTTCGCCCACTCGAGCACGATGGCGAGGCGCGGCGGAAGAAGCTCCTCGGCCTGGTCGTAGGTGACCCAGCGGTATTCGTGGTGCTCGGGGCGGCCGAGCTCCTTCGACGCCGGGAGCTCGATCTCCACTTCCTCCGTCTCGCCGAGGTAGTAACGGGCGATCTTGTTGCCCGAGTAGGGCAGCGTCTCCTTGTACTCCTCGCCGAAGGGGAAATCGACGCCGGCGAGCCCGGTCTCTTCCTTGAGCTCGCGCTTCGCCGCGGTGAGCTGGTCCTCGCCGGCCTCCACCAGGCCCTTCGGGAAATCCCAGTTGTGGTACGCGCGCAGCACCAGGAAATAGATGCCGGCGCCCGTGCGGCGAAACACCACTACGCCCGCTGCGCGCGGCGGCGCTTTGCTCTTCATCAGAGAAATGCTACTGGATTTCAAACGAAATCCGGCGCCGGACGCCGGACTTACGTTAGATGCTCGCCGCCCGAGCGGGCCCTAGGCCAGAGGAGGAGGAGGAGGCTTTCGGAGCTCGGACGGCGAGGCAATGCTTGGTTCTTAGTGCGCGCCGCGCGGCGTATGAAACGCGCGGCCAAACGCCGCCTTGGCGCGGGCGAATGCTTCGATCGCACCATCCAGTGCGAGATCAAAGCGTTCCGCGCGTTGCAGGTCCGCGCCATGACGGCTGCGAACCTCGGCAGGCAACCGCGCGGCGACGTCGCGCCAGAACTTCGTCTTAAACTTGAGATCGCGGTTTTTCATGCGATCAAAATAAGGCCGCCACCCCCGCCCTTCAAACGATGAAATCTCACTTCTCGCATAAGAAAAACTCATCGTGATTTATCGACTCCCGCCGTTGAACGCACTACGGGTATTCGAGGCCGCGGCGCGCCATCTCTCGTTCAAGGAGGCGGCGAACGAGCTGTCGATCACCCAGGCCGCCGTCAGTCACCAGATAAAAAGCCTGGAGGACTATCTCGGCGTGCAGCTCTTCAAGCGCGCGGGCCGCGGCGTGCAGCTCACCGAGGCGGCGCGCGCCGCGCTGCCGCGCCTGCGCGAGGGCTTCGATGCGCTCGCCGCCGCCGTCGAGACGATCCACGTGCGTGCCGATGAAACCGACCTCGAGATCACCGCGCCGCCGGTCTTCACCGCGCGCTGGCTCATGCCGCGGCTTGCCGACTTCGCCAAGCGCGAGCCGAAGATCGACGTGCGCGTCGTCTCCTCGAGCAAGATGGTCGATGCGGGCGCGCTCGACTCCGCGGCGCTCATCGGTAACCACGACCTGCGCAACGATGCCTCTGGCGTCGAGATCCACCTCGGCGCCGGCGACTATCCCGGCTATCGCGCCGACCGGCTCTTCGGCGTCGCGACGGTGGCGGTGGCGAGCCCGCAGCTCGTCAAGGGCACGCCGCCGATCCGCGAGCCGGCCGACCTCGCGCGCCACACGCTGCTGCACGACGACGCCATGGATCTCGTCGCGCACGGGCCCGCCTGGCCGAAATGGCTCGAGCTGGCGGGCGTCGCCGACAAGGTCGACGGCACGCGCGGCCCGCACTTTTCCACCAACATCCTCTCGCTCGAGGCCGCCTCGCAGCAGCTCGGCGTGGCGCTCGCGCTGCGCCCCCTGGTGGATGCCGATCTGGCGTCCGGACGGCTGTGCGCGCCGTTCGAGGTCGAACTCAAGCCGCAGTCGGCCTATTACCTCGTCTGCCCCGAGGTGATCGCCGACCGGCCCGCCGTCGCGGCGTTTCGCAAGTGGCTGCTGGAGCAGGCACAAAAGGCCAAGGCGAACAAGAATTCCGATCCAGGGTCGTAATCCCGATGGCGGGCATTTCGCGTTTCCATTCAATGCCGGAATTACGACCCTGGATCGGAATTCGGAGTATTTCTTGCAGGCCTTGATTAAGGCGGCGGCCGCCGCCACATACGCCCGGTGAGATCTCGCGATATTTCCAACTGGATGTGGAGCGAGGCGCTCTCGATGCTGGATCGCGCCGAGCGGCTGCAGCGGCAGTTTTTCCAGCACGCCACGGTGGCTTGGGAGCCGCCGGTGGACATCATCGAGACCGCCGAGCACGTGCAGGTGCATGTCGCGCTGCCGGGCGTGGCCGCCGATTCGATCACCGTGGCGGTCGACCCGGGCGGGATCAGCATCTCCGCCGCGCGGTCTTTCCCCTGCAGCGGCGACACGCTCAACGTACATCGCATCGAGATTCCCTACGGCCGCTTCGAGCGCCAGGTCGCCTTGCCGCCCGGCGATCCGTACGCGCCGCTCGAGCTGGTCGAGAAGCGGCTTGCCGACGGCGTGCTGACGCTCATCTTCAAGAAGAAGGAAGGCGCATGAACACCAAGGTGCTGTCGCAGGACAACGCCGGAGCATCCACCGCGGCCGCCGAGAGAACGCGCGGCGGCACGCTGAAGCCGCTGCCGGAGGACGCGCTCATCCTCATTCCGATGAGGAACACGGTGCTCTTTCCCGGCGTCATCTCGCCGGTCACGGTGGGGCGCCCGACCTCGGTCGCCGCCGCGCAGGAAGCCGTGCGCTCCGAGCGCAAGGTCGGCTTCCTGCTGCAGAAGGATCCGCAGAAGAACGACGTCAAGCCCGACGACCTCTACTGGGTCGGCACTTCCGGCCAGATCGTGCGCTACATCACCGGCGGCGAGGGCGCGCACCACATGGTGGTGCAGGGCCAGAGCCGCTTCCGCGCGCTCGAGTTTCTGGAAGGTTGGCCTTTCCTCGTGGCACGCGTGCAATACATCGAGGCGCCGGCGGAGCACGAAGGCAAGCTTCCGGCCGACCTCGAGGCGCGCTTCCTGCAGCTGAAGGCGCAGGCGGTAGAGGCGATCCAGCTCCTGCCGAATGCGCCCGAGGAGCTGGCGGTCGTGGTGCAGGGCGTCAGCTCGCCGGCGCTGCTCGCCGACATGGTCGGCAACCTCCTCGATGTGAAGCTCGAGGACAAGCAGGCGCTGCTCGAGACCTTTGATCTGCGCACGCGCCTCGACCGCGTGCTGCAGATGCTCTCCGAGCGCGTGGGCGTGCTGCGCATCTCCAAGGAGATCGGCGACAAGACGAAGAAGGAGTTCGACGAGCGCCAGCGCGAGCACGTGCTGCGTGAGCAGATGCGCCAGATCCAGAAGGAGCTCGGCGAAGGCGAGGACACCGGCGCGGAGCTCCAGGAGCTGAAGAAACAGATCGACGCCGCGGGCATGCCCGAGGACGTGCACAAGCACGCCACGAAGGAGCTCAAGCGCCTGCAGCGCATGGGCGAGGGCAGCGCCGAGGGCTCGATGCTGCGCACCTACCTCGAATGGCTGGCGGAGCTGCCGTGGAAGGACGAGCCGCAGAAGCCGATCGACATCGCCAGCTCGCGTGTTGTGCTCGACGAGGACCATTACGGTCTGGAAAAAATCAAGCGCCGGATACTGGAACATCTCGCGGTGCGCAAGCTCAACCCGACCGCCAAGAGCCCGATCCTGTGCTTCGTCGGCCCGCCGGGCGTCGGCAAGACCTCGCTCGGCCAGTCGATCGCGCGCGCCACGGGGCGCAAGTTCCAGCGCATCGCGCTCGGCGGCGTGCACGACGAGGCCGAGATCCGCGGCCACCGGCGCACCTACAT
>JACXTT010012704.1_pt1 | contig 11158 bp, 8 predicted proteins | sample 9270951 | NCBI WGS metagenome assembly JACXTT01 (sample SAMN15532306, study PRJNA645909) | rock metagenome | isolation source: weathered quartz diorite | place: Puerto Rico | collected 2017-06-21 | reverse complement strand
CGGGTCCGGGCCAGGCCGCGGTCCGCGCCGTGCTCAGCTTCGTGGCCGCCAGCGCCGCGCCCGATCCGGTCACGCCGCTGGCCGGCGCCCGCATCTGGGTCAGCACCACCTCGCCGGAGTCCGCCGTGGGCCTGCCGCCCGGCATGGCGCTCGACCGCCTGGCTCAGGCCTGCCAGGCCGCGCCCACCTGCGAGGCCACCATGAAGGAGATGACCCAGCACGCCCTGGGCTCGGTGGTCATCGACGCCGCCGGCCACGCCCAGTCGCCGCCGATCCCCGCGGGGCGCTACTACCTGCTAGGCTTCGCCGCCTATCAGGGCCGCGCGCTCGCCTGGAGCCTCGCCGTCAACCTCGGTCCCGGCGGCAGCACCGTCACACTCAGCCAACTCAACGGCCGTAAAATCCCCTAGGCGCCGGCGCCCAGCTTCCGCCGCAGACTCCGGGCAAGGGGCGCCGCTCGGGTCGCATTATGGGCACAGAACTTGCTCGCGAGCAGCGCAACGCGTAGCAACGGCCCCGTCGGAGACGACGGGCTACCAGGGACGATTCATGAGCGAGACCACCCAGGCGACGGCGCCGCCCGAGAAGACCGGCGCGATGGCCGAGATCGTCGAGATCATCAAGACGATCGTCTACGCCCTGCTGATCGCGCTCTTCCTGCGGGTGATCTTCTTCCAGCCCTACACCATCCCGTCGGCCTCGATGGAGCCCAACCTCTACGAGGGCGACTACATCATCGTGTCCAAGTGGACCTACGGCTACTCGAAGCACTCGATCCCGTTCTCGCCGCCGCTGTTCTCCGGCCGTCTCCTGGAGAAGCAGGCGCACCGCGGCGACATCGTCGTCTTCAAGCTGCCGCGCGACAATTCCACCGACTACATCAAGCGGATCATCGGCCTGCCGGGCGACCGCATCCAGATGAAGCAGGGCCTGCTCTACCTGAACGGCGTCCAGGTGCCGCGCGTGGCGGTCAGCAAGGCCTATGAGAACGTGGGCGACGGCCAGATCGTCGCCGCCACCCGCTATCGCGAGACCCTGCCGGGCGGGAAGACCTTCCTCACCGACGACTTCGGCCCGGGCTACCAGCTCGACGACACCGAGGTCTTCGTGGTCCCCGAGCACCACTACTTCATGATGGGCGACAACCGCGACGACAGCGCCGACAGCCGCGATCCCAACGGCGGCGTGGGCTACGTCCCGGCCGAGAACGTCGAGGGCAAGGCCCAGATCATCCTGCTGTCCTGGAAGCCGGGCGCCTCGATCTTCAAGCCCTGGACCTGGGTCATGAACCTGCAGCCCAGCCGGTTCTTCACCCGACTGCAGTAGGATGAACACGCGGGTCTCCGCGATCGCCGAGCTTGAACGGCGCATCGGCCACAGCTTCGCCGATCGCGACCTGCTCGAACGCGCGCTCACCCACTCCAGCGTCACCAAGGGCTCCACACGCATCGTCGACAACGAGCGCCTGGAGTTCCTGGGCGACCGGGTGCTGAACCTCACCGTGGCCGAGCAGATCATGGCCCTCTTGCCCCAGGCCACCGAGGGCGAGCTCTCCAAGCTGATGAACCAGCTGGTCTCGTCGAAGCCCTGCGCCGACGCCGCGCGCCGCGCCGGCCTGCGCGATGCGCTCCGCGTCGACGCCAGCGCCAGCAAGGTCGGGGCCCGCGACTCCGAGCGCGTTCTGGGCGACGCCTGCGAGGCCCTGATCGCCGCCCTCTACCTCGACGGCGGCATCGAGACGGCGCGCCGGTTCATCCTGGAATTCTGGGCCGAACCCTTCGCCCATCTCGACGCACCCACAAAGGATCCCAAGACCCTGCTGCAGGAATGGGCTATGGCCCGCGGCCTGCCGGTGCCCACCTATCGGGTCATCGGCCAGGCCGGCTCGGCCCACGAGCCGGTGTTCACCGTGGAGGTCTCCCTGCCCAATCTCGAACCCGCCAGCGCCAGCGGCCATTCCAAGCGCGAGGCCGAGCGCCTCGCCGCCGACATTCTGTACGTGCGCCAGGCGGGTGCGCTGTGACCACCAAGGCCGGCTTCGCCGCGATCATCGGCGCCCCCAACGCGGGCAAGTCGACGCTGACCAACCGCCTGGTCGGCGCCAAGGTCTCCATCGTCACCCAGAAGGTCCAGACCACCCGCTTCCCGGTGCGCGGCGTCGCCATGGAGGGCGAGGCCCAGATCGTGCTCGTCGACACGCCCGGCATCTTCCAGCCGCGCCGCAAGCTCGACCGCGCCATGGTCCGCGCCGCCTGGGGCGGCGCCCAGGACGCCGACGTCATCGTCCACCTGGTGGACAGCGTCGCCGAGCTGGCCGCCGAGGAGCCGGGGGCCAAGGCCGCCGACAAGCGCGCCGCCATCGACGTCGAAAGCATCGTCGAAGGCCTGAAGGCCGCCGGCAAGACCGCCATCCTCGCCCTCAACAAGATCGACGGCATGCGCCGCGACACCCTGCTGGGCCTGTCGAAAAGGCTTTTCGATACGGGCGTCTATTCGGAAGTCTTCATGATCTCGGCTGCCGACGGCGCCGGCGTCGACGACCTCAAGGCCCGCCTCGCCGCCCTGATGAAGGACGGCCCCTGGTTCTATCCGGCCGAACAGACCGCCGACATCCCCGCCCGCCTGCTGGCCGCCGAGATCACCCGCGAGAAGCTCTACCTGCGGGTCCACGAGGAGCTGCCCTACGCCGCCGCCGTGGAGACCACCGCCTTCGAGGAGCGCAAGGACGGCTCGGCCCGCATCGAGCAGACCATCTACGTGGAGCGCGAGAGCCAGCGCCCGATCATCCTGGGCAAGGGCGGCCAGACCCTGAAGTGGATCGGCCAGAAGGCCCGCGAGGAACTCCAGGAGCTCCTCGACCGCCCGGTGCACCTGTTCCTGCACGTGAAGGTCGACGAACGCTGGGCCGACAAGCGCGAGTTCTACGGCGACGTCGGGTTGGACTTCGACGCCTAGCCGCTAGTCGATCAGGTCAAAATCAGGTGTCATCCCGGTTTCGCGGAACGCGAAGACCGGGACCCATCAGCGCCGATGTCCGACAAGACCTACTGGGTCTACATCCTCTCCAGCCGCTTTCGCGGCACGCTCTATGTCGGTGTGACCAACAGCCTTGAGACCCGCATCGCTCAGCACAAGGCGAAGGCGGTCGAAGGCTTCACCAAGACTTACGGCGTCGACCGCCTGGTCTGGTTCCAGGGCTTCGGCGAGGTGACCGAGGCCATTGCCATGGAGAAGCGCCTCAAGCGCTGGCGCCGTGACTGGAAGATCCGGCTGATCGAGGAAGACAACCCGCACTGGGAGGATCTCTACGTTGCGATGATGGCCGTGCCGACCTCGGTCCATCCGGTGCTGATGGGTCCCGGTCTTCCGCTGACGCGGAAACCGGGATGACACCTGTGGATGGCGCGCCCCTCTGCAATTCCCCCGCGCTGCCGACTCCACCCCAAATAGGCGAACCCCTAGGACTTAAGTCGTAGGCCTTTGGTCCAATAGGCGCCGCCGCGGATTTTCGCGAGATTCCAGCCCTGGTTTTCCGGAGGGTTGGGCATGTCTCGAAGCGCTTTGCTGCTGGGCGCGATGGTCCTGGCGGGCTGCATCGCCGCCGCGCCGGCCGACGCCACGGTCACGCTCAGCTCGACGCCGGCCACGCTGTTCGGCTTCTCCTTCGGGACCTTCGACCTGTCGCCCTATCTGCACGACGCCCAGGGCCGCACCTTCGCGATCAGCGCCGCGACGCTGTCGGCCCAGGTCCATTCCGATCCGAACTACGGCGCGCCGACGACCACGACGGTCGACACGTCGGGGTCCCCCACCCTCATCAGCTTCAATCCGCTGGTGTTTCAGCTCAACACCTCGCGGGTCGTGACCACCACCTACATCGACGCCGTCGCCGACAAGATCACGCTCAGCAACGGCCTCTTCGATCCCAGCGCCCAGTCGGTCACGGGCGCCGTCTCCCAGGTCCTCGACACTACCGAGACGACCGACGGTGGCTTCATCGACGCCCCGGCCGGCATTCCGGGGATCACCAACCACATCACGGTGACGGACGTCACCATCCGCCACGCGATCTACGGCAGTCTGGACCTCAGCGAGGTCTTCACCGCGGCGAGCCTTGGTGTCGCCAATCTCAGCCAATCGGTGAACTACTTTCTGCTGCCCGACGGGGTCGGCTTCGGCAGCATCCCAGGGTTCCCCGGCATCCCCGGCCTTCCCGGCGGCGATCCGTCGCCGCCCAGCCAGTTCAGCATCGACAGCGTGACCTTCGCCTTCGACCGGACCCAGACCGGCGGCCCGCCGCCGACGACGGGTGGTATACCGGAGCCGGCCAGCTGGGCGCTGATGATCCTGGGCTTCGGCGCGGTGGGCGCGACGCTGCGTCGTCGCCAGGGCCTCGTCGCCTAGCCCAACCCCTTTGCAATTCCCCCGAATTGCCGACTTCATGCGGGCCGGGCAGGGGGACCTAAGCGTTGAAGACCATCCGCAAACTCGCCGCGGCGGCCGCCGCTCTCGTGCTCGTCCTGCCGGCCACAACCCGCGCCGCCGGCGTGAACCCCGCGCCGCCCCGCAAGCCGGGTGAGGGCCTCGGCCCGTTTCACACCCTGATCATCCACGGCGCGACCCTGATCGACGGCACCGGCGCCCCGCCGGTGGGCCCGGTGGACATCATCGTCCACGACAACGTCATCGCCGAGATCCGCGAGGCCGCGCGCCCCGGCGCGGTGGGCGCCGCGCCCAAGCCGCTGCCCGCCGCCGACCACACGATCGACGCCACAGGCCAGTTCGTCCTGCCGGGCTTCGTGGACATGCACACCCACGGCGGCACGGCCGACAAGGCGCCGGACCTGACCTACGTCTACAAGCTGTGGCTGGCCCACGGCGTCACCACCGTGCGCTCCGTGCCCCTGGTGTTCGACGACAACGCGCTCGTCTCCAGCGAGAAGGCCCGCAGCGCCCGCAACGAGATCGTCGCGCCGCGCATCTTCAACTACACGACCCCCTGCTCGAGCTGGACGGGCGGCCCCTGCAACACGCCGGAGCAGGGCCGCGCCTGGGTCCGCTGGGCGGCCAAGAACAACGTCGACGGCGTGAAGTTCTTCAACTTCGACCCGCCCGAGGTCATGGCCGCCATGCTGGCCGAGACCAAGCTCCAGCACCTGGGCTCGGTCGCCCACCTCAGCCAGCCCGGCGTCGCGCGGATGAACGCCATCCAGGCCGGCCGCCTCGGCCTCGGCACCGTCACCCACTACTACGGCCACTTCGAGAGCCTGCTGAAGGACCACCAGATCCAGCAGTTCCCCACAGGCTACAACTACGCCGACGAGGAGGACCGCTTCGGCGAGGCCGCCGCCATCTGGGACCAGACCTTCGAGCCCGGCTCCAAGGAATGGTGGGACTATCTGAAGGAGCAGAAGGCCAACCACGTCACCTTCGACCCGACCTTCACCATCTACTCGGCCGGCCGCGACCTCATGCGCTCGCGCAACGCCGACTGGCACCCGATCTACACCCTGCCGTCGCTCTGGGCCTTCTATCAGCCGAGCCACAGCCACCATGGCTCGTTCTTCTTCGACTGGACCACCGAGCGCGAGGTCACCTGGAAGCGGTTCTTCGCCCGCTACATGCAGCTCATCCACGACTATCAGTCGATCGGCGGGCGGGTGACCACGGGCTCCGACAGCGGCTTCATCTACAACCTCTACGGCTTCGGCTACGTCCAGGAGCTGGAGCTGCTGCAGGAGGCCGGCCTTACGCCCCTGGAGGTGATCCGCTCCGCCACGCTCAACGGCGCCACCACCCTCTACGAACCGAAAGGCACGGCCCCGCCCATGGGCGAGGTCACGCCCGGCAAGCTCGCCGACCTGGTCATCGTCCCGGAGAACCCCCTGGCCAACTTCAAGGTGCTGTACGGCACCGGCCGGCTGAAGCTCGACGACGCCACCAACAAGGTCGCCATGACCGGCGGCGTGCGCTTCACCATCAAGGACGGCATCGTCTACGACGCCAAGGCGCTGCTGGCCGACGTGGCCGCCATGGTCGAGGCGCAGCGCAAGGCGGGGATCGGCGCCCTGCCGTAGCGCCCTAGCCGCGTCGCGGAGACGGGGTTTCGCGCCCCGCCTCTGAGACCGGCTCCGAGACGGCCGCCCAGCCGGCGGCCAGGTCCAGCGCCTCGCCGACCCCGGCGACCAGGACCGCCGCCGTGACCGGCTTGGCCAGGTGCAGGTCGGCGCCCGCGGCGAGCGAGTCCGTGCGGTGCTGGGACATGGCGTTGGCGCTCAGCATGACGATCGGCGTGCGCGCCGCGCCCGCGCCGCGCTCGCCCTCCCGGATGGCGCGGGTGGCGGCGAGGCCGTCCATCATCGGCATCTGCATGTCCATCAGCACCAGATCGAAGGTCCCCGTGCGCATGGCCTCCACCGCCAGGGCGCCGTTCTCCACGATGGTGATCTCGGCGCCGTAGGGGGCGAGGATCAGCTCCACGACCTTCTGGTTGGTGGGGTGGTCTTCGGCCAGCAGGATGCGCAGGGCCTCGTTCCGAGCGAGCGTCAGCGGCGCGCTCACCGGCGCCGCCGCGCGCCCCGCGCCGGCCGCGCCGGCGTCATAGCTTTCCAGGGAGCCGCTCCGGTCGAGCGGGATCGAGACCCGGAACCGGCTGCCGCGGCCGACCTCCGACCGGGCGGTGATCTCGCCGCCCATCATCTCCACGAGGGACTGGCAGATCGACAGGCCCAGGCCCGAGCCGCCGAAGCGGCGCGTGATCGTCGTGTCGGCCTGGCTGAAGCGCTGGAAGATGCCGGCGCCGGCGTCCGCGTCGAACCCCACGCCGGTGTCGGCGACCTCGAAGGTCAGTCGGCTGGGCTGGCCCGATGCGCCGGACGCCTCGGCGGGATCCACCTCGATCGTCAGGCGGACCTCGCCCTGCGACGTGAACTTCAGCGCGTTGGAGAGCAGGTTGCCCATGACCTGCTTGATGCGCGTGCTGTCGCCGTGGAACTCGCCGCGGGCGCGCTCGCCATAGCTGGCCGTGAAGGCGAGGGTCTTCTCCTGGGCGCGCAGCTGATGCACCTCGATCAGGCTGGCGAGCTCGTCGCGCAGGTCGAAGACCCGGTGCTCGATTTCCAGCCGGCCGGCCTCGATCTTCGAGACGTCCAGGATGTCGGACACCAGCCGCTCCAGGGTCACCCCCGAGCGCTGGATCAGACCCACCATGTCGCGCTGGGCGGACGTCAGCTCGGTCAGGTTCAGCGCGTCAACCACGCCGATCACCCCGTTCAGCGGCGTGCGGATCTCGTGGCTCATGTTGGCCAGGAAGTCGCTCTTCGCCTGGTTGGCCGCCTCGGCCGCCTGCTTGGCGGCGGTCATCTCGGCCTCCAGCGCCAGGCGCTCGGTGACGTCGCGGGCCACGCCGAACACCATGTCGCCGACGCGGCGCGCGCGCCACTCCAGGTGCCGGTAGCCGCCGTCCTTGTGCCGGTAGCGGTTGACGAAGCCCCAGACCTCGTTCTCGACCTGCATACGATGCATGTGTCCGCTCGTGTCGGCCGCGTCCTCCGGATGGACCAGCGGCAGCATCGGCGCGCCTTCCAGCTCGGCGATCGAGTAGCCCAGGGCCGTCTCCCAGGCCTGGTTGACCTTCACGAACCGGAAGTCCTTGTCGCGGATGCAGAGCATGTCCAGCGAGACCTCGAAGAAGGTCGTCAGGTTGCGCGCCGTCTCGTTCTCCAGGCGGATCGCCTGCAGGGCGCGGGCCTCGCTGCGGGCTCGCTCGTCCTGGTCGCGCTGACGCTCGATGGCGATCGCCGCCAGCTCGGCCGCCGCTTCGATGAAGGCGATGTCCTCGGGGTCGGGAACGCTGACCGTGCGGTGATAGATGGCGAAGGTGCCCAGCACCTCGCCGCCAACCCCGCGGATCGGCTGCGACCAGCAGGCCCGCAGGCCCGCCGCGGCGGCCAGGTCCTTGAAGTCGATCCACAGCGGGTCGGTCTGGATGTCCGCGACGATGACGCGCGTGTTGCGGAACGCCGCGGTGCCGCAGGAGCCGACGTTCGGTCCGATCTCCACGCCCTCGATCGCCGCGTTGTAGTCGTCGGGCAGGCTGGACCCGGCGCCCAGCTTCAAGGTCCGGCTTTCCGCATCGAGCAACAGGATGCTGCAGATGGCCTCGGGGGCTTCGGCCTCCACCGACAGCGCGACAGCGTCCAGCACCTCCGCCAGGCCGTTGCCGGTGGCCATGAGGGTCATGATGCGGCGGAACGCCGAATGGGCGGACGTTCGGCTCATGAACGTGAGGAACTCCGGCTCGAGGACTTGTGGAGCCAGCTAGGCATGGGAAGGCTGGCGATGGGGTTAATGCCTGGCGCAAATCAACCGCCGTCATCCTCCGGTCAGCCGACAGGCTGATCCGGGGGACCCAAGCCGACTCTCCAGATCTGAACCTCAGCCTGGGTCCCCCGGATCGTCTTTCAGACGACCGGAGGATGACGATTGGTGGGTTGTGCTAGGAACGGATCATGGAATTTGAGGATGACGCCTTCGTGCTCTCCGCCCGCCCGTTCGGCGAGGCCGGCGCGATCGTCGAGCTCCTGACCGCGCACCACGGCAAGTGGGCCGCCCACGTGGCTGGCGGCGCGTCACGCAAGATGAAGCCGTTCCTGCAGGCCGGCGCCCAGGTCACCGTCCGCTACCGCGCCCGGGTCTCCGACCAGCTCGGCGCCGCCAGCCTGGAGCCGCAGGGGCAGGGGCCCTCGGCCCTGTTCGACGATGCCCTGGCGCTGGCTGGCCTCTCCGCCGCCGCCGCAGTGGCCGCCGGCGCGCTCCCCGAACGCGAGCCCCACTCCGGCGCCTACGAGGCCATGGACGCGCTGATCAATGCGCTCACGCTGACTGACCTCTGGCCCGCGGTGTTCGTGCGCTTCGAGGCCGGCCTGCTGCAGGAGCTGGGCTTCGGCCTCGACCTCTCCAAGTGCGCCGCCACCGGCGTCACCGACGACCTGATCTACGTCAGCCCCAAGACCGGCCGCGCCGTCTCCAGGGCCGCCGGCGAGCCCTACAAGGACCGCATGCTGACCCTGCCGCCGTTCCTGCTTTCCAGCCAGTCGCGGCTGAGCCCCGGCGACGTCCGCGCCGGCCTCGACCTCACCGCCCACTTCCTCGAGCAGTTCATCTTCAACCCCCTCAACCGCCCCCTGCCGCCGGCCCGCCTCTGGCTCGTCGACCGCCTCAGCGACGCGGGGCGGCTCTAGACGCAAAAAGGCGCCGGTTCGGCCGGGGGGACGAACCAGCGCAGGAGGACGTGGCTGTAGCCGGGGCGTCAGCCCTTGAGGGCCGCGAGCCTCGCCACGGCTTCGGGATCGTTCGGGAGGCTCCAGCGGATCGGGATGACGACCCGGCCCCCGGCGACCGGCTCGCCGCCGACGGTCTTCGGCTGCATGCGGAAGAAGCCCGCGAGCTCCAGGGTCGCCTTGCGGAAATCCTCGCGGATGTCGGCCGGCACGCCGAAGGTCGCGACGCCCTCGGCCACGCAGCCGCTCAGCCGCCCGTCCTTTTCGACGGCGCAGACCAGGCTCGAGGTCCCCTCGAAGTTCCGCTTCACCGCCTCGGGTGGATAGAAGCGAGCCAGCTCGGTAGCGGTCGGCATCTGGATCCACGTGGGTTGGCGGATCGCTGGCGTCGCGGCGGCCTGCGGCGGGACCGGTTCCGTCGCCGGCATGAAGCGGATTGGGATGCGCACCGTGCCGCCGCCGACGATATCGCCATCGGGGCTCATGGGCCTGGCCTGGAAGATCGTGGACAGCTTCAGGGCCGCAGCGCCGAATCCGGCCTGGGCAGGTTCCTCGTGGATCACCTTGCAGGCCTGCAGCCGGCCGTTCGGCCGGAACATGCAGTCCAGGGTCGCCGCGCCGCTGAGTCCGTCCTTCGCCGCCTGAGCGGGATAGACACGAGCGATGTCGGCCGGGACGGGCTTTTCGATCCATTCGGGATGCGTGACCAGGGCCAACGGCGGCGGCGGCGCGCGCACCTGATCCTTGGGCTGCGGGACCGGCTTCGGATCGGTGGCCGCCGTCGGGGAGAAGGTAACCTGCAGCATCTGCATGGCCGGGGGACGGCCGGCGCTGACGTGTGGCGTGGCCTGGTAGTATCGGCTCACCTGCAACGCCGCCTGCTCGAACACGCCCCATTGGACGTCGGCTGGCTGGCCGTTCAACTCGGTCTTGAGGCCGAGTACCGCGCAATCGGTCAGGCGGCCCAACGGCTGGACCTGGCAATAGAGCTGCACCCGACCCTTCACCCCGGCCTTCAGCGCGGCGGGGGGGTAGTAGCGCATCAGATCCGCCTGGGTCGGCACGGCCAGCCAGTTTGGCGCCTTCGGGGTCGAGCAGGGGCCGAGGGTGCGGTCGGGGTTGGGCTTGCACAGTATGCCCGGATCGGTCGCAAAGTCCCTTTGAGCCTGCAGCCGTTCGGCGACGCCGGGACCGATCTGCGCGGCCCAGGCGAGACCGCCGGCCCCGAGGCCGAGGCTGACAGCGACCACGAGGCCCATCACGCGCATGGCGCGGGCGGGCGGGGGGGATTTCAGCATGGCGATCCTCTCCTTCAGCGGGTGTTCGGCCGGGGCCGGCCAGTGGCAGCCCAGCGGCAGGGCCTGCGTGAACAGCTGGGTCTTGAGCAGCAGCTCGCCGTAGGCGCGCCGCGCGTCGGGGAAGCGGCCGACCACCGCGGCGTCGCAGGCCAGCTCCTGGTCGATGCGCGCCAGCCGTGCGCCCAGGTGGACCAGCGGGTTGAACCAGCACAGGCACTGCGCCGCGCAGGCCAGCGCATTGGCGCCCGCGTCGCCGCCGGCCAGGTGCGCCCGCTCGTGCGCCAGGATCAGCGCCCGCTCGTCGGCCTTAAACCGGGTCTCGAAGTCCGCCGGCGTCACGATCCGCGCGCGCAGCGTCCCGACCACGGCCGGACCGACGCCGGTGTTCTGGGCGCGGAACACGCCGGGCTCGGCCCCGGGCTCCAGCCGCCCCATCGCTCGCAGGAACCGGCCTTGCCGCCAGCCCACCAGCAGCACCGCCGCCGCCAGGCCTGCGAGCCAGAACGCCAGCGTGAGGCCCCCGACGTCCGGGCCGGACGCCGCCCGCCCCCCCACCGCCCCCAAACCCTCCCCCCAAAC
>JACXTT010012703.1_pt1 | contig 11159 bp, 10 predicted proteins | sample 9270951 | NCBI WGS metagenome assembly JACXTT01 (sample SAMN15532306, study PRJNA645909) | rock metagenome | isolation source: weathered quartz diorite | place: Puerto Rico | collected 2017-06-21 | reverse complement strand
CGGTCGTGCCAGATTCTATCAATGAGCGCCATGGAAAACTCTTACGACATCGCGATCATCGGCGGAGGCATCCTCGGCCTCGCCACGGCGCGGGCCCTGGGCGAGCGCTCGCCACGGGCGCGGCTCGTCGTCCTCGAGAAGGAAGCCAAGCTCGCCACGCACCAGACCGGCAATAACTCGGGCGTCATCCATTCCGGCATCTACTACAAACCGGGCTCCTACAAGGCGAAGCTCTGCGTCGAGGGCAAGGGGCTGATGCTCGACTTCTGCCAGCGGCACGGCATCCGCGTCGACCGCGTCGGCAAGGTGATCGTCGCCACCGAGCCGGCCGAGCTGCCGCGCCTGCAGACGCTCTACGAGCGCGGGATCGCCAACGGCGTGCCGGTCGAGATGATCGAGCCGGGGGAGCTTCGCGAGATCGAGCCGCATGCCAGCGCGCTGCGCGCGATCCGCTCGCCGTCGACCGCGATCGTCGACTACAAGGAGGTCTGCGCGGCGATGACGCGCGAGCTGACCGCGCGCGGCGTCGCGATCGAGACCGGCGCCGGGGTGACGGCGATCAAGCGCAGTGCGGGCGCGCTCGAGCTCGTCACGCCGCGCGCCGTCGTACGCGCGACGCGGGTCGTGAACTGCGCCGGACTCTATTCCGACGTCGTGGCGCGCATGGCCGGCGCCAAGGTCGATCTGAGAATCATCCCGTTCCGCGGCGAGTACTACATGATCCGGCCCGAGCGCCAGGACATCGTCCGCGGGCTCATCTATCCCGTGCCCGACCCCGAGTTCCCGTTTCTCGGCGTCCACCTCACGCGCACGGTGCACGGCGAGGTCGAGGCCGGCCCGAACGCGGTCCTGGCGTTCGCGCGCGAGGGCTACCGCTTCGGCACGGTGCGCCCCGGCGAGCTCGCGGGGACGCTCGCCTATCGCGGCTTCTGGCAGATGGCCCGGAAGTACTGGCGCACGGGGAGCTACGAGATGTACCGCTCGCTCAGCAAGAACGCGTTCGTGCAGGCGCTGCAGCGGCTCGTGCCGGCGCTCCGGCCAGAAGACGTCACGCGCGGCGGCGCCGGCGTGCGCGCCCAGGCCGTCAGCCCCGACGGCTCACTGGTCGACGACTTCCGTATCGTCGCCGAGGCCGACGCGATCCACGTGCTCAACGCGCCCTCGCCCGGCGCCACGGCGTCCATCGCGATCGGGCGCCACATCGCCGGCCTGGCCGTCGAGACCTTCGGCCTCAAATAGGGCCGCGGCGGCCCCTCCCAAGTCTCAGGCGAACGCCACGCAGATCACGCCGGCGAGCACGATCGAGGCGCCGGCCAGGCGCGGGGCGAGCCGCCCTTCCCCGAGCCACAGGCTGCCGATGAACGCGGAGAACAGGATCGAGAGCTCGCGCGAGGCCACCACGTAGCCGACCTTCGAGAGGCGAAACGCGAAGAGCACCAGCAGGTAGCTCGTCAGGTTCATCGCGGAGGCGGCGAGGATCGTCCCCCAGCGCCGGCGCCATTCGTGGGCGAGCGCCCGGCGATTCGCGAGCGCGACCGGGCTCAGGACGAGGCTGAGCCCGAGCCCCATGAGCGCGATGTAGGGCATCGGGTGCAGGCGCGCGACCCCCGCCTTGTCCACGAGCGAGTAGCTCGCGATCGTCAGGCCCGTCACGACGGCCCACACCGTTCCCGCGCCGAGCGTCGCCCCGGCCGAGCCGCACACCTGGGGCCGGTTGCGGCTGAGCCAGACGATGCCGAGCACGACGAGGCCCACGCCGAGCGAGCCGAGCCACGAGAGCCGCTCGCCGAACACGGGGAGCGCGATCACCGGGACGAGGGCCACGCCGAGCCCGCGGGCCATCGGATAGACGCGCGAGAAGTCGCCGTCGCGATAGGAGCGCCCGAGCGCCCAGAAATAGAGCGCGTGAATGCCCACGCTCGCGGCAACGAACGGCAGCCCCGCGACCGGAGAGGGCTCGCTTGGAAGACGCCAGAGCCCGATCGGCAGCAGGAGCAGCGCCGCCAGCGAGACCGACGACCAGAGAAATGCGAACTGGTCCTCGGCGCGCTTGGCCAGCGCGTTCCAGGTCGCGTGCATGACGGCGGCGCACGCGACGAGGGCGAGGGCCGGGCCGCTCACGAGGTCGATCTTACCGAACTTCGGGTGGTGGATATGCGGGAAAACCCCTCTATTGACAGGGGTTTGCCGATCAGTTAGACTTCCACTCCCATGATTACCGTCCCCGCGCGCCGTGTGAAGCAGTTCGGCGTCGAGTTCTACCAGGCCGGCCTTTCGGCCAAGGATATCGACCGGTTAGTGAAGTTCGAGGTCCTGGGCTATACGGGCGGCCCCGGCAACGAGCCTCCAAAGAAGACGCGGATGAACCGATCGCGCGTCAACTGGGACAGCCTCGAGAAGCGGATCGGTGAGAGCGAGACCGCCTATCAGCGCCCGGTCATCCGACGGAAGATCGACGAGCTCGTGGCCTACTACCGGGAGTGCAAGGACGCGGCGACCCTGCCGGCCATCCCCGGCGCGGTCATCATCACGTCCGAGCGACGCTTCACGTTCACCCCGGTCGCCGGCCAGCACGACCTCGGCCTGCTCCAGATTCCGGAGGAGCACGGCGTGCTGCGCGTGCTCGACGGCCAGCATCGCCTGCTCGCCCTGCACGCCCTGTCGCAGGCGGGCGAGAACATGACGATCGAGGTCCCGGCGGTGCTCTTCGACTCGCTCGACGCTCGCCAGATCGTCGAGCTCTTCGTCACGATCAACGCCAAGCACACGCGCCTGAACCCGTCGCACATCATCAGCCTGGCCGGCCGCAAGCTCTACCCGGACGCCAACCAGGCGCTCGCCCACGACGTGATCCGCTCGCTCAACGAGGACGACACCTCGCCGCTGCACGGCGAGATCAAGATGCTCGGCACCGGGCGCGGGCGTGTGAGCCAGGCGCCGCTGGCCGAGGAGATCGTCGACTTCTTCGAGACCGTCGAGAAGGTCGGCAGCGGCGGCAAGCTCCAGGAGCTCCGGGGCGGCGCCAAGCGCTTCTTTCTGAACTACATCAAGGCGCTGTCGACGACGTTCCCCACCGCGTGGGCCGGACGCAAGTACTCGATCAAGACCGGCGCAGCGCTGCGCGCGTTCATCCGGGCGGCGCCCGACGTGATGGCCCGCGCCCGCGAGCTGCGTCGCGATCCGTTCGATCTCAACGCGATCCGCGAGGCGATCAAGCCGTGGGCCGAGCGGCTACGCGACCGGCGCTTCGAGACCGAGGGCGAGTGGAAGCTGAAGCTCGCCGGCGGCACGCGCGGGACCGTCGAGGTCCTCACGCGCGAGCTGCGCGACGCGCTGCGGTAGAGCCCCTCCCTACTTCTTGAGGGTCACGTCCTCGTAGGGCGCCGACCACGGGTAGGGATCGATCTTCAGCAGGGACGGGTCCCCGACGCGGGGGCCGATCCCGCTGGGCCAGATGTACTCCCACATCGGGGCAAAGCGTACGCGCTCGTGCAGCAATTGCTGGATCTGCGAGAGCACCTGCTCGCGCTTCTTGCGGTCCGTCTCCCGCGCCTGTTGCTTGAAGAGCGCGTCGATGTCCGGGTCGGCGCCGCGCGCGAACGAGCCGTCGCTCGGCACGAACTCGGCCATCCGCGAGGCGGCGTTGCCGTAGGTCGCGTGGATGCACACGCAGATCCCCTTGAGCTTCTTCGTGAGCCAGGCACTCTGGAAGGCCGCGCGCTCCATCGTGACCATGCGGGTCTTGATCCCGATCGCGGCCAGATTGGTCCCGACCGCCTCGCCCATCGAGAAGTACGGCGGGTACGGATAGAGATCGCCCGCGTCGAATCCGTTGGGGTAGCCCGCCTCGGCGAGCAGCTTCTTGGCCCGCGGCGGATCGTAGGGATACGGCTCGAGCGACAGCGCGAACTCGAACTTGCGCGGAACCATGCTGCCGGTCAGGCGCGACGCGCCCAGGTTCTCGGCCTCGTTGATCGACCGAAGGTCGACCGCCGTGATGGCCGCGAGCCGCGCGCGCTTGTCGGCCCAAGGCGACTTGGGATCCCACTGGTCGAAGAAGTCGAGGAAGTGGATTCCGATCGCCCCTGAGAACGCGAGGCGGATGTTCGGGTCGCGCTTGAGCTCGAGCGCGGCTGGCGCGTCCAGCAGGTAGGCGACGTCGACCTCGCCCTTCTTCAGCATCGCGGCCCGGGTGGTCGGCTCCGGCACGCTTTTGAAGACCAGACGCTTGATGGACGGCATCTTGCGCCAGTAGCTCTCGTTGGCCTCCACGACGATCTCGATGCCGGGGGTCGAGCTCACGAACTTGTACGGGCCGAGCCCGACCGGGCGCTTCTTGAACCCGTCGTCACCAACCTTCTCGAGGTATTTCTTGGGCACGATCCAGCTCGACGCCGTCGCGAGTGTTCCGTAGAACGCCATGAAATCGGGAAAGGGCTCGTTGAGGTGGAAGCGCACGCGGTAGGGGTCGACGATCTCGATCTCGCGCACCTTCTCCTTGATGATGCGCGAGCTCTTGGCGCGCAGGAAGCTGAACTTCACGTCCTCGGCCGTGAACGGATCGCCGTTGTGGAACTTGAGCCCCTGCCGCAGCTTGAATTCGTAGGTCTTCTGGTCGGGGCTGAGCGTCCACGACTCGGCCAGGCTGGGCGTCATGATGTTGCCCGGCATCGGCTTGACCAGCGCGTCGTGGAGCGCGTACTGCACCCAGAACGGCGTGATGAAGCCCATGACCTCGCCCGGGTCGAGCCAGGCCGGGGGCACCGTCACGTAGAGCGCCCAGCGCATCTCGCCTTCCGGCTTGGCCTGGGCGTCGGCCCGGCCGGCTAGCCCGCTCGCCAGGAGGGCACACAGGGCGACGCCGCTGAGAATCCTCACGTTCATGCCGGTCCTCCGTGATCGATCCGGCGCGCGCCTAGACGACGGCGTCCTTCCGGAGCGTGGCGATCTCCTCGGTGGTGTAGCCGAGCTCGCGCAGGATCTCGTCGGTGTGCTCGCCGTGCGTGGGCGCGGCGCGGCGGATCGCGCCGGGCGTGCGCGAGAGCGTCGCCGGCAGCCCCTGCACCAGCATCTCGCCGCGCTCGGGGTGGCGCACCGGCTGCGCCATGCCGAGGTGCTTGATCTGCTCGTTCTGGAACACTTCCTTCACGTTCAGGATGGGCCCCGACGGCACGCCCGCGCGGTTGAGCGCTTCGATCCACTCGGCGCTCGGCTTCTTGGCGAGGATCCGGTCGAGCTCCGCGTTCATCTGCTTGCGGTTCTTCGAGCGGTCCGCCAGGCTCTTGAAGCGCGGATCGTCGACCAGCTCGGGCGCGCCGATCGCGGTGCAGAGCCGCCGGTACATCGTCTGGCCGGACGCGGCGATGTTGATGTGGCCGTCGGCCGTCGTGAATACGCCGGTCGGGATGCCGGTCGGGTGATCGTTGCCGGCCTGCGGCGGTATCTCGCTGTCGATGAGCCAGCGCGCGGCCTGGAAGTCGAGCATCGTCACCATCGCCTGCAGGAGCGAGGTGTGCACCCACTGGCCCTTGCCGGATTTCTCGCGCTCGAGCAGCGCGACCAGGATGCCCTGCGCCAGGAAGAGCCCGGACGTGAGGTCGGCGACGGGGATGCCCACGCGCACGGGTCCCTGCCCCGGCAATCCGGTGATCGACATCAGCCCGCCCATCCCCTGCGCGATCTGGTCGTAGCCCGGACGGTCGGCATACGGGCCGGTCTGGCCGAAGCCGGAGATCGAGCCGTAGACGAGCCGCGAGTTCACCTTCGACAAGGCCTCGTAGTCGATGCCGAGCCGCTTCTTGACGTCGGGCCGGAAGTTCTCGACGACGACGTCGGCGCGCGCGGCGATCTTCTTGATGACCTCGACCCCGCGCGGATGCTTGAGGTCGAGGGTCATCGAGCGCTTGTTGCGGTGCAGGTTCAGGAAGTCGAAGCCGAGCGCGGTGGAGTCGCCCTCCATCTCCTCGCGCTGCTCGATCTTGATGACGTTGGCGCCCATGTCGGCCAGCTGGCGCACGGCGGTCGGCCCCGAGCGGGCGCGGGTCAGGTCGAGGACCGTGTAGCCTTCGAGTGGTAGGGGCATCAGCGTGTCTCCGCGGGAAGGACGGCCGATCCCGTCTGCGAGGCGGGATTGCGCCGCGTCCATTTTCCGGCGTCCACCGTCGTGAGGAAATCGAGCACGGCACGGTTGAACGCCTCGGGCTCCTCCAGGTTGATCGTGTGGCCCGACTTCGGCAGGACGACGAGCCCCGCGGTCGGGATCTTGCGCTTCATGAAGATACCGGGCTCGAGACACGGATCGTCCTCGTCGCCGGTCATGATCAGGGTCGGCACGTCGAGCTTCTCGAGCCGCGGGCCGAGATCCAGGATCGACGGCCGCCGCATCTGCACGCCGCGCTGCGTGAGCGCGTGGCCCTTTGCCGAGCCTTCCGCGAGCTGGGCGTGGAACTCGCGCCAGCCGTACGGATCCTTGTCCATGAACTGGACGCGCGTCGGCCCCTTCGAGTACATCTCGGCGGTCTTCACCATGCCGTCGTCCTCGAAGCGGCGCGCGACCACCTCGGTGTCCTGGTGGAACTTCGCGCGCTCGCCGGCCACGCTGCCGTAGCCCGCGCCCGCGACGACCAGCGAGAGCGCGCGGTCCGGGTGGCGCAGGCCGAAGTGCAGGGTCGCGTAGCCGCCCATCGAGAGGCCGCACACGTGGGCCTTCGCGATCTTCAGGCCGTCCAGCAGACCGCGGATGTCCTCGGCCGCCCGCTCCTGCGAGTACGCCTTCACGTCGTCCGGCACGTCCGACGGCGGATAGCCGCGCGCGTTGAACGCGATCGCGCGGTAGCGGCGCGAGAAGAAGCGCATCTGCAGGTGCCAGCTCCGCTGGTCGCCGGCGAACTCGTGCACGAAGACCAGCGGCAGGCCCTGGCCCGCTTCCTCGTAGTGGATGTTGACGCCGTCGTCGACTCGCACGGTGGGCATGGCGCTCGCCTCAGTCCGTCCAGGGGAAATTCACTTTGACGATGTCGAAGCTCTTCTTGCCGGCGGGCAGCTGCGCGGTCACCCGGTCGCCGACGTTCTTGCCGATGAGCGTACGGGCCAGCGGCGACATGATCGAGATGCGCCCCTTGGGGGGATCGGCCTCGTCCGAGCCGACGATCTGGTAGCGGATCTCCTTGCCGTTCTCGTCCTCGAGCAGCACCGTCGAGGCGAACGTGACGCGGTCACCCGCGGTCGGCGGATCGATGACCTCGGCGGCGCCAACCTTGCCCTCGAGGTCGGCGATGCGGCCCTCGATGAACGACTGTTTCTCGCGCGCCGCGTGGTACTCGGCGTTCTCGGAGAGGTCCCCGTGCGCCCGCGCCTCGGCGATCGCTTTCGTGATCGCGTGCCGATCGACGCGCTTGAGGCGATCGAGCTCGTCGCGCAGGCGCTCGTACCCCGGGCGCGTCATCGGCGTGCGCTGGATCGCCATGACGTCTAATCCTCGTCGTCGACCCGCGAGCGCTTCAGCGCGCGCCGCCGCTTCTTGCGCGCCTGCGCCTGCTTCCGCTTGCGCTTGACCGAGGGCTTCTCGTAGTACACGCGCCGCTTCATCTCCTGGTAGAGACCACCCTTGATCATGACCTTCTTGAGCGTCTTCAGCGCGGCTTCGACCTGATTGTCCATGACCTCGACCTTCGCTCGAGTCAGGCTCGCCACGGATCGGCTCAGCCTCGCCGCGAGGCGGGCAAGTAGGTCTCGACCTTCGAGTTGACGCGCGCACCGGTGATCCAGGACTCCCACGCGAGGCTCTGCTTTTGCACGAGGACCTCCTTCTGGATCTTGTCGCGCTCGGCGCCGAGCCCGCCCATGTCCGGCGGCACGCGCTCGAGGACTTTCACCACGTAGTATCCTTGCTGCACCTTGATCGGCTCGCTCGGCTGGCCGGCCGGGGTCTGGAGCGCGGCCAGCATCGCGTCGGCCGGCAGCTTCTCGGCGGGCTTGGCCCGGGAGAAGCGCGCGGTCTCGCCGGTGACCGCCCCCGCCTTCTTCGCGGCGGCGGCGAAATCGCCGTCCTTCGCGTCGGCCGCGAGCTGCTTGGCCCGCTCGAGGGCGACCGTCTCGGCTTTCTGGTGCTTCACCGCGGCGGCGACCTTGTCCCGGATCTCGGCGAGCGGCGGCACGCCGGCCGGAATGACGGCGGTCGTCTTGAGGATCACGAGCCCGACCGGCGTCGACACGGGCGCGGACACGCCGCCGACCGTCAGCGCGAACGCCGCCTCCTCGAGCGGATCGGGCGCCGCGAGGGCCGCCGTGCGGTCCAGGCGGGCCATGGTCGTCTCGACGGCCCGGAACCCGAGGTTCTGGGCCTCGGCCTTGAAGTCCGCCGCGGCCTGGAGCGGTGGACGGATCTGCTCGGCCTTCGCCCTGGCCGCGCTGTCCCCGGCCTCGGCCGACAGCCGGCTCTTGATCTGCGGCGCGACTTCCTTCAGCGCCTTGCGACCGCCCTCCTGGATGTCGATCGCCTTGATCGCGTGGAAGCCGAACGGGGTGCGGACCGGCTCGGGCGAGACCTCGCCCTTCTTCAGGGCGAAGAGCGCTTTCTCGAACTCGGGCACCATCTCACCCTTGCCCACCAGGCCCAGGTCGCCGCCCCGCGGCGCGGTCGCCGAGTCCTCGGAGAGCTCCTGCGCCAGCTTGCCGAAGTCCGCGCCCGCCCTCGCGCGGCGGATGGCGTCGGCGATCTTGCCGCGCGCCTTGTCCTCCCCCGCGCTGCCGCCGGTCTCGGGGATGCGCGCGAGGACGTGCGCGGCGCGGACCTGCCGCGGCGTCTCGAACTCGCCGGCGTGCTCCGTGTAGTACTTCTCGACCTCGGCGTCGGTCACGGCCGCCGGGAAGTCCCTGGGGCTCACGGTCACGTACTGTACGCGGCGGCGATCGGGCTGGCGAAACTCGTCGGGACGCTGGGCGAGGTAGGCGGTGAGCTCCTCGTCGGTCGCATTCGCTCCGGCGACGATCGGGGCCAGCTCGACCAGAGCCCACGCCACGCGCACTTCCTCGCGCCGCAGGCTGAAAGCCGCCTCGAGCTCGCTCTCCGACACCTTCACGCCGCTACGGATCGCGGTCTCGACCTTAGCGCGCGTCATCTGGCGGCGCAGGTCCGTCTCGAGCCCCGACCCGGCGCGCTTGAGATAGTCCCGGTAGCGCTGGAGCACGAAGCGCCCGTTCTCCTGGAACGCCGGGATCGCGTGGATCCGCGCGTTCAGCTCCTCGTCGCTGACCGCGAACCCCTCGGCGTTCGCCCGCTGGACGATCAGCGCCTCCTGAACGAGGTCGCCGAGGACCTGCTGCGGCAAGCCGAGGCGCTCGGCCATCTCGACCGAGAAGCGCTCGCGGTAGATCTGCGCGTACGCCTCGAGGTACGACTGGTAGCGCCGCTGAAAGCGCTCGACCGGGATCTTCTCGCCGTTGACCGTCGCGACCGCGTCGCGCGTCTCGCCGTCGCTCCCGTAGCGCGAGCCGGTCACACCGAACACGAACAGCGAGGCGACGAACGCGGCGATGATCACCAGCAGGCCGATCTGGAGCGACTTGCGGTAGCGGCGCATCAACGTGATCATCAGCGCTCTCCGACGTCGGGCTGATGGCGGCTGAGCCGCGCGGCGGGGGCGCCGCTCTCTTCCGGCACGACCCGGCGCGCGACCGTGATGAATCCGGTGTGGGCGACCATGCGGTGGAACGGCCGCACCGACTGGCCCTCGATGTTCCACGGCCGGTACAAGGTCTCGAACGTCTCGACGAGCGCCCAGTGCCGCTCGCGCTGCAGCGCCTCGGCGATCTGCTGCGACTGCACGATCGTCGGCACGTAGGAGAGGAAGATCCCGCCCGGGCGCAGCGCCCGGGCCACCAGCGCGGTCAGCTTCCACGGCTCGGGCAGATCGAACATGATCCGGTCGACCGGATCCTCCTCGGGCAGACCGTCCTCGACGGGCCGGAGCCTGACCATCAGGTTCGCCACCTCGCCGAGCCGCATGTGGATGTTGGCCAGCGCGCGGCGCGCGAACTCGTCACGCTGCTCGTACGTAATGACGCGCCCGTCGGGCCCCACTGCGCGCAGCAGCGCCAGGGTCAGGGCGCCCGAGCCGGTGCCGGCCTCCAGCACGCGGCATCCCGGATAGACGTCGGCCCAGAAGAGGATCATCGCCAAATCCTTGGGATAGATCACCTGGGCGCCGCGCGGCATCTCGAGGACGTATTCGGCGAGCGTGGGGCGCAGGGCGAGGTAGCGGAGCCCCATCGAGCTTCGCACCCAGCTACCCTCGGGCTGGCCGATGATCGCGTCGTGCGGCACCCAGCCGCGGTCGGAGTGGAAGGTCTCCGACTTGCGCAGAAAGATCAGGTGCCGCTTGCCGCGCTGATCGGTGAGCAAGACCTGCTCGCCGTCCTGGAACGGAAGCCCGTCGTTCACCTGGCTTCGGGGACTCTCGGCGCGGGCAGAAACCGCGTCGTTGCGAAAGCCAGCAGGGGCATCGGCGCGCCGATCCACAGCGCCGCCGGCTGGCCGTAGCGGTCGGTGAGAAGGCCCGCACAAACGGGCGCGGTGTAGACCGCCGGCTCGGAATCCGCCATGGCCTCCCAATGTTACACCACTCCCCGATGGTCGCATCGTCCGAGCGACTGACGATCCGCGCGCTCGGTCTCAGCTTTCGCCGGCCGTGACCTCGTCATCGACGTCCCGGCGTGGGTCGGCGAGGCGGCGAAGCAGATGGGTCCTTATCGATCCCCTGGCCCGGGACCGGACTCGAGCCGTCGCATCGCCAGCGCCGTCTCGAGCGCCCGCGACAGGCTCGAGATCTCGAACGGCTTCGTCACGTAGTCGTGGGCGCCGAAGGCGAGCGAGCGCTTCAGCACGTCCTCGTTCGCCGCGCCGCTGATCATGATCACCTTCGCGTTGGGGGCGAGCGCGACGATGGTCGGCAGCGCGCCCACGCCGCTGAGCCCGGGCATGTAGACGTCGAGCAGCACGACGTCGGGCGCCTCGTTGAGCACCGCGCGCACCGCCGTGGCGCCGTCGGCCGCGGAGCGCGTGGCGTAGCCGAGCGAGGTCAGCACGTCCTCGAGCATCGCGCGCACCTCGGGGTTGTCGTCGACGACGAGCACGCGGCCGGTCGGCGCGCCGCTGGCCG
>JACXTT010012702.1_pt1 | contig 11159 bp, 9 predicted proteins | sample 9270951 | NCBI WGS metagenome assembly JACXTT01 (sample SAMN15532306, study PRJNA645909) | rock metagenome | isolation source: weathered quartz diorite | place: Puerto Rico | collected 2017-06-21 | reverse complement strand
CCTGGCCGCTCACCCGCCGAAAGTCGTTGGCCAGGCCCGGACCGCTCGTCAGCCGTCCGGTCTCTCGATCGCGCCCAACGGCAAGCTCGCCCTGGTCGCCAACCGCGCGGATGGCACCGTCTCTGTCTTATCCATCCAAGGCCGGCACATTAGCTCGATCCAGACGGTCAAGGTTTGCGATCCGCTTGAAAGTGCATCGGACGTCGCGATCAGTCCCGACGGCCGGCTCGCCCTGGCCAGCGCGCAGAAGGGTGGCTACCTGAGTGTGCTCAATATCGATGGCGACACCGTCACAGCGACCGGGCAAAAAGTGTCCGCTTACGGTCAGCCGTATCGAGTGGTGATCACTTCGGACGGCGCGTTGGCGCTGACCGCCGGACAAGGCTACGGCAACGGCCTCGACCGCGACGCCATCAGTGTGATTGACCTGAAGGCGAAGCCGATTCGGACGCTGGAGTACATCCCGGTCGGCGCGGTGCCTGAGTCCATCGAGATCAGTCCGGACGGCAAGCTGCTGGCCGCGGTGGTGATGAACGGTTCCAACCTCGCACCTTCCAATCCGAACCACAGCACGCACGGCGCATTGGTGCTGCTTGCGCGACACGACAGGACCTTCCGGTTGATTGAGGAACATCCCATCGGCCGGATTCCCGAAGGCGTGGCGTTTACTGCGGACGGAAAATACCTGGTTGTTCAATGTCACCCGGACCGGGAGCTTTGGATTTTTTCGGTGAACCGAGGCCGCTTGAAGGACACGGGGCAGCGGATCCAAGTGCCGGGAATGCCCTCGTCGCTGCGGGCTTCCCGCTAGCCACGTTCTGCCACGGCGATTAGACCCACTCGTTATGAATCGACGCGAATTGATCAAAACCTTCGCCCTCGGCACGGCCGCAGGGAGTGTCGGCTGGTTGACCAACACCGACGCGAATTCTGCCGAATCCCGCGGCACGCCAAAAAGAGTGTTGCCCCCTTTGAAAATTACCAAGGTGCGGGCGATCCGGACGGCGCCGCAACGGACCCGGTTGGTGGTCGTGAAGGTGGAAACCAGCGAGTCCGGTCTTTATGGCCTGGGCTGCGCCACGTTCAATCAGCGCCCACTCGCGGTGGTGACGGCAATCGAGGAGTATCTGGATCCGTTCGCGCGCGGGCGGGATGCGGACTTTATCGAGGACCTTTGGCAAAACGCCTACACGAGTTCGTATTGGCGCAACGGTCCGGTGTTGAACAACGCGCTCAGCGGGCTGGACATGGCGTTATGGGACATCAAGGGCAAACGGGCCGGTATGCCGGTCTACCAACTGATCGGCGGGAAATGCCGGTTCGCCGTGGATTGCTACGCGCATTCCACTGGACGCGACGTGAAGGAATTGGAGGACAGCGTCCATCAGAACAGGGAACTTGGCTTTCGCCACATCCGCATTCAACTGGGTGGTTATGGCTCGCCGCAACTCTCGACCGAGGCGCACTTCAAAGACGCCGGTTTCGGACTGCCCAAAGACACGCTCATGGACGCGCAGCCCTATTTGAAAGCGACGCCCAAAATGTTCGAACACATCCGGGCCGCGTGCGGAGACGACATCGAATTGCTGCACGACATGCATGAACGCGTCGAGCCGCGCGACGCCATTCGGCTTTTGAAGGAGTTGGAGCGGTACCGGCCGTTTTTTGTCGAGGATCCGATCGCGCCGGAGGCGAATGACTATTTCCGCCAAATCCGCGCCGCGACGACTGTGCCGATCGCCATGGGCGAATTGTTCAACAGCCCGCACGAGTGGGTGGGCCTGATCAAGGATCGGCTCATTGATTTTATCCGCGTGCACCTCTCCCAGACCGGCGGATTTACCGTTGCGCGGAAGATCGCCACGCTCGCCGAATGGTTCAACGTGCGTTCGGCTTGGCATGGACCCGGCGATCTTTCGCCGGTTGGGCATGCGGCGAACATCCATCTGGATTTGGCCATTCATAATTTCGGAATTCAGGAGAGTCTTCGATTCAACGAAGCGTCGCAGGAGGTATTCCCGGGATGTCCCACGATCACCAACGGCTATTTCTATGTTAACGAAGCGCCCGGCTGGGGCGTGGACATCAACGAGGAGGCCGCAAGCAAATATCCCTATCCGGAACATCCGGGCTACTGGGAACCGGTGCGGCGCCGGGATGGGACGGCGGTGAGGCCGTGAAAACTCGATCTCATTTCGGATGCACTGCGATTTCGGGAAACCTCCGGCTCGGAAAGAGCCGAGGAGTTCGAGAATTCCAGGATTGGTGCGAAACACGACAGGTGCTTCGCGTCGTTTCCCCTCACCCCGGCCCTCTCCCTTGGGGAGAGGGTGAGCCCCACTCAGTCGGGAGAACATTCCACCGTCAGCGGCTCTCCACTACCTCTGGCTCGCTGTTCCCTTTCCCCGAGGGAGAGGGTCAGAGTCAGGGAACGAAACCGCCGCGTCGCGCTCCTGGGGAATGTCTTCACCTTGGCGCGACGACTCGTGATTGAACAAACGTTCCTCGGATGCAAACGACCAGCCACGCCGGCGCTTACAAGTGGTGGGTGGTGATGATGCTTTGGCTGGTTTGCTTCTTTAATTACGCGGATCGACAGGCCATCGCCTCCGTGTTCCCCAAGCTCAAGGAAGAGTTCGGCTTCGACAAGGTGCAGTTGGGCGTCATCGGGTCGGCGTTCATGTGGGTTTACGCCGCGGGGGCGCCGTTGGCGGGGGTCATTTGCGACCGCTTTCGGCGCAAGGCTCTTGTTCTCGGCGGCTGTCTCTTTTGGAGTTTTGTCACCGTCACCACCGGTTGGTGCAGCAATTTCTGGCAGTTCGTGACGGTCCGGGCGCTGGAAGGATTTGGCGAGACGTTTTATTTTCCGGCCAGCATGGCGCTGATCAGCGATTATCACAGTCCGCTCACGCGGTCGCGCGCGCTGGCCTTCCATCAGTCGAGTGTTTATGTCGGCACGATTCTTGGAAGCTGGCTCGCCGCATGGTTCGCGGAACGCTACGGCTGGCGAGTCGGCTTTTACCTCTTCGGCGGTGTGGGCCTGGTCCTCGTTGCGGCCCTTTACAAGTTGCTTCACGAGCCCAAGCGCGGCGCGGCCGAAGCGCAGATCACGGGAAGCCGGACACGCGTTGTCCAGGCTGGAGAGCCTCTCTCGATTGGTGGGGCGCTCCGGGTCATTTTCCACACACCATCCGTGCCGTTGCTCATGCTGGCGTTTGTCGGGGCGAATTTCGTGGCCACGATTTTCCTGACCTGGACGCCGACGTTCCTGCTGGAGAAATTCCATTTCAAACTAACCAGCGCGGGGTTGTCCGGCACGGTGTTCATTCATCTGGCGAGTGCCTGCAGCGTGCCGGTCGGCGGTTGGCTGGCGGACCGGTTGTCTCGCTACTTCGCCGGCGGACGAATGCTGGTGCAGGGGGTGGGTTTGACATTCGGCGCGGCGTTTGTGTTCCTCGTCGGCAAGACGTCGAGTTCGACCACGCTGCTCGTGGCGATGACGCTGTTCGGATTGTGCAAAGGCTTTTACGACTCGGGCATCTTCGCGTCGCTCTTCGACACAATCGAGCCGCGCGCGCGTGGGACGGCGGCTGGCATCATGAACACCGTCGGCTGGGGCGGCGGCGCGCTCGGTCCGCTCTTTGTGGGTTTGGCGTCAAAATACGGATCGAAGCCGACGGAGGTCGAGAACATGAGTGAAGCCATTGCGTGGTGTGGCGCTGTGTATCTGGTAGCGGCGGCGCTCGTGGCCGCGGCCATTTACTGCGCCAGCCGGCGCCGGGCATCCGTTTAGCGCGGTGGCGGCGGCGATCCTGACTCCCATGGAGGGCGGCATCCGACGAGCGGGGTCGGTTTTGCGAGCCGGAAACTCGTTGCGCATACCTGTGCCGGGTCCGCCGGGCAAGGCGCCCGGCTCTACGTCAGGCGGGACGCTGCGGGACGCCTGGCGCCGCGTTGAACAGATTAGTTCAATCCATGAACAGAAATGGCGGTTCAAAAGAAAGGAACAGTATGAAAGGTGTCGTTGGCCAATCGCAGACGGTTCTGAAACGGCGACGGTTTCTGGAGCGGGTTTTCGGGGCCGTTGGTGCAGCAGCGGGAGGGGCGTCCCTGCGCGGTTTCGGCGCGGAGAGACAATCCGAACAGCCTTATGCAAGCACGGTGCCGCAAACGCAGGGCAAACCGCCGCAGTTCAAAGCGAAACTGAAGATCACGAAGGTGGAGAACTTCCTCGTCAAACCGCGCTGGCTTTTCCTGAAGATCCACACCGACGCCGGCATCGTCGGCCTGGGCGAACCCGTCCTCGAAGGCCGCGCCAAAACGTGCGCCGCGGCCATCGACGAGGTCGCGCCATACCTGATCGGCAAAGACCCGCGCAACGTCGTGCATCATTGGCAGGCCATTTATCGCCACGCCTTCTACCGCGGCGGGCCGATCCTCACCAGCGTGTTGAGCGGGATCGAACAGGCGCTCTGGGACATCAAAGGCAAATTCCTTGGCGTCCCCATTTACGAACTGCTCGGCGGTCCGACGCGCGACCGTGTCCGAATCTACGCCCACGTGGGCATCAATCCGGAGACGCTCAAGCAACGGAAGGCGCAAGGATTCACGGCGTTTAAGACCGGGATCAAGAACTCAACGCAATCGGGCGTCATCGCGTCGCAAAAGTTTGTTGAGGAAGCGGCCGAAGCGTTCTCCGCATTGCGTAGCGCGGGGGGCAAGGAGGTGGACATCGCCATTGATTTCCACGGCGCGATCAGCCCGCAGAATGCGAAGGTCCTGATCAAAGCGTTGGAGCCGTATCAACCGATGTTCGTCGAGGAACCGGTGCAGTGCCAGAACGTGGACGTGATGGCCGAGATCGCGCGCGGCACGCACCTGCCCATCGCGACCGGCGAGCGCATCTTCACCAAGTGGGGGTTTCGTGAAATCCTCGAGAAAGGCGCGGCCACCATTCTTCAGCCCGACCTTTGCCATGCGGGCGGCATTCTTGAGGCGCGCCTGATCGCGGGCTTGGCCGAGGCCCACTACGCCGCCATCGCCCCCCACAATCCCCTCGGCCCCATCTCGCTCGCCGCGGGAGTACAACTTGCCGCGTCGATTCCGAACTTCCTCTGCCAGGAACAGGTCACGCTTGGCGACGGTTACCTCAAACAACCGTTCAGCGTCGAGAATGGCTATGTGAAAATTCCTGAAGGCCCCGGTCTCGGCATTGAGTTGGATGAAAACCAGATCGCTAACAAACTCGATCACGACTGGCGCAATCGCGAAACCTACGATCTGAACGACGGGTCGGTGCTGGATTGGTGAAAGCGGAGTTGCCGTTTAGCGCTCGGCGTTGTTGCCGCCGCGGATGTCGATCTGCTTCTCGAACATCCCATGGTTGGCGGCCACACGCACAAACCCAGGTTGGGCAGGCGGTGTCGTGTTTGGACGTTGAAATTCGACGTCACGGCTGAGCCGAAAGGCTGGCCGTTGGTAAGAATCGATAGCCTCAGGCCGTGATCATCGGCCTCAACGGGCGTATGTGCCAGGGTGACGCCCGGCGGATCAGGTCGGGTTTCACCTCCCGTCGCGCCGTTTGTGTCTTCACCCGTCTCCATGCTATCTTGAAAGGTCTTTCCCGCGGGGCCCGCCGCCGCTGGCAGGGGCAGGAATCGGATGCACCCCAGCTTCTTGGGTTCTTTTTGAAAATGCGAATGACGGAACATGAAAAAGCCGCTGTCAGTATTATTGAGCGCTCTGGTTCTCGTCACCACGGGCTGCCGGTCGCTGTTCACCAGCGGCAGCACCACGGTACAGTCGCCGTGGAAGGATTTTGGCGAGGCCAAGGCAGCGTTCGATCAGATCACCGTCGGACAAAGTACGACCAACGAACTGGAATGCCTGGGATTTAATCCGTTCTCCAACGCGAACGTGAAGATACTGACTTACCTCGATGTGACGAGCCGTTTTATTCCAAACAATTCGATCCGGAAAGGCGATCTGCCCGGACCGGTGCGCGAATGTCTCGAAGCCCATGACAACTGCCACGCGTATGAACTGGATCTGACCGTGACCCGGAGCAAACGCTACGGGAACCTCTGTCTCGACGTTTTCGGGTTCAATCGCAAGACGCGGGAGACAGGCTGGAGTTTCAAGGCCCTGATCGTGCTGAATCGCGGGAAGGTCGTCTACAAACTCTGGTCAGGCGAGCCCAATTTGGAACGCTACGACACGAAGAAGAAACCGCTTGGCCCATTGCAGGAACTCGACAGCGTCGTCCACGTTCCCGCGCCGTATTAAGCCGTTCAGCAGCGCGTGGAGGCGCGCTCGCGCGCGTTCGGTCGCGAACTCAATCCCGCATTTGTTCCGGATCCAGTCCAACACCGCGGCACCAGTCGCGATACGCAAAGGGCGAAATTTCCGAGGGCTTGATTTCGCTCCGCCCGCCCCAGAAAACGTTGGTGTAGCTCACCGGGATGCAGGAGCGCATCAGGTGCTCGTCAATGGCGGCTTTGTGCGCGAGAAGCAGCGCTTTGTCAGTGCCGTGGGCCACGCCCATCAGATTCACGTTACGAAATTCCGGTCCGGCCTCACGCCAGTAAGCGTGGGTCATGATGTGGTGCCGACCGACTTCCCGACCGGCTTCAATCTCGCGTCCGGGCGGCACGGCCCAGTGAAAGAGCGCGTTGAAGCGCGTGACCCGCTCGCCGCTCGCCAGCGGTTTGACGTGTTCCAGAAAGGTTGAAAAACGGCCGATAATCCTGCGCCGATTGAAATCCTCCGCCACTTCGAAGAACGTCTCCAGCGGCACGCCCGCCTCCGTGGCTCGCGGCTGCCAGAGGTCTGGCACGAGGTCCTCCGGCTCGAACTCGCGCTTCAACGCCGTGAGAATGCGCCATTCCAACTCGTTGAGCGTTGTCACGGCGACCTCAGTCACGTCTGCCAGCGTGTCCGCTTTGCTGCCCGGTTGCAGGCTCCGACGCCGCACATGGCCAACGCCGAGGGCAAACAGCCGTTTGGCCGGAAGCAGAATGAACTGATCCGCGCCCGTCTGTCGGGAAAGGAACTCGCAGTGTTTCCGCATCGAATAACCCTGAGGCACCTTGAGCGTCGTCCACAGTTTGTAGTTGGATCCCGGCGTGGCCGCGTCCGTCGAGCGAATCACCACGTGGCCGGAGAACGGGTCTCTCTCGAACATGAAATCAAACGCCGAGTCCAGCCTGTCGAGGGGAGTCTGCCACGCCACAAGAGCGCCCTGGGCAAGGTTGGTGGCCAACAAAGTTTGCCGCACACGGCGGACCGTCCCCGCGCGCAGCATGGCTTGAATTCGTTCGAGGACAATCGTCCGTTCCACGCCGGACTGCCGCGCGATTTCGGCGAAGGGATCGCGTTGAAAGCCCTGAAGGCGGTCCTCCGACACCGCCAGGATGCGGGCATTGAGCGGGTCACTCGTTTCGATCGGGAGAGCGGACAAGTTCATTATGGGAGAGTCTACCGCAAGCAGGGACCGGCGAAAGGTGATTTTCAAAGGCCATTGATTCAAGCATGCCACAAACCAGGGCAGGGATGGCCCGTCACCGAGCATCTTATTTGTCGGCAAGGCGTGGGGACGAGCCGTCCCCGCCCCCACGTTGAATCAACCTGGCTCAACCTGTTCTGGTTGGCTGGTCAGGGCTGTTTTGCTGTTGACGCATTCGCCGTCGGTATGCTGTCATCTGTTTACCCGGTAGGTTGACGGTTGGGTTTTCTATGGGTATGTCGCCGAGATCTGGCTTCTCGACTCGACTTTGGGCAATGTCTCTCGCCTGGCCCGGGTTATTTCCCATTCGACCGTTTGACTCCAGCGCGGGTGTCAACGTCGAATCAGATGACATGAATTCAAACTTTCTTCGACTGTCCCTGTTTACCGCCGTTGCCTTGCTCATCATGCCGCTGACTTCCGAAGCCACGAGCTACACCTTTGACGTGGACGCCGCTTCGGGTATCGGCACAGGCTCCTTTACGATCGATCTTCCCGACACCTGGCCGGGAAACTTTACTCAGCCCACACTTATCCCGGCGTCCTCGGTTCGCGGTTTTTTTGTGCGAGGCGACAAATGGACCGCTCTTACGGTCACTTTGAACGAGTTCCTCATTGAACACCCCGATAACGCTGAGTTGTCTGGCGGGTCCAAGAAATCAGCGGCCTTCAAGATCCCATCCAAGGGCGTGGGACTATCTCCTGTCGATGCCGTCGCTGACCTTCCCGGCGTCACTCTCCGCCAGAGCGGAGTCACTCAGAGCGAAATCAACCGCCAACGAAAAAGCCCGTTGCTCGACAAGTATCACCTGCCTAAAGCAGGTTTGTATTGGGGCCCACAAAAGCCGCGCGTGACGAGCGCGACCGGGTTAACGGACCGCCATGTTGAGCCGAAAGTAAACGGTGACCTGCGAAGTCGGTCTCCCTCGCTGTGCGTCAGGGTCGGAGAAACTGCTCTGCGGCGGCGTCAGCAAAACGCAGTCCCTGCCGCGTGAGCCGAAACCGGTCGGTCTCAATTCTCCCCCAACCCTGTGACGTAAGCTGAACCATTTCAGTTGGCCATTCCTTTCGAAGGTCGTAGCCCGTGGCCGCTTGAAATTCCTTGAACGGCCAGCCCGCGTTCATTCGCAAGCCGAACGCCGCGGTTTCTCCGGCGCGCGCCAATGGCGCCAACGCCTCGCTCGATTCAACCGCCCGCCGGCCATGCTCGAGTTGCTCGCAGTACCGGATCGTGCTCGGCGTATTCTTTGCGCGCACGCCGCGCACGTAGCCCGTTGCCCCCGGGCCCAGCCCGTGAAACCAGCCGCCGCGCCAGTAATTGACGTTGTGTCGACACGCACGGTCGGGAATCTCGGCCTCCGTCCCGGAACGATGCAGTGCGAAGTTGGCGATTTCATATTGTCGGAAACCGACGTGCGCGGCGGACTCGAGCAGTTCCTCGTACATGGCGCAAGCCAGGTCTTCGTCCACCTGGACTTCGCCGGCCTGCAACCGGGCGTACAGGGGCGTGTCCTCCTCGTAGATCACTTCGTAGCAAGAGAGATGTTCACTGCCGAGCGCTAAAGCTTCCGACAAGGTCTCGCGCCAGATTTCAAGGGTCTGACCAGGAAGGGCGAACATCAGGTCGATGTTAACATTGTCGAAGCCGGCCTGGCGGAGCACTGCGAACGATTTGAAAACCATCTCGCGCGAATGGACGCGGCCCAACCGGTGCAACAACTCCTGGTTCAATGACTGGACGCCCATAGAAATGCGGTTCACTCCGGCGGCGCGAAGCAGGCGGGCCTTGTCCAGCGAGATCGTCGCCGGGTTGCATTCAACGGTCCACTCGGCAGCGCCGAGCAGGTCGAGGCGTGCCATTGCCTCGAAGATTTGCTCCCACTGCCGCAGGTTCAACAGTGACGGCGTGCCGCCACCGAAGAAGATGGTGCTCGGATTCAGATCGTCTGCCACCAACTGCAGTTCCCGGAGGAGTGCCGCGACGTAGCGGTTGACCAATTCGCCGGAAGGGGTTTCGGAATAGAAAGCGCAATACTCACACTTGCGCGCGCAAAAAGGCACATGAACGTAAAGACTCGAAACACCCTGCGCTGTCCGACCGGTCATGGAAGTCACGTTACTCCTTTCGCGGCCGAACCGTGAAGAGAAATACGGAGGAAAGGGGAGGGGGCGGTTTTGCGGTAGGTCTAATTCGGGGTGCGCTGGACGTTCTGGGCTTTCAAACCTTTGGCGCTTTCGACAATCTCAAATTGGACGGTTTCACCTTCATTCAAGGTTTTGAAGCCTTGTCCTTGAATGGCGGTGTGATGAACGAACACATCCTGGCCGGTTTCCTGGGCAATGAAACCAAAACCCTTTTTGTTGTCGAACCACTTGACTTTGCCACTGGCCATATCTTTGTCCTGGTCGCCGAGACGCAAATAAAAAAAGACACTCGTTGGTTCCCACCAGCGGGTGTCCCTTCTCAGTTTACGGAAAAACGCATGCGCCTCGAAGTTACGGGGTCATTTAAAAGCACCCTCGCTGCTAACGTCAAGGATAAGTTTTGTTCCGCGGACAATTCTGCCGTCCAACCCGTGACCCACGTGCCCTGGCCAGTCGTTTCACAAATGCAGGTGCTGCCAAAGCGCAGCCGGCGACAATCGCAGGTTGATGTAAAACGGCCCGAAATCGCCGTAGCGAGCGCTGACTTCGTCGAACCGCATCTCGTAAACAATCTCCTTGAGCGAGTCCACCTGATGGGCCATCAAGGTGACACCCCACTCCCAATCGTCGATGCCCGTGGAGCCCGTGATGAGTTGCGAAACCCGACCGGCGAATTTGCGTCCCACTCGCGCATGCCCACTCATCAACTTTTTGCGTGTCGTAAAATCCAGCTGGTACCAGTTGTCCGTGCCTTGTCGCCGCTTGCTCATTGGATAAAATGCCATCACCTCCCAGTCCGGCAGTTCTGGATAGAGCCGGTAGTGCTCATACTCCGCCTGGCGCTGACGCATCTCGGCGAGCCGCTTGACAAACGGTTCGCTGTCCGGATCGAGGTGTTCCTGCTGAATGAGGCTCTGCTTCATGTCGTCTTCGGTCGTCACGTATTCGGGCAATTCCGTGACGCTCAGGTAGCTGAAAACCCGCTGGAGCGTCCCTGGTGAGAATCCGTCTTCCAAGTCCCGATGCAGTTGACCCAGTCCGCCCAATTCAGCCGCCGTCAGCATGAAAACAAGGTCCGCTTTTCCGCCGATGTTGGCGTAGGACGTGAGCCTGGGACACGACGGGGCGGCGTTGGCGGCGCAGAGCGCTTCGAGTTTGGCCAGGGTTAGCGCAGCGTGGCCGGCGGGTAATTGAGTCCAGCGGAGCCGATCAATCCGATAAAACAAATGCAGGACATGAATGCCTCGGTTGAGCTTGACGATCGGGAGCGGCATAGGAATCGAGCTACCAAGGGATACCGTTCACTCGACCTGTAACGCCTGGTCCAGTAGTTCAGGAAGATGGTCGAGAATGGCATCGCTTCCGGCCACGATGGTCGCGCCGGCGCTCGTTGCCACGGCGCGGAGCTTCTCGTTCTTCAAATCGGTGAAAGCGATGATGGGAATGTGCCTGGTTTCCGGGTTTCTTTTCAGCTCCAGGATGGCCGCGCAAACGTCACCATTCGTGTTGG
>JACXTT010012701.1_pt1 | contig 11160 bp, 7 predicted proteins | sample 9270951 | NCBI WGS metagenome assembly JACXTT01 (sample SAMN15532306, study PRJNA645909) | rock metagenome | isolation source: weathered quartz diorite | place: Puerto Rico | collected 2017-06-21 | reverse complement strand
TGGATGTCGCACGTAAAGTTGTGCAAAATGTCCCGCAGAGCCGGGTATTAATGTTTACCATGCACGATAGCGCCACAGTCGAACAAGCGGTTCGCGGAAGCGGTGCCCACGGGCTGGTTCTCAAGCTTCACGCGGCGCGGGACCTGGTCAAAGCAGTGGATGCGGTAATGGATGGAGGCACTTTTTTTGGTACTGGTTTGTCCCAAAGCTAGATGCATCGAAGAGATGCTGGAATTAGGGCAAAAAAACTGTATGGCTTTGACATTCGGCGTTCTGGTACCCCGAAAGTAAAAATTACACGATCCAAAATGATTGATTGCGGTTTTTGGTAGTTTGTTTCCATGAGCTTAGTCGGAGTCTTCCAGTTTGGTCACTCCGCTGCAATAAACGGGCATCCAGGTTTTCTAAATTCTGGCATCTGGTTATGTGGTGATGTTCCGGGAGATAGACCCTTATGAATACCTTACGAATCCTTGTTGCGGATGACCATGAAGTGGTGAGGCGTGGGTTGTGTTCGCTGCTAGAGTCCCAGGTTGGGTGGCAGATCTGCGGAGAAGCGTCAGATGGGCGGGAACTCCTCAAGAAAACGGCCGAGCTGCGTCCTGACATCATCGTGCTCGACGTTGCCATGCCCAATCTCAACGGCCTGGAGGCCACGCGGCAAATCCTGAAAGCGAATCCGAAAGCCAAAGTGCTGGTATTAACACTCCATGATTCGGACCAACTCATTCATGAGGTACTGACGGCTGGCGCCGCTGGCTTTGTACTCAAATCGGACGCGGCACGCGACCTGGTTGCCGCGGTTGAATCTCTGCGACAAAACAAGCCCTATTTCACTTCCAAAGTGGCATCCATGGTGTTGCATGGATTTCTTAAAGGCGGACCCGGTGCAATGACTGGCGGCCAGGTGAGTCCGCTCACAGCGCGTGAACGTGAAATTGTGCAGTTGTTGTCGGAGGGTAAGAGCGCCAAGGAAGTAGCGGTGGCCCTTAACATCAGCGTGAAGACCGCGGAAACCCACCGCTCCAACATTATGCGCAAGCTGGACATACATTCCGTCAGCGAGTTGGTGCTCTATGCGGTACGAAACAATATTGTCAACGTAGAGTCGGCTTCAGCATAATGCCCATCTCGAGTTTTGTTGCTGCTTACTGGGCCCTCCGAATAACCAGCAGGTGTTTACCTATAAATCGTATTCTTGCGCGCCAGTTTTAACGGTGGTTTCTCCGCTTTGCGTCGGATCCTCTGATAGTGGGGTAAGGCAGCCCCACGTTCCGGAGATGCGGGTATGGAATTTGGACGCGGCGACTCTCCTCGAGTTTCTCCATTATCGCCATCAAACGTCATTACGAGAATATTTTTGACGTCGTAATATTGGGTTGTGCCACCAGAGAAAACGCGATGGTTCCTTGGGCACCGCCGATAAATTTGCCTTGGATTACCCGTCCATCTCTCAAGGCGATCGAGTCGCTGTATGCCGACAAGGGCAATATCGCCAGCAGTATCGCGATTCTCATTAAAAAGATCCGGTGTTGCGTCTTCATGGGCCACCCCTTAAGCGCCAGCCTCTTTGTGATCTAAGTGATAGCGTTAGCCTTTTATTTGCAGGTTTCCATCCCTGGAAAGGTGTATTCCTATCGGGCAATAGAGGAGGAGAAAGAATGGCCGCCTTCCTTAGGGAGAATTATTCGGCTTTATACCGGAATGTACTGAGACCCTGCTCGCATAAGCGGGGATAAACTCAATGCGGTACCGTGATAGAAGCGGTTGAATTTTATGCTCAGGAATACATCTGCCGCTGAGATGATTAGTTTTTCCTCTGAGGTCTATCGCGTTCTTATCGTGGAGGATCAGGATTCCATTTGCAAAGCGCTTCGCCGGCTCCTTGGAGAACAAGCGATATTTCAACTGTGCGGGGAGGCAAAGAACGGTTATGAAGCCGTGGAGAGGGTGGTGGAGCTTAAACCAGAAATCGTAGTCATGGACATCAGCATGCCAGGTCTGGACGGGCTGGAGGCGACACGCCGGATACACAGGTTACTCCCGGAGGTCGAAATCCTGATTTTTACCCAGTATGAATCCTTGCAAGCCGCTCAAGCCGCGAAAGATGCGGGGGCGCGTGGTTTTCTGTGTAAATCCGATGCAGCCCACCAACTCCTTTCGGCATTGACGGCGGTATGCCAGCACAAGCCATTTTTTCCTCACAGCCCATGAGCCCTTACATAAGATATTGTTGCCGAGTAAATGATTCACTGTATTGCGCATAGCCCCAAGCTTCGGCAGACTAAACTTAATTCTAAACCGACGCGAAGCTGGGGCAGACACGTTGATCCAATATGCTGCCCCCTTCTCTTTATAAGCAAGAAATTACAATTCCAATTGCAATCGGGGTGGTTCTTAGGTAGTGACTCAGTTTGGTTCCTTTCGGAGTAAAGTTGTTGACGCAGGGATGACAAAAATCTTTACCATAGTGAGCACGGAGTTCCACAGAGCACTGCACAGAGGCGTTGTTGTTTCCCTCGGGTGGTTTCCGCTTTTGCTTATCGCCGAATCCCCAAACCAAACTGAGCCACTACCGGTTCTTAAGTGCCTGTCCGCAGCAGATTGTTGCGCACGGCGTACATTACCAATTGGCTCACGGAATGAAAATTGAGCTTGCGCATGATGTTAGCGCGGTGAGTTTCGGTGGTCTTTATGCTAATGCCGAGCGCAGCAGAGACCTCCTTGCTGGTCTTGCCCTCGGCAAGAAGCTGGACGACCTCCAGTTCTCGCGGAGTCAGGCGGCTCCGGTCAACGTCACTTATCACCGTACGATTGCGCTCACTCAATCGGCCCTCCAAGGGGGGTTCCCATGCCTGGGGTGTGACAAATGCTCGCCCCCTTTGCAACGCTTCGACTGCAGCTTTTAGGCTTCGACCGGCCTCCGACTTGCGTAGAAAACCCCGGGCCCCCGCTTTTATGGCTTCGCGCAACGCGTGCTCCGATTCATCAATTGTGAGAACGAGCACTGCGGTGTGTGGTTCTGTTTCCAAAATCTTCCGGGTGGCCTCCAGACCATTGAGGTTTGGCATCTTTATGTCCAAAATTGCCAGGTCTGGCTTCAGTTGCACGGTCTTGCTGACTGCCTCGCAACCGTCCGCCGCTTCGCCGCAAATCTCCCACCCCTCGTGGCCTTGAAGAAGAACACGCAGGCCACGCCGTACGATTTCATGGTCATCGGCAATGAGAATTCGATATGGCTTCATATATGCATACCACCGAAGATTGGTGCGATTCTTAAAGCTTGAAAGTGCTAGGTGCTACGGGACCTGATATTTGTGCGGAATTACGACGCAAATAGTTCCCCTACAGTTGTGCGTGTAAGTTTTTATCTCTGAGCGGCCACCTACAAAGGACCACTTGAAAGAGGCGACCTGGGTGTTTTGCCTAGGGGTTCTACAGTGACATCTCTACATGGCTACAGGAGCAACTGGATGGTGAACTTTTGCCTCACTGACTACTCTCGTTCTTGTTATTGCTCACCTGAATTTTAAATCTGAGTGAGCATTGGAGACACCAGTCTCTGGAGGAATTTCATCATGAGCGTTTACACCTCTTCGCTATCCAGCGTGATGTCCCATGCGACTCGGCCTAATCCCGGATCGACTCCGAGTCTGGTTGCACAAGCCCAGTCGGGCGATGGAGAGGCTTTCGCGGTTCTTTTCGAACAGCACAAGAAACGTGTCTATTCGCTATGCCTGCTGATGACGGGCGATATTGCAGATGCCGAAGATTTGACGCAGGACGCGTTTATCCAAGTGTTCCGCAAGCTGGGAACGTTCCGCGGCGATTCTGCATTTTCGACCTGGCTCTATCGTGTGGCGGTAAATACCGTGCTCATGAGCCTGCGCAAGCGTAAGCCGAAACAAGTTTCTCTGGATGAACCGGTATGCATTGACGATTCGATGGTACCGCGCGATTTCGGAAAAAATGACCCAGAACTGTCGAGTACGGTAGATCGCATCGCGCTGCTTCGCGCCATAAAAGATCTGCCCGAAGGGTATCGGACAATTTTCCTTTTGCATGAAGTCGAGGGATATCAACATCATGAAATCGCCGCGATGCTCCATTGCTCGGTAGGCAATTCCAAGTCGCAACTTCACAAAGCCAAGCTCAAGATTCGTGAACTGCTGATGCTGGGCGGGGTCGAGCCGCCGCGTAAACCGGACAACAGGGCTAAAGCGGGATCGATGCCTGACGAGGCTATTGGAGACGACATTTTCGGCCCTGAGCTAGCAAGTGGACGCTCGCAAGTTTCCCCAACATTCCCTGCCTGATCGTAAAAATAATGCCAAAAATAACTAGGCCCATTAATGGGCCTTGTTATTTTATCTCTGTGTAACGCAGTTAGTAAGAACTCGAAGCCAGCGCAACATTCGAGATGTGAATGGTGTTGCTTGAGCTATCCAGAGTTCCCATCACCTTCACACTCTTACCCGAGAACTTCTTGGCTTGAGGTTGGCGACGCGGACCAGGACTTAGTTGGGGCCAGGTATTGGCGTCGGTAAATCTGAGATTTCAAGATGCCGATATCTGGAAAGTAATAACGCTTTCACCTTTTATTCTTTACCTTAATTCATTGTTCCTGCGCACGGCGTCTAATTGTAGCTCGCTAGCTTCTCCTCAAGGTTTTTCTTAGCGTCGGAGGAACTTGAAGGTAGGAACCCTATTTCTGATGGTGGAAACAAGTTATACACAGGACTACGTCATCGACACCGACGGTTCGTTTCTCGCGGAAGCAGAAAAGCAGCACGGCCGGCTAAGCGCCGGCCGTGACCTTACGGAACGAAGAGTTCGTTAAAAGACGAGCTTGGCCCCGAATTGGATGTCGCGGTTGTCGGCAACGATTGATGTGATCGAACCGAAAGACGACGTGCCGAAGGTTGAGTTTGGGTTCGCCAGTTGCGGATGGTTGAAGATATTGAAAAATTCAGCGCGGAACTGAAACTTCGCGCGCTCGGTTATTGGGAGGTCTTTGAACAGAGAAAAATCGGTGTTCAGAAGAGATGGTCCAGTGAGTAAATTTCTTCTCGCATTGCCGAAGGTGAACGCGGCCGGCATTGCGAAAGCAGATGCATCGATGCAGTTTGTCAGGTGACTCGAGTTGCAGTGCGCACTCGGCGTTCCCACGACATCCGGACGCTGATTGGCGCGGCCGCTGTTCGCCACGTCGCCGGCAATGCCCACGTTAATAGGCATGCCACTCTGCAATGTCGTGATGTCATTGATCTGCCAGTTGCCCAGAATCGCGCGCACCACCGGGTTTTGACCGCTCAGTTTGGGTAGCTCATAGACCACGCTGGCGACAAAACGATGACGGATGTCCCAATTGGCGTCTCCGTAATCACCATAAATGTTATAGGCATTCATGGGGGCCCCGCCGCCGTTGGAGTCAGTGGACATGTCCAGGGTATGAGACCACGTGTAACTCGCCAGAACTTGCAAGCCGCGGGTCATCCGTTGCCGGAAAATCGCTGTCATGCCATTGTAGTTTGCGGTTTCGTCATTCTGGATGGTGCGGATCCGTCCCCACAGTTGATTTGGCCGTAGGGAATTGACCGAGCCCGGCCCCAGTGTGACGGGCTGGTTGTTGTAGAAGCTGCGATCCAGGTGGATTGAGTGCGAGCCTAGATATTGCAATTCAAATCCAGACTTCGAAGACAGTTCGCGGGCCAGGCCGAGGTTCCATTGGTACATGCGCGGAGTCGGCAAGTATGGATTTTCGGTGAAGACAGCGAGATAGGACGATGGAGTTGATCCTGACCCTAAGGTTGGATTGTCTAATGTCAGCACATTTCCAGGACTCGAATTGAAGGTTGTGGTCAGCGCGAAAGGTGGATTGGTGGTGGACAAAGTGAAACTGTTCATCTGGTTTGGGTTGTAATAAGCGCCGGCTCCACCGCGTAAAACCATCTTGTCAGTCATGCGGAAGGCGAATCCGATGCGCGGCGCCCAGTTGTCGTGATTCGGGCGGATAAATTTGAAGCCCGGCTCCGGGGTGGTGGCCGGAATCAGGGCAGTTTGGGCCGGATTAAGGATTCTGGCAAAACCGTTCACACTATAAGGAACGGTAGGCAGTTCGTAGCGTAGGCCATAGTTCAAGGTCAGCTTCGACGTGACCTGCCAATTGTCCAGCGCAAAAAAGCCATCGCGCCATTCTGCGATCACACCCTTGATTTCATTGATCGGCGTGACGTCATTCTGTGGGAATCCCAAGATAAAATCCGCCGCGGCGTTCCCCGACATTGATCCATCGAACGCGAAAACACCCCGCGGACTATTGGCTGCGGCACGGCCCGTGGTCAACTTGCGAAGTTCCACTCCGGCCATCATGTTGTGCTTACCATGGAGGTAGCTGATCTGATCAAATCCGTGCCAGGTGGTGTCGTCCTGATACCAATTGCTGCCAGCGTTCTCAGCTCCTACATAGCCGCTGATGGTGAAGTCCGGTAAGCCAGGATTGTTGTTAACAGTATCGGCATTGAACCCCGGAATACCCAACTGTGTCCCTGCGTCAGTCAAGCCGTGCGCTGCGAAATAATTCAGGGCATTGGTCTCAAGATGATTTCGTCCAAACCTGAAGTCATTGACCAGGTTGGGCGTAATCATGTGAGTGTAGCCAAAAGCGATGTTCCTGTTTCGCAACGGGCCCGAAGTCGCGTTGAATGGATTGGGCGGGTCAGCGCCGACTAAAACCGTCATATTTTGCCAGTCATAACGGCCAAATAGGCGGATTTTGTCCCCAAACGTTTGGTCAATGCGTTCCAAGGTTTGATTGGTAGTGATATTCGAAGGCACCGGACCGACCAAGTTATCGCTGAGTCCAGGCAAGTTGGGCAGGGGTATGTATTGTAAGACCCTCTGCGCAGGCGCAGATAGAGACCCCGAAAGATCATTGTTCGGGTAGGGCTGACCATTGTTGGGGTTGAAGAGTTGTGTGTTGCCGCTTGCAGAAGAGGTACAGACGCCACTCGCATCGAAACCGGCTGGACACAGAGCGGAAAAATCACCTTGCCGCATCGCTGGAGTTAGGGCCGTACCTACAGAGGTTGAGCTGCGGAGCTGACGCAACCCCTCGTAGGAAGCAAGAAAGAAAGTCTTGTTGCGCCCATTATAGAGCTTAGGAAAGTAAACCGGCCCGCCCAGCGCAAAACCGAATTGGTTGAAGCGGAGCGGCTGCTTGTCTGAACCTGGAGCGTCAAAAAACGGATGCGCGTCAAACAGGTCGTTGCGCACAAACTCGAACACTGACCCATGGAGATTGTTGGGGCCGGATTTACTGGTAAGGTTGACGTGAACGCCCATGTAGCTCCCATATTGCGCGTTGTAATTGCCAGTTTGGACTTGCACTTCCTGGACCGCGTCAACATTCGGCGTAACAGCGGTCACCGTAATGAGGTTATTCATAGTGGTGATACCGTCGAGAGTAATGCTGTTCGTGATCTCACGTTGTCCTGCCCCGATGAAATCTTCCCCCGGCGGCGTTTCCGTCATCGATGACTTCGGTCCGAGGACAACGTTGGAATTGGTTGTGGCCAATTTCATGGCGTCACGCCCGTTCAATGGAAGGTCGGTAACGGAGCGGGTGTTCAGCGTTTCCGTGAGAGTGGCGTCGTCGGTCGGAATCAGGGGTGTGGCGGCGTCGACCGTTATCGACTCATTAACCGAACCCACTCTCAATGCGAAGTCCGTACGTACTGTCTGGTTGCTCTGCACTACGACACCCTTTTGGATCGTCCTGGAAAAGCCTGTCTGGTCTGCGGAAATGTCGTAGGTGCCCGCCTGAATGAAATTGATGGCGTAGTAACCTTCGCTATTGGTAGCGGTTGGATAGCTGGTGCCGGTGGCTGCATCGACCGCCAGGATTTTCACGCCTGCTACTACATTTCCCGTCGTGTCGGTGACCGTGCCGACAAGCGAGGTATTGTTGGCTACCTGGGCATATCCAGGACTTGCTACCAGCAAGTACAGAAATAATGCCTGAATACAATGCCAAAACATGATCCGTTGTTTCACTTTGGACCCCCCAGAATTTGACTTCGTTTACGCTGCGACACGTACAGTCAATGAGGCGAAAGTCAAACACGCGACGTAAGACTTGTCATCAGGCTGAAGCCCTGTCGGGAAATAGGTCATGTGACCTATTCGTTTAGCTCCGGATCAGGCGGGTCTTTTTTGGTTTCTTTGGTTTAGAGCGCCTCAGAGAGAAGGAAAGCGCGGGAGGTGTGGCTATGAAAGCTTTCAATGCGGCTAATCGGAATGAACAATCCCGCGCTGGATGGCGTAAATCGCGGCTTGGGTCCGATCTCGAGCTCCTAATTTTTCGAGAACACCGCTCACGTGAATGCGGACGGTTTTTTCTGCAATCTCGAGACTCTCCGCAATTTCGCGATTGCTCTGCCCCCGGGAAATCTGGGTGAGGACCTGATGCTCCCGCGGCGTCAGTTCCAGGCAGGGGGTCCGTTCGGCCAGCCGGTCGCGCGCAGCCCTGGGCAAATACCGCAGCCCCTGGTGTACGGTCAGGACCGCTTCCACGACTTCGTGACCACTGGCATCTTTGGTCAGATAGGCCATGGCCCCGTTACGCAAGGCGCGATATACATCTTCACTGCCTTCGTAATTGGTCAAGACGACGATGCGAGCGCCGCCGTATTGCTTCTTGAGCGCGGTGATGACATCAAACCCGGAAATGCCTGGCAAGCGAAGGTCCATGAGGGTCACATCCGGCTTTAACTGGCCATAGAGCGAGATGGCTTGTTCGCCGTTTTCCGCTTCTCCAACGATGGAAAATTGTTTCTTTCCAGTGAGAATTGAGCGCAGGGCCATTCTGGCCAGAAAGTGGTCTTCCACGAGCAGAATTCGTACTACAGATGAAGTCATGGTTTGGCCGCCTTGGTTGGAATATCTACGCGCACTTCTGTCCCCGCGCCGGGAGACGATTGGACCCGCAGCCAGCCGCCCAGCTTACGCGCTCTTTCCTGCATCACCACGATGCCGAAGTGTCCATTCGTAAGCACTTTTGGATCGGCCTGCGGAAAGCCTCGACCGTCATCTTTTATAGCCAGTACTAGTCTCGCAGTCTGATATTCCAAGTTGACATCGATGGCGTTGGGTGACGCATGACGGACCGCGTTGGTCAGGGCTTCCTGGCAAATACATGCCAGGTGATGAATGGCTGCGGGCGAAAGCGAAGTTTCCTCTCCGCTCACATGCAGGCGGGCGGCAAGATCTGGCTTGCCATGGACCGCGCTCAGTTCACGGGAAAGCACTTCGGACAGCGGCCCCATCGGCTCAGGCTCCGTGCGCAGGTCCCAGATTATGCGGCGCGCTTCGGCCTGGCAGTGGCGCACCATATTTCGCGCCAGCTCAAGCGAGGAGGGCGCCGTGGCAGGCTGGTTGGCGAACTGCTCCTCGGTTGCTTCCAACTGCCAGGAGATAGCCGCAAAATCGGCCATCAGGGTGTCGTGCCATTCCCGTGCGATCCGGTTGCGCTCTTCCACGACCATTCCCAATCGCGCCTTGACCTGGGCCAGCCGGAAACGGAATAGCGCTGCGATTACTCCCGCAAAGACCAAAGCGATCAAGACATAGAACCAAAAGGTTTGATAGAAAAATGGTTTCTGCTCAACCTCGATCGTGGTAATACCATTGTTCCATGGCATTCCTGTGTCCCGCGCGGAGACGAGGAAACGATAGTGTCCGGGCGGCAGATGGCGGTAGTGGGCGTGCCGTCCTCTCGGTGAAGTCCAATCCCGGTCATAGCCATCGAGCTTGTAGCGAAACTGCACCTGGTCGGGGTTGGACAGGCGGATCGCATCGAACTGAAATTCGAGATCGGAAGCGCCTGGCGCAAGGCTCAGCCGGTCAGTAGCGCCGGTCACAACATTGTCCACCGAGAAGTTCTCGACAAAGGCTTTGGGTACCGGTATCGAAAGTGGTTGTGTGTAACCCTCCGTGTGGACGAAACCCTTGGCGGTTGCAAACCACAATGTCCCGTCCTTGCCGCGGGTGGCTGGCGGTTGCGAAGCCCCTCCGCATTCGCTGCTGCGCATGCCGTCATTTTTTCCGAACAGAACTACATCCAAGGTCCGGCGCTTGCCTGCTACCAGTTCCTGCATCTCATCGATCGGGACCCGCAACAAACCTCGGGTTGTGCTCAACCACAGCGACCCGCGTTCATCGTCCAGCACAGAGAATACCGGATATGGAGGGATCCCCGATTCCAGCGGCAAATGCATGGCCTTTGCGCCCCTGACAAAGTCCACTCCACCCGCCTTCGTCCCGATCCATACCCCCCCGGCGCTATCGACTGACACGGACAAGACAAAACTATTCGAAAGCCCATCTTCTTTCGTAATCGACTGCGCGATGGAATCCTTCAATATATAAAGACCGCTAAAAGTGCCGACGATAATGGAACCGTCACGCTGTTCCTTGATCGCGGTAATTAACTTGTCGGGAAGAAAAATTTCGCCTTTTGTCTTTCCGGGATATCCCGAGGCGTAGCGGATAAGACCTTTATAAGTGCCCACCCAGAGTCGACCGTTCCTATCACAGAGCACGGCGCTGATCGCGTTGCCTGGCAACTCAGTTCCGATAAGGAAACGCTGAAAGCCATGCCCATCGTAGCGGTAGAGCCCGTTGAACCATGTGCCGATCCATACGTTGCCACGCCTGTCCTCAGCCAGGGCGCGGATAGGATTGGATCGACTCGAGCCGGGCAGGGGCTCAGGTTGCAGCTTGTCTTGTTTGATACGGACCAGCCCGCCTCCCCAGGTGCCTAACCAAAGATCGCCCCGTTTGTCGGCGAGCACATTGGCCGCAAAACCGGGTGGAAGACCTTCCGGCTCGCCAAATGGAACCAGTGGTGACTTGCGCCAGCGGCTCATGCCGCCGCTCAATGTGCCAATCCAAAGGTTCCCTTCATTGTCCTGAAACAGAGAGCGTATCGTGGCATCGGTTAATCCTTCACGGGTGCTCCAATGCGCGACGCCACGGGACGAGACCCGGCAAAGTCCATGTCCACCGGTCCCGACCCACAAATAGCCATCACGATCTTGCAGCAGAACTCTTATAGAACCGTGTACGTTGTTTTGTATTTCTTCGTGATAACTGTCACCG
>JACXTT010012699.1_pt1 | contig 11160 bp, 12 predicted proteins | sample 9270951 | NCBI WGS metagenome assembly JACXTT01 (sample SAMN15532306, study PRJNA645909) | rock metagenome | isolation source: weathered quartz diorite | place: Puerto Rico | collected 2017-06-21 | reverse complement strand
AAAAAAAGACCCTACATTTGCACCCACTTCAAAAGGGGCGGTGGCGAAATTGGTAGACGCACTACTTTGAGGTGGTAGCGCCCGAAAGGGTGTGAGAGTTCGAATCTCTTCTGCCCCACGCAAGCGGGCAAATCAATCGATGTACTGGTTTGCCCGCTTTTATTTTGCCCCGCATCGTCATGAATAAATAGCTCATGCATCTATGCATTTCACATCCCGCCGGGAAAAATCCCGGAAATTCCGGGTTTTTTCCCGTTCTAAAAATTTGGAGGTAACCGGCAGACCATATAGTTTTATAAAAAAGCCAATAATTTCGTTTCGAGTGCTGTTAGTAACGGTAAAATACCACGAAAGTGGTATTGCGTTAAAAGTGAATTTCAACTATGCAACAGGTTTCGGCTTTCGTTATAATTGGCAATCATTCTTTCTTACTTGTTAAAAAAAACAGAAAAGATTTATATAGCATAAAAACTATTTTTTTCATTAAAAAAAATAATTACATTACGTATGAGTAACCGAAATCGTACGCCTTCCTTTTATTTAAATAACCATAAAACCTTACATTATGCCTTCTATTAAAACCAATCAACACGCCATGCTGTTTTATATTTTCCTGGTTGCAGCTTCTTCGTAGCTAACTTATAGCTTCTCTTTTCCAATCCTCACAATTGTATCATATAGTCTGTTGTTAACTATTGTAATCTTACAAAGATTGGAGCGCTATATGTTTTAGTGTTTAAATACCTCCTATAAGTTAAATGCTGTAGTTGCCCGATTGTATTTGTATTAACTGGCAAGTAAAGTCAGGGAGTATCCTGATATTACTCATCATATTAAACAGGTGAGCTATGCCGAATCGTTAAAATAAAACATAACAGAAAAAATATAGAGCCGCGTAATGGCATAAATAGATAGTTTCTGCTTTAACTACGAAATAAAGCAGGACCCTAATAATTTCCGGGTCTATTAAAGGAAATTAGAAACTCAAATTAAAAAAATGAGCAAAAAAAGCTTCGTAATCACCGAAGAAAAAAAAGAAGCTGTCCAAAAAGCGTTAAAAACGCTGGAAGCAGAAAAATTTGACTTGTTCAAGTCAATCATGGGAAGTGAAAACTCGCTTAGCTCCTACAGCGCTGAGCCTTCACGCCCCTATGCCGAGGGAACGTATGGCAGGGCCACGGACCCTATTGACGGCGGCCTGGATACCCTTATCTGAGCCATTTGAATCTGGAATAAATATATTCCAGGTTCAATTTTTCTTCGGAAATGATTTCTCTAAGAGGGTGCTCCACTGTTAGCATCCTCTTAGTTTTACCTGGATAACCCTATTTCCTGACTAAAATAAAATATCTGAAATGCATGTTACAGAACTGGTTATAAAAATTGCAAGCCGGTGCAACCTTAATTGTTCCTATTGTTATATGTATAACAAAGGAGACAATACGTTTGAAAATCAGCCGAAGTTTATGAGCAGAGCTATTATGACTGAATTGTTTCATAAAGTTAAAAGACATTGCTTGCAACATGATATGGACACATTTAGTTTCATTTTTCATGGAGGCGAACCTCTCTTAACTGACAAAGAGCTAATTCGATTTTTTATCGCAGAGTGTAAGTCCCTTTTAAAGGGGGCTGTTATCCCCCGGTTTGTAATACAGACAAATGCCACATTACTCGATGAAGAATGGAGCCGTTTCCTGTCGGAAAATAAAGTGCAGCTTGGCATTAGTATCGATGGAACAAAAACTGCCCATAACAGGCATAGAGTCTATCACTCGGGCAAAGGATCGCACCAGGATGTGGTAAATGGTATCCTCCAGGGGAAGAAATACAATAAAATCGGGATATTGTCTGTAATAAACATAGAAGAGTCCCCTTTGGTGTTTTATGAATTCATAAAAGGCCTTGAAGCCAATGTTCTCAACACGTTAATACCAGACGCCACTCACGACCATCCGCCATTCAATTTGAAAGACTACTATTACCAGGAAAGCACACCTATTGCTGATTGGCTTATTGGACTTTATGAGGTCTGGAAAAAGGATAAAAGCCCCAGGCCGGATATTACTTATTTTTCGGGTATAGTCGGACTATTGCTGGGGAAAAAGATTGGAAATGAATTAATCGGCAAGAGGGAAAATGAAGTTTTGGTAATTGAAACAAATGGTGATATTGAAGCTTCCGACCCGATAAAAATCTGTGGAGATGCCTTTACAAAGGAAGGGATGAATATAATGTATAACGAACTGGACGAAGCCCTGGCGTCGGAGCTGGCCAATTTGTATCATAACAGTCATTCAAGCCTATGCAGGCAATGCGAAGAATGCCCCATAAATGATGTTTGCGGCGGCGGCTATCTCCCCCACCGCTATAGCTCAACAAATGGCTTTAACAACCCTTCAGTCTACTGCAAAGATTTGTTGAAATTGATTACACATATCCAAAATGATCTCTTTGGACTGTTTACCGAAGAATTACTGGAAGAAGCCGAGGTCGAAAAACTCAATTATGATACTGCCAGGCTGATTATTAAATCGAATAACCAAAGGGGATCGTCTGTTAATAAAATCTCGGATAAGCTGGAATATTTTAAAAAATCATGATTATTTAAATTTCCTTGTTTATGGAATATGAAATTATTGAACACGGGCGTGAATTTTTACTTACTGACAATTGTATTGTTTCCATATACAATATTTTCAAGCTGCTAAAAATAGAAGTATCACACAGGTCGATAAGGGATTTCTTTGGCAAGGCCGGGCAACAGCCACCTATTACACTTCAACAGGTTTGTCAAATGCTCGATAATTTTAAAATCCGGCATGAAGTACAAATACTGGAAGACAAAGAACTCCTGCCTGACATTTCCTACCCCGTAATATCGCATTTGGTTATACCCGGCAGGGAACTGGGCTTTATTGTGCTGGTTGAAGCCCTGGAAACAGAAGTGGTTTATATTAATTCGGTTTACCAGACAATCAGGATCCCATATAACGATTTCCTGTCCTACTGGTCGGGGCTTGTTTTGTCAGTAATTCCTGCCTGCGGAAATGAGGTTTCGCATAATTCCGGGGAGTTTATACTGGAAAGAGAAAGGAAAGAAGCATACGCACACAAAGAAATGACAATCATCGACAATTTTTTGCCGGGGGATGTTTGTAACCAAATAGTCGACTACTGCGAAGAAAACGCCCTTTTTACCCGAAGTAAAGTATCCAATAATAAGAAGAATGAAGATAGTAACTGTGGAAAGCCTGGTCCTGGAATCTCGGCTGCAAGAACAAGTGAATCTGCGGTATTAATTCAAAAGAAAGAACAGGCATTAAATTATATTTATGAGAAATCGGTTAGCCTTTTCAATATTGCACCCGAAAGGCTCGAGCCCATTCAATGTGTCAAATACAGGCCCGATACCTATTTCATCCCGCACCTCGATTCAGGCGGTAAAGAACATGATCCGAGACTATACACGATGCTTATCTATTTAAACGACGATTTTGAGGGCGGCGAAACATTTTTCCCCGAGTTAGGCAAGAAAATAAAACCCAAAAGAGGCACTGCGCTGATTTTTAAAAATATGACCTGTTATGATGAAAATATCGCTTACTCCATTCATGCCGGCTTGCCTGTAACAAAGGGAGTTAAATATGCCTGCAACATTTGGGTCGGTCCGGTAAGAAACGAAAACAAGTAATTAGTGCACCCATTTATGACAATCGACAACGGTATAAAATCATGCTTTGACAGCGACATTGATGCACTTTCACGGCTGCTTTTGAGCGGTGGCATGGAAGCTGTCAGCCGGTATGAGCCTCAAAGCCGGCTGAAATATGCGGATAATGCCATTGTGCCAAAGCCCCTGTGGAGAAAACCCGGCCCCGACGAGTTACTGAGGCTTATTGAGCCCACCGGTTGCTGCAACTATAATGAAACCATTCCTTTGAGGAAGATCCCGGATCAATTGATACGCCTGGTAGAGGGTATCGGGATAAAAGAGGTATCAACAAATGCGGGGTTGAAAAGAAACCTGATGGACAGGAAGCAGGAAGTCGACCACCTGAATCAGTGCCTGTTGAATTTTATAGAGCCATTTAAGGTGGATAAGAAAGATAAGATATCTTTTCATGGATTCTTTTTTAATAAACCGGGCATGGAGACCGTCGCAATTAATAAGATGTATAAACACATCGGGCTCCATATTGACAATAGCTCAGGCTGGCAGATAGATGGGAGAAGCAAAGCCGATAATTTAATATTTATTAACATTGGACCAGGAGCAAGCTATTTTTTATTTATTAATAAAAGTGTTGCTTCACTGATAGAAGCTGTCACCATGCACAAACAAATCAATTTAAAGTATTATAATGAGGCCATGCTCGTACAGGATTTCTTTATGCTCTTTCCCGGTTACCCGGTTGTAAAACTGAAGATAGAGCCCTATGAAGCAGTAGTAATGCCCGTCAATAATATCATTCATGACAGCAGTACCGCGGGTATAACAGAAAAAAACATTCATTTATCACTAATTGGGAGGTTTGATCCTTTGATACCCATCAGCAATGAACCAGGTATGGCTCCTGTTCCACTGGGCCAAGGCGTCTTGTAAATAACTAAAAATAATAATACATAAAATATGAATAAATACAAAACGTTAACCCCGGGGGTAAAACTATACATCGGGCAGGACTCGGAAGTTTCTCAAAGGATTTATATAAATCGGGGAATTCTACCGGCAACAGAAAGTATATATCATGAGGATATTAAATACCTTCCGAATGCTTTTAAGCCTTTGCCGGATTGGTATGAAGCATGCACTGAAGATCTGGATTTATTATTGACGGATTCTCCGGATATACCCTATTCTGAATGCGTATGCTTATTCAAAATTCCTGAAAAGGCTATCAAAATCTTCCGGGAATCCGGGCTAAGCGAATGTAATTCCCACGAAACTGTCCTCGAAAGATTAAAAGCCGACAAAACAAGGCTGCAATGGCTTGATAAATGGCTGGGGGAGTTTGCTACCCTTTTACGGCATGAGGGCATTGAAAAAGGGAAGGCGCGAATACATGGTTTTTTTTCCGGCAGGGCCAACGTGGAAACAGTCGCTTACGACAGTGATAAGCAGTATTTCGGGCTTCATATTGATAATTCCCAGGGAAATACAATCTATAATACCGACAAAGCCCCCAACCGCATTTGCATAAATATCGGAAAAGAAGACCGGTTCCTTTTATTTGTCAACAAAACGGTCAGGGATATTTATAACTTGCTCGTGGAAAAGAATGTTATAAGAGCAAATGACAAAATTCCGGAGGGTAAATTATGCCGGCTATTTTTTGAAAACTATCCCGACTACCCGGTTATAAAGATTCGGCAAAAGCCCTATGAAGCATATATGGCCCCTACAGACAATCTTATCCATGATGGCTCCACATCAGGAACGATGAATCCCGATGTCACCGTTGTGCTGCTTGGCTATTTCGGGATTTTAAATGTGCATAACAACGGCGAAATAGCGGGTGTAACTGCTTTATAGTAAAGTTAATTTTGTTAAAGAGGTTTTAAATACTGATCCATGAAGAAAACAGGCCTTATACTTAGTTTGCTTATTTTTTCTCTCTTACCCGTTGTGGCGCAGACCGTTTTTATAAAAGGTACGATTGTAAATGAAAAACAGGACCCGCTTGAATTTGCCCAGGTCCTGCTTAAAAACGGCAACAGGCAAATAGCGCTGGCTTTTACGGACAATGCCGGGCACTTTCAGATCGATAGTTTACAAAAAGGGGATTATACCATGGAAGTCAGCCTGGTAGGATATAACCAGTCCGTATCAAGGATAGCAGCCCCATCAAAAGACGTGCAAATAATTCTTACAGAGAAAGCCAGGGCTTTAAAAGAAGTAACCGTCGAAAGCCCGCCACGGCTGATAGAAAGAAAATTGGATAGAATTGTATTTAATCTGCAGAACAGCATTATCGCCGGCAGCGGGTCTATCTGGGACGCCATTGTTAAAATACCAGGCGTAAGATCGGATTTTGGAGGTACGATTACCGCAAACGGTAAAAATGTCAGCGTTTATATCGATGACAGATTAGTTCGCTTGTCGGGCGAAGATCTTATGAATTACCTGAGAGGGCTCTCAGCCGGCAATACAGCACGCATTGAAGTAATACCTAACCCCCCGGCGCGTTACGATGCCCAGGGGGGAAGCATTATCAATATCATTTCGAAGAAAAATCTTACAAAGGGCCTGTCGGCAAATCTTAATTCTGGGTACACGCAGTCATACTACAGTAGTTATAATGGCGGCCTGAGCCTTAACTATCGCGCAGATAGATGGAACCTGTATGGGTTCCTAAACTATACGCATTCCCACAAAAGCCATACCGAGAATGAATATGTAGCATTTGACGGTACGACAAATTATTCACTCTGGGAGAACAATAAGGACGGGTACAGAAAAGGAGATTCATATACCTACCGGGCCGGGACCGATTATGATATCAATAAGAACAATGTAATTGGATTTGTTATAGATGCTTTTAATAGTAAGCCTGAGAGAATCAACAGAACGTTGACAGACATTTATAATAATCATAACATTAATATTGATTCCTCGAAAAACACCATAAACAACAGCTTTTACAGCACCAATCAATACGCTTATAACCTGAATTACAAAGGAAAGCTGGACAGCAGCAACGAAAAAACACTCAATATCGATCTCGATTATGCACCATTCAAAAATGACCGGACCCAATTTGTAAACAGTTCATCCTATTATCCGGACGGAAGCCTGATCTCGGATAATTATAACCTGGAAAATAAGGGTTTTCAAAATATCAATATCCTGTCCGGGAGAATTGATTTTTCCCAGAAATTAAAGAACAAAAGCGGGGCAGATCTAGGGCTAAAATATAGTTATATATCGAATGACAATAACCTATTGTCTTATGTGCAGCAAAACGGCTTATATATACCTGATACATCGCAAAGCAATAATTTTAATTATTCGGAAAAGATAATGGCAGGCTACATTAATTTCAGAAAAAACATCAAAAAACTTGATTTCCAAATTGGCCTTAGAGGCGAATACACAAAAACGCTAAGCAGCTCTTCCGGCACCGATCAGCCAAACGATTATTTTAAGCTCTTTCCTACTGTATTTGCCAACTACACGGTTGCGAAAAATAAACAGTTTAATATATATTATGGCCTGAGAATAGCGAGGCCGGATTACTGGAGGTTAAACCCCTTTAAATATTACAGCAGCCCGAACACCTATATAGAGGGTAATCCTTTTCTGAAGCCCGCTTATACCAATGAGTTCGAATTTGGCTACACCTATAAAAACATATACAACGTAACTGCTTTTTACAGGAGAACAACCAATTATTTCAGCAATATTACCGTTCAGGACAATCAAAACCAGATCTTTTACGATACACAGCAAAACCTCGATAAAAGCATTGAGACAGGAGTACACTGTTCATTACCGGTAACCATTTCCTCCTTTCTTGAAATGAACTACTATATTCAGGCAACTTATAAAAAAGAAGAATCAGGGTTCCTTGGCGGCCAATATGATTATACGACCTGGCATGCTTACTTAAATGGAAATGAATCTTTTATAATCTCCAGGGATAAAAAATGGAAGGGAGAAATTTCGGGCTGGTACTCTTCTCCATCTATCCAGAGTATTTATAATTTAAAAAGCACGTTTGATTTTAGCGTGGGAATAAGAAAAACCATTTTAAAGGACAAGGGTATCGTACGGATCGCGGTTGCAGATATCTTTTATGGAAATTACTACAGGATTGATGTGAGATACCTTAACCAGTTCAATGGTTTTGTTGAAAGAAACGATACCCGGTCAATAACAATAAATTTTTCTTACAAATTTGGTAAAAGCAAAATCAGCCCGATTAGGAAAAGGACTACGTCGGATGAAGATGAGAAAAAACGTTCAGGAAATTAATAATGAGAACATGGTTATAACCAATTTTATGCTTTCTGCAAACAGGCGCTTATTTCATGGTTCACAAACAAAAGGGCTAAACAACTTTATCCCTTCTGTCAACGGGCATGGAAGAAAGGCATTATATGCTACGACAGAAAAGGCCTTTGCTGCCATATTTATAAACAGGCCGGGAGGGTCTCTCGAGGCCGCTTGGGGCCGCTACAACGGAATTCCATATTATTGCGAAAGGATAGCCAATGTTTTTGATAAAAACTACAGCAATGTACAGGGATCGATTTATGAGTTTGCAAAGGAGTCTTTTGTTAACGTAGCCGGAGGCTGGGAAGATGAATACATAAGCGATTGCCCTATGTCGGTTATAAATGAACTTCAAATTTATGATGCTAAGCAGTACATGATCGAATTGGCAAAATTAGGTGAATTCATAATTATTCCATATAGCAATCGCTTCGATTATTTCCCCCATTTTGAGGATGATTTTATCATGAATTGTATTGATCTTCTTAATAAGTACGGAGGCACAATTATAAATGACATTATAAAATATCATCCTGCAATAGGCGATAAAATCATTAGCCTGGCAAACAGAAATTACAACAACGAGTATTCAAATGGAACAACTATTCCCATTAAATATTAATGAAGGTTCGTATAATTGCCCGGATTCAATACACGGCATTAAACACACATACCGCGTTATGGTGCTTTCTGCTATTATTGGCCAGGAGCTTGGCAAACTTGTTGAGACTGAGTATGCGGTCTGTTCGGCATTAATCCATGATATGGCGAGAAAACATGATGGCTATTGTACCGAACATGGAAAATGGTCTGTTGAATCAAAATTCCCGCTGTATGTCGAAGATTTCAGGAAAATGGGTATCAATCAGCAGGGCCTTGAATATATAAAGGCGGCGGTGGTAAATCACTGTTTGAGCGAAGAAATGCCCCGGAATAACCCCCATTATATTACAACGGCTATTTTAAAAGACGCAGATGCATTAGATAGAGTAAGAATTTCGGAAACCTCATTAAATACGGACTTGTTACGTTTCCCTGTATCACGGGATTTGATAGAGCTCTCCGGGTATTTATACCATATGAGTGAGAAAATGACTTCGTTTAATTTCCGTGAGCTTTATAAACTGTCAATTTTAATGAAATAAAGTAATTCCCGTCGCCTTACTGCCGTCCTTAGAGAGAAAGACGGTTTAAAGGTCAAAATTTATGAGCCCCCATTAAGCGAAGGCAATCTCGTAGAAAAAGATACAGAATAATCCAAAAAAAGAATTGGGGTGGGTAAAAACTACTCTTGCTCATTCTTTGCTCTTTATAGGTGAATTTGAAGAAATGCTAAAAGTTTATCAAGAATTACCCCCCTGAAAGATAAAAATGGTAAGCGGATCTATCGGGCTTATACGCAGATCTGAATTACCACTTATGATGACTGACTTGTGACCCAATCATTCAGCCCGCGCTTTCCGGCACAGGTTATATGCCGATTTTGCGATAAAATGCACATAGGGCGCTAATAAACGAGTCCATGTTTAATAATGAAGTCATTGATTTTCAATAGATCTTTTGCAAAATGGTTCGAAACTTGTAGCCTCTGCCCCACAAAAAAAGCCTTATAAATCAAATATTTGTAAGGCTTTTTTATTGGCTTACCCATATTCTGGAACTTTCGTAAGTTTATTCCTAAACTTATCTTTTGTGAAGCAATTTATTGAAACTCCTTATCTTCTGAAAAGCATCAAGGCTGAGGACCTGGATGACATCTATAATTATATTACCAACAAAGCGGCAGAATGGGCGGCGGGAGGATATCTCACCTATGCCAACAAGCTATTACAGGATCTATGGGCCTTCCATTCCTGCGATTACGGAAATGTCAGACACCATCTGGAAGGACTCCAGATCATGTGGGAACTGTCAGGCGATTTTCCGCACGACATACCATTTCCATTCAGAACAGTAGAAGATATAGAGAAAGAGAATTGGTTTGATGTAACATTTAACAACCAGTATAAGGGCAAGCAGGTATTATCCATCCTGCTCAACCGATTAGAAACAGATATTCAAAATACACCCGGGTCTAATTACGGCACTCTCACAGCCTTCGCTGCAATATTGTCACTTGGCAACGGGTTGATCCCCGAAGGCGAGAAATTTATTCGTTATTGGGGTCTTGGTTATATACAAAACTACAATTACAACCTAGGTTACCTGCTGCGGAACAGGAATACATCAGCCTTATTGCTTCGGGGAATCCTTTCGCCCGTATTCGGGTTGACGGAAGAAAAATGCAGTTCGGAGTATAAGGCCCTTTCGGCTGCATTGAAAAAAAGAAAGCAGACAGGAAGAACGCTGGTATATGGTGATCAATCATGGGCTTCCATGCTCAAAAACATTTCTCTTTTATCCATTGAACAAAACCCGGAGTTGTTGTCAGAAGATATGATTTTAAAACAATGGCTTGGTAATGACCCAGCTCTGCTAGAGAATATTTTAGCGGCAGAAGAAAAATTGGGACTACAGCTTCCGGCTGATTACAGGGAGTTTTTAAGCGCCTCCAATGGTTTTGCTTCTTACGCTTATACATCTCCCAAATTATTGACGGTAGAAGAAATCGACTGGCTTTCAGTACTGGACGAAGATCTTGCTGATCATGTTGAGCAAATACTCGAGTGGGAAAAAGATAAATATCCCGGCTTATCAAAGAAATGCTTACTGGTAGCAGGCTTATATGAAGAAGAAAAAGTGCTCCTTTTCCCGACTAAGGAGAATGGCTGGGAATGCTGGTCATTGGTTCTCGCCGGGGGCTGTGGGGAAAAATGGTATCCCGGTTTTAGATACTATATGGAATACCAGCTCCATTTTTTAGACTCTGGGGGAGGCTCCTGAATTGCATTTTGCTACCGCTGCAATTCCTTCACCTCCGTCACCCCTTTCCCGATAGCCAGTTCCTTTGCCGCCTGCGCCGGCGTTACTTGCCGGCCGGGAGCAACTGCGCAGGTACAAAACCCGGATTTGCAGAAAAACATACGCGCCTCGTTATTGTATCTAGTGTAACAATCTTTAAATAAATGAACTAATATTGTATATTTGCTATCAAAGCAAACGATATGGCCCGTCCGTCCGCCTTGGCAAATCTTAGTGAAGTTGAGTTACAGGAATTGCAA
>JACXTT010012698.1_pt1 | contig 11161 bp, 9 predicted proteins | sample 9270951 | NCBI WGS metagenome assembly JACXTT01 (sample SAMN15532306, study PRJNA645909) | rock metagenome | isolation source: weathered quartz diorite | place: Puerto Rico | collected 2017-06-21 | reverse complement strand
CGCGCACGCTATCGACCTGCGCGTCGGTCGCCTCGGCCTGCATCGTGATGATCATGTGACCTACCCTCCGGAAGCAAGAAAAAGAGCGGCCCGCCGTTGCAGCGGGCCGCTCGTGCCATGTGAGATCCGACGCTTAGCTACTCGCGCGCACCTCTCCAGTCACGGCCCGCTGGGCGGGACGCGAAGAAGAAGTAGAACCAGAAATAGGTTTGGCGCGCCATGTTTGCCTCATCCTAGCGCCGGGCGGCTGAGCCGTCAAGCGCCGCAATCTACGGGTTGATCGCCTCCGGCTCGGGTACCAGCGTCACGCGCACATAGCGGCTCGGCTCGAGATAGCGCTGCGCCGCCTGACGCACGCTCTCGCCGGTGAGTTGGTCGAGTTGGCCTTGCAGGTCGAGCCACGCGCTCGGCGCCTCGTCGGCCCGATCGGCCTCGGCGAGCAGCTGGAGCCAGAACGCGTTATCCCGCAGATCCGTCTCGCCCTCGCGGAGGTCCGTCCCCCTGACCTTCACCAGCTCCTTCTCGCCCGCGCCGTCGCGGCGCAGCGAGTCGATTTCAGCGAACACAGCCGCGACCAGCTCCTCCACGCGGTCCGGAGCGGAGGCGAAGCTGATGCGCAGCGTGGACCTCAGCCGGGGCTCCCGCGCGGCTGCGGCCTCCACGCTCACGCCGTAGGTCCCGCCCAGCTCTTCACGCAACCGTTCCCGCAGCTTGATCCCGAGGACCTGGGCCAGGCTCGAGAGCGCGAATCGGCCGGCGGGGGTGTCGTCGAGCACGCCGGTGAAGACCAGTTCGGTCTGGCTTTTCGGCTCGATGCCTTTTCGCACCTCACGTCGCACGACGCCGCGCGGCGGCGCAATCCCGAGATCCACGGCCACTTCCCCGCGATGGGTCGTGGGCAAGTTGCCGAGGTAACGGCGCACCAGCGGGCGAATGGTGTCGAGCGTGAAGCTCCCCACGACGACGAACGTGAAGTCGCTTGCGTCCGAGAAGCGATCGCCGTAGACGGACAAGGCCTCACGCAAGTCGAGCGAGTCCACCTGTGCCACGGTGAACGGCCGGCTGCGCAGGTGATGTTGCGCCAGGATCGCCTGCAGGGTGTCCTGGAACGCCGCGGCCGGGCTCGCGCCCCGATTGGCCAACGCGGCACGCCAGTTCGCGCGCAGCGCTTGGAACGCCGCCGAATCCGCCCGCGGCGCGGTGAAGTTCAGGTAGATCAGCTCGAATAGCGTGCGCAGGTCCTGGGGCGACGCGTCGCCCGATAGCCCTTCCTCATAGGTGTTGATGAACGGCGCGACATGCGCCACGATCCCGGCGAGCTTCTTCTGCAGCTCGACAGCGCTGAGCCTGCCAAGCCCGCCCGCGCCCACCACCGTTGTCGCCACCTGCGCCGCCGTGAACAGGCTGTCCGGAACAGTCGAGCTGCCGCCCGGACTGTAGGCGGTGAAGAGCACCTCGTCGGCCTTGAAGTCGGTGGGCTTGAGGATCACCTGCACGCCGTTCGCCAGGGTCCAGGTGGTGGTGTTCACGCCCGAGTCGTGCGCCTCCTGTATGATGGCCGCCTCGGGAAGGTCGGCCGAGACGAGGGGAGCGTCGGAGACCGTCTCCTGGTACGGCGGCACGTCCGCCCTCCGCACCGTGTCGAACAGGGCGAGCAGCGCGTCGCCCGCCGGCACCTTCACGCCCGCCTTATCGGGCGCGCTTACGAGCAGCACGCGGTCCTTGAGGCCCAACCAGCCGCGCGCCGTCCGGGTGACATCGTCCAGGGTAATGCTTCCGAGCAGCTGCTTAGCGAGCTCGAGCTCCCGCCTGATGGCCGGAATCGGCTCGCCGGTCAGGAAGTGGCGGATGTACTCGTCCACGAACTGTTTCGACTCTGCCTTGTCGCGTTCGGCGTAGGCGCGTTCCAGCCCGCGGAGCAGCTCTCGCTTGGCGCGGGCCAGCTCGGGCTCGGTGAAGCCGTGGCGCTCCACGCGCTCGACCTCGGTGAGCACCGCCTCGAGCCCGCGGCGGATACCGGTGTCCGATACGATTCCGCCGAGGGAAAACGTCTCGGCCTCGCGCACCAGGCGTCCCGTGCCGCCACCAGCGTCGAGAAACGGCGGGTTGGGCCGGCGCGTCAGCTCACCCAACCGTTCGCCGAGGATCTGGCTGTAGAGGCGGTCGACGAGCGACTCCCGATACGCGGGCACGGTCCCCGTGGGCCGCACGCCGCCGCGGAAGAACTGCAGCGCTACGCTCGCGCGGGTGGCTTCCTTGTCGGTGGCGACGGCCACGGCCGCGGAATCCCGCAGCGGTACACCGTAGCGGTTGCGCGGTCGCGCTGCCTTGCGCGCGGGGATCGCGGCGAAGTGCTGCCGGATGAGGCGCTCCACTTCGTGGGGATCGAAGTCGCCCACCGCGATCACCGCCATCAGGTCGGGGCGGTACCAATCGCGATAGAAGCGCCGCAGGGCCTCCGGCTTGAAGGTTTCGAGCGACTCCTTGGTGCCGATCGGCAGGCGTGCTGCGTAGCGCGAGCCGCGGAACAGGATGGGGTACTGGCGGTGCAGCATGCGCATCCGAGCGCCCTGTCCCAACCGCCACTCCTCGATGACGACGCCGCGTTCCTTGCGGATCTCGCTCGTATTGAAGCTGACACCGTGCGCCCAGTCCTCGAGGATCCGGATCCCCTGCGCCAGGATCTCCGCCGTATCCGTGGGGACCATGAGCTGGTAGACGGTCTCGTCGAAGCCGGTGGAGGCGTTCAAGTCTGCGCCGAAGCGCATCCCGATGCGCTCGAGGTAGTCCACCAGGGCCTGCTTCGGGAAGTGCACGGTGCCGTTGAAGGCCATGTGCTCGACGAAGTGCGCGAGACCCGACTGATCGGGGTCTTCGAGGATGGAGCCTGCGTTCACGACGAGGCGCAGCTCAGCGCGTTTTGCGGGCCGGTGATTCTCTCTGATGTAGTAGCGGAGCCCGTTGGGTAGGCGGCCGATGGTGACGGCGGAGTCGACCGGAATCCGATCCTGGATAGAGGGTGGCGCCGCGGGCCGCTGCGCCGCCGCAGGAGTCGAGAGGAGGAGAGGGAAAACGGAGAGCAGTCGGCGCACAATGCACCTCTGCAAGAGGGGCGTCGGCTGGAGTGATCCGACGATACGGCCTGCTTACTCTAAGGACGCCGGAAGGGTGGGTTTCCCCTACGGCGTTTCGCGGTGGGCAGCGAGGGCGCGACGGTGAGCATCGTTCTTGGATGCAGTAGATCACTGCCGAGATTTTCATGACCTCCAGCGCTGTGGCGTCGACGCGACAATCAAGCCTCTTGGCCCAACCCAGACAGCACGCGAGCACCGCTACGCGCTCGAAGCCCGTGAGCGAACCGCACCAACGGGCTGTGGAACAGTCGATGGCCGATGGTACACGACACTTCAGTTCGGGCTAGGCGGTCGAAGCGGCCGCGTTGGCGGCCAGGTTGGCGCCCGACCCCCGCAGGCGCGTGGTGAACCCCGTGCCTGTGCCGTTCTTGTCTTTGATGGAACCGCTCGGCGACTTGAACTCGAGCACCAACTCGCGCCCTCGACCGCCGCCCCCGCCCCCCACCCCCGTGCCGCTCGCAGCAACGGCCGGCTGCGGCGTCAGCTCCAACGCGACGACCGATTTTGCCGGTAACGCCACCAACAGGGTGGAACCCGACAGCTTGGCACCCTGAAACACCGCCGGCTTCACCGCATCCGGCTTCTCGAACGTGTTGTGCGCATTCATCGCGCCGGCCGTCAGCACCAGTCCCGTGACACTCGCGACAGCGACGCCTCGCAGCTCGGCCATGACCGTCCTCGTCTTATTGGGATCCACATTGGCAAACGTGACATGAATCTTTCCTTCCCGATCGCGCGATGCCGACGCGCTCACCGCCGGCAGCGACTTGCCCTGATACTCGTATCGCCCCGTATCGCCTTCGAACGCGAGCGGCAGCAACGTGGCGTCGTGGTGCACCTTGTACAGGTCGAACACGTGATACGTGGGCGTCGGAATCATCTCGTCGCCGCGCGTCAGGATCATCGCCTGCAGCACATTGACCGCCTGCGCGATCATCGCCATGCGGACCCGATCGGCGTGGCGATTGAAGATGTTGAGCGACACCGCCGCCACGAGGGCGTCGCGCATGGTGTTTTGTTGATACAGGAAGCCAGGATTGGTTCCGGGCTCGACGTTGTGCCATATCCCCCACTCGCCCACGATCAGGGCGACGCGCTTTTGGGGATCGTGACGGTCCATGATTTCCGCGTGCTTCATGAGGATCGATTCCGTGCGCACCGCAGCTTGCATCGCGGCGAACCATTCGCGCTCGCCGAACTGTGTGGCCGAGCCGTGCGACCAGATGTAGTGGTGCCAGTCGAGACCGTCGATCATGCCGCCGGCCTCGCGCATGACGCTTCGGTCCAGTTGTAATCTTCGGCGATCGGACCAGTTGCTACGCGATACGGCGCGATATTGCCATATGAGTGCAGAAACGTTCCGTAGTGCCTGAACAGGTTTGCGTAGTACTCGGGGCGCATGTTGCCGCCGCAGCCCCAGCTCTCGTTGCCGATGCCCCAGTACTTCACATTCCACGGCTGGTCGCGTCCATTGGCGCGGCGCAGATCGGCCACGGGACTCTGGCCGGGGAAGTTCACGTACTCCCACCACTGCGCCATCTCCTGCACGTTGCCGCTGCCGACGTTGCCGACGATGAACGGCTCGGCGCCCAGCCGCTCGGTGAGCTCGAGGAATTCGTGGGACCCGAAGCTGTTGTCTTCGGTGACGCCGCCCCACAGGATGTTCACGATCGTGGGACGTTTGTCGCGCGGGCCGATGCCGTCCTTCCAGTGGTAGTCCGCGAAGCAGCCGCCTGGCCAGCGGATGCTCGAGGCCTTGATGTGTTTGAGGGCGGCGATGACGTCGTCGCGCAGTCGCCACTGGCCATCCGGGCCCTTACGCCAGAAGCCGTCGTAGATGTCGCGCCCCAGGTGTTCGGCGAAGTGCCCGTAGATGTGGCGGCTGATGCTGTACCGGCCCTGGTCGGCCCGGACGACCATGCGCACGATCTCCGGGCGGGGGGCCGGGACCTGGGCCGCACTCGGGACGAAGATCGTGACGATCCCGAGAAGTGCCGCGAGGATGCATTTCGTTTCACGAGAGAGGCGTTTCAGGGCCGGAGTTCCCCATCACTCACGTCGTTGCGGCCATGTCGGTTCACCCCGCCTCATCTTGGCGAGCATGCTCGTGTGTGCTTCCCAGATAAAGCTGTCCTTGGGCGACAGCTGCACTGCCTTCTCCTCCCACGCGATCGCCTCGGCGGTGCGGCCGACCTTGTACAGCAGGTTCGCGTAGGTATCGATGTAGGCCGGCCCAAAGAAGCCATATCCGGTGGCATTCTGTTCCACGCCCCGAGCCACCGGCTCCATCATCCTGATCGCCAGGGCCAGCGCGTCCCGGTCGTCGCTGTACAGGAAGAGGTCCCGGGTGTGGGTATTGATCTCGTCGGGGTCCAAGCGGACGCCGTACCGCTCCAACTTGCGCAGGGTGAAGCGCGTCAGATCCGGCCACTGCTCTCGGGCTTGGCTCCACCTGATCTGGGCATCGAGCACCGTGCGCTCCGCGGTCGGCGCCCCATACTTCCGCGTGATCGCCGCAGTGATGGCGGGCCAATCGGGAGCGGTCCGTGCGGGATCACCGGCGGGGAATGCCAGGGGGTTGATCTCCTCCCCGGTGATGACGCGATCCACCACGCCCTCTGCATAGCGGCTGAGACCAACGATCTTATCGATCGTATCCGCGTGCTCGAAGAACAGCGCGAAGCCGGGGTCGCTGGACCGCTCCGTGAATCGCCCGATGAACCGCAGGTTGTCACGCGTATAGCGCTCGCTCGCACTGAGGTGATCGATGTAGTCACGGGCGACGCGACGCGCCACGTTGCTGTCACCGAGCTCACGCGCCGTGCGCGCCAGATACACCATGACCCCATAGTCCTTGATTCCCCGCTAATAGCGCTCGCGCTGCACGTAGTACTGCTTGGCTGGGTCCAGCGCGTCGGCCGCTAAGGCCAGAACCCCCTCGACATCTCGTATGCCCACCGCGCGATGCACGAGCTTGCCGTCGGGTGCGAAGACCAGAAACGTGGGGAAGGTGGTGATCCCGTATCGCCGAAGCCCTGGGGCGTCGATGTACAAGCTCTCGGCGGCCGCGGCGACCGGCGCACTGGTGTCCCCTCGGACCCTGACCGCGATGAACCGCTCGTTGAGCGCTGCTCCAACGCGGTCCTCCCGGAACACGCTGTCCATGATTCGGCACCCACGAGACCCAAGGGTGCAGACATCCACGAAGACGTGCTTGCCGGCCGTCGTGGCATTTGCCTGCACCTGCTGCCAGCTCAGGGCACGCTCGAAGCGCACGCCGCCCTGCTGCGCATGAAGCGCGAGAGGTACGGTCACCATGAGCAGCACGAGTGATCTCATCATGAGCTCGCGTTAGGCGCTGAAGGGTTGATTGATTCTTGTTACGGGCACGCGGCAGCCTGCGTCCGGACGCGACTCTCGGGCCGGGCCTCAAGCACGCCAGGGAGCGGCGTCGGCAACGACTTGCGCGGCAAGAGGGCCTCCCGGTTCGCCGTCAGATAGGCGAACGTGGCCACCACCACAGCGTTGTGCTTCAGGTCCACGGGCTGCAGCCGCTCGTAGACATCCTGACTCGAGTGGTGCGTGCGCGAGTCGTACTCGATCGGGTCCTGGATGAACTGAAAGCCCGGCAGCCCCACGTCGTCGAAGGCCAGGTGGTCGGTTCCGAACTTGTTGCCCGGCGCCACGTGCCCCACGCTGATGCTGTCACTGGTGAGGAGCCGCATCCACTGCGCGAAGATCGGGCCGGCCGCCGCATTCTCCTGCAGATAGATGCCGCGAATCGCCCCGGTGCCGTTATCGACATTGTAGTAGCCCGAGAACTTTGCCTGCGCCGGCCTGAGCTCCTTCGTCGTGGGATCGCCGAGATGTGCGCGCACGTATTCCCAGGAGCCGAGTATTCCCTGCTCCTCCCCGGTCCACAGGCCGATCCGCACCGTGCGCCGCAGCGGCAGCCCCGTGGCTTTCAGGATGCGCATGGCCTCCATCATGACGGCCGAGCCCGCCGCGTTGTCGGTGGCGCCGGTGCCCGCCGGCCAGGAGTCGAAGTGCGCACCCAGCATCACGACCTCGTCCGCCTTGTCCGTGCCTGGAATCTCGGCGATGATGTTGAAAGAGTTGAGGTCCTTACCGTAGAACGTGTTCCGCACCTCCAAGTCCATGCGCACGGGAATCCCCTTCTCGAGCAACCGGTAGATGCGACCGTAGTGCTCGGCTGCCAGTTTGACGCGCGGAATGGCCGGCGGCGCGTCTGCGGCGAACCGGGCCCGTTCGTCGCCCGAGGAGAACACCGTTCCCCCGCTGCCGTAGCCCGGCCGCAGGATCGCCGCGACGCCCTCGTCGAGCAGGCACCGCTGGATCTCCTCCGGGGGCAAGGAACCGGGGATGACGGTCTGCCTCGGCGGCGCAGACGCGCGCTGTGGCAGGATGGGCTCCGGCAGCGGGTACGGGTTTGCCAACGCTTCCAGCTCTTCCCTGGTGTACCGCCGCGCCGGAGCGGTGAAGAGTGGCCGCACGTCGAAAGGCGGCGAGTTCACGACGATCTTGCCTCGCAGCTTGCCGCGATACGGCGCGAGGTCGGCGGCGGTGCGCACGGTGGCAGGCACCAGCACCACGTCCGCGTGGAGCATTCCCTTCGTGCCCACGCTCCAGGCGTCCGGATAAGCCATCACCGGGAACGGCACCGGCGCCGTGACCTGCGCGACCATCCGCTCGTTCACCCAGCCGCGGCCGAACGGCCCCCACCACTCGTAGTGCGGATTGGCGAGCCCCCATTTCCGGAACTCTTCGAGCGCCCAATCGCCTGCGCGCCGAGTGATAGGCGAGCCCGTGAGGCGCGGCCCGTAGACGTCCGTGAGCCAACTCGCGATCGTCATTACCTGCGAGCGCTCGAACCCTTCCTCTTTGATCTTGCGGATCGCAGCGGTATCGACGAGTTCCCGCGCGGTCGAACCCGGTCCTGGCACCTGGGCTCGCGCCGGCGCCGGCAGAAGCGGCAGGACCAGCCAAGGGATCAGCCGCGAAAACGACCAACGACGCGACACGCCAACGATGCGCATTCGGGACACGCTTTCAGAAAGCACGTCTGGTCGGAGTTCGCAACCTCTGTGGAAGCAACAGCCCCGGTCCGGGCGTCTTCCCTGGCTCGTCCAGCTCCAGACCGGTCTCGATTCCTTTCAGGCGCGCCGGCACGCCTTGGGTCATCCACTTCGGCGCCGGCGCGCCCTTCAGATAGTGATCGAAGAACTGCGTCATTCGAATGACATAGTCGACTCGGTCCTTGCCGTCCACGCCGTGGCTGCTTTCATCATATTGGAGCATCCAGACGCGCTTCCCCAGCCGGCGAAACGCCGTGAAAAGCTCCACGCCCTGGGCAAACGACACATTCCCATCCCGTTTGTTCGCCACCATTAACAGCGGCGTCGTCACCCGATCGACATGGAAGATCGGCGAGTTCGTGATGTACAAATCAGGGCGCTCCCATAAGGTGGCGTTCATGCGGTAGTGCCGATTTTCAAAGAATTCCTTTTTGGAGACTGCGCCCTTCAGCACACCACCCCACAGATCGCCGTACTCGCTAATGAGGTTCGCTGAGCCTGACGAGGCTACGGCGGCGGCAAAGCGCGTGGAGTGCGTAATGACGTAATTGGTGTAGTACCCCCCGAAACTATGTCCCTGCAGCCCCATCCTCTTCGCATCTACCCAGGGGAAGCGGCCTAAGTAATTCGCGGCCGCGAGGATCGAATTCATAGCATCTTGCCCGTTGCCGCCCATCGTGTCGTAAATGTCGGGCGTGAAGACCACATATCCGTGGCTCGCGAACCACGTGATGTCGAGCTGACCGTTCTCCTGCCCCGGACGGCGGAACTGGTTCAGGTTGTCCGACTTCTTCTCGTAGTAGTGAAGGATGACGGGATATTTCTTGCGGGGATTGAAGTCGCCCGGCTTGTACAGGATGCCTTGGACCGTGTGCCCGTTCAGCGTCCGGAACGACACCAGCTCTGCGGTGGGCCAGAGGTACGCGTTTTCAGGATGGACGTTGCTGACGGCCGTGAAGGTCCTGAAATCGCGCGTCCAGAAGTAGTTCCGCGACTCGGCCGCGCTCTCGCGCTCCACTAGGTACACGTCGGCATCGCGAGCTTTCAAGGGTGGGACCGGCAAGGGGGGACCTAAACGCCCATAGTACGCATACCGCCCCATCGTCAGCAATTCGGGATCGCCGTTCCTGCGTGCGGAGAGTCGGTAATAACCGTCTTCCTTGGTAGTCTCGTTGAACGCGCTGACGATGCGACACTCTTTATCGAGGCAGCCGCGTGGAAAGCGAAAAATGACGTGGTGTCGCCGACCATAGCCGTTCGTCAGATTCACCGGCGCCTGTTTCCCCGAGGGGTCGATCCGCCAAATATCAAAGCGATCGTAGATCCAGACCGCTGCATCGTTCGGCAACCAGCGGGCGATCCACAGCGGGCGGTATTGGCTCTGAGGCTCGAGTGTGACATCGCGGTCCACCAGCGGAATCGGAAGGGACGCGGTGAGATTTCGGGTGACACCCGTTGCAACCTCATAGGCATAGCGGTTCTTTCCTTCTGCGTCCTTACCTATGACGTACTTTTCCGACGGCGACAGTTCTGCATCAGCCAGCTGTATGGTCTTTGTCTCCCTTGTCCTCGTGGACACCAGAGTGTACGACGGTTGACCGGTGATCGCCCAGTTGTATTCACTGGGGTCACCCTGCCTCTCGTCGAACAAGAGGAAATCGTCGTTGCCGCGAGAGAAGACCGGCCGGCCGGGAGCTCGCTGTAGTCGGATGATGCGGTCCGGCTCATCCACGTGCGGTGCTCCCCAATTCTGGTCCAGTTGATATCGTAGAATTACGACGTCAGGACGGGGGAGTCCTCCTTCCAGGTTGAGGCAAATTCGGTTGGTGTCCGGTGGCCGAGTGAGCCATGCGGATGCTGCGTGTTGTAATCGTCCCGCCAGTCTTCAATCGTGAGCTGGGCCTCAGTCACCGTCACAAACCAATGGGCGTTCAGGCACTCGTCCCGCAGCCGACTGTTGAAACTCTCGACGAATGCGTTTTGGGTGGGCTTGCCCGGTTGAATAAACGCCAGCGTGATGCCGCGACGGTACGCCCAGGCGTCGAGGATCCGCCCGGCAAACTCCGGTCCGTTGTCGACGACGATCGTCAGCGGGAGCGGACGCGCCACAGCGAGCTGCGTGAGGACCTCGACGACTCGTTTGCCGGTGAGCGAGCGGTCCACTTCGATCGCCAAACACTCGCGCGTGAAGTCGTCGACGATCGTGAGACAGCGAAACCAGCGATCGGTCGTCAGACGATCGTGCACGAAGTCCATCGACCAGCGCTCGTTGGGCCGGGTCGCCGGCGGCAGCGGACGTCGGGCGATCGCCACGCGTTTGCGGCGCCGGCGCTTCACGGCGAGCCCCGCCGCGCGGTAGAGCCGATAGACCCGCTTCCAGTTCACCGCGTACCCCTCGCGCCGGAGCAGGACCCACAACCGCCGATAGCCCCAGCGCGGTCGCAGCGCGGCGAGCTCCGTGAGTCGCTCCCGCAGGCCAAGGGGTTGCTCCCGATGCCCGCGGTAGCGTTGGCTCGAGCGCTGACAGCCGAGAAATCGACACGCTCGCCGCTCACTTAGCCCCGCCGCGGCGCGCCACTCGGCGACGACCGCGCGCCGCGCAGCGGCCGTCATCAGCGTTTTCCCAACTTGTCTTGCAACAGCTGCAGGTTCAGCGCCTGGTCCGCGATGACGCGTTTGAGGCGCTTGTTCTCCTCCTCGAGCGCGCGGACGCGTTGGAGCTCCTCACGCTGCAACCCGCCGTACAAGCGCTTCCAGCGGTAGAACGTGTCCGCGCCCATCCCATGCTTCCGGATGAGCTCCTGCACCGAGACCCCTGCCTCGGCTTCCTTCAGCACGGCGAGGATCTGCTCCTGGGTGTACTTGGTCCGGGTCATCGCTCCCTCACTGGTTCAATGATGGCCATTGGACCAGTTTTCGGGGAGCACCGCA
>JACXTT010012696.1_pt1 | contig 11162 bp, 14 predicted proteins | sample 9270951 | NCBI WGS metagenome assembly JACXTT01 (sample SAMN15532306, study PRJNA645909) | rock metagenome | isolation source: weathered quartz diorite | place: Puerto Rico | collected 2017-06-21 | reverse complement strand
CACCACTCTTGATCCAGGTCGCGGGTCTGCGGCCAAGGAGGACGAATGTTCAGCAACAGCGAAGAGCTCCTCAAGTTCATCAAGGACGAGGGCGTCGAGATGGTCGACGTCCGGTTCTGCGACCTGCCCGGCGTGATGCAGCACTTCACCGTGCCGGTCTCGTCCTTCGACCAGTCCGTCTTCGACGACGGCCTGGGCTTCGACGGCTCGTCCATCCGCGGCTTCCAGGCCATCAACGAGTCCGACATGCAGCTCTACCCGGACCCGACCACGGCGTACATCGACCCGTTCCGGAAGTCGAAGACGCTCAACGTCAACTTCTTCATCCACGACCCGATCACGGGCGAGGCGTACTCCCGCGACCCGCGCAACATCGCCAAGAAGGCGCTGGCGTACCTGGCCAGCACCGGCATCGCGGACACCGCGTTCTTCGCTCCCGAGGCCGAGTTCTACATCTTCGACAACGTCCGCTACTCCACCGGTGTGAACGAGGGGTTCTACCACATCGACTCCGTCGAGGGCTGGTGGAACAGCGGCAAGGAGGGCGAGGACAACCTCGGCTACAAGACCCGGCTCAAGGGTGGCTACTTCCCCGTCGAGCCGTACGACCACTACAGCGACCTGCGCGCCGACATGGTCAAGAACCTCGAGTCGGTCGGCCTCCAGGTCGAGCGTGCCCACCACGAGGTCGGCACCGCCGGTCAGGCGGAGATCAACTACCGCTTCGACACGCTGCTCAAGGCCGCGGACGACGTGATGAAGTTCAAGTACATCATCAAGAACACCGCGTGGCAGCAGGGCAAGTCCGTCACCTTCATGCCGAAGCCGATCTTCGGTGACAACGGCTCGGGCATGCACGTGCACCAGTCGCTGTGGAACGACGGCACCCCGCTGTTCTTCGACGAGACCGGTTACGGCGGCCTGTCCGAGCTGGCCCGCCACTACATCGGCGGCATCCTGAAGCACGCGCCGTCGCTGCTGGCCTTCACCAACCCGACGGTGAACTCCTACCACCGCCTGGTGCCGGGCTTCGAGGCCCCGATCTCGCTGGTGTACTCCTCGCGGAACCGGTCGGCGTCGGTGCGAATCCCGATCACCGGCTCGAACCCGAAGGCCAAGCGCATCGAGACCCGGTTCCCGGACCCCTCGGCGAACCCGTACCTGGCCTTCTCCGCGCTGATGCTCGCCGGTCTGGACGGCATCAAGAACAAGACCGAACCGGCCGCTCCGATCGACAAGGACATCTACGAGCTGCCGCCGGCCGAGATGGCCGAGATCGACCAGGTCCCGACGTCGCTGGGTGCCGTGCTCGACGCCCTCGAGGCCGACCACGACTACCTGACGGTCGGCAACGTCTTCACGCCGGACCTGATCGAGACCTGGGTCGACTTCAAGCGCACCCAGGAGATCGCGCCCGTGCAGCTGCGGCCGCACCCGCACGAGTTCGAGCTGTACTACGACATCTAGCAGCAAAAGGGCCTCTGACCTGCAGCGGAGCAAATCTGACACCGTTGTAGTCCGCAAAGAGTCCGCAAGATCAGGCCGGGAGACCTCACGAGGACTCCCGGCCTGACTGCTTCTCCGGCCTCGGCCGGTACTCGTCCTCGAGAGCAGCCCTGGCCTTGTCGGCAGCACCCTCCATGAGGTGCGCGTACACGCGGGTCGTGGTCGACAGCGACGTGTGCCGCATCTGCGCCATCACCACGGTCAGGCCGGTGCCCTTGTCGATCAGCGTCGACGCCAGGTAGTGCCGGGTGTCGTGGAGCCGGAAGTTCGGGGCCAGGTCCGGGACGCGCTTGCGGGCCTTGCGCATCGCACGCTGCAGCAGCCACGGGGCGGCCTGGTCGCCCCACTCGTTGCGCAATAGGTACTCCTCCCCGGCGTACCCGTCAGCGATGTGTGCGGTGATCTCCTCCCCCAGCCACTTCGGGATCGCGATCGCGTGCGCAGACCCCTCTGTCTTCAGCGGCCTGCCGCCGTATTGGAACGCGGCGGTGATCTCTCCGAGCAGCGGGTTCACGTCGGTGAGGCGTAGCCCGCAGAGCTCGGCGTTCCGGAGCCCGGCGAACGCTCCCAGCAAGACGGCCAGCCGGAGGTGCTCCGGGAACGCGTCGGCCAGAGCCCAGATCTGGTCGGCTGTGGCCACGTACGGCCGCTGTGCGCCCATCGACGGTCCCCGGTCGGGCAGTGCCGGGACCAGGGTGCCGAGACGACCGTTCTTCACCGCAGCCTTGAGGATCTGCACGAGCCGCCGATACGACGCGTAGATGCTGCTGTCCTGAAGCGGACCACCCGTCGCGCTGCCGGTACGCCGCATGTCGCCGAGCCACTTCTCCACGTGCATCGCCCTGAGCTGGCGCAGCTGCTTGTCCCCCAGCCCGCGCTTGATCCTGGCGATGTCGGTCGCGGCCTGCACCCTCGTCGCGGCCGCAGGTGGGTTGTAGTTCGCCAGCCACGTGTCGCACCATTCGCCCACGGTGAGCCGGTCGTGGCGCGGGCTGACGTGGACGCCGTTCTCCAGCGCGGCCGTCTGCTTGTCGATCCACTGCTGCGCGTCGGTCTTCCGACTGAAGTGCTTGGCGTGCTCGCGGCCACCATCGTCGCGGTACCGCGCCCGCCACTGGCCGCTCGGGATCTTCTTGACGGATGCCATCAGCTCGCCCGTCCCTTCCTGCCCGGAGGCATCACGCCACGCTGGCGGGCCGTGAAGACCCATCGCTGCACAGACTTGAGCGGGTACCCCGTCTGCTTCGAGATCGCGACGTTCGGTCTCTCGCCGCGTGCGGTGGCGGCACGATAGGCGCGCGCCACTTCTTGCAGGAACTCGTCAGTGAGCCCGTCCTGCGGACCCGTCGTCATGCGGAATTCCTGCTCCACCGGCATGTCCCCGCTCATCCCGCCAGGAAATGCCGTCGCGAGCGCCTCACCCAGGTCGGGCGGCGATGGCTCGGTCACGGCCTGGAATTGGATCCGGCCCAGCTCATCGTTGGCGATCGACTCGATCAGGCTCAGCGGCAGAGTGCGCAGATCACTGGGCTCGATCGGCTGGTCGTCGCTGCGTACGTACACCTCGGACACCTTGAGCTGCTTGCCGACCAGCCGGAAGCGAACGTAGGTCAAGCCCGGTACCGAGGAGCCCTCAAGAGCCACCCACCCGCCATTGCCGAATGACATCTTCATAACGAGTATGTTAGCAGCATCTCGAGTATGTCAGCGGTGGTACTCGGGAGGTCGCCCCGACTAGCGTCGAGTACGTACACGTGCCTACTCGCCGGAGGCGAAATGGAAGACGAATACCTGACCACGAGCGAGGTAGCCGAGCTGCTCCGCATCCCAGCTGAGACCTGGCGCTACTGGCGTGCGATTCACTACGGACCGAAGTCGTTCAAGGTGGGCCGCCGCGTTCTGTACGCCAAGACAGACCTCGAGGCGTTCATCGCCGAAGCGCGGTCCGAGGCGTGAGCACCGAGGACCTGCAGTGTGACGTCACAGACGACCGGCGAGACCCAGACAGCCCGCGGGTGGGCGGCATGGTCACGGTCGATCTCCGTCACCACGCCGACCTCAGCGCGTACGACCTGGGCCGCGCCGACATGCGCGCACTCGAGCTGCTCTACGCCGTCCCTGACGGTGTGCACGTCCGGGTGCGGGTCGGCAACCGTCGCCTGCTCACGCCGAGCGGCATCCACGAGCTGAGAAAAGCAGCAACACGGCTCCGACTCACCATCGACACCCCCGACGCCGAGACGTTCACCCACTGGCGCACCGCGATCTCCACCGGACAGATCCTGTGAGGCGCATCATCACGATCGAGGTCAACGACGCGGTCGCCATCGTGCGCGGCTACCGCGCTCACGCCCTGGCACTCGGCGCTGGCCTACGACCGATCTATACCGGGGTCGCTCAGGGCTGGGTCTTCGACGTCGACCGCCTGCCCGAACTCACCGCGTACCTGCAGTACCGCAACATCCCGGTCGAGATCAGCACCGCCAGGGAAGACCTGGCCGACCAGGATGCTCAATCCGACGAGCTGGCCGAAGATGCCCAGCTCGCGCTGTTCCCTCCGGGCGGTGCGCCGTGTGGCTGAAACTTTCCGACGACTTCGGCGTCGAATGCGACGGCCTGTCTGACTCCGCGTTCCGCACCCACGTTGAGGGGCTGCTCTGGACGATGCATTGCCTGACAGACGGGCACATCCCCGCCGCCAACGTCCGGCGATTCGCCGCATCCCCAGGCTTCGAAGCTGCCATCGAGGAGCTCGTGGCTCTGGGCTGGTGGTCGATCGTCAGCGACGGCTTCATGATCCGGCACGCCATGGGCGACCAGGTCGAGTCCGAAGTCGTCCACAAGCGACGAGAGAACGACGCGGCTCGCCAACGGAAGAGTCGACGCAAGAAGGCAGGACTAGAACCCGATCCCCTAGATGCTTCCCGTCCCGACCCGTCCAGACCAGACCAGGGTCACGCGTTAGGTCACGTAGTCAGTCACGCGTCGCGTCCACCCGTGACAGGCGACGATCCGAAGTACTGGATGACCGCCGCAGAGGTCACAGCAGCTCGAGAGCAGAGCGCGGGATGACGCGCACGCCCAACGCCACGTGTAGCCGTTGTGGCGGCCCGATGTGGTGCGGACACGGCTCCAGGCCACCCGAGTCCCGCGTGTGCCAGCCCTGCCGCCGACGCGAGCCCGCACCGTACGGTCCACGCCGCCGCGACGCCGCTGAATCGGTGCCAGTTTTGGCGGCCGACCCGCCCTCACTAGCCAGTGCAATTTTCTCTCCCCGCGCATGGAGTTCAGCGCCGATATGACCGACCAACCGATGAAGGAGACCAAGATGAACCGCACTATGACCCGAGTTCTTGCCGAGGAGCTCGACCGGCTGACCGCCGCCGACCGCCGGACGATCGAGCGGCTGGCCGACACCGAGGGCCTGTCGCCGCTCCTGACCCGCTTCCTCCGCGCCCTGGCGACCCAGGTCCACGTCGACCGGTGCCGCGAGGACGCCGTCGTGCACGCCATGGAGGCCCAGCACCACGCCGACGTCGAGGCCATCGACCGCCAGGTCAACGGCGACCCCGAACCAGTGCAGGGACGGCCCGCAACGTTCGACCCCAGCACAGGTCAACTCACCCTCGACTGAGCCGAAAATCGCGCCGCGACCGATGCCATAATGGACCTTGTTACTTCCCTGTGAGTCGTGGGTGACTCCCTCAACTCGGGGACACTGATCCGCTGCTGTCAGCTTCCACAGTGATTACCGGCTCGTCGGCGCACCCGAGTTGAGGCCCCTCGACCTACAGCTTGGTGCCTCGGCCTCGCAGTGCTTCGTCGGATGTTTCCGACCCGGTACCCGACACCCGCCCACCTGAGATCCCAACTCTCTGGCGCGGGGCCGCGCATCGCGACGACCTGCGCCCTTCTCAGAAGGGCAGCACCCCATGTCTTCAACCCTCGAAATGGTGCGGTCCAACCGCGCCGCCACCAAGGCCGAACTCCACTCCCTCAACGAGCGCTGCTCGCGGGAGAAGCGAGACCTCACCGCCGCCGAGCAGTCCGAGTGGGACCGCAAGATGGCCGACCTGACCGAGTTCGACCGACGCATCGATGACCTCCAGCAGCAGGAGATGCGTGAGGCTGTCGCTGCCGCGCACCACGTGGAGATCGGCACCCCCGGCAGCGAGCGCTCCGCCTCGCGGTGGTCGGTGACCGGCGAACCAGCCACATACCGCGACCCGGCGAAGGACCCGCAGTCTCCGTCGTTCTTCCGGGACCTGCGCAACGCCCGCCTGGGCGACCACGCTGCCGGTGAGCGTCTGCGCCGCAACGAGCAGGAACGCGGGCTCGAACAGCGTGCTGGCGACATGAGCACCAGCCCTGCTGCCGGGGGGACTTTTGCCCCGCCTATGTGGCTGACAGAAAACTTCGTGGCCCTGGCTCGTCCTGGCCGGGTTGCGGCCAACCTCGCCAACCGTGACGTCCTGCCCGGCGGCATCAGCTCGATCAACCTGCCGAAGGTCGCCTCCGGTACCACCGTCGCCGTTCAGGCCACCCAGAACAGCGCGCTGTCCGACACGGCGATGACCACGACCTCGGTGACCTCCGGAATTACCACCATCGGTGGCAAGCAAATCGTTTCGACGCAGCTCATCGAGCAGAGTGGCATCCCGTTCGATCGGGTCATCCTCGCTGACCTGGCCGCCGACTACGCCAAGCAGCTCGACACCCAATTCCTCTACGGGAGCGGCTCTACTGGGCAGCTGCGTGGCCTGGTGGGGGTCTCCACGAACACGGCGTACACGACGGCGTCGCCGGCGCTCACCTCCGCAACGAGCGCCAACAGCCTCTACAACCGAGTCATCGCCGCAGCCGCTGGGATCGCGACCAGCAGGTACCTGCCTGCCGACGCGATCGTGATGCACCCCAACCGGTGGGCGTGGTGCCTGCAGGCCCTCGACTCGCAGGTGCGGCCGATCATCGTCGCGGCTGGAGCCTCAGTGAACGCGGCCGCGATCACCACCGACGTCGTCGCTGAGGGCAGCGTGGGCACTCTGGCCGGGCTGCCTGCGTACACCGACGCGAACATCAGCCTCACGGCCGGAGGTTCAACGAATCAGGATGAAATCTACGTGCTGCGGTGCGAGGACATCTACCTGTGGGAGTCCAACCTGCGGCTGGAGTCCTTCGAAGCCACGTACGCCGATCAGGCATCGGTCCTGTACCGCGCGCTGAACTACGTCGCGGCGATCCCTGACCGGTACCCGGCCAGTGTCGCGAGCATCCGAGGCACCGGCCTCGTCGCCCCGGTGCTGTGACCTCGGCATCCCGGTCAAGCAAGCCCGACCGGGGTGCCGACTTGGGTGCACCGCTGCGCGGATCGCCCGTCGAGATTGACGGTCCGCGCGAACTGACGGAGCCACGCCAATGACGAAGTGCGTCAGGTCTGCGAGCATTCCTAGGAACCTCAACCGAGCCAGAGGATCCACATTGAATGTCGAGCGCCTCAACACCATCGCAAATGCGCTAAAGCGCGAACTTGCATCACTGGGAGTGCAGGCAATGCTCCAACGGGTCGTCAACGGTCTGGAGAACATGATTGGTCAACCGCAGGCACCTCAGTTCCAACAGGAGGTGGGCACCGGGCTGACCGATCTCAGGCAGGCGTTGGAGAAGGCCCCGAGTAACGACTTCCCTGCAAGTTGGCGACAGACTCTTGAAGAACTGAACCTTGACGGACTGTTCGGCGTCCCGTTGCGCGAGCGAGTGGATTCCCTGATCGAGGCAAACCAGCTGACGCCCAGCGTGGCTCTGGATGGGCTGCGTCCGATTCTCGAACGTCTTGCGCTAGTCGCTCAGAACCTCGACTTGCTATCCGAGACCATGGCGTTCTTCGAGATCGCGTCCGAAGAGGATCTTGAACCGGGCGCGGTAGAACTATCCGTGCTGATCCCGCGCGGCGAGGTGAACAACGAGCTTTCACACCTCGGGCAGGAGTTCGTTCAGATCGAACGTATGGTCTGGCCATTCACTGAGGTGGTCGCTGATGGCTCTCGCCCCAACCTTCAAGTTCGGGCGATAGCCTCCTCCGATTTTGGTGTCTACGTTCACATGCCGCTCGAGGTCGGTGTTCTCTTCGCAGGCGTCGTCGCGTACCTCATGACCCAATACAAGACCCTTCTCGAGATCCGAAAGTTGCATCAAGAGCTCGCTGACAACAACGTTCCGCCTGAACGCCTGCAAGGCATCACCGACCACGCGGATGATTTGATGCGCACGGCCATCGAGAAGGAGGTAGCGAGGGTCACCGAGGGTCTCGATCGCGGCGGGCGCGAGAACGAACTAAAGATCCAGCTCACCAGGTCTGTAACTGACATTGCTTTGCGAATCGATCGTGGGTTCAGCATCGACATCCGGGTAGCTCCGGTCGGGCCATTAGATGACGAAGCGAACGGGGCCGAGTCCGAAACCGCAGCAAACCTCGCAGCGATCCAAGACCTCGCCCCGGCCCTTAAGTTCATTCGTCCGGCCGGACGACCGATCCTCACGCTTCTGGCAGGCGGTCGTACGGACGAGGAGGGCGGCGTAGATTCGGGCGACGAATGACGATCGCGACCGATTTCGTGATCGAACATATGTTCTAGTCTTGGGTTCATGAAGGTCCGCCACGTCTGGCTCATCCCGCCCATGGGCGTCGGCGAGACCAAGCCGGGCCTGGTTCTGACCTGGCGCAGGCGAGTTCAGCAGGCATCACCGCCGACGTGGGAGGCCTACGTCGTGTTCGTCGACGAACGTCGCGAGGATGTACGGGTCGAATGGGTGCCGAGCGTGTACCTGGTGCCAGCTCGGAGTGAGAAGCCACCGGCGGGGCGGTGAGCGGCGCGCCGGTCAGGCGTTGTGTTCTCCTGCTGCGCGCGTGCCGCGCTTGCGGTCGGGGAGATCATGGATGCCATGAGGATTGAGTTGTTGGTGGTACCGGGATGTCCACACGAAGCGGCGGCAGCCGAGGTTCTCGCGACCGCGATGGATGACATTGGGCTTGGCTCTCTTGGGTTTACTCGCGTCGTCGTGAGCTCATCGGAGGACGCGGTGCGTCTTCGCTTCGTTGGATCTCCAACGATCAGCCTCGACGGCGCAGATGTATTTCCCGACCCTCACGCCGTCACGGGGATCGCTTGCCGGATCTATCCCAACGGTGCCGGGGTGCCCGAAATTCGCGATCTTCGGCAGGCATTGAAGCGGGCCGCTGCGGTATCGGGAACACGATGAACATCGTCGACGCGCAGTCACTGATCCAGGCAGGCTTCGGGGCGTGGCAGCGTGGAGATCTCGACGAACTCGAGCAGATGCTCGACCCTGCCGTCACCCTGAAGGCGATCAACCCTGGACCCTGGGACTGTGAGAATCGCGATCAGGTGATGGGTCTGCTTCGGGCGCGCACAGCCGGACGCGCCGAGCAGGCAGCAACCGACGTCGAGGTCCTGGACCTCGACGGCTCGGCCTTCCTGGTTTCGGGGCTCGGTGGCGGAACCGGGACAGCAACGGTGGTGAAGATCGCCGCTGGCAGAGTGATTTCAATGCAGCAGATCTCGACAGAGACTGCTGATCCGGATGTCGAAGCCGCAGTCGCAGCCATCCGTTCCGGTGACACCGAGGCACTAGGCAAGGTCCTCGCGAAGACACCCGCCCTGACACGCGGACCGGTAGCCGGGTACAGGGGAAGAACGTTGCTGCACATCGCGACGGACTGGCCCGGCTACTGGCCCAATGGAGCACGCATCGTTCGGGCCCTCATCGAGAACGGGGCGGATCCCGATCATCGCGGAGGAAACAACAGCGAGGGCGAGACCCCGTTGCACTGGGCCGCAAGTAGCGACGACGTCGACGTAGCAGCGGCTCTCCTTGATGGTGGAGCAGACCCGGAAGCACCCGACGGCTCGATCGGCACACCCCTCGACAATGCGATCGGGTACGGGTGTTGGCATGTGGCAGCACTGCTTGTCGCCCGAGGTGTCGCGATCGAGAAGTTGTGGCACGCGGCAGCGCTTGGTCGGCTCGATGTGCTGGAAGCCCAGCTCGGTGCGCACCCGGACCAGACAGAGATTTCTCAAGCGTTCTGGCATGCCTGCGCCGCCGCCCAACGACGAGCCGCAGAACTGCTCCTCAGCGCCGGAGCAGACCTCAACTGGACCCCCGACTACGCCGACGGCACGCCGCTGGACGCAGCAAGCGGACGGTCGACCCGTCAAGAAAACGTCATCGAGTGGCTCGAGCAGCAGGGCGCAACTCAAGCAAGGTCTGCAACTTGAGCCGAGCATCGAGGTTGTCCGCAAACATCGACAGTGCCGCTAGGTTCGCAACCATGGGATACCGAGCGAGTCAGCGCGCCGCCTATATGCCGCCGCCGTGCCCGAAGTGCGGCAGCACCAACATCGACATCACGTGGCAGCCGTGCACCGACCAGCAGAGCACGGAACCTGAGTGGGACCTGGGCGCGTCGAGATGCCTCGACTGCCCACCTAAGAATGCTCTCGGTTTCCCTGGCTGAGTCCGCAAGGAGTCCGCAAGAAGTTCAGCGCCCCCCACCGCTGACCAACGCTCAAATCTGTGTTTGTGCAGGTCAGCGGCCTACGGTGTGCCCGTGTGGACCCATGCGGTCGAGCGGTTCTTCGTAGGGCCAGTCCGAGCTGTACTACGACATCTGAGCCCACTGCTGGTTGAGCTTGTCGAAACCAACGGGCCGTCGATCTTCGGATCGGCGGCCCGTTGTCGTTCCCGCCTAGGATCGAGGCATGACAGACACGGACCAGGCATGGGCGGAAGTCGCCCGGGCGTCGTACGTCTCCTTCACCTCCTACCGCAAGGACGGGACCGCGGTCTCCACGCCGGTCTGGATCGCGCCGGACGGCGACGACCTGTACTTCTTCTCGGACACGGGCGCCTTCAAGGTCAAGCGGGTCCGCAACAACCCTGCGGTCAGCCTGCAGCCGTGCGACGTCCGCGGTCGGGTCAAGGACGGTGCTCCCCTGGTCACCGGGCTGGCTGAGGTCCTCGAGCACAGCGAGTCCGCGCGGGTCCGCCGGATCGTGAACCGGAAGTACCGCCTGCAGGGCACCATCGGCGGCTTCTTCAGCCGGCTCCGGGGCGCCGAGGCATCGATCGGGATCCGGATCCGGCAAGCCTGACGCACCGGCTTTCGGTCACCGAGCTCCGGGGAACCCCTGCTGCCGCCACGCCTCGTACGCCGCCACGGCCGCCGAGTTGGCCAGGTTGAGCGACCGGCGACCGTCCAGCATCGGGATCCGGAGCCGGTCATCCACCCGCGGGTGGCTCAGCACGTCCTTCGACAGCCCGGTCGGCTCGGGTCCGAAGAGCAGCAAGTCGTCCGCCCGGTACTCGACGTCGGTGTGCCACCGGGTCGCGTGCGCGGTGAAGGCGAAGACCCGTGACGACGCCAGCTCGGCGCTCTCCAGCGCGGTGTCGAGATCCGGGTGCACCACCACCGACGCCAGGTCGTGGTAGTCCAGCCCTGCCCGCTTCAGCTTCGGCTCGCTCAGGTCGAACCCGAGCGGTTCGACCAAGTGCAAGGTGGCTCCGGTGGCCGACACCAGCCGGATCGCGTTCCCGGTGTTGGGCGGGATCCGGGGCTCGAGGAACATCAGGTGGAA
>JACXTT010012695.1_pt1 | contig 11162 bp, 9 predicted proteins | sample 9270951 | NCBI WGS metagenome assembly JACXTT01 (sample SAMN15532306, study PRJNA645909) | rock metagenome | isolation source: weathered quartz diorite | place: Puerto Rico | collected 2017-06-21 | reverse complement strand
ACGGAAGAGATCATCCATGTTGATTTTATGGAGCTTGATGCCAAAAAACAAGTAGTTATCCAACTTCCTGTACGTTTAACTGGTACATCGCCAGGCGTAAAAGTAGGTGGTAAATTGGTGCAAAAACTACGTAAATTAAGTGTTAAAGGCTTTCCGAAAGATTTTATTGACGATGTTGAGGTGAGCATAGCTACCTTAGAAGTTGGTAAATCAGTTCGCGTTGCCGATGTGAAATTGGACAAATTGGTGATCACCAATGCTGCCGAAGATACTATCGTTTCGGTTACAACATCGCGTGCACTACGTCAGGCTGAGCAAGAAGCCGCATCAGGTAAAAAATAATTTCGCGATAGAAATTTTAATGTTCAATAGCCCCGGGCCTAACACCCGGGGCTATTTTTTTGACCAATTGTTAATACACAGGTAACATAAACACGTATAGGTTAATATTATTTAGCTATAAGGCATATAATGCGCCATAAATAATGTATTTTAGCTAAAACAGAAACCTTGTTAAAAAAAAATGAAAAATATACTATCGTTTGCGTTTGTTTTATTGTGTATCAGCCGCGCCGTGGCACAAACCGGTCCGGGCAGCCAGAACCTGGGTCTTAATTTAGGTTACTCAAACACCACTACAACCACAGTGTTTTCAAACCCTACGTATACACCGTCCACGTTAACCACTACATCAAAACAAGCCACCTATAGCGTGGCACCAGCTTATAGCGTTTTTGTAAGCAAAGGGCTCGACCTGGGCCTGGCTATTGGCCTTACCGGCAGCAGCACCAATTATGATTATGCACCAACACCTTACACACCCACCAAAACCGATTATTTAGCTTACTCGGGCACGGTGTACCTGCGCAAATATTTTTTGTATGCCGATAAGATAGGCATCCGCACGGGGCCATTCTTTTTGTACCAGCAGTCCACACAAAAAAATGTTTACCCGCCCGGCAGCACCTTTAATAATAATACCGATAATAAAGTGAACAGTTACTCGACCGGCATAAACCTCGATTTTGTATTTTACCCGGTAACCAAAATAGGTCTTGGCGCTAACATTTGCAGCTTGGGCTATAGCTATCAAAAATCGACCACGGCCGATGGCGTGGGGTCGACTGATGCTACCCAAAAAACATTTAACGCTAACTTTTTAGCAAATAATTTATCACTTTCGGTTTTTTGGGTGTTTGGCAAATGATATTACCTTCCATCCGTATATATATGATGTTGCGTAAGTTTCAGTTTTTAAGTTTTTTGCTGCTGCTGGTGTGCCTGGCGTTCAGTAAACCGGCATCGGCACAAACCATAGCACCATGCGATGCGATATGCGGCAAATGGATGGCGACAACCAAAAACCTGACGATATTAGTGTACAAAGAGGGCGAGGCATTTAAAGCCAAAATAACTTGGTTTAATGATACTGATGACCTTACACGGCCGATGGCCACCCGCACCGACCGTGAAAACCCGGATCCCAAACTGCGCAACCGCAGGATATTGGGTATGAGCGTATTGGAAAAAATGGTGTTTGTTGCTAAAAGCAACTCGTGGGAGAACGGTGTTATTTATGATGCCCTGCATGGCCGGTACTGGGATTCGGCGGCGTACATTACCCCACAAGGTGTGATGAAAGTTACCGGGTACTGGCACTTTAAATTTATCGGCAAAACCATCAGCTTTACCAGATTGTAACATTTGTTGGTAAAACCACGTTAAAAAGTTAAAACTGATCGGCTGCGCAAATTTTGATGCCTTATATTTGTCGTATTAATTTTTTACCATCCCCAGGGTAGGCCCTTTGATCTCGAACCACATGTCTGTAAAAAAAGCATTCCTTTTAATAGGTTTTGTTTGTTTTTTGATGCCAGTTTACGGTAAACAAACCCAACCCAAACCACCGGGACTGCCGCCGCACACGATAAGCGATTACGACCAACTGATCAGTTATTACCGTTACTATAAACCCGACTCAGCCCTTTATTATACGCAGGCAGGACTGGCTTTTGCCAAACGTACACGTAATGATAACGGAGAGGCACTGATGCTTAATCAATTAGGCATCATTAACGATAACCTGGGCAAGTTTGACGAGTCGCGAGGGATGTACCTTGCCGCACATGATATTTACAAGCGTACAGGCTTTAAAAAAGGCGAAGCAACCGAAAACATACGCCTTGGGGTAGTTGAAATGCGTAAAGGCAATTACGATAAAGCGATAGGCTACTTTTTGGAGAGCTTGCGTGTAAGCGAAGAAAGCGGTAACGTGCCCGGCAAAATGGAAGCTTATACTACCCTTGGCGAAGCCTATGTGGGGCAGCGCAAGTATGACGAAGCTATTAAGTACTATACCATTGCAGAGGGTATTAACAATACTATCCCGATGACAAACGTTACCCTCAACCTGTATGTGGACCTCGGGATCTATTATCGCGAAAAGGGTAATTATGATAAAGCCAAAGCTTATCTGGAAAAGGGGATAAGCGTAAGCAATAAGCCCCAGTACCAGGGCCTGTTTATTACCTTAACCAATACACTGGCTTCGGTTTATGCCAAACAGGGTTTTAAGACCAGGGCCATACAACTGCAAAAGACCGCGTTGGCCAAAGCTATCGAGATCAATAACTATCTGCGGCAGCAGCAGACCCTCACCGGGCTGGCCGAAAATTATGCAGCAAATAAGCCCGATTCGGCCTTATACTATTTTAAACGCGCACTCGACCTGGTTACCGCAAAGGGGGCGCAAAAGCAGGAAATTGAGATTTTAAGCCGCATGGCCGATATATACCACCTGCAAGGCAATGACACTCAGGCTTACCTGGCCAAAAAAGAAGAACACGATATTGCAGACAAGTACTTTTATCAGGATATGGCCAAGCAGATTGTAAGCTTGCAGGCGCAATACGAGCTCAATAAGTCGGAAGCCAATGTTAAGGAATTACAGTTTATTAACCGGCAGGGCGCGCTTGAGCGTAGGGTGATCCTGCTGATAACCGCGGGCGTGGTTATTTTGCTCATCGCGATGATGCTGTTCTATTTCAGGACCAATAAATTGAACGGTCTGCTTAACAAGGCCAATGCCGAGCTAAAGGAAACCAATACGGTAAAAGATAAGCTATTCTCGGTTTTGGCGCACGACCTGCGGACGCCCTTTGCCACTATTATTAACCTTTTGTATGTGATCAATGATGATGACCTGCCTGCAGACGAGCGAAAGGAACTCATCAACATGGTATCGGTAACCAGCACGGCCTCGATGGATATTTTAAATAATCTGCTTAAATGGGGCGAAACCCAGCTCAAAGGCATCCGCCTAAACATGGTGAACCTTGATCCTAAGGATATTATTGAGCGTAACATTGCTATGTTACAGGGAACTGCGGGGTTAAAATCCATTACCATCAATAACCAGATCGGTGCCAATGTAAACGTATTGGCCGATGCCGACCACTTTGAGTTTGTGTTGCGTAATTTATTATCGAACGCTATTAAATTTACACCGCAAAACGGCACCATAACCCTGAGCACCACAGAAGATAAAAAGCACCGAACCGTATGTTTTATTGTAAAAGATACCGGCGTGGGTATACCTGCAGGCAAGCTTAAACAGATATTCGACATCAGCAACATCAGCACCGACGGTACCGAAGCCGAAAAAGGTACCAGCCTTGGTCTGGTTTTGTGCCGCGAGTTTATGGAGGCCAACCATGGCAAAATATTAGTTGAAAGTACCTGGGGGCAGGGGTCGGCATTTATGTTCTCGTTAAAAAAGGCCACGCACTAAATAAACTTTGAATTTTTTTGCAGATGATATATTATAAAAATATTTATAATTTAACGCATCATTACATAATCTATGAAAACATTTGCCTGTACCTTGCTTTGTTGTGTTGGCTTTAGCGGGTTTGCTATTGCGCAAAATATCCCAACTATACCTCTGCAGCGATCTGTCCGCTTTAAATTTGTCACTAAGGATAGTGTTATTGTGCCCCTCAACGATGAGTTTGACATGATAGAGGATAGCTGTGCCCAGGTTACCCGATACGGCCACCTAAAAATGCCCGAACGTAAATTTTTTGGGCATGTTAAGGATGTAAGCCGTGCCAACCCCGGTCTGGTACTAACAGATGGTAATTACAACGCCGATGGCCAAAAGGAAGGCCAGTTTGTTACCCATTATTTAAACGGGCAATTACAGGCCCAGGGTAATTTTAAAGGTAATGAGTTTGACGGCGGGTGGCAAATGTATTATGACGATGGCAAACCTAAACTTACTTTTGAAGCCAGCGGAAAGGATATTAAGGTATTGAACGCGTGGGACGAAAAGGGCGTTAAATATGTAGATAACGGTAAAGGCAACTACCGGGTTGACCTGGGTGCTATTTACTGGAAAGGCAAGCTTTTAGGCGGTAAACCGGATGGTAGCTGGCACGCTTACCGCCGCGATGATGCCACCAATACCGAGGTAATAACCGAGAGCTATAAAAACGGCGAATTTGTAAAAGGCAAAGGCCCCTTGGGCGATTATACCAACGCCCCGCGGCTTGTGCTGGCCGGCCCTGATATGCTGCCTTTTGTTACGGCCGAATTGTTACGGGTATCGAGCGTGCCGTGTAACGGTGTTAAGCGTAAGCATTTGGTACACGCGCAATACAGCGACGGGTTACAGGCCTTTACGGAGCACATTAAAGATGTGGTTTCGCCGTACCTGCGCACGGTCAATATTAAACCTTTCGAAAATACACTGACGCTGCAGGGGGAGATCAGCACCTATGGCGATATTACAAACTTGCAGGGCAAGGATGACATATTTAACGAAAGCATAGCCCGCGGTCTGATACTGCAATTACGCAAATTGCCGCCGCTAAATCCGGCAACAGCCGATGGCAAACCCATTACCGAAAAATTTACCATCACGTTTGTTTTTAGTCAGGGTGTATACCGTTTTAACTATCGTTTTTTACCTTTAGAAGTTCAGTAAATTTAACCATGATCAAAAACGCTCATTTAATTTTCGCATTTGTACTTTTTAGTTGCTTTGCCTTTGGGCAGGCAGCAGGGCAACATATTAAAAGGGGGACTTTAATGCACATCAAAGTGCATGGCAAGGGGCTTGAGGGCAACCTTGAGGGCGATAGTACCGACCGTGGCGTGGCCGTTTACCTGCCGCCGGGATATGAGGACAACCCCAACAAACGCTATCCGGTGGTGTACTTTCTACATGGCTTTACCGATGACGAGGAGAAGTTTTACGGCCTTGCGAAGCATTGGATGAACCTGCGCAACGTGCTGGATACGGTGTTTTCGAGCGGTAAGGTTAACCCGATGATATTTGTTACGCCCAACGCGTACACCCGCTATAGGGGCAGCATGTACTCCAACTCGGTAGTTACCGGTAATTGGGAAGATTACGTAGCCAAAGAGCTGGTTGCGTATATCGACAGCCATTACCGTACCATAGCCAAAGCCGAGAGTCGGGGCCTTTGCGGGCATAGCATGGGCGGCTACGGTACTATGCGCATAGGCAGCAAGCACCCGGAAGTATTTTCGAGCATATACCTCATCAGCCCGGCGAGCCTGATGCCGGATTATAACCCAACACCCGAAAAACTGGCTAAGCTGGATGCCATAAAAACACCTGAGGATGCCGCTAAAGCTGATTTTTGGACCATGTACAGTTTGGCTTCGGCGGCGGCATGGTCGCCAAATCCCGGTAACGGCCCGCTTAATTTTGACCTGCCCATAAAAAACGGACAGGTACAAGCCGATGTTTACACCAAATGGATGGCCAACATGCCCCTGGTTACTTTAGACCAAAACATCGGCAACCTGAAACAGCTACATGCCATTGGCTTTGATGCCGGTACTAAAGACCAGGCCATTAACGCAAGTATTAAAGTGCTTGATGAGCAGCTGACCAAGTACGGTATTAAACACCGGTACGAAAGTTATTACGGCAACCATATTGACCACGTGGCCCAGCGGTTCAAGCTAAAGATCGTGCAGTTTTTTTCGGATAATCTTCGCCCGTAGTGTAATTATTAGTTGATTAGGTTATTGGTTGATCGAGTTATTGATTTGAATAACTCTTATTTGGCGACCAACTCAAAGCTATCATCAATAAAACCTTGCAATTGCTTATTGCTTAACGAGCCATCAACAGTAATGGTGTTCCAATGCTTTTTGTTCATGTGGTAGCCGGGTTGTACGGCCGGGTATTTTTCGCGCAGTTCAATAGCGTGTTCAGGGTCGCACTTTACGTTAAAGGTAATGGGGTGCTTGTCTAAAGGCAGAATCAAAAATATCTTTCCTTTAGCGTTTTTAAAAACCAGGGTCTCATTACCAAAGGGCAAGCCTTCGGTTGCGCCGGGTTTGCTGAGACAATAGTCGCGGATATCTTCTTCGGTCATCTGATTTATTGGTTGATTAGTTCATTTGTTTATTAGTCTTGTCACTTTTAGATACTTGCTTTAACAAAATTAAAAGTTCTTTTCCTGTTTAGTCATCGCATTGATGCTTATAAGGTCGATTTTTTTACCCTGTTAAAATAAATAAACGGGACGCACTATAGACTTTAATTAAAATACTGTATTTTGGAACACATATGCTTATCATGCGAAATAATAACAGAATTGTCCTACTTCTATCTTTGATTATTAGCATATGTTATGGTTGTAAAAAAACTTTCCCAGATAATAATCCTATTATAAATCCAATAACCAATAATACAACACCCGGACAAGTTACCATTACTGGTACTGTTACCAAGAGTGATGGGACGGCTGCCGATAATACGACAATTAGTATTGGTGCAACAACGGTAACTACAGCCACCGATGGTACTTATTCATTTACAGGCGTTGTAGCCGATAGTAATAAGGTTATAATTAAATTTTCGAAGCCAGGATTTATTGATACCTGGCGAACGCTCGCTGTTGAAAGTGGTGCTATTTATAACGACATAAATATTTCTTTTTATACCCCGGTCAACACCAGCTTTAGCGCCACCACCGGGGGTGCCGCCACAGTTCCAAATATTGGTTTAACCATGACTTTTACGGCCAATAGTTTTGCTAAAGAGGATGGAACCACTTACACGGGTACCGTTACTGTAGAAAGCCTTGGTAATGCTGGTATTTACCTGGAGCAGTTATTGCCGGGCGATGTGCGAGCCATTGATGCGAATAATAACCCAGTTGTGCTTGAGGCTTATAGCGGTTGGTATTTTAGGTTAAAAGGGCAGGCGGGCGAAGTGTTAAAATTATCGAAATCGATGACATATAGTTGCTCTGCCCCTACTATAAATGCACCAACCTCACCTAAATTATGGTATTTTAACGAGATGACAGGTTTATGGGCCGAGAGTGCAGGAGCGGTCATGGCTAACAATACTTATGTAGGATCAACTACAAACGTAGGATTTTTGCAGCTCGCCTTGCCATACACCTCAACGCTCCTTCGCCTTACTATAAAAGATGCGAAAGGTGTTATACCTGCCGGTTTCCAGGTACTAAACAGCCATGCTACAAATATTCCGTCCTATTATTACGGCGCCACTCTACATGCTACTGTTAATTCAAAAGGAGTTTGTTTATTGTACGTACCCTCCTCAACTACTTTAAGTTTGACGCTTAACTCTGATTGTGTAGACCACACATATCTTGGTACCACACAACAATTGGCACCTGGAGTAAAAACGGAACAACTTATAACCCCGATACTAACCCCATACATCACATCGGTTACCGGCAAGGTAGAAGATTGTACTTTTCAGCCCTTAAGCGGCCGTGCCGAGCTTAAATTAAAAGATATTACCTATACCACAACGCTGGTTAATGGCTCATACACATTCAACGTTATTACATGCAGCACGGGCCCGCTCGGCATTCTTGCAGTTTACGATGCCAATAATAAAATACTCGTGCAAAATCCAGGAATAGTTTTGACTGCAGGCTACGCCACCCAGGTTACACCCACCAGCTCATGTACTACCCCAATAACAGGTACGTTTACCTATACAGTAGCGGGCCAAACTTATACCTTAACCACGCCACAAGATAAAATTACGTATGAGATCGAAACTGACCCGCTTTCGGGTGGCTTTGTGACCATGCTAAGGGGTAATGGTGTTGGTAAAGGATTTTATCTAAGCTCTGAAAGTACTGCTGCCGGTACGTACCCGGTATTGACGGCTGATTTTGCCGGTGCGCCAGGGTATGATTATGTTTTAACCTGGGGCTTTTATACACCTGGTAATGTTATTTATACCAAATATAAAAGCGGCACAACCATAGTTGAAGGCACATTTAAAACCAATACTACGCTTAACTATTGTTTAGCTTGCCCGAATAAGATGGTGGAGGTTAGCGGTTCTTTTAAATTAGACCAGTAGGTATTTCATACCTGAAATACCATCACGCCAAATTATAAACAATAGTCGCGGATATCTTCTTCGGTCATTTTTTGTCAGTGGTCAATGGTCAGTAGTCATCGGTTCGTTGTCCTGCGAGCAGACAGAGCCCTTAAAACAAAGCTACTTAATCTTTTCAAAATGCCCTCGTGATCGGGTGATGTCAAGCATATTTAATGCTGCCCGTCGTCATTTATTTTTTTGGCGATAGCACCAGACCTTTATAAACATATTTATAAACCCATAAAGTTATGAAAGCATTAGTTTATCACGGTCCGGGGCAAAAAACCTGGGAAGAAAAACCCACCCCGACCATATTGAAACCCACCGACGCCATTATCAAAATATTAAAGACAACCATTTGTGGCACCGACCTGCACATTATGAAGGGCGATGTGCCTACCGTTACCGACGGGCGCATTATCGGGCATGAGGGGGTAGGTATTATACACGAAGTTGGCGGCTCCGTCAATAATTTTAAAAAGGGCGATCATGTCATCATATCGTGCATCACATCGTGCGGTAAATGTGAGTATTGCAAAAAGGGCATGTATTCGCATTGCGCGGATGGTGGTTGGATATTAGGCAATATGATAGATGGTACCCAGGCCGAATATGTGCGCATACCACATGCCGATAACAGTTTATACCCCATACCTGCCGGTGCCGATGAAGAAGCACTGGTGATGCTGAGCGATATATTGCCCACCGGTTTTGAGTGCGGGGTATTAAACGGGCAGGTAAGCCCTGGCGACACCGTGGCCATTGTTGGTGCCGGCCCTGTTGGGTGGGCCGCTTTGCTAACCGCGCAGTTTTACTCGCCTGCCGAAATTATTATGATAGACCAGGATGATAACCGTTTGGCCGTGGCCAAAAAGTTTGGCGCTACCCAATTGGTTAACAGCGCTACCGGTAACGCTGTTGAGCTGGTAATGGGCCTTACAAGCGGCAAGGGTGTCGACGTAGCTATTGAAGCAGTAGGCGTTCCGGCTACTTTTGAAATTTGCCAGGATATTATTGCCCCCGGCGGCCATATAGCCAATATTGGTGTTCATGGTAAAAGTGTTACGCTGCATTTGGAAAAACTATGGTCGAGCAACGTGACCATTACAACCCGCCTGGTTGACACCGTTACCACGCCGCTGCTGCTAAAAACGGTGCAGTCGAAAAAGTTGGAGCCAAAGCAATTGATCACGCACCATTTTAAACTGGACCAGATAGTTGAGGCGTATGAAACTTTTGGTAATGCCGCTAAAGAAAAAGCCTTAAAGGTGATATTGAGTAGTTAGGTGATCTGTGAAACAGAAAATTCGGTATCGGGTTTGGCAATGGGAGTGTGCCAAGCCCTTTTTCGTTTACGATGGTTTTTCTTCTTATCCCGCTACCGGTTCAATAAATATCTGTTTGATACGCGGGTACTCATGCTGTATGGTTTTGGTGAGGCGCTCAATGGCGTCGGTTATTTGTTTGGTGTTTAGGCCCTGTTTAAAAACGGTATTGAGTTGCAGCAATACATCTTCGGGGGCCATATAGGTGGAGAAGTGCTTTTTTACTTTGATCACTGCATCGTCGGCCTCAATCAGGGCGATGATCTTGCGCAGTGTGCGGCGGCTTATGGTTTCGCCCATGAGCAGGCTTTTACTTTCGCGCACCAGTAAGCCCGAAATAACGATGAGGATAACACCAATGATCATGGAGGCAATACCATCATAAACCGGGTTGTGCAGCAACCGCCCCAGATAAATACCCAAAAAGGCCACACCCAGGCCAAGCAGATCGCCAAAATCGCCCAATAAAACAATAATGGTGAGCGGGTCTTTGGTGTGGATAACGGCCTTCCAAAAAGCCATAGTACCGCGTTGGGTGTTGAAGGCTTTTAGCGCCACTACCATAGACACGGTATTGAACACGAAAGCGATGGCGAGGATAGCATAGTTCCAGCCAAGGCTAACCTGAGCTTGTGGCTTGTTGAAGTGGACAAGCCCTTCGTAAAACGAGATACAGCCACCCATAATAAAAATGACCAGTGATACCATGAACGACCAGAAGTACAACTCTTTGCCATAACCAAACGGGCGGGCGGCATCGGCGGAACGGCTGCTGGTTTTGATGCCCCAAATGAGCAGCACCTGGCTAACGGCATCGATAAGTGAGTGGATGCCCTCGGATACCATGGACGAGCTGCCGGTAAAAGCAGCAGCGATAAATTTGGACGCGGCGATAACGAGGTCGACAAACAGCGAAATATAAACGAATGACCTTGATCTCATGGCGGGTTACCGTACTCGGTATGGGCTAATATACTTGTTTATTGATAAACAATTGGGGCGGAAATGGTTTATAGTTATTTGCATTTTGGATGGGTATTTCGAGTTTTTCTCTCCGTGCCATTGCTTTGTCCCTCGTAATGACATAGGAGAGAAACCTTTGAACCTTTCAACAACCAACTTTATACCACCCTAACACCAACTTAACGTTACAACATTCAAACTTTCTAACCTTACAACATCCTGCAAAAATATTTCGCCCAACCTATTGAATATCAAAATTAAACTTCCTACCTTTGCAGTCCCGTAAATTATGCGGACAAAACAAAACATTAAACAGGAACAATGCCTACTATTCAGCAATTAGTTAGAAAAGGTAGAGTAGCTCTGGTTGATAAGAGTAAATCACCAGCGTTGGACAGCTGTCCACAGCGAAGAGGCGTGTGCACCCGTGTGTACACCACTACCCCTAAAAAACC
>JACXTT010012694.1_pt1 | contig 11163 bp, 8 predicted proteins | sample 9270951 | NCBI WGS metagenome assembly JACXTT01 (sample SAMN15532306, study PRJNA645909) | rock metagenome | isolation source: weathered quartz diorite | place: Puerto Rico | collected 2017-06-21 | reverse complement strand
CGCCGGGCGCTGGCGCATCCGGCTGCACGATGGCCGCGTGCTCACCTTCGACGGGGAGTGGGTGGTCGCGGCGACGCCCGTCCCGCGCCCGTCCCGGTCCCGCTGATCCCGGGCTGCTGCCCGTTTTTTGCGCGACGCGGGTGGATGAGGCACGACGGGGGCCGTCTTTCGCCACGACGGACGCACAACCCAGTGGCATACCCGTTGCATTTCACAGTCCTCCGGGAGGGGACTATGCCAGAACAACCGACTGTGAAGCCGACGCTCGGGCTCACCGGCGTCACCATGAACGCCATGGCGCTGATCGCGCCCGGGGCGTTCCTGTGGATCACGTACCAGCTCCAGGCCGCGGCCACGGCGCCCGACGGCAGCTCGGTCGCGAACGACATGTGGGCGGGCATCGCGCTCGCGCTGATCATCGCGTTCCTGACCGCGCTCTCCTACGGACAGCTCGCGGGGCTCTACCCGGAGGCCGGGTTCGGGAGCTCGTACTACTTCGCCGAGAAGGCCTTCCTCGACCGGGAGAACAAGGCGCACCATCGCTTCGCGCGCATCGCGAAGCTCCTCACCGGCTGGGCCGCGCACCTGTTCTACTGGGTGTACCCGGGCGTGATGGTCGCCATGATGGCGACGCTGATCGGCTACATCGTGACCGCGCTCACCGGCGTCACGCTGTCGAACACCTGGCTGGTCGTCATCTGCGTCGCGTTCGCGGTGCTGAACGGGTGGATCGCCGCCCGGGGCGTCACGGGCTCGACCATGACGTCAATCGTCATCAACGTCGTGCAGCTCACGACGCTGGTCCTGTTCAGCTGCCTCGCGATCTACTACCGCCTGAAGAACCCGGACGGCGCGTCGGAGTGGACCTTCACCAACGCCATCGACGTGATGAAGCCACACACCATCACCGGGGTGGCCGTCCAGTCGACGATCGCCATCCTCATCCTGGTCGGCTTCGAGAGCTGCACCGCCTTCGCTGCGGAGGCCAAGAACCCCAAGCGCGACATTCCCCGAGCGGTGATCCTCTCGCTCGTCATCCAGGGGCTCATCGCCTACATGTTCGAGTACTTCGCCGCCAACTACATGGTGAGCGAGAAGCTGGCCGGCACCGATGCGAACAACGCCGCCGTGACAGGCATGGCCGCGGCTGCCGCCTCGGGCGCGCCCATCGGCGACATGGCGGTGCTGGTCGGGAACAGCGTGCTCGGCGGCATCGGCTTCGGGCTCATGATCTCGATCGCGATCACGGTCGGTCTGGCGGTGCTCGGCACCACGCTCTCGTGCCTCAACACCGCCGTGCGCGTGACTTACGCCATGGCGCAGGACGAGGAGATGCCGTCGATCCTGAACGTCATGCACGGCAGGTACGCCACCCCGCACCGGGCGATCTGGGTCCTGGTCTTCGTCTCGTCCGTCATCGGCTCGATCGGCGTGTGGAAGGGGGTCGTCACGCTCACGGGCATCACGCTCGCGTCCAACTTCGGGACCTTCGTCCTCTACGCCCTCACCTGCCTGTGGACGATCATCGCCTTCGCCGAGCGCCACGACCGTCACGTCGTGAAGCACTACCTCATCCCCGGGCTCGGCCTGATCACCAACGTGCTGATGCTAATCGCGATCCTCTACCTCTACATCATCGGCAACGCCGACGCGCAGACCGAGGCGTACATCTGCTTCGCGATCTGCGGCGGATGGGCGGTCGTGATGGCTGCATACGTGGCATTGACGAGCCGGCGGAGCGGTCGGGCCATCCTCGCGGCCCCGTCGCGCACGGCATAGGACGGAGGGACCTTCGGGAGGGACGGGCCGGCGGCCGCGAGCGGTCGCCGGCCCGTCCGCATTTCGAATGCCCGACATCGACTTCTTTCAGCTGAGCGACGTCGGCTGCGTCCGCACCGAAAACGAGGACGCGGTCGGTCACTGGCCGCACGAGGACGGGCTCCTGTTCGCCGTCGCGGACGGGCTCGGCGGCCACGCGGCGGGCGAGGTGGCGAGCGCGCTCGCCCTGGAAGTACTGGCGCGCGAGATGGACCGGGCGCCCGGCAGCTGGGCGGTGACCAAGCGCCTGCGGCGCGCGGTCCAGGAAGCCAACCTCGAGCTCTACAACAAGGCGATCGCCGTCCCCGAGCTGCGCGGCATGGGGACGACGCTCACCGCCAGCGCGGTGGTGGGGAACGCGCTGGTGGCGGCGCACGTCGGCGACTCGCGCCTGTTCCTCTTCCGCGACGGCCAGCTGACGCAGCTCACCAAGGATCACTCCTGGGTGTGGGAGCAGGTGCAGTACGGGCTCCTCTCACCCGAGGATGCACGCATGCACCCCAAGCGCCACATGCTCACGCGGAGCCTCGGGCGCGAGCTGATCGTCGGCATCGACGTGCTCACGCTGGATGTGCGTCCCGGCGACGTCCTCGTGCAGTGCAGCGACGGCATTCACGCGCCGGTGCGCGAGCCGGAGATCGCCGAGCTGGTGACCGCCCATCCGCCCGAGGCGGCCTGCCGCGCGCTCGTGCGGCGGGCGCGCGAGGAAGGCGGCGAGGACAACATCAGCGTGCAGGTGGCCGCCGTGGTCAGCTGTCCGCCGCCCGCCGCGCGTCCCTGGTGGCGTCTCGGACGGTGACTCGCTAAGAGGCCCCCCATGGGGGAACTCGCGCCGGGTCAGCAGCTCGATCAGTACGAGCTGGTGGACGTCGTCGCGCGCAGCGGGATGGCGACCATCTACCGCGCGCGGGACGGGGAGAACGGCCACACCGTGGCGCTCAAGGTGCCGCATCTCGAGTTCGCGAGCGACCTGGTGTTCCATCGGCGCTTCCAGCACGAGGAGACGATGGGGCAGCGGCTCGCCCATCCGACGGTCATCAAGGTGCTCCGCCCGCGCGAGAAGAGCCGGCTCTACCTCGCCATGGAGTACGTCGACGGCGAGCTGCTGCGCGACCGGCTGCGCCGCGAGGGGCGGCTGCCGATCGCCGACGCGGTCGAGCTCGCGATCAAGATCGCCGATGCGCTCGTCTACCTGCACGGCGAGGGCGTCGTGCACCGTGACCTCAAGCCCGAGAACATCATGCTCACGCCGGACGGCGGCGTGAAGCTGATGGACTTCGGGATCGCGTACGACGCGAGCCTGGGCGATATCACCTGGTCCGGACTCTCCTCGGCGGTGGGCACGCCGGAGTACATGGCCCCGGAGCAGGTGCGCTCGCGGCACGGGGACGAGCGCACGGACCTCTACAGCCTGGGCGTCATCCTCTACGAGATGCTGACCGGCCGGGTGCCGTGGACGGGCGACAGCCCGCAGCGGGTGATGCACGCCAAGCTGGAGGAGCATCCGATCCCGCCGCGCGATCTGCGCCCGGAGATCCCGCCCGCGCTGGAAGAGGTCGTCCTGCACGCCATCGAGCGGCGGCCCGAGCGGCGCCCCGAGAGCGCGCTCGAGCTCCGGGAGTCCCTGGCGCACCTGGACAGCGTGGTGATCACCGACCGGGCGGCGCGGGCTCGCCGTGCACGACGGTTCCCGCGCTGGGCCCGCGTGCTCATCCGCATCGGCAGCGCCGCCGTGGCCTACGCGTTGCTCTTCTGGGCGCTCTCGCGCGTCGGCTGACACCACGCTGGGTCGCAGTGCTCGCGAGGCGGGCACCGAGCTGCCCGGCGCGCGGGCGCGACGCCTGCGCTCCTGGTCTCGAGCCCCGGCGCGCCGGGCGTGGGCCGCGGCACCGTCCTTGCTCCTCTCGCTGGCGTGGCCCTTGGCTGACCCGGCAAGAAGACCAGTCCCCCCTGGTAGCCGGTGCGCGGTGGGCCCGGTGATCCGTCCGGGTCCACCGCCGTCAGCCGCCGCTCACGCGTACAGATCTGCGCGCGGCGCTGCGGAAAACTGACGGCTCAGGCGGCCCGGCGAGAGGCGAGACGGAAGGCCGGCTGCGGAGCGGCATTTCCGCTCGGAAGCAGTCCGCCGTGCGCATTGAGGTAGGAGGCGAGGCGCTGGTCGAGCCTCTGCTCCTCCTCCGGGGTGGGCTCGTAGCGGAAGTAGTACCCACCGGGGCGCGGCCGAAGCTTCAGATCCTCCTGCACGTAGGCGGCCATGCGGGCCCGGAGATTGCCCGAAGCCCGACCGATGAACTGCACAGTGCGCACGAGGTTCGCCACTTCGAACACCGCCCCCGACTCGGGCAGCTCCGCGATGGTCTCGGGCGTGAGACGCCGCCAGCAAGAGGTGTCGGTGATCATGGGAGGCGAATTTTGCAACGCCCATGCCACGTTGGCCCCCCTTTGCCGGCGTGTTTCGCCCCCGATTCCGGCGGCAGGTTCGTAACGCTCACCCTCCTGCGCATCCGGCAATTGAACGGGCTCCCCGAATGGCTCATGTTACGAGCCCATGGCGGACCGCATCGACCCTGCCAATCTGGCCGCGTGGGCCAAGCTGGCCCGGGCTGACCGCAAGGGTGCGGACCCGGACGGGCTCGTGTGGCAGACGCCCGAGGGCATCGCGGTGAAGCCGCTCTATACGCGGGCCGACGTCGAGGGCCTGGACTTCGCGGACACCATCCCCGGCGCCTTCCCGTTCCTGCGCGGTCCGCGGGCCACCATGTACGCGGGACAGCCGTGGACCATCCGCCAGTACGCCGGCTTCTCCACCGCCGAGGAGTCGAACGCCTTCTACCGCGCCAACCTGGCCGCGGGGCAGATGGGCCTCTCGGTCGCCTTCGACCTGGCCACGCACCGCGGCTACGACTCGGACCACCCGCGCGTGGTCGGCGACGTGGGCAAGGCCGGGGTCGCCATCGACTCCGTCGAGGACATGAAGATCCTCTTCGACCGCGTGCCGCTCGAGCGCATGTCCGTGTCCATGACCATGAACGGCGCCGTGCTCCCCGTGCTCGCGAGCTTCATCGTCGCCGGCGAGGAGCAGGGGGTGCCGCGAGCGAAGCTCACGGGGACCATCCAGAACGACATCCTCAAGGAGTTCATGGTCCGTAACACCTACATCTATCCCCCCGGCCCCTCGATGCGGATCGTGGCCGACATCATTGCCTTCACCAGCCGCGAGATGCCGAAGTTCAACTCGATCTCGATCTCCGGCTACCACATGCAGGAGGCCGGGGCGACGTGCGACCTCGAGCTCGCCTTCACCATCGCCGACGGCCTGGAGTACGTGCGCGCCGCGCTCTCGCGCGGCCTCGACATCGACGAGTTCGCGGGCCGGCTCTCCTTCTTCTTCGCCATCGGGATGAACTTCTTCATGGAGGTGGCGAAGCTCCGCGCGGCGCGCCTCCTGTGGGCGACGCTGGTGCAGAAGCACTTCAGCCCGAAGCAGCAGGGGTCGCTCGTGCTCCGTACGCACTGCCAGACCTCGGGCGCGAGCCTCACCGAGCAGGACCCGCACAACAACATCATCCGCACCACGATCGAGGCCATGGCCGCCGTCTTCGGCGGCACCCAGAGCCTGCACACCAACTCCTTCGACGAGGCGATCGCGCTGCCGACCGACGCCTCGGCGCGCATCGCGCGGAACACGCAGCTCGTCCTGCAGCTCGAGACCGGCATCCCGAAGGTGATCGACCCCTGGGGTGGCTCGTACTTCATGGAGTCGCTCACCCATGCCCTCGCCCGGAAGGCCCTCGGCATCATCGACGAGGTGGAGGCCATGGGCGGCATGACCAAGGCGATCGAGGCCGGCATGCCGAAGCTCCGGATCGAGGAGACGGCGGCGCGACGCCAGGCGCGCGTCGACCGGGGCGAGGACGTGATCGTCGGCGTGAACAAGTTCCAGCTCGCCGAGGAGCCGACCGTCGCCATCCGCGAGATCGACAACACGGCCGTCCGCGAGGCGCAGGTCGCGCGGCTCGAGCGCATCCGGAAGACGCGCGACGCGGGGAAGGTGCGCGCGGCCCTCGAGGCGCTGACCCGCGCCGCCGAGACGGGGGAGGGAAACCTCCTCGCACTCTCCGTCGACGCGGCCCGCGCGCGCGCGACTGTGGGCGAGATCTCCGGCGCGCTGGAGAAGGTGTGGGGCCGCTACCACGCCCAGATACGCTCCATCTCCGGCGTCTACGGCGGCCAGTTCGCCGACGACGAGGAGTGGAAGGGGCTCCGCGCCGAGGTGGAGCGGTTCGCCACCGAGCACGGGCGGCGCCCGCGCATGCTGGTCGCCAAGGTGGGTCAGGACGGCCACGACCGCGGCGCCAAGGTGATCGCCACCGCCTTCGCCGACCTGGGCTTCGACGTGGACGTGGGCACGCTCTTCCAGACCCCGGAGGAGGTCGCGCGCCAGGCGGTCGAGAACGACGTGCACGTGGTCGGCATCTCGACCCAGTCCGGCGGGCACAAGACCCTCGTCCCGCAGCTCGTCCAGGAGCTCGCGCGCCTCGGCGCCGGGGACATCGTGGTCACCTGCGGCGGCATCATCCCGACGCAGGACCACGCCTTCCTCGAGCAGGCGGGCGTGAAGGCGATCTTCGGCCCGGGCACCAAGATCCCGAAGGCCGCCCGGCGGGTGCTCCAGCTGATCGGAGACGGCGGAGGCACGGCGGCGAATGCCGCCATCGGCGCCTAGCCGCCCCGAGGCGCTGGCCGCCGAGGTGCGCGGCGGGAGTCGCCGCGCGCTCGCCAAGGCGATCACGCTGGTCGAGAGCACGCGCGCCGATCACCAGCGCGCGGCACAGCGGCTCCTCGAGGTCCTCCTGCCCGACACCGGCCGCGCCGCGCGCGTCGGCGTGAGCGGCGTTCCCGGGGTGGGGAAGAGCACCTTCATCGAGGCCTTCGGCCTCCATCTGATCGGGCTCGGGAAGAAGGTCGCGGTGCTCGCCGTCGACCCCTCGAGCGCGCTCTCGGGGGGCAGCATCCTGGGCGACAAGACGCGCATGCCGCGCCTCGCGGCCGCGCCGGAAGCCTTCATCCGCCCGAGCCCGTCCGCGGGCTCGCTCGGCGGGGTCACGCGGCGCACGCGCGAGGCGCTGCTCGTCTGCGAGGCGGCGGGCTACGAGGTGGTGCTGGTCGAGACGGTTGGGGTCGGGCAGTCCGAGTTCGCGGTCGCCTCGATGGTCGACTTCTTCCTGGTCCTCATGCTGGCGGGCGCGGGCGACGAGCTGCAGGGCATCAAGAAGGGCATCCTCGAGCTGGCCGATGCGCTCGCGATCAACAAGGCCGACGGCGACAACGTGCGCGCCGCCGAGCAGGCCGCGGCGCAGTACCGGAGCGCTCTCAACCTCTTCCATCACGCGAGCGCGGGGTGGGAGCCGCCCGTGGTGACCGTGAGCGCGCTCGAGGAGCGCGGCATGGGTCAGGTCTGGTCGGTCATCGAGGAGCACCGCACCCGGCTCGGCCGCAGCGGCGAGCTCGAGCGCAAGCGCCGCGAGCAGCTACGGGCGTGGTTCTGGACCATGATCGACGACGGGTTGAAGGGCCACTTCCTCGCGCGCGAGGACGTCCAGCGTCTGCTGCCGGAGATGGAGGGCGCGGTCGCGAGCGCGCGTCTCACCCCCACCGAGGCTGCCCGGCGGCTGCTGGCGCTGCTCGATGCGGGCGAGGAGCGTGGGAGGCGGGCGTCGGTGCGGTCGCGGCGGGCGCGGAGCGCCTAGCCGACCCTGCTGGATAAAGCCCGGGGCGGCACGGTACACTCCCGTGCAGGTCTCATGACGCGCCCGGTGCATCTCCTGACCGACCAGGACGGGAAGCCCACCCGCGACCAGCCGTGGATCTTCCGCACCTACGCCGGCCACACCAACGTCCGCGCCTCGAACGCCCTCTACCGCGGCAACCTCTCGCGCGGGCAGACCGGCCTCTCGATCGCCTTCGACCTGCCCACCCAGTGCGGCTACGCCTCGGACCATCCGCTGGCCCGGCCGGAGATCGGGAAGGTCGGCGTCCCCATCAACACGCTCGACGACTTCGAGGTGCTCTTCGACGGCATCCCGATCGACCAGATCAACACCTCGATGACGATCAACGCGACGGCCATGTGGCTGCTCGCCCTCTACGTGGCACTCGCCGAGCAGCGCGGGGTCGACCCGGCGCGGCTCCAGGGCACGACGCAGAACGACATCATCAAGGAGTACCTGGCGCGCGGCACCTACATCTATCCGCCGCGGCCCTCGATGCGGCTCATCGTCGACATGTTCGACTACTGCCTGCACCGCATCCCGCGCTGGAACCCGTCGAACATCTGCTCGTACCACCTGCAGGAGGCGGGCGCGACGCCGATGCAGGAGCTGGCCTTCGCGCTCGCCAACGCCGAGGCGGTGCTCGACGCGGTCCGGGAGCGGGGGTGCTTCACCCCTGACGAGTTCGAGCAGTGCGTCGGCCGCCTGTCCTTCTTCGTCAACGCCGGCATCCGCTTCGTCGAGGAGACGTGCAAGATGCGGGCGTTCGGCGAGATGTGGGACGAGATCACCCGCGACCGCTACGGGGTGAAGAATCCGAAGTACCGGCTCTTCCGCTACGGCGTGCAGGTGAACTCGCTCGGGCTCACCGAGGAGCAGCCGGAGAACAACGCGTGGCGCATCCTGATCGAGGCGCTCGGCGTGACGCTCGGCCGCAACGCGCGCTGCCGCGCCCTGCAGCTCCCCACCTGGAACGAGGCGCTCAGCCTGCCGCGCCCGTGGGACCAGCAGTGGTCGCTCCGTCTGCAGCAGATCCTCGCCTACGAGACGGACCTGCTCGAGTATCCCGACCTGTTCGAGGGCTCGCCGGTGATCGCCGCCAAGGTGGCGGAGCTGGAGCAGGCGGCGCAGGACGAGATCGCGCGCATCCGCGAGGCCGGGGGCGCCCTCGCCGCCGTCGAGTCGGGGTACATGAAGTCGGCCCTCGTGCGCAGCCAGGCCGAGCGCCTGGCGCGCATCAACCGGGGCGAGATCACGGTCGTCGGCCGCAATCGCTGGAGCGACGGGCTCCCGTCGCCGCTGGTCACCGGCGACGACGGCGGGCTGTTCAAATTCGACCCGGCGGCGGCCGCCGAGACCCTCGAGATGCTGGCCGCGAGCAAGCGTCGGAGGAGCCAGGCCGAGGTGGAGGGGGCCCTCCGGCGGCTCAAGGATGCCGCCCGGACGGCCGAGAATCTGATGCCCGCCTCGATCGCCTGCGCGCGCGCGCGGGTCACCACCGGGGAGTGGGCGGACGCACTGCGTGAGGTGTTCGGGGAATACCGGCCGGCGACGGGGGTCGAGGGCCAGCGTCTGGGGCTCGAGGGCGCCCGGGTCGAAGCAGTGCGTGCCCGGGTGGCGGCATGGGGCGCGGCGCACGGCGGCCGCCCGCGGATGGTGGTCGGCAAGCCCGGTCTCGACGGCCACTCGAACGGCTCGGAGATGATCGCGGTCGCGGCGCGCGACGCCGGCTTCGAGGTGATCTACGGCGGCATCCGCTGGACGGTGCCGGAGATCGTCCGCTCGGCGGTGGAGGAGGACGCGACCGTGCTCGGGCTCTCTGTGCTCTCCGGCGCCCACCTGGACATCGCCCGCGCGGTGCGCGACGGGCTCCAGGCCGAGGGCGCGGGCACCACGATCCCGGTGGTCATGGGGGGCATCATTCCGGAGAGCGACGTGGCGGCGCTCGGCTCGCTGGGCGTGAAGGCGGTCTTCACGCCGAAGGACTTCGATCTGCTGGACGTGATGGACCGGATCCTCGACGTGATCGGTGCGCCGCGGGGCCAGGTGACGGCCCGCGCCGCGAGTGCCTAGGATCGACGTCGTGGTGGTGGAGGTGATGGGATGATGATCAACGGGCCGAAGACGGTGGAAGAGACCGGCATCCGGCGGAAGGTCCTCGAGGACCTCGCCCTCAAGACCGTGTACCTGATGGGCGAGCTCTCGCTCCACGAGCTGGCGGAGCACATGCGCATCGCGCTCCGCATCGTGGACGACATCTTCCAGCGGCTGCGGAAGGACCAGCTCTGCCAGGTGACCGGCATGACCGCGGCGGTGCACCGCATCGTGCTCACCACCGAGGGCAAGCAGCGCGCGCTCGATGCGCTCTCCATCAACCAGTACGTGGGTCCGCTGCCAGTGGCGCTCAACGAGTACGTGAACCAGATCCGCGCCCAGACCGTGCGCCGGATGGACGTGAGCCCGCCGGCGGTCGCCGCCGCGTTCGCGTCGCTGGTGCTCGAGCCGCAGGTGCTCCGGCAGCTCGGCTCGGCGCTCATGTCGGGCAAGGCCATCTTCCTCTACGGGCCATCGGGAACCGGCAAGACCACGGTGGCCGAGACGCTCTCCCGGCTCTTCGAGCAGGAGAACGTCTGGATCCCGCACGCGGTCGAGAACGACGGCCAGATCATCACCATCTACGACCCGCTGGTGCACCAGGCGATCGAGGAACCGGCCGGCAGGGACAGCGATGCGCGCTGGGTCCTCTGCCGCCGGCCCCGCGTCGTCGTCGGCGGCGAGCTCACCATCGAGATGCTCGACCTGCAGTTCAACCCGGTGACCAAGTACTACGCGGCACCGGCGCAGCTGAAGGCCAACAACGGGCTCCTCATCGTCGACGACTTCGGCCGCCAGCGCGTGCGTCCCGAGGAGCTCCTCAACCGCTGGGTGGTGCCCCTCGACCGGGGCATCGACTTCCTCTCCCTGGCGGGCGGGAAGAAGATCGAGGTTCCCTTCGACGTGCTGGTCGCCTTTGCCACCAACCTGGATCCGGCGACGCTGGTCGACGAGGCGTTCCTGCGCCGCATCCAGACCAAGATCCGGCTCGGCAACATGACCCGCGAGCAGTTCCACGAGGTGACGCGCCGCGTGTGCATCGACAACGAGCTGCGCTACGACCCGTCGCTGGTCGAGGAGCTGATCGACACCATCGCCACCGACCTGGGCCAGGACCTGCGCGCCTGCTACCCGCGCGACATCATCAACCAGGTGTGCTGGTCGGCGCGCTACGAGAAGCGGACCCCGCTCTTCGATCGCGAGTCGCTGGCGCTCGCCGTGCGCACGTACTTCATCGCGCCGACCTGAGCCGATGGCGCGCGCGGTCCGCTTCGGGGTGACCCTCCCGCAGATCAAGCGGACCTGGGCCGAGGTGCGCGCGGCGGCGCTCGAGTTCGACCGTCTGGGGTTCCACTCGGTGTGGGCGTGCGACCACCTCTACGGGGTCCCCATGCCGAATCTCCCCATCCTCGAGGCATGGAGCGAGCTGGCGGCGGTGGCCGCGATCACGGAGCGGGTCGAGCTGGGGACCCTGGTGACG
>JACXTT010012693.1_pt1 | contig 11164 bp, 7 predicted proteins | sample 9270951 | NCBI WGS metagenome assembly JACXTT01 (sample SAMN15532306, study PRJNA645909) | rock metagenome | isolation source: weathered quartz diorite | place: Puerto Rico | collected 2017-06-21 | reverse complement strand
CGCACGGTGTGGGGGCAGGCCATTGCGATGGCCTCCAGGCCGGACGGGCAAAATCGGTTCACTGGCGTAGCGGCGACCGAGACCGGCAAACTGGCGAGCAGCGCGGCGATTGGCGCAACATTGGTGCCTTGCGCGCCGTGCGGTTGTGCGCAGCCGAGGATCACGTCACCGATCTCGGCCGGATCGAGCGCTGGAGTCTTGCGCAGGACATCCCGGATACAGTGCGCGGCCAGATCATCGGGGCGCGTCATGTTGAATGATCCGCGAAACGACTTGGCGAGCGCAGTCCGCGAACTGGCGACAACAACAGCTTCTCTCATAGCTTATCTCCTGGCCTCGGCGGCGCTGGCCGCGCTCTCACCGACTCGCTTGTCGAAATCGGCGAAGGTCTTGCCTTCTTCTGCGAGTTGTTTCAATAACGGTGCAGGCGCCCAAAGCGCACCGTGCTGCTTTTCGAATTCCTGAATGCGCGCATATACTTTTTTCAAGCCCACGGTGTCTGCGTACCACATCGGTCCGCCGCGATAGGCCGGGAATCCGTAGCCGTTGATATAGATGATGTCGATGTCCACCGCACGCAGCGCGAAGCCTTCTTCCAAAATGCGGGCACCCTCGTTCACGAGCGAGTAGATGATGCGGTCGACGATCTCTTCGTCGGAAATCGAACGCGGCGTGATTCCGGCGTCCTTGCGTGCCTGCTCGATCAACTTGTCGACTTCGGGATTGTGCATCGGACGGCGGTCGGCGTCGTATTTGTACCAGCCTGCGCCGGTCTTCTGCCCATACATGCCCTGCTCACAGAGACGATCTTCGAGCAGCGGCTGCCGAACGCTGGTGTCGCGCACGTCACCGAATTCTTTGCGGATACGCCAGCCGACGTCCAAGCCGGCCAAGTCGCCTGTAGCGAGCGGCCCCATTGCCATTCCAAAGTTGTAAAGCGCCTGATCGACCGCCTCGACCGCCGCGCCTTCCTCTACCAGAAACTGCGCCTCGCGACGATAAGGATGGAACATGCGATTGCCCACGAATCCGCGGCAATTGCCCACCAGTACGCCGACCTTCCCCAGCTTTTTCGACAGCGCCATGCAAGTGGCGATCACTTCTTTGGAAGTGGCCTTGCCGCGCACGATCTCGAGCAGCCGCATCACATTCGCCGGACTGAAAAAGTGCGTACCGATCACCCACTGCGGTCGCGAAGTCGCCGAAGCGATCTCATCGATGTTGAGCGTGGAAGTGTTAGACGCCAGGATCGCGCCTTGCTTGGCGACCTTGTCAATTTCGCCGAACACCTGTTTCTTCAGCGCCATACCCTCAAAGACCGCTTCCGTAATCATGTCCACTTGGCCGAAACCGTCATAGGTGAGCGTAGGCGTGATCCGCGCCAGGCGCTGATCCATCTGCTCTTGGGTGAAGCGGCCTTTCTTGACGGAATTTGCGTAATTCTTCCGGATGGTGGCGAGGCCGCGATCAAGTGCGGCCTGATCGGTTTCCTTGAGCAGCACCGGAATGCCGGCGTTGGCGAAAACCATCGCGATGCCGCCGCCCATGGTGCCCGCGCCGACTACGGCTACCTTGTTTACCGCAATGGTCGCGATTTCCTTCGGGATTCCGGGAATCTTCTGAACTTCCCGCTCGCCGAAGAAAACGTGAATCATGCCTTTGGACTGATCGGAGAACAGGCACTGCTGGAACAGCTCGCCCTCACGCTTAACGCCTTCGTCAAAAGGCAGTTTCGTCGCGGCCTCCACAGCGTCGATGGCTGCGAGCGGCGCCATCAGATTGCGCTGCTTCTTGCGGGCTGTGTCGCGCGCTGCTGCGAAGATGGGCGCGTTGGTCTGTTCATTGCCGAGCTTGCTGTTCAGGTCGCGCGTGCGGCGAGGCAGAGCGCCGATCTTCGTACGCGCAAATGCGACCGCGCCTGCCAGCAGGTCGTCTTCAATGATCTCGTCGACGATGCCGGCCTGGTGTGCGTCCTTGGCGCCGATCGGATCGCCACCTGCGCACATCTCGACGCCCTTGGCGACGCCGGCGAGCCGCGGCAACCGCTGTGTTCCGGCGGCTCCGGGAATAATCCCGAGCTTCACTTCAGGCTGGCCTACTTGCGCCGACGGGACAGCGACGCGATAGTGACAGGCCATCGCGGTCTCGAGGCCTCCGCCGAGCGCTGTGCCATGAATGGCCGCGACCACTGGCTTCGAGGCCTTCTCGATCCGGTCCAGAATAGCATTGAATCCCGGCCCACGGCGGCGATCACCGCCCGAAGTGATCTTCCCGAACTCACGGATATCGGCTCCGGCGATAAACGTGCGGCCGCCGCCGATCAGCACGATCGCTTTCACCGCATCGTCCTTTTCGAATTGCTCCAGGCCGGCGATGATCCCTTCCGGTACTCCGGGGCTCAGCGCATTCACCGGAGGATTGTTCACCGTCAGGATTCCAACTTCACCGTCTCTGCTGGTCAGCACTAAATCGCTCATAAGGTCTGATTCTAGCAGCCTGCGGCAAGTTGCACGGACGCAGCTCAGGTTGACAGGACGCAGCCAGTGTGAGGATCGCGGGAACTAGTTTTCGGTTTCGGTCGTATTGCCAGTCGCGTTGCTGAAGATGTCGAGGAAGATGGTGAGAAGGTAACCAATGAATATGCCAGCGAGGCTGAAGGCAATCAGGGCTTGGAGCGCAGTCAGGCCAAGCCGGTCACCAAGAGGCAGCGCAGTTGCGAGCCCGAGCGCGCCGAAGACGAAGGATACCAGTAAACGTTTTCTCAAGAGTCACCGCCAGAATGTCGCACGTTATACCAATGTTCGACCGTCAAAGGACTACAATCGATAGGGGACTCGCCCCAAGTGGTGCGTAAGTGCTTCTAAGTCTAGTCCGGGGCTACGTCTTAGTACCGTCGCACCCGACGGTTCAGTGACCCAACTAGTCGAAGTCGAAAGGCCGTTTGGGCTTGGGCGCGTCAGGATTTTCCTTGGCCTGCTTGAGCAGCTCGTCGAATTTGCGTTCGAGCACCTTGTGATGGCTCCTGTGTTCCTCAAAGGACTTCTCGAATACCTCGGCCCGTCGCGCTTCTTCGCCTTTCAGCTTTTGAACTGCGGCGCCGATGTCTTCGATGACGGGAGGCCTCTTGTGCTCCTCATAGCTGATGACGGCCTTCAGTTCCGGGTCAATCTGAAGCGTTGCTTCGCAACATGGGCAGCGTACTTCGATCAGCTCACGTTTGCTTTTCGCCATAACGCAAATCTTAGCGCACTCGGTTGGCGACGGGGCAGACCAGCGGCTGCGGCTACGGTTGCTTGAACGGAATTTCGCGCGTGCCTTCGTCCAGGCCTTCAATCCGGATCACCTTGGTTTCTGGTTTCGGGGGAGGCGCCGGGGCGGGCTTCACGACCGGCCGAAGTTCGGCTACGGATGCGGCGGGCGTTTTGTGCGACAGAGCAAAGATTTGTGCGTTCTTGTCCAGTTCCTGCTGGGTCATGTGCATGGCGATCTTGACGAGCGCGCCATCGGAGGAGACCTTCAGCTTTTTCTCCATGTCCAGCATGGCCGGCTCGCCCATCTTTTCCTTGATGGCCATCTTCAAAAGCTTGGCGAGTTCCGAAGCCATCCGCTTGGCCGCAAGTTCCGATTGGAACATCACCGCGGTGTCAGCCGCGAGGCCGTTGCGAAGTGAAAACCCGATTTCGACCGAGCGCGCTTCGCCGCCCAACTCGCCGCCCGTGAACAAGTCCATCAAGCGGTCGCTCGCAAGCACACCGGGCGTGCTCATCAAGGCCCAGACATCGTAGTTTGTGTCGAACGCCGCGGCGCGGGCGAGCAGGGAATTGGGATCCGCGGCGGGTGCGGGAAATGCGGACCGCTCGAGGCTGCCAAATACCGAGTGCGCGTCTCCAATCAGGATGGTCTGTGGATCGAGCAGCACGAAGGCCATGTCCTTACTGGTCTTGCCCTGGGGTCGGTAGACTTGCACGTTGTTAAACATCTGCGGCTTAGCGTTGTGCGTGGCGAGGATTCTGCGGACGCTCGCCAGGTCGAAGTGGCCGCTGATGACGATGAGCAGCGGCGCCTCAGCCGACGCGTCGTCCGCATTCCGGCCGGAGGAGGAGATCACGAAGCGCTCGATGTCGTCTAGAAATTCGATGCCCGGAACGGCTGCGGCCGCTGGGTTGGACGTGATCCATTTATCGCGTATCATCGTTCCAATGTGCGATTGCCGGACGCGCTTCCAATCGACGCTGATGAGCGCTTTGGCGTTGGGCTGAACGAAGCGCCAGAGCGCCGGATCGGTTTGGGCGCTCGCGATCAGGGGCATGATCAATATCGCGATTACCAGGGCCAGCGGGCGGGAGCGTGTCATAGTCCTTCTGCCGAATCTATCGTCAGAAGATGGTGGAAGCTGCACGGGCGCGCTTTGAAAGTCGAGGAGAATGAGGAAGATGCTAAAATGTTTTGGCAGACCTTGCGGGCCCGTAGCTCAGTTGGTTAGAGCGCTACCTTGACACGGTAGAGGTCAGAGATTCGAGTTCTCTCGGGCCCACCACTCCTGCGTTAGCACTTGCCAATGCACCCAGCCAACCCCCAGCGCACGCGCCGACAGCTTGCCGCGACAGGAAACAGGTCATTCTCATTTGGTGCAACCAGCATGTTTTACGAGCATTGACAGCAGTTCGCTCGTAAATTATACTGAAGCGGCTCGGGGAATTTCATGCATTATTTTCACAACAATGCGGCCCGTTGCGAAATCCCTCGATTGTCAGCGCGGCTCGTGACCGTCTGGCTCGGGCTCGCACTCTGCGCCTCTCTTTGGTCCCAGCCGGCTCCTGTCAAAACGGGACCGGCCATGGCGAAGTCCAAGCCCGATTGGCCCCCATCGGACCCAACACCCCGCACCGCGGACAACCGGCCCGATCTTTCGGGCGCTTGGGAGCCAAATGCATTCCGGCAAAATGTCGACTTGGTCAAGACCGGCGTTGACGTCCCTTTCCAGCCCTGGGCGGAAAAACTGTACCGGGAGCATAAAGACAGTTTTTCCAAGGATGATCCTGAGGGCTATTGCATGCCCCCAGGCGTGCCGCGTGTCAGTACGACACCATATCCTTTCCGCATCATCCAAACACCAAAACTCACGATCATTGTTTATGAGGGTGGCGCTCACGTGTGGCGTCAAATCTTCACTGACGGCCGGACGCACTCAACCGATCCAGATCCTACCTGGCTCGGAGAGTCGATCGGTCATTGGGAAGGTGACACGTTAGTAGTCGACACTATCGGCTTCAACGGCAAGACCTGGATCGATGAATCCGGTTTGCCAACCACCGATTCCCTGCACGTCATTGAACGCTTCCGTCGGCTGGACCTCGGCCACTTAGAGATCGAAAATACGATCGACGATCCGAAAGCGTACACCAAGCCCTGGAAGTTTACCACTCATCCGCTGATGCTGAAGGGCGAATTGATGGAATACATTTGTCAGGAAAATAACCGGGATATCCCACACCTGGTAGGCAAGTAACCCAGTAAGAACCAATCTCTTTTGAGATTGAATACAGCAGTCTGACTCCGGGGAAAGGCAGTTTCTATGCGACCTCGTCTTGTCGTTTGTCTACTGTTCCTCATCGCGGCTGTGGTCGCACAAAGTGACCGCGGGACCATTACCGGCACCGTTTCCGATCCTGCCGGCGCGGTTGTCGCCAACGCCCAAATCGAAGCCAGGAATCTGGAAACTTACGCCGTTTACCCGGCGGCCAGTACCACGACGGGAAATTACACACTCTCTCAGTTGCCCGTGGGCACATACGAACTTTCTGCAACGGTGCCAGGGTTCAAGAAATACGTCCGGCGAGGTCTTACAGTGCAAGTGGCGGAGACGTTGCGCATCAACGTGGCTCTGGAAGTGGGCGCCGCCAGTGAATCGGTCACGATTACCGCCGACGCTCCTTTGCTCAAAACGGAAAGCGGCGACCTCGGCTATAACGTCGCCACCCAGCGGCTGGATGAGCTGCCCATCCTGGGCATTGGTTCGGTGAATGCCGGTAGTTCACAGATCCGGAATCCTTACGCCGTGACGTCGCTGATCTCGGGCTCATACTACGCCCCGAACAACACCGTCAAGATCAATGGTTCCCCCGCCAACCAACAGGTCTATCGCGTGGAGGGACAGGATGCGACGCTTGGCTATGCCAACTGGACCACCGCCGAAGTGCAGCCCAGCGTAGATTCAATCCAAGAGACGGCAATTCAGACCAGCAACTATGCGGCTGAGTATGGTGGAGGCGGTGGCGGCGGCGTTTTTAACGTCACCATGAAGTCGGGCAACAATCAATACCACGGCAGCGGATACGACTATCTGATCAACGAAGCTTTTAACGCCGGCCAGCCATTCACCAACGACGGGACGGGCCATCTGGTCCGGCAACGCAATCGCCGGAACGACTTTGGCGGGACTCTCGGTGGACCGGTGGTGATCCCCAAAATCTATAACGGGCACGACCGGACCTTTTTCTTTTTCAATTTTGAGCAACTCATCGGCAATGACATCGTCGCGAATACGCCTCAGACCGTTCCAACCGTGGATTATCGGAAAGGGGATTTTAGCCACGCGCTCGGACGTGTTCTCGGAACGGATCCCTTGGGAAATTCGATCAGTGAGAATCAGATCTACGATCCGAAATCACCGCAGGTTGTAGGCGGCAAAATCGTCCGGACGCCGTTTCAGAACAATACCATTCCAATGAGCCAGCTCGATAAAGTCGCGCTCGCAATTCAATCCTATATACCTCTCCCCCAAATTTCGGCGCCGGTGAACAATCTTATCCCGGTGTTTCCAAACGAACGGAACACGATGATCCCGTCGCTGAAGATCGACCAGTATTTCAGCTCTAAAGACAAGCTCTCGTTCTATTGGTCAAAAACGGGAACTGACGGCCAGTACTCCAATACGACGGGCGGCGCCGATGGCCTGCCACAGCCGATTTCCGCGGCGATCGGGACATTCATTCATTCCTGGGTGGTCCGCGTAAATTACGATCGCACCATCACGCCAACGATGTTGCTGCACTTGGGCGCGGGATACCAGCATTTGTTTTTCAACCAGGACCCGCCGACTCGGGATTTCAATCCGACGACAGCACTCGGGCTACAAGGGCCGTTCAGCCCAAAACTTTTCCCGGAATTTGTGAACTTGGGCTCCGCTACACTCGGCGGGCTCAAAGCGCCCAACGGAAACATCGGGCCGGCGGCCGATGCCTATAACTGGATGGAGAAACCGACGGCGGTCGCGAGCCTGACGTGGGTCAGGAGCAATCACACCTACAAGTTCGGCGCCGACATGCGCCTGGAAGGATACCCTACCAAGTTTTTCAGCGCCAGCGACGGCGTCTTCACATTTTCAGCCGCTGAGACTGGCTTGCCTTACCTGAATGCGACCACACTGGCCGGAGGGAGCGTTGGCTTCCCATACGCCAGCTTCCTGCTTGGACAAGTAGATGTGTTCAATATCGTTCCCGTGAATTCTCCCAAGTTTGGCAAGCAGCAATGGGCGTTGTTCGTCCAAGATACGTGGAAAGTCGCCCGCAACTTCACGCTGGATTACGGCTTGCGCTGGGACTACGGCACCTACGAGAAAGAGCAGTATGGCCGTCTGGCCACGCTTTCTCCTACTACTCCAAACCCTTCAGCAGGCGGATTCCCCGGGGCGGTGATTTTCGAAGGCTCCGGTCCCGGCCGATGCAATTGCAATTTCGCACACAACTATCCTTACGCGATAGGCCCCAGGCTCGCGGCGGCATATCAAATCACTCCCAAGACGGTGCTACGCGCCGGCATAGGGGTCGTCTATTCCAGCACGCCTGAAAATAATCAAACCACCGGCCGCGCCAGCCCGAACTACACCACTATTTCACCCGCGTTTGGTACGCCCGCCATGACTTTTGCCGACGGTGTTCCGCTCACCGCCAGCCAAATCGCTTGGCCACAGTATAGGCCGGGACTGTATCCATTGCCGAATAGTCTGTCGGGCCCCCCAGTGGTTGTGGATCAAAACGCTGGCCGGCCAGGAAGACAAATTCAGTGGAGCGTGGGAATCCAGCGTGAAATCTTCACAAACATGGCCGTGGAAGTGGATTACGTCGGAAATCGAGGAGCATGGTGGCAAGCCTTCCAGCTCGTCAACTATAACGCGCTTTCGCCGGCTATCCTTGCACAGCACGGTCTGAGTTTGAACAACCCCGCTGATATCACGTTGCTGAACTCGCCGTTGAACTCGCCGCTTGCCAGCCAGCGCGGCTTCAGTAATCCTCCCTTTGCAGGCTTTCCGCTGAGCGCAACAGTAGCTCAGTCACTACGACCGTTCCCGCAATTCAATTCCGGGTTGGCTCCCATTTGGGCGCCCTTGGGCGACACCTGGTATGAGGCCTTGCAGGCTAAGGTTAACAAGCGCTTCTCTCATGGCCTGCAGTTTATCTACAACTTCACTTGGCAAAAAAGCCTGACACTGGGGACGGAAAACGACACGGCTGGTGGACTGGCCGGGCAAGTCAACGACGTCTTCAATCGGGGCAACGCGAAAACGCTTTCCGGATATGATCAAACCTTCGTCAGCTCGCTTGCCCTGACTTACCGGCTGCCCAGGTGGAATACGAATAAATGGCTGTCGTATGCATTGAGCGATTGGCAAATGAGCCCGATCCTGGCGTACCAGAGCGGTCTGCCGATTCTGTCGCCTTACGCTCAGAACAATCTGAACTCGGTCACATTCCAGGCCACTTCACTCGCGCCCGGACCTGCATTCGCCACATTTGCGAATCGCGTGCCAGGCGTGCCATTGTTCACACCGGGAAAGAATCCGAACTGCCATTGCATCAATCAGAGCCAGGACTTCATATTGAATCCCGCCGCGTGGGCCGATCCGCTGGCCGGACAGTTTGGCACTGCCTCACCGTACTATAGCGACTACCGCTATGCACGCCGTCCGGTGGAGAACATTGCATTTGGTCGCATATTCCGGATCAAGGAGCGCGCCGAATTCAACATCCGCATCGAGTTCAACAACATGTTCAATCGGACGCAGCTGCCGAATCCCACCGCGACGAATGCGAAGCTGAGCCAGACAGTCGTAGGCGGCCGCGTTGTTTCCGGGTTCGGCGCCGTCAACACCTCGAGCCTCAACACTGGGACGACGTTCAGTCCGCCGCGGACCGGCACTCTGGTCGCCCGGTTCCAATTCTGATTTGCGGACGCGAAAACACGCCTGATCCCAAGATTAGTGTTGTCGCACAGCGGCATGATTCCCCAAACCAAGGGGGGCTTGCAATCTGACTACAGGTATAGTAGGCTAGATGTACCCTGTAGTTGGATCGATATGTCGCTGCCGAAATTGACCAAGCTGGAACTTCAGATCATGGACCCTCTCTGGGCCCGCGGCGAGTGCTCCGTCCGCGAAATTCAGGAAGCTTTCCCAAAGTCCCGGCGGCCTGCCTACACTACTGTCCAGACCACCGTCTACCGCCTGGAAGCGAAAAAGGCGCTGCGCCGCGTCAAACGAATCAGCAACGCGAATATTTTCGAAGCCGCCATCACCCGGGACGCCGCCCAAGGCCGATTGATCGACGAACTGCTCGGCCTGTTTGGCGGCCGATCCAAGCCTGTCATGGCTCACTTGATCGAGACCGGCAAGCTTACGCTGGACGATGTCAAGGAAGCCGAGCAAGCCCTCCGCACCCTCGCGAGAAAGGATAAATCGCAATGATACCCTCCTACCTGTCGCCATTAGCCAACCACATCTGGCAATCGACTTTGTTCGCCATCGCGGCGGCGCTGTTCATCTTGGCGTTCCGGCGAAATCGCGCAACCGTGCGGTACGGCCTTTGGCTCGCTGCCTCGATAAAATTCCTGGTTCCGTTCGCGCTGCTCGTAAACATCGGCGGCGAAATTCAATGGCGGCCAGTCGCATCCGAAGCGCCGCCGCAATTACCTTTCGCGATGCAGGAGTTCGGCCAGCCCTTCACGCCGTCAGCTTCGGTATCTTACCCAGCCGCCGCGCCGGCGCCCAAGCCCCTGCTTCCAGTCGTTCTGTCCACGGTGTGGCTCTGCGGTTTCCTGGTCATCGCGATTCGATGGTTGCGTCAGTGGCTTCGGATCCGAACCATCGTACGAGCAGCAACGCTGCTGCCTATCGATTTCCCCATCCCTGCGATGTCCACGCGCCAGCCGTTCGAGCCCGGCGTATTCGGCATCTTCAGGCCGGTCTTGCTTCTGCCCGAAGGCATTACCGAACGCTTGACTCCGGCCCAATTGGACTCCATCATCGCGCACGAGTTGTGCCACGTCCGCCGTCACGACAATCTGGCCGCTGCTGTTCACATGCTGGTCGAAGCTATCTTCTGGTTCCATCCCCTGGTCTGGTGGATCGGCTCACGTCTGATGTCAGAACGGGAGCGTGCCTGCGACGAAGCGGTCCTGAATCTGGCCGCTGCGCCGCAGGTCTATGCCGAGGGGATCCTCGAAGTCTGCAGGTTTTTCGTCGAGTCGCGATTGACTTGCGTGTCCGGAGTCACTGGCGCAAATCTCAAGAATCGAATCGAAGAGATCATGGCGCATCGCAGCGTTTACAGTTTGAGCGCCGGCAAAACTCTGCTGTTAACCGCGGCAGCAACGCTGGCCATTGGAATTCCGATCGTCATCGGTGCGCTGAATATGCCCTTGGCTCGCGCTCAATCCGAGAGCCCGGCGCCCGTCGCCTTCGAGGCAGCCTCGGTAAAGCCAAACAAATCCGCGGAAATGCGCGGCATGGGATGGAGGTTCCTGCCCGGCGGACGATTCAAAGCAACGAATCTAACGCTGTATGCGATTATCTCCATCGCCTATGATGTTCCCTTCCAGTCGGTCCGGCTTTCCGGCGGTCCGAGTTGGATCCGATCGGAAAAGTTCGATATCGAAGCCACCGCTGGAGCCGGCGCACTTCCTCCCGGGCTGTCCGCCAAGGCGCGAGAGGACAAAGCGCGCTTGATGCTGCAGGCTCTCCTCGCCGACCGGTTCAAACTCAGCCTGCGCCGCGAGACCAGGCAGATCCCGGCCTATGTCGTCGGCGTTGCAAAGAACGGGCCCAAACTCCAGAAGTCCAAGATCGAAGAGAAGGACTGCTCCGAGAGCGCTATGCCCGACGGCAGCC
>JACXTT010012692.1_pt1 | contig 11164 bp, 14 predicted proteins | sample 9270951 | NCBI WGS metagenome assembly JACXTT01 (sample SAMN15532306, study PRJNA645909) | rock metagenome | isolation source: weathered quartz diorite | place: Puerto Rico | collected 2017-06-21 | reverse complement strand
CGGCGATCTGCGCCCCGGCAACGAGTGCTATGCGATCGATGCCCGTGCGGCCGACGTCGTCACGCCGGCGGGGATCGATGCCATCCCACCAGTCGTCCGCCCGCCACTCGCCTCCGCGGGCGCCGACTGCGCCGCCGTCGGGATCGACGTCGACGCGAGTCGCAACAAAGTGGCGCGCGGTCATGAGACAGCGGTGACGGTCTCCGGGTTGAACGCAGGCACGACGGCGTCAACCTGTCAGGTCACGCTCTCGGCCGAACGGCTCGCCAGCGGAGGTCCGGCCGTGGTGAAGCCCGCAGCTGGCTACCCGGTGCCGCTCGACCCCGGCGGCGTCGTTGCGCAGCCTTTCCTACTGGACATCCCCGCCGACGCGTCGAGCGGCTACCGACTCAGCGGATGCGTTTCCGACACGGGCGCCTCGGACCTGCGTCCGTGGAACGACTGCACGGCCGTCAGCGTGCACACCCGGTAGAACGTCGCGGCGTCGAGGAACGCGCCGGACGGCGAGCACGCCGTCACTCCGGCAGCTTCGGCGCCGCGCGCGCTTGCACCTTGCGCGGATGGCTCGCGCTCAGCTGCCCATGAGCAGCGCATGGATCGGGTAGCCCAGCAGCACCTGGTACTGATACGAGAGCGCGCACCGTGAGCGCTGGCTCCGGTTTCGGCCGCCGGGATGACGCTCGGGCTGAAGCCGCGGCCCTTGCAGCTGACTCGCACCCCGGTGTGGCAAGTGACACCCACCAACGGCGTGGCGGTGCGCTCGGCGACCGCCACGACCGTTGCTCTGGCTCAGCGCCGGCCGGGGCCCCAACGCAAGTTGTTCCCGCCCCCGGAGCGGAATCGCGAGGAACCCGGATCCAGTGCCGCCTCGACGTGGCGGGGGAGCGGTACCGGAGGCGGACGGAACATCATCCGATCGCGGGCCGCCTTCAGGCGGACGCGGAGAGACTCCCGCGCCCCCAGGTCATCAACGGCGCTCAGCAGCTGCGCCATCGACAGCTCGACGGAGCACGCCTTCCCGCGCTCGCGCAGAGCGACGCCGAGACGCTGCCCGTCGCTGCCCGGGACGTCCGTGAACTCCGCGTCCAGCCGGGTGGAGATCCGTTGAGCCAACTCGCGAAGCAAGCGGCGATGTGCGTCGCTCACCTTACGAAGCGCCGCGACGGAAATCAGTAGCTCCGCCGGCCGGCGGAGCCGCCGCCGGTCCGCTCGCGAGCCTCGCTGACGTTGAGCGCACGGCCCTGGAGCTCCTGCCCGTTCAGCTCGGTGATCGCCTTCTGCGCCTCACTGGGCGAGCTCATCTCGACGAACGCGAAACCGCGCGACCGACCGGTGGCACGATCGGTGATCACGGCAGCGGACTCACACGTCCCGAACTTGGCGAAGAGCCCCTCCAGATCCTGGCTGGTGGTATCGAACGAGAGATTTCCGACGAAGATTTTCCTACCCATGTCAAACTCCTAGAGCCCCGTTCGGGCCGATTCGTGGTCCTCCGCTTCGGGCGAGCTGGCGCTGATGCCGGCGAGATCGCGCACGAGCAAGATGACGCGTTGAGGATGCCTCTAGCGAAGTCTTCAGCGGACGCTACCCGGGCGCTGACCGGGCCTCGGAGAAGCCGGCTTTGCGCCCGTCGACGGCGCGGAGATTGGGGGCGGCGCGACGCTGAGCCCGGGCCGGAGATTCTCGATACCCAGCCAGCCCTCTATGCCGCCGTCTGTGCCTTGGACGCGATAGCGCGTCCCGGTCGAGCCACGCGGGCGCCAGGCGACGATCTCGACCTCCGTGCCGTCCGTGAGGACGGCGCTGCTGCAGCCGGCGTCGTCCGTGAGCTCCACCGTCTTACCGGGACCCCCCGGACTGTTGACGAAGACTCGTCGGCCGACCGACAGGACGGGCCCTGCGCTGCGAGGGGCCGCACGCTGGACAGGGGGGCGCGACGGCTGAAACGACATTGGTTGCTCCTTGGTCGCGGACTGGGGATCGCCAGGACCACTTGGTGAGTCGACACGACCCGGGCGTCGATCCTGGGCTCGCCGCTATCCGCGACACGGGGCGAGAACTACACCTGCAACGTCCGCTCTTTCCTCGCTGCTGTCAACCGGGCAGCGTGGCTCACATCCCGTCGACGGCGCGAACGCAGGCTTGCGAGCCCCCGTCATGAGGGTGCTGGCGTGGGGCGCGATGCCCTGAGCGCGTGTCCGACGAGCCTTTGAACCTGCAGGTCGGGCGTTCGACTCATCCACGGGCGCCCTACGCGGGACGCGGCTTCTGGGCAGCGAAGGGGGTTCGAGACCTCTCGAGTGTGCCCAGACTGTGCCCCGAGGCGGGGCGAAACGCTTGACCGTCGGGTCTGCGGCGCGCCGCGTGATCGCGGGAGCCGAGGCTTACGGTGTGACCGGCGGCGCCTTGTCCGCCAGTGCCTTCAGCCGAGCACGGAGCGCGGGACTGAGCGTGGCCAGGAACCCCTCCGGATCGTTCTTTCCCCGGGTGAGTGCCTCGCTCATCTTGTCTGGATCGCCACCACACCGCTCCGTGAGCTCGGTAAACACCTGTGCTGCGACATCATAGAACTCCTGGGATGTTCCCAGCGAGCCCAACCGGGGATCCACGGCCGGGGCTCCAACGGCGGCGCCCGCGCTGAGCCCACGCAAGGTCTCGGCCAATGCATCCGCAGACGGGTCGTCGAGCCCGCCGGCGCGGGCCGCGCAGGCGACGAGGAGCACGCCCAGCACGAGTGCAGTCTTCAGGCGGTACGGCGACATGTCGCCTTCCGGTGCAAGCCCCACGCCAGCCCTTCTGAACCCGACTACTCGGGCCGGGCCGGCAGGAAGCGGCGATACAATGCCGCTGCGCGGGGCGGGTGCACTAAGCGGGACAGGCGCTTCCGGGGGTTCGGGAACCTGGGCGGGCGCACTCGGCCCTGGAGTCCACGGCACCCCGGCGGCGCGGCGCTACGCTACACCTGACGGACGTCGCCGGCGCCCGGGCTCAGTGAGCACACCGGAAGCCGTGGTCGGGGCTGGAGTACGTCGCCGTCTTGCCGGTGCTCACCGCGAACACCCCGGCGCCGGCGACGGACTTCCAGTTCCCACCGCGCCTGACCACACCCGGAAGGGAGGTGATGGCGGTGCTGGCATCGCCGCCGAAACAACCAGCGCCGTTTCCGGGTATGCCGGTCAGGGTCGTCCAGTCGGAACAGGGGTTCGGGCTGCTCCCCTGGTCGGCCCAATCAGCTGTGAACTCCCAGACGTTCCCCACCATGTCGAACATGCCCCAGCTGGACTTGCACTGCGAGCGCGAGCCGGTGTCCGACGGGCCCAGTGGAGTGCCGTTCGTGTTGCGCGTGGTGGCGCCGTCGTCGGCGGATCCCGGATCCGGCGTGCCGGACGCAGCACCCTGCCATTCCCGATCGGTGATCAGCCGCTTGCCGAGAGCTGGCAGGCCTGGTTCGCCTGAAAACCAGGTGATGCAGGTACTCGGCTTCACGCCGGCGATCGAGACGGCGTAGACTCCTGTCAACCCAATTGTGGTGCCTTCGGCGCGCATTGCCGTGTCGTCGAGCGCATGCCTCCGTCGGTCGTCGACCAGCCACGAGCAATCTTCGAATGCGACGACCATCTCCTCCACCGTGCGCGCGGGCGTCGGCTCTGTTATGGACGCCCCGTGGAAAAGCTGATGTATCTGGTCTGGCTGCCGCCGAGTACGTCCCCCGCGCAGACGCGAGCCACCATGCTCGACGGCGTCGGCCCCGAGTTGCTGCGGCGGGGCGTATACGGGCTCACCATGGATCTCGACGACGACCAGGCGCAGGTCCCGCCGCCGGCGCCGTCACCCGAGGGGGAGAACCCCGTGCGCGCCGTCGTCTCGCTCTGGGTCGACGCGTACGACTACCGCGGCGACTGCGAAGCGGTGCTCCGTGGCGCCGCGGAGCGGATCGCGGGCTATCAGGTCGTCGAGTCGCTGTATCGCGACTACGGCGGCAACCGCTGGTCGCCGCCGCGATCCTGGCCCGACGGCCAGCGCTCCCCGGGGATCCTGACCGTATCGCTCATCGAGCAGAAGCACGGCATGGACTTCGAGGACTGGATCACGTTCTGGCACACCAAGCAGTCGCCGATGTCCGAGGCGATGCAGCCACGCGCACGCTACGTCCGCAACGCCGTCTTCCGCGCCGTCACGCCCGACGCGCCGCCGTACCGCGCGATCGTCGAGGAGGCGTGGCCCAGCGTCGACGACCTCACCGACCCGATGCGCTTCTACTGCGCGAACGGCGACGCCGACACGCTGCACCGGAACCTGGGCACGATGCTCGAGCACGTCACCACCTTCATCGATCTGGACCGGATGCGGAACCTGACGATGTCGGAGTGGATCCTGCGGAGCTGACCAGCCATGCGTTTCTCGTACGCCGAGGCCCTCTGCGATCCCACGCACTACCTGCCGCTCGCCCGCGCCGTCGAGGATGCGGGGTGGAACTCGTTCATCGTGCCGGACAGCATCTGCTACCCGGAGGTGTCGAACAGCAAGTATCCGTACACGCCGGACGGGAACCGCGAGTTCCTCGAGGGCAAGCCCTTCATCGAGCCGTTCTCGCTGATCCCGGCGATGGGGGCCGTCACCAGCCGGCTCCGGTTCACGACGTTCGTGGTGAAGCTGCCGATCCGTCAGCCCGTGCTGGTGGCGAAGTCGGTGGCGTCGGTGGCGGTGATGACGCAAGGACGCTTCGGGTTCGGCGTCGGGCTCTCGCCGTGGCCGGAGGACTTCGTGGTGACCGGCACCGGGTGGCGCACGCGTGGCAAGCGGATGGACGAGATGATCGCGATCGTCCGCGGGCTTCTGCGCGGCGGCTACTTCAGCTTCGACGGCACGCACTACCAGGTGCCCAGCATCAAGATCTGTCCCGTGCCGAAGGGCCCCGTCCCCATCCTCATCGGCGGTCACACCGACCCCGCGCTGCGTCGCGCCGCCCGTCTCGGCGACGGCTGGATGCACGCCGGCGGCGACCACGATCTGCTCGTCGGGTACCTCAAGCGCCTCGCCGAGCTACGGCGCGAGTACGGCCGCGAGCGCGCCCCGTTCGAGACGCACGTGATCTCCATGCACGCCTACACTGCCGGCGGCGTGCGGATGCTCGAGGACCTCGGCGTCACTGACGTGATCGTCGGCTTCCGCGACCCGTACCACATGCCGGACACGCCGGTGGGGGAGAAGATCGACTACCTTCGCCACTACGCCGACGACGTCATCGCGTCGGTACGTTGAGGGCTCGCATGCCGCGCTACCCGCGAGACGAGATCCTGGCCGCGTTCGAACGCTACAAGATCGCGCGCGACACCGCGTCGCGGACGGGGGAATGGGGCGTCTGGGCCGCCGTCTTCACGGAAGGCGCACACTACATCGAGCACGCCTACGGCGAATTCCACGGGCGCGACGCGATCAGGGAATGGATCACCGGCGTGATGGCCCCGTTCCCGCGCATGACCTTTCCGCAGGACTGGTGGGTGCTCGACGAGGAGCGCGGCGCCATCGTCTTCCAATGCCAGAACCAGTTTCCGCCGCCCTTCCAGCCCGACGGCACCCCGTTCCAGTTTCCGAACTGGACCCGTCTGGTCTACGGCGGCGGGGGCCTCTGGGCGTCCGAGGAGGATATCTACAATCCGGCCCGCGACGCGCCGCGCGTCTTCAAGGCGTGGCTCAAGGCCGGCGGGAAGCTCGAGTCCGGCGAGCAGGTGACGATGCAGCACCGCTAGGCCTCGCGCCGCCGGGAAGTTGGAAACTGCCAAGCGGAACCGACCAAGGAGCGCTCGCATGAATCCGAACAAGGCACTCTGGGAGAAGGGCGACTTCACCCGCATCGCACAGAGCATGCGCGAGAGCGGTGAGGCGGTGGTCGAGAGCCTCGGCGTGGAGCCGGGGCTCAAGGTCCTCGATCTCGGCTGTGGAGACGGCACCACCGCGCTGCCCGCGGCGAAGCGAGGCGCAGATGTGTTGGGCATCGACATCGCCCGCAACCTCGTCGAGGCCGGAAACCGCCGGGCGAAGGAGCAGGGGCTCACGAACCTCCGGTTCCAGGAGGGCGACGCCTGCAACCTGACCGGCCTTGCGGACCACACGTTCGACCTCGTGGTGAGCATCTTCGGCGCGATGTTCGCGCCCAAGCCCTTCGACGTAGCGAAGGAGATGGTGCGCGTGACCCGCAAGGGCGGTCGCATCGTGATGGGCAACTGGATCCCGAACGACCCGACGCTCGTGGCGCAGATCCTCAAGATCAGCGCTGCGTACTCGCCGCCACCGCCCGAGGGCTTCGTCAGTCCGATGACCTGGGGCGTGGAGAGCCACGTGCTCGAGCGGTTCGGCGCCGCCGGCGTCCCGAAGGAGCGCGTGACGTGCGTCCGGGACACCTACACGTTCAAGTACCCGAACCCACCCGCCGAGCTCGTGGCAGCATTCCGCAGCTACTACGGACCGACGATGAACGCCTTCGAGGCCGCGGAGAAGAACGGTCGCGCGGCTGATCTGCAGAAGGAGCTGGTGGCGCTCTTCGAGAGCCAGAACCAGAGCCCTACGCCGGGGACCACGTCCATTCTCGCGACGTTCCTGCGCGTGACGGTCAGGACCTAGACGCGAAGACTCGAGTCCCATCGGCTCCCGTGGACGGAGTCGAGGCGCGGTGGACCCGGGCGGTTGCCGGATTAATGTTCCGCAGCCGTCGTGACGAGAGTACCCATGATGAACTGCCGCCTGGTCTCGACGATCGTCCTGGGATGGGCGCTCCTCTACAGCCGGCACGGCGACGATTGGCGGCGGCGCGGCGACTTCGCGCAGGAGGGCAGCTGCGAGCGGGTCCTCGATGCCGGGGTCAACGACGAGACGCTCGCAGAAGTCGGGGGAGCTCTGGCAGCCCAGTCGCCCGACAATCCCATGCGACAGGACGCGTACCGTCGCGCCGAGCGCCACGTCCGCGAGCGCTATCGCTGCCAGCATCTGGACTGAGGATCGCCGACCTCGAGCGTGGTGTCCGGGGGTCAGGTGAGGTGCCGCAGGACGAGCCTGCGTTGCGACGTCGGACCCGCGGCTGCGTTCAAACTTGGGCGCGTGCTGCACCGGTTTGAGCAACGTGCGGCGCTCCGCACCGCGCCCGCGGTGACGGGTCGGACGGCCATCGCAGGGGCATGCGCCGCGGCCTTGCGCTGGTGGCCGGGGAAAAGTCGACTCCGGGCGTCGGGTTGTCACACGTGCCCCGCACTCCGCACGACACCCGTGCACGGGGTCGGGCAAGCCAGTTGCTTCTCCTGGCATGCCTGCTCGCGTGCATCGCGCTTCGCTCATGCTGCCCGGGGCGCTGACGGCGTGTGGCGTCGCTCCGCACGTCGCTTCGCGGTTCCCGGTGTTGGCCCGGCTCAACGAGCCCGCGGTTTGCGACCCACCGTCGACGCGTGTCGCGCAGATGGGAGGATGAGGCGATGCGGCGGGATGACCTTCAGACATTGAATACGGCGTCGGCGCTCTTCGTCATGCTGCTGACCGTCGGAACGATCGCGCCGCACACCTACGACACTGCGATTCGTTCGAGCGGGCTGGAGCGAACGAGCACGGAGGCGTGGACGGCGAGGCAGGCGGGACTGCGCGTCGCAAGGTCCAGTGAGCGGCGCGCGCCGGCGGCGGCACAGCGTGAGTCGGGGGACGCTCTTCGCCGTGGCGATCGTGCGCGGAAGGAAGCGCTGATGCTCCTCGTGTTGATCGGTCAGGGCGCCAGAGCGCAGATCGGCCTGGCGCGCTGACCTCGAGCGGTCCAGCAAGGGGATGCGGCAAGGCCCCTGGCACCGCGTTCCGCAGACCGCGAACGCTCGATTCGCCATCAGGCGGTTCGACTCGGGTCTCAAGCCTTCAGCATGCTTTTCGATCCCTCGGACGGCACGGACCGCGTCGTCCGCCGCCAACGGCGACCGTTCGCAGCCTTGTTGCGCCCGGTGCCCGGGTCGATCGGAACGGCGGCCGCCGGACCACCAGGCTCGTCACGCCGAGTTCGCCAGGAGCGGCAACGTCTCGAAGCGGTGCACCATGAGGCTGCTCACGCGCGTGGGTGGGCGATCGGGATCGAGCGCGAAGCTCTCGGTACGCGCCAGGAGCCGCGTCAGGACCACCTCGGCCTCGAGCCGCGCCAGCGGCGCGCCGACACAGAAGTGTATCCCGCGCCCGAACGCGAGGTGGTGCTTCGGCGTCGGCCGATCGAGCACCACGTCGTCGGGCCGGTCGTACTCGGCCGGATCGCGGTTCGCGGCGCCCCAGAAGAGCAGCACGGTCGACCCCGCCGCGATGGGGACGCCCTGCACTTCCGTCGCGCGGGTGGCGTGACGCATGTGGTAGCGGAAGGGCGACTCGAGCCGCAGCGCTTCTTCGATGAAGGGGAGGACGAGCCGCGGGTCGTCGCGGAGGCGACCCTGCAGCGACGGGTTCTGCGCGAGGATGTGGATCGCGCTGCCGAGGAGGCTGGTCGTCGACTCGCCGCCAGCGCTCAGGAGCGTGTGCATGATGACGATGCCTTCGGCGAACTCGAGCTCGCCGGCGGCGACGGCGGCGCCGATGGCGCCCAGGATCCCTTCGCCCCCTCCCTCGACCGCGCGCTGCAGCTGCTCGCCGATCCACGCGATGACCTCGGCCGATCGGCCCATCGCCGCCTGGATGTCGTCGAGCGATTCGGTCGCGGCGAGCAACCCGGTGGAGTCGAACGCGGCCGCGAGCAGCATCGAGGGATCCGCTCCCTGGAAGGCGATGAGCTGGCTCACGACGCGGATCGGAATCGCGTTGGCGAGGACCTCCATCGCTTCGAACCGCGGACTCGACAGCGCCGTATCGAGGCGCGCTTCGGCCAGCGCGTCGATGTCCGTACGAAGCGCCGCCATGCGGCGGGCGACGAGCTCGGGGAAGACCGTCCCACGATGCTTCGCGTGCACCGGCGGGTCGGCGATGGCGAGCGTCTGCAGGCCAAAGTCGAACGGAAGCAGCCCCGGGGTCCCGTCCGCGCTGCGATAGAGGAACGCGCGCAGGTTCGACGAGAAGTCGTCGACCCGGCTCACGACCTCGGTGACGCCGCCGAACGAGCTCACGATGACAACGTCGGTGCCGGGAACCCGCCACACGGGTGCCTCGGCCACGAGGCGGCGATAGAACGCGTACGGAGCGTCGATGACCGACGCGTCGAGCAGCAGCGTCGCCGGGAGATCGGTTGGGGTGCTCATCGGTGCTCCTCGCCGGCGCCGCGGCGTTTGGCTGGCGCGAGCCCCTTTCGGGCCCGGAGCGCGTCGGCGAGGAAGCGCGCCATGGCGATCGCGCGCGCCCGGAACGGATAGCCGTCGATGCCGAGCCAGTTGAGCATCAGCGTGATGAACGTGCCGACGACGACCTCACTGAGCACCGGTACGGGGTAGGCCGTGGTCGTGTCGCCCCGGCGGACTCCGTCGCGCAGCAGCGCGCTGAACGTGTCGTGGAGCCGCCGACTCTGCTCGACGTTCGGGGGCGTGTCGTGCACCAGCCGGATCACCTCCATCACGAAGGTGCGGTGCATCGGGCCACCGCGCTCGATCTCGGTCGCCACGAGCGAGAAGAAGCGCTCGAGCTGTTGCGCCGTCGTGCCGCCCTTGCCGCGCGCCGTTTCCAGGAGCGCCAGCAGCGCCTGCAGGAACTCTTCGGCGATCTCGCGCAGGAGGTGCTGCTTGGTCGGGAAGTGGTTGAAGAACGTCTTCTGCGCGATGTCGGCGGCGTGGCAGATATCATCGACCTTGACGGCCTCGACGCCGCGCGCCGTGAATCGCTCCATGGCGGCGTTGATGATGCGGTCGTGCACCTCGCGAACGCGACGTTCGCGTCTCGAAGTGGACTCGGACGTCCCTTGCGGTGGCCTGCTCGGCATGCGGAGAATCTACAGCGTACTTGACTGTTATAGTCAACTGTACTAGCGCAGCCGAAGACGTCCCGCCCCGGAGGATCCCGCAACGAAGTTCGGCCTACGCTACGCGATCGAAGTGGCCCGCCCCTGCACGGAGACGTCCGCCGCCGACTGCCTCCGGGAAGGGTGAAGCAGGAGCTTGCGATGGCAGAGATCGAGGTGAGGAGGCTGAACTTCCGGTTCGAGCCCGATCTTTCCTTCCAGTGGAACCGAGGCAATCCCTACTGCGGGAATCTGTTCAACAACATCACGTTCATCGGGCCGGCCTTCGAACGGTACTTTGTACGCGCCGTGGGCGAAGCGATGCCTCGCATCCGGGACGAGAGAATCCGGCGCGAGGCTAGGCTGTTCTGCCAGCAGGAGAGCCAGCACGCCCGACAACACCAAGCGCATCTCAAACTGCTGAACGAGCGCTATCCGGGTCTCGACGAGGTGCAGCAGGAGATCATGGGGTCCTACGACGCGCTCCTCGAGAACGAGAGCCTCGAGTTCAACCTCTCGTACATGGCGTCGCTGGAGAACCTGTTCACGCCGTTCGCGATCTTCGCCGTCCGCAACGTCGCCAAGCTGTTCGGGGACAGCGATCCGCGGATTGCGAGCTTCATGCTCTGGCACCTGGTCGAGGAGTTCGAGCATCGACGCTGCGCCTCGGACGTCTACGACGACGTGGTCGGCGACTACTGGTTCCGCATCAAGAGCTTCCCCGCGATGGCGAGGCACCTGGGCGAGGTGGGACGCATCGCCTTCGATGGCATCGAGCGCCTCGTCCCAGCCACGGTGAACAGCGTCCCCCACGATCGCCTGCTCGGGATGTTCCGAGGCACGAGGGGTCGCGCGGCCTTGGCGATCGGGCTCCTCGGCACCTTGCTGCCCGGCCACAAGGCGGACGGCGCACCCGAGCCGGCGTGGATCCGAAAGTGGCTCGCGGACGCCGCGGCGGGCGAGATGGACATGGCACTCTACTACCCGAAGGCATCATAGCGGACGCATGACCAAACCAGCTCGAAACAGGAGGCTCGGCACATGTCCTTTAGTCGCTGGTTCGTTCTGACGACGGGCATCATCTGGACGGGCTACGGGGTCGCGTGTGCGATCTTCCCGCAGATTATCGGAGTGCTGACGGCAATAGGGATCGACAACTGGCCGGCCGCCGTCGAGGTCCGAGCGTGGCACCTCGTCACGGATCTGGGACTGGGCATCCGCCCCTCCCCCCGCTGG
>JACXTT010012691.1_pt1 | contig 11165 bp, 7 predicted proteins | sample 9270951 | NCBI WGS metagenome assembly JACXTT01 (sample SAMN15532306, study PRJNA645909) | rock metagenome | isolation source: weathered quartz diorite | place: Puerto Rico | collected 2017-06-21 | reverse complement strand
GCGCGCGATTCCGCGGCGAGGCGGCGCGCGCGCTCTTCGCCGGCTGCGCCGCGCATTCGTTCGTGCCGCTCGACCGCGCCGGCTCCGCTTCCTTCGGTCTGGTCCTGGCCCTCGGCGCGCACGCCGTGGGGTGGCCGCTGGCGAAGGGCGGCTCGGAGTCGATCATCAACGCGCTGGCCGGCCACCTGCGCGCGCTAGGCGGCGAGATTCGCACCTCGCATCGCGTGTCGTCGCTGCGCGACATCCCGCCGTCGCGCGCTGTGATCTTCGACCTCACGCCGCGGCAGATCGTGGCCATCGCCGGCGAGGCGCTGCCGCCGCGCTACGTCCGCCATCTGCAGCACTTCCGCTATGGTCCCGGCGTCTTCAAGGTCGATTGGGCGCTCGACGGTCCCATCCCGTGGCGTGCCGCCGAGTGCGCGCGCGCCGCGACCGTGCACCTCGGCGGCACGCTCGACGAGATCGCCGTGCACGAAGAGGCGATCTGGCATGGCTGCGTCACCGACAGACCGTTCGTGCTCCTCGCGCAGCAGAGCCTCTTCGACGACGCCCGTGCCCCCGCCGGCAAGCACACCGGCTGGGCGTATTGCCATGTGCCGAACGGATCGACCGAGGACATGACCGAAGCGATCGAGCGGCAGGTGGAGCGATTCGCGCCGGGGTTTAGGGATCGCATCCTGGCTCGGCACACCATCGATCCGGCGCAATATGAGCGGCACAACGCGAACATCATCGGCGGCGACATCGGCGGCGGCGCGAACACGCTGCGGCAGTTCCTGGCCCGGCCGGTCTTCTCGCTCGATCCGTACTCCACCCCCAACCGCCGCTTCTACATCGGCTCGGGCTCCACGCCGCCGGGCGGCGGCGTGCACGGGATGGGCGGCTATTGGGCTGCGCGCTCGGCGCTGCGCCGCGTGTTCGCCTGAGGCGGACCCATCCAGGGGCAAATCCGGCCTTCGGCCACCCTCTCCCGCTCACGCGGGAGAGGGCGCATATGGGCCTTCTCCCGCGTAAGCGGGAGAAGGTGCCCCTGAGCGCAGCGAAGGGGCGGATGAGGGCGGTCGTATCGGCGATGCTCTCTCGTGGCAGCCGTCAAATTATCGTCGCCGCGATCCGAGCAGGCGCAGGATGTGGATGAAGAGGTTGACGAAGGTGATGTACAGCGACAGCGCGCCGTAGATCGCCAGCGTTTCCCCCTGCGGACCGCCCGCGTGCGCCCACTGTTTGAGCGCCTGCGTCTTGTATGCAGCCAGGCCGGTGAAGACCAGCACGGCCACCGTGCTGATGGCCATGTCCAGCGCCGTGGAGCGGACGAACATGTTGACCACCATCGCCAGCAGGATGCCGATCACCCCCATGAAGAAGAACGCGCCCCACGCCGTCAGATCGCGCTTGGTCACCCGGCCGTAGAGGCTGACCGCGCCGAACATCCCCGCCGTCACGGCGAAGGCCTGAAAGACCGCCGCCTTGGTGTAGACGAAGAGCAGGACGCTGAGCGTCAGGCCGGTGAAGAGCGAGTAGACGAGAAAGAGGCTCGCCGCGGCGGCGGGCGTGAGCCGCTGCAAGGCCGCGCTGGCGTAGAAGACGATGCCGATCTCGGCGATGCAGAGAACGATGAAGACGATCGGATTGGCCAGCACGATCTGCTGCATGGCCGGCGAGGTGGCCACCCACGTCGCCGCCAGCGCCGTGAGCAGCAGGCCGCCGACAACCACGAGTGGACCGAGCGGAAAAACGCCCGCTCGCGCTCGGCCATGTCGGCCGTCGACGCGCTGATCCAAGCAGGCTGTTGGGAAGTATTGGGAAGCATGGAAACCCTCCGTTGGGCGATGATAACGCGTGTGGAGCGTTCGACGTTCCACGAACGACGAGCGTTCACCGTTGGCCGTTGGCCGTTGGTCGCGATGAACGCTTCGGCCAACGGTCAACGGCCAACGGCTAACGACCGCCAACGGCCAACGGCTAACGACCTACGACCACGCCGGTCCGTTTCACGATCACGATCGTGGTGTCGTCGGCCGCATCCGACTGGCCGAGGTGGCGCGTCCAGTCCTCCACGATGCGGTCGAGGATCGCGCGCGCCGGAAGCCGCCGCGACGACGCCAGGATGTCGCGCAGACGCTCGAATCCGTAGGCCGAGCCGTTCCCGTTAGTGGCCTCGAACAAACCGTCGGAGAAGAAGACCATCACGTCGCCGGTATTGATGCGCACCGCGTGGTCCTCGTAGGAGCGCGGCGGCCCCTGCCCCAGCGGCAGCGACGGGATGGGGATCTCCACCACGTCGTCGCGCATGGCCAGGAGCGGGTAGGGGTGGCCCGCATTGGCGATGAGCCCCTCGCCACGCTCCACGTCCAGCCGCAGTAGCGCCAGCGAGGTGAAGGTGCGCGCCGAGCCGCTCGAGCGGAGCACGCGATCCAATCGCGAGAGCACCGCCGCCGGCGTCTGCTCCGCGCCGACCAGGCTGGCCAGCCCCGCCTTGGTCATGGCCTGCGCGATGGCGCACGAGTAGCCGTGGCCGGAGACGTCGCCCGCCGCGATCCACAGCCGGTCGCGCTCGTCGGTCAAGAAGTCGTACAGATCGCCGCCTGCCTCGGTCGCCAGCAGCGAGCGCGCCGCGATCTCATACCCGCTGACCTGGGGCGTGTCGCGCGGCAGCAGGCCGAGTTGCATCCGCGCCAGGAGGTCCATCTCGTGCTGCCGCCGCCGCTCGGTCTCCAGCCGCCGCACGAACGCCGGCAGCCGCACCTCGCGCTCCTCGCTCTCCGCCGGACGCAACAAGCCGATGACGCCGAGGACCACCGGCGCCAGCGAGAGGACGGACGTCGCCGCCAGCGTGCCGCTGAGCCACGCGGTGTGCAGCGCCGCGTAGATCGCCGTCGGCAGCGACAGCGAGACGATTGTCGTCGTCAGCAGCGCGGTGAGGCCGAAGCGCGAGTAGATGAGGACGAGCGCGCCGCCGATGACCAGCGAGGCGGCGAGCGCAAACCAGAAGCCGGAGATCTGCACGCGCGTGGCGAGAAAGAGCGCTGCGGTGATGACGCCCGCAAACGGGATGCGGCGGATGAACGGCAGCCGGATCGCCGCTCCCACGGCCAGCAGCACGAACCCCGCATAGAGGATTCCCTGCCCCAGCGGCGAGGTCTCGGGATGGAAGATCGGAAGGCGGATGCTGGCGTCGGTGGGCGACACGCCCGGAATCATCGTCGCCGCGGTCATCGCCATCAGCGACAGACCGCCCACCGCCGCCCCGCCGCCCCATCCCACCAGCAGGCTCCGTCCGCTGCGCGGCCCGATGCGTCCGGCCAGCAGCTCATCGAGGCTGGTGCGGAACCCCGGCGTGCTCGAACGGATCCACGACTCCGCGGCGGACCAGAGGACGAAGATGGCGATGGCCTGGGCGATCACCGCCGACCCGAGCCGAAAGAGCTGATACCAACTGTCGCTTTGGCGCAGCGGCTCGGCGATGACGAACAGCGCCGCGGCGATGGCCAGGATGAGCGCGTGCCGCAGATCGATGCGCCGGCGGATCAGCAGGACCATGAAGAGCGTCAGCGTGCCGAGGCTGAGGATCGATTTGATCAGCAGCTCGGGGATCTTGGGACCGACGATCTCGGCGAGATCGATGCTCTGTAACCGCTTCCGTTGTGCGGCCGCCGTGCCCGGCACCCTCACGGCGAATGACATCTCCGATCCGGGGACTCCAACGATCTGCAGCGATTCCGGCGGGTTGGTCCGCGGTACGGGAATGATCGTCACCAGCGTGCCGAAGACGTCCACCTCCTCCGCGCCGGCGATGGATGCGCCGGGGAGCGCAATGGCGGCGATGAGGTCCTTCTGCGCCGCCGTGCGCGCGCGGGCCTGACTTCCGCCGGCGGCGAAGGGATGCCGCGGCGTCCATTGAACGCTGACCGGCTCGCCGATGAGGCAATAGACGACGGTGAGGCGGCCGGGGTCGCTTACTCCTCCGGGCAGCCGCGCGTCGGCCGAAGCCTCCACGAACGGACCGCGGCCTTTCTCGGTGAGCCAGTCGGCGGCGTGCAGTCCAAATTCGCGATACGCCGGATCGCCACGCTCGATGTCCGAATTGTCTTCAGAGATGCTTGTCGACCGAAGGTCCACGCGCGGTGGCGAGGTCAGCTCGATGTGCGCGCGCTGCGCCGAAGCCTGCAGCCGCGAGGCGAATGCCGCGCGGTCGCCGATCGCGCCGGCGCGCCATTCCGGCAGCCGGCGCTTCGCCACGGCCAGCCCAGCCGCCAAAAGGACGAGCCCGGCGATCACGACCGCGATGAGTTTGCGATTTTCCTGCACGCCGTCACTCGGTACGGATTACGGTTAGGTTCGTTTCCTTCGGAACGCCACTTGCAGCACTCGAAAAGTTGGAATTTGCTATCGCTGCACTCAGGTTTCGACGCGTGCTGAAGTTGACTCAATCGCACTCAATTTCGCGATAAGTCCCAGATAAGGAGAACACTTATGGCCAAAATTATCGGCATCGACCTCGGCACGACCAACTCCGTTGTGGCCATCATGGAAGGCAACGAGCCGAAGGTCATCGTCAACGCCGAGGGCAGCCGCATCACGCCGTCCGTCGTCGGCTTCACCAAGAGCGGCGAGCGGCTGGTCGGCCAGGTCGCCAAGCGCCAGGCGGTCACCAACCCGGAGAACACCGTCTTCTCCATCAAGCGGTTCATGGGCCGCAAATCCGACGAAGTCACCGAAGAGATGAAGATGGTCCCGTACAAGGTGACCCGCGCCTCCAACGGCGACGCGCGCGTCGAAGTGCAGGGGAAGCTCTACTCCCCTCCCGAGATCTCCGCGATGATCCTGCAGAAGCTCAAGCAGGCCGCGGAAGATTACCTCGGCGAGAAGGTCGACCGCGCGGTGATCACCGTGCCGGCCTACTTCAACGACTCGCAGCGCCAGGCTACCAAGGATGCGGGCGAGATCGCCGGCCTCAAGGTCGAGCGCCTGGTCAACGAGCCAACGGCGGCCGCGCTGGCGTACGGCCTGGACAAGAAGAAGAACGAGACCATCGCCGTCTATGACTTCGGCGGCGGCACGTTCGACATCTCCGTCCTCGAAGTCGGCGACGGCGTGGTGGAGGTCAAGTCGACCAACGGCGACACGCACCTCGGCGGCGACAACATCGACCAGCGCGTCATCGACTGGATCATCGACGAGTTCCGCAAGGACCAGGGCATCGACCTCTCCAAGGACAAGATGGCCTTGCAGCGCCTGAAAGAGGCGGCGGAGAAAGCGAAGATCGAGCTCAGCTCGACGATGTCCACCGACATCAATCTTCCGTTCATCACCGCCGACCAGTCGGGTCCGAAGCACCTGAACATGGCCATGACGCGCGCCAAGTTCGAGCAGCTCGTCGGCGACATCATCCAGAAGACGATGGGTCCGGTGCGCCAGGCGCTTACCGACGCCGGCATCGATCCGAAGAAGATCGACGAGGTGGTCCTCGTCGGCGGCTCGACGCGCATCCCGATGGTGCAGAAGCTAGTGCAGGATTACTTCGGCAAGGAGCCGCACAAGGGCGTGAATCCCGACGAGGTGGTCGCGGTGGGCGCGGCGGTGCAGGGGGGCGTGCTGGCGGGCGACGTCAAGGACGTCCTGCTGCTCGACGTCACTCCGCTGTCGCTCGGCATCGAGACCCTCGGCGGCGTGATGACCAAGCTCATCGAGCGCAACACCACCATCCCCACGCGCAAGTCGGAGACCTTCTCCACCGCCGCGGACAACCAGACGTCGGTGGAGATCAAGGTCCTGCAGGGCGAGCGCGAGATGGCGCGCGACAACAAGTTACTCGGCGTGTTCCATCTGATCGGCATTCCGCCCGCGCCGCGCGGCATGCCGCAGATCGAGGTCACCTTCGACATCGACGCGAACGGCATCATGAACGTCTCGGCGAAGGACCTCGGCACCGGCAAGGAGCAGAAGATCACCATCACCAGCACCTCCGGCCTGTCGAAAGACGAAGTGGAGAAGTTGGTCAAAGACGCCGAGTCGCACGCGGCCGAGGACAAACAGCGGCGCGAGGAGATCGAGGCGAAGAACCAGCTCGACTCGCTGGTCTATCAGGTCGAGAAGATGCTCAACGAGAACCGCGAGAAGATCTCCGGCTCCGACGTGAGCAACCTGGAGAGCGCCATCAGCGAAGCGCGCAAGGCCATGGAGCAGGGGGGCACCGACAACCTCAAGCGGGCCACTGAGAACCTGACCAAGGCCTCGCACAAGCTGGCCGAGGTGATGTACCAGCAGGCGGGCGCGCAGCAGCAGGATAGCGGTGCGCAGCAGAAGCAGCCTCCGGCCGGCGGCAACGGCCAGGCCAAGGACGACGTGATCGAAGCGGAAGTGGTGGACGAGAACAAATAGCGTGTAGCGGCGGCTGCTTCGGCGGCCGGGGCGGGAGAGAGCGCCCGCCCCTACACGTTCTTGGAGTCACATGGCACGTCGCAGAGCAGACGGTTTCGTCATGATCTCGGCCATCGCCGAGCGCTACAACATCCATCCGCAGACGCTGCGCCTCTACGAGCGCGAAGGGCTGATCAAGCCGTCGCGCACCGCCGGCAATACGCGCCTTTACGGCCAGGACGAGATCCGCAAGCTGGAGATGATCCTCACCCTCACCCGCGACCTCGGCGTGAACCTGGCCGGAGTGGAAGTGATCCTCAACGTGCAGAACGCGCTCAACGAAGCGCAGGCCGCGCTCGACCGCGCCGAAGATTACTTCGAGCAGATGATGCGCATCATCCGCCAGGCGGTGCTGGACAAACGCCACGGCATCGAGCGGGAGAACGCGCTGGTCAAGGCGCAGCCGCGGGGGTTGGCCAAGGTGCGATAGGAATGTCCCACATCGGTCTGGGTCAGATCCAATAGAAAGCCGCCGGATCTCGACGGACGATCTCGCGAAAGACCCAGGCGTAAAGCGATGCTCCGTGGTCACCGTTGGTGAGAAAGACCAACGCGGTTTTCCGCTCTAGCTGCACCCAGGCGAAATTCTTGAAGCCCGGCCCATCGCCCCAATGGAAAACAGAAGGCCGCTCCAGCGAGCGGTCAATGCCCCACCCGAGAGTCCAAGCGATTTGCCGATTCACATCGATGCGCGGCCGGAAGTCGTCAGGATGCGAAGCGGCGTCGGCCCGGACGCGCTGAAGAAACTTCGCGTAGTCGGTCACAGTGGTCTGCAGCGATCCGGCCATGTTCGGCGATATCGTCACCGGCAGCGGAGGGAGCTTCGCCTTTTCATACGCATCAACGATCTGCTCGAACGTGGCGGATTCCGGCCGCAGCCCTGCTTTGTCGAGAACCTCATAGTTCTGGCGCGCGTAGTAGTGAAGCGAACGCTCCGCTGCGGCTCCGTTGCGATCGTGGCCGGCGGCCGCTTTTGCCTCGATCTCCGGCGTCCACGCAAAGGTGCTGGCCGTCATCCCCATCGGGACCAGCACGCGATCCTTCATGTACGTAGCGATCGGAACGGCGACGATTTTCTCGACGACTCGCTGCAGCAAAACGACACCTTCGCCTGAGTATTGCCATCGGCTCCCGGGCGGAAACTCGGCGCTCAAGGCCTGGCCGGCCTGAAATCGCCAGTTCGGCAGCCCGCTGCTGTGCGTCAGGGCGTGGGCGGCTGTGATGCGCTTCGCCTCGCCGGACAAGCCGAGATCGGCGTAGTCCGCCAGCGGCTTGTCCCAATCGAGCTTTCCGGCCCTCACCAGATCGCGCACGGCCCAAGCGAACACCGGCTTGCTCAGCGACGCGGCGGGAAATTGCGTGTCCGCGGTGATGGCGGCCGGCGCGGACGAACTTCTGACGCCGGCGGTCATCTCGATCGTGGTGCCGTCGAGAACGCCTGCCACAGCGAAGCCCGGAACCTTCGTCACTTCCAGCAGGATGGTGAGATCGGGCCGCAGCCGCGGACGGACGGCTGGAAGCGCGCGGGGTATGCCGGCCGCGGCAAGCACGGATGTGGAGAGGAAGGCGCGGCGATTCATGCCGATTAGACGCCGGAAGCGGGACACAGGTAGCACGGCAGTGCGTCCTCACTGTGCGGTAGTGTAGCGGCGCGTGTACTACGACGAACGCCACACCCTCGCCACGCACCGCGCGCTGCTCGAGGACTCCGTACGCACCGGCGCGTACGCCGAGGCCATCGCGCGCGTGGTTCGGGCGGGAGACGTGGTGCTCGACCTTGGCAGCGGCAGCGGCGTGCTGGCCATACTGGCCTGCCGGGCAGGGGCGCGGCGCATATTCGCCATCGAGCAGGGACACATGGCGGATGTGGCCACGATGCTCGCCGCGGACAACGGCTGCGGCGATCGCGTCACCATCCTTCACGCGCGGTCATACGACGTCGAGCTTCCCGAGCGCGCCAACGTGCTGATCACCGAGACGCTCGGCAACCTCGGATTCGACGAGGAGATGCTGCAGTCAGTGCTCGACGCGCGGAAGCGCCTGCTGACGGATGACGCCCGCCTCGTTCCGGCGCGTGTCGCGCTGGTCGCCGCGCCGGTAGAAGCGCCGGACGTGTACGCGCGCGAGATCGGCTTCTGGAACGAGGGGCGCTATGGCATCGACTTCTCGCTCGTCCATGCGTTCGCCGCGAATCAGGTGCGCATCATCGATCTGGATCAGGCGGCGATGCTCGCCCCGGCCGCGCCGCTGGTGGAAGTCGGTCTGGCAACGGCGAGCACGCCGGCGATCTCCGGCGGCGCGCGATTCAGCGTTGCGCGCGACGGCCGCGTGCACGGCTTCGGCGCGTGGTTCGTGGCCACGCTCGCCGATGGCATCCGCTTGAGCAACGAGCCGCCGCTGCGGACGCCAAGCTGGCGCCAGGCGCTGCTGCCGCTGGATGAAGGAGTGGCCGTTGCGCGCGGCGACGAGATCCGGCTGGAGATCGATTCAGCGGACGGCGTGAACTGGCGATGGAAGGGCGCGATCGGCGGAAGATCGTTCGATCAGACGACGATGTTCGGCTTCGCGCCGTGCCGAGGTGAATCGAAGCAATGACCTTCGACCGCCGGCGGCAGATCGCCTTGATCATCTTTGCAGTCGCCGTCGCCGCGCGGCTTGGCTTTATCGCCATGCTTGGCGTCTTCCAGTCACCCGATTCATCCGAGTACCAACTGCTGGCGCGGAACCTCCTGCGATTCCATGCCTTCAGCACCAGCGTGGGACCGCCGGCGCAGCCGGCGATCTGCCGGCCGCCCGTCTATCCGCTCTTCCTGGCGCTGCTCATGCCGGCCGGCCGCTCCGCGATCCTTCCGGCAGTGGCACAGGCCGTTCTCGACGCGCTCCTCTGCGCGATGCTCTTCCTGATGGCATCGCGCGTCGCCCGCCATCCCTTCGCCGTGGCCGTTTCTCTCCTCTACGCGTTTCACCCCGGAACGATCTTCGCGTCCGCGACCGTCCTTACCGAAGTGCTCTTCGGGGCGCTGCTTTTCGCGGCGGTGTTCCTGACCGTGATCGCCGCGGAGCGGCCGAGCGTCATGCTCGCCTTGGGCGCCGGAGCCCTGTTCGGGGTGGCTACGCTCTGCCGATCGATCGGAGTGTTGTATCTGCTCTCCGTCGCGTTCGTACTGGTCGTGCGGCGGTACCGGCGCGCCGCTCTGGCTCTCGTCATCGGCGCAGTGGTCATCGTTGCGCCGTGGGTCGTTCGATCGTCGCGAGCGGCCGGACGGTTCGTTTTCATTCAGGCACCCTCCGTGCTTCCCTTTTACGTCCCGACCCTCTGGTGGCTCGATCAGAACGATGAGCCGGCGGTCTGGCGCTATTTTGCGGCGGACCCATACGGCATCCATTTGAGCGCCGCCAAAACACCGCGCGCGGTCATGAGCGCGGAGGACTTCGGGCGGCGGCAGGCGATTGCCAATGTCCGCAAGAACGCCGGCGGATTTCTCGAGTCCAGAGTGCGCGCGTGGCCGCACCTGTTTCTCAACACATTCGATCACTTCACGCGGATCAACCGTTCGCTCGGCGCTGTCGCCCGCGCGCACGACTGGCCGGCGCTGGCGGTCAAGCTCGGCCTCATGCTTCTCTTCACGGCGTTGCCCATGGCCGCCGCGTGCCTCGGGCTCGCTGCGTCGCGCCGAACTCTCATCGCTTCGCTGGCCGCCGCGATCTGGATCGTCACGCTCGCCGTCCACATCGTGATGTGGGTCGAGTACCGGTATTGGTTGCCGGTGGTGCCGTTTCAATTTGTTAGCGCGTCGCTGGGGATTCAACGTCTGCTCGATACGACATTCCTATCGTCGCGGAGATCTCGTTGCACGTCCGTCTCCTCTGCAGGGACTCTGGTACGCCAAGCGCGTGACTAAGGTCCAGGAGGCCGTCAATGTCCAGTCGTCAGGGTTTAGTGCCGCTGCTCGCGTTCCTCGCCGTGGCGGCACCGGCTCAGCAGCTCCCGCACCCGAAGCACATCGTGATCGTCATTGAGGAGAACAAAGGCTATGGCGATGTCATCGATCTGCCGGGCACGTCCCCGGACAAATCACGGGCGCCGTACCTCAATGAGCTCGCACGACGTGGCGCGCTGCTCACGAACTACCATGGACTGCACCACCCCAGTCAGCCGAACTATCTCGAGCTCTTCTCCGGCAATACCCAGGGAGTCTGTAACGATCACCGCCCGCGTGCGATGGTCGATGCGCCCAACCTTGCCAAGAGCCTCGATGCGCGCGGCCTCGCCACGGGTCGGAGCTCGCCGGATTTCAAGGGATTCGCAGAGAACCTGACGACGGGGAGTCGAAGTGACTACGTCGAGAGGCATTGTCCCTGGCTCGATTTCTCCGGCATCCCGGCCGAGGTGAACGTCGATTTCTCGAAGTTTCCGCAAAACCCGGAGGGATTCGGGAAGCTGCCGGCGGTGGCGATCGTAATCCCGAACCTCGTGGACGACATGCATTCCCCAGGCCCGTCAGCTCGATTTGCGAAGCTCAAACGCCTAAGCAATCGACATGACGTTCCCGCCGAGGTGCTCCAGGGCGATCAGTGGCTCAAGGATTACCTCGGCCGGTACGCCGACTGGGCGATGAACAACAATAGCCTGCTCATCGTCACGTGGGATGAGGACCGCGCCGAGGACACAGATTACGCATTGCGGTTGGAGTTGGGTCCCCTCGATAGCACCGAGCAGTGGGAGCACGCGGTCAACACCAACA
>JACXTT010012690.1_pt1 | contig 11165 bp, 9 predicted proteins | sample 9270951 | NCBI WGS metagenome assembly JACXTT01 (sample SAMN15532306, study PRJNA645909) | rock metagenome | isolation source: weathered quartz diorite | place: Puerto Rico | collected 2017-06-21 | reverse complement strand
CTCGAGTTTGCTCCGGCCGTACGGCGTGATCGGATTCGGCGTGTCGTCCTCCGACCGCGGCGCCGACGCCGGCGCCGGCCCTCCCGCGGCAAGGCTCGAGATGTGCACCATGCGGACGCCGCCGGCCCGCGCCGCTTCTGCGACGGCGCGCGTGCCGTCGACGTTCGCTGTGAAGTACTCCTGCGCGCGCATCGTCGAGACGACACCGGCGAGATGCACGACGGCATGAGCGCCGCGCAGGCAGCGAGCGAGCGCGTCGCGCTCGAACGGCCTGCGGACGGCCGTCGCCTCGACGCCACGCGACTCGAGATCGGCGACGACGTGCCGTCCGATGAATCCGCTCGCGCCGGTTACGGCGACTTTCAACGCACAACTCTCAACTTACAGCGCCTTCTCGTAGATCCTGTACGTCTTGTAGAGCCGCGCGCCAGCGAGCTCCGCCGTCTGATTGATGTCGCGGTTGTCTTCGAGCACCCACGACAGCTCGGCACGCTTGTACGGCCCGCCCGTCAGCTGCGCATGCAGCCCGACGAGCAGCAGCGGATAGATGCCGAGCGGCCGATATTGCGCCTCGACGCCCAGCAGCAGCAGCCTGATTTGATCGACGTACCGTTTCCGCAGCAGAAGCCGCGGGATCGCGAGCGACACGAGCCGCCCGCTCGTGCCCTTCAACGCCTGGTTGATGTCGGGGATCGCGACGGCGCACGCGACCGGCTCGCCGTTCACCTCCGCGCACACGGCGCAGCGCGCATCGAAAATCGGCTTCAGCTCCGTCGCGAGACGCTTGAACTCGGCGACGGTCGGTGGCACGAATCCCCAGTTCCTCTCCCACGCCGCGGCGTAGATGACGCGGAGCCGCTCGACTTCGCGTGAGAACTCCGCGAGGTCGAAGGGGCGCACGACGATGCCGTGCTTGTCGCGCAGGCGAATCGCGAGCTTGACGACGACCGGCGGCAGCGGGCGGTCGATCTCGCAGATCCACGCGAACAGATCCTTCACCTTGCGGTAGCCCGCGGCTTCGATGTGCGCGGCGTACTCGGGCGGGTTGTGCGGCATCAGCAGCATCGGATCGGTGTCGAACCCGTCGACGAGCAGCCCCGCGCTCTCGTTCAGCGACGGGTTGATCGGACCGCGCACGCGCGAACGCCCCCGCGCCCGAGCCCACGCGTCGACCGCCTCGAAGAGCCCGCGCGACGCTTCGGCATCGTCTGCCTCGAAGAAGCCGAACATGGCCGCGTTGTCGCGGTGCGTCTGGCGATGCAGCGCGTCGTCGATCGCGGCGATCCGTCCGCAGACGCGGTCGCCTCGCCACGCGAGCAGCAGCGCCACCTCGGCGTGCTCGAAGAACGGATTCTTGTTCGGCGTGAGGCGCTCGTGCTCGCCGATGCGCAGCGGCGCCACCCAGTGCGGATCGCCGGCGTTTCTGTCGTAGGCGTAGTCGATGAAGCGGCGAAAGTCGCGGCGGCCGCCGACGCGGCGAATCGCGATCAATGCCGCGGCCGCACGACGCGGCTGAACAGCGTGATGTGGCGATCGCGGAGAAACGCGACCAGCAGCGCCGCCCACGAGTGGTGCGCATGGAGATGGTCGTAGAACTCGGGCGCGGTGCGGCGAATCTGCGGCAGCCGCGACCACGGCACCGTCAGCAGGTCGTGATGCTCGTTGTGGTACCCGACGTTGAACGAGACGCGGTTCAGCGGACCGTAGTACGAGTACGTCTCCTGCCCGGACGTGAAGACGTAGTGCTCCTGAATCCATCGCGCGCCGAGCGGATGCAGGCCGACCGCAAACACGCTCGACGCGAACAGGTATTTCATGGGCGCCGGCCCGAGCCACCCGATGAAAACGGCCATCGCCCCAAGTTGCACGACAAGGTTCGTGGCCGTCCAGCGATCCAGAAACGGCACGCGCGTCAGGCGCCGCGGTCGCAACGTGCCCAGCACCAGCGCGAGCAGCGCGAGCCACGCCATTTTCGCCACCGACGATCGGCCGACGACCTTCGCTTCGATCGGCCCCGCGATGTCGGCGTCCAGCTCGAGCTCGCCCTGATGCCGGTGGTGCAGCAGGTGGTACTTGCAGAACGACATCGCGGCGGGGAAGACCAGCGGCAGGTTCGCGGTCAACGCGAGCAGGCGGTTACCTACTCGCGAGGGGAGCACGAGGTTGTGCGCACACTCGTGAATCAGGACCCACAGCGCGTGATCGATCGTCGCGCCGACGACATACGCGGCGATCAGCCACACGTACCACGGCTGTCGCGCGAGCGCGATGGTCAACGCGGCCTGCACGGCGACGAGTCCCGCGATCCAAAGCGCGCTCGACGGCTGCGGCCCCGCCAGCGCGCGCAGCTCGGGATGCGCCGCCAGCATCTGCCGCCCGCGTGACGCGTGCGGCTCCGCGTACGTGACCTGGATGTAGCCGGGCGCGTCCACGAGACATACGTTAGCATCACGCGAGGCCTTCGCGCGTGCGTTCTTCGGAAGTCGTCGCGTTCGTGTACTTCGCCGTGCTCGCGGCACTCGCATGGCTCCGACCGCTGCCCGCGGACCGCCGGCGTCAGATCACCGCGATCGGCGTCGTGATGTGCGCGGTGCTCTTCGCGATCGGAGATGACGCCCCGCGCGTCGTGCGCGACTGGGCGCCCGCCGTCAGCATCATCGTCGGCTACTACATGTCGGGGAGGTTTTTCGTCGAGCCGTCGGAGCGGCTCGAGGAGTGGCTGATGGCGTGGGACCGCCGGCTGCTCGGCGATCCGACGACGGTGTTCGCGGGATGGCCGCCGTCGGTGCTCGCGTATCTCGAGATCGTGTACGTGACGTGCTTCCTGCTCGTGCCGGCCGGCGCCGCGGCGCTCGTGGTCACGGGACGCGCCTCGCTGCTCGATCATTACTGGACGATGGTGCTTGCCGCTGAGTTCGGGTCGTTCGGCCCGCTGAGCGTCATCCAGTCGCGTCCGCCGTGGCTCGTCGAGCACAAGGCGGCTTTGCCCGATCGCGCGGTGCACCGCGCGGCCTCGTGGATGGTCGAGGCGTTCACGATCCGGGCGAACACATTTCCAAGCGGGCACGTCGCCGGCTCGCTCGCGGTCGCGTTCGCGCTGCTCGGTCCGCTGCCGGCCGTGGGCGCCGTCTTTCTGTTGCTGGCGCTCAGTATTGCGGTCGCATGCGTTGTCGGCCGATACCACTACGTCGTGGACGCGGTCGCCGGCGCCGCGCTCGCCATCGCCGTCTGGGCCGCCATACAATAGATGTTCTCCCTTTCAGGATGTCTCGAGCTCTTCTGATTGTCATCGCAGGATTCCTGGCCGCGGTTCCGGGCTTCGCGCAGACTCGTGCGGCGACGCCGGGCGCGATCGACGGCTTCGTGACGACGCAGGGGCATATGATCCCGCTCGGCGGCGCGCAGGTGGCCGTCCGCAACGCGCTCAACGACGAGGTCGCGACGGTCGTCGCGGAAGGCGACGGGCACTTTCGGATCATCGCTCTGCCGGACGGGCGGTACAGGGTCACCGCGACGCTCGCCGGCTTCGAGAAGACCGACGCCGTCACGACGGTGACCGCGGGCGCGACGAGCGATGTGCGGCTCGACCTGCCAATCGCGGCGATCTCGCAGACAGTCGAGGTCGTTGGCTCAGCGTCGGTCGTGTCGGACGGCAGCACGATTGCCCGCAGCGACGCGATCGGCGGCAGGGAGCTCGAGCAATTCACCGGCGGCGGCTTCACGGCGGCGCTGCGGCTGCTGGCGAGCATCATCGAAGTGCCCGGCGGCCTCAGCATCAAGGGGGGTCGTCCGAGCCAGGCCAGCGTGCAGATCGGTCCCGGGACGCTCGTCGATCCGTCGACGGGTCTGACCGCGGTGGCGCTGCCCGATGATGCGATCGACTCGGTTGCCGTGCTGCCCAATCCCTACGCGGTCGAATACGGCCGCTTCTCGTCCGGGCTCGTCGTGATCCAGACGCGACGCGCCGGCGATCAGTGGAAGACACGGCTCAACAATCTCGATCCGACGTTCCGGACCGAGCGCGGGACGATGTTCCACGCGCGGGGCATCGGCGCGTTCGCGCCGCGCCTCGAGACGGGCGGTCCGATCGCCAAGGATCGGCTCTTCGTCGAGCAGACCGCGCAGTTCCGCTACAGCACGAGCGACGTGCCGAGCCGTCCCGAAGACGAGTTGAAGACGACGACGTGGTTCAGCTCGTTCACGCGCGTCGACGCGAACATGTCGCCCCGTCATTCGCTCGTGGCGACCGGTGGAGTGTTTCCAAGCGTCGCGAAGCTGGCGACGCTCGGCACCTTCACGCCGCCCGACGCCACCGCGGACCTGCGTTCGCAGGTGAACCACGTCGGCGCGACCGAGCGCGCGATCTGGAGCGACACCTTGTTCAGCGAAACGACGGGCCAGGTTCACGAGGCCCAGAACGACGTGTTGCCGCAGGGCGCGCAGCTGATGGCGCTGCTGCCCGAGACGACGCTCGGGAACTTCTACAACACGCAGCACCGCAGCACCGCGACCTATCAGCTCGTCGAGACCGTATCGGGCACGCGCAACATCAGCGGCGGCCTGCACCTGTTCAAGGCGGGCTTCGACTTGCTGCGGAGCCGCTATCAGGGTACGAGCGCGAGCCGCCCGGTGCTCGTCGAGCGCACGGACGGATCGCTCGCGCGGCGGCTCGACTTCGCCGGGCCGACGTCGCAGTCGGTCGACAGCACCGACGTCGCGCTGTTCGTCCAGGATCGCTTTCAGCCGAACACGCGCTGGTACCTCGAGTTCGGCGGCCGCGTCGATCGCGACGGCATCGTCGATCGGTTGAACGTGACGCCGCGAATCGGCACAGCGGTGCTGTTGAAGGAAAACGGCAGCTCGGTCGTCCGCGGCGGGTTCGGGCTCTTCTACGAGCGCACGCCGTCGACCGTCGGGGCGTTCGACCAGTTCGAGAGCGCGGTCGACACACGCTTCGCCGCCGACGGCGCGACGCGGATAGGGTCGCCGATTCAGTTTCGGCATCTGGTGGCGCCCGATCTGCAGACGCCGCGAAGCCGGACGTGGGACATCGGGTTCGACCATCGGCTCAACCAGCAGTGGTCGCTGCGGGGCGGCGTGATCGATCGGACCGGCGACAACGAGCTCGTCGTGCAGCCGGCCCGGAGCGGATCGACCGCATCGTTGATCGTCTCGAGCACGGGGCGATCCAGGTACCGCGAGGCGGAGATTGGCGTACACCTCACGCATGGTCCGGCGCTCGACGTCACCGCGTCGTACGTGCACTCGATGGCTCGCGGCGATCTCAATTCGCTGAACAACTATTACGATGCCGTGATGTGGCCGATCGTCGGCGAGAACGCGTACGCGCCGCTGCCGGGCGACGTGCCGCACCGGCTGCTGGCGCGCGGGCGCGCGATGCCCACACCCACCTGGCTGCTGGTCGGCATCGTCGACTGGCGGAGCGGCATGCCGTGGTCGGCGGTCGACGAGTATCTGGACTTCGTCGGCCCGCGCAACGAGCAGTTCCGCTTCCCGGCCTACGCGCGCACCGAGCTCGGCATCGAGCATCGCTTCAAGGTCTTCACGCTGCGGCCATGGATTGGCGTCCGCGCCTACAACGCCTTCGACGCGTTCCTGCCGATGGACGTGCAGAACAACCGCAGCTCGCCGTTGTTCGGCACGTTGTACAATTCGGAATACCGCCAGCTGCGCCTGCAGGTCCGGTTCGAGCGTTAGTCCCGGGAATAGCGCGCGTGCGATCGCCGTCTCATGCAGCCGTCCTCGTCATTGGTGCGCTGGTCTGCGCCGCGCCGCACGCCGTGGAGGCGCAGACGCGCTCGATCGACGCATTGGAGAAGGCCGTCGCGGCCGATCCGGAGAACCTGAAGCTCGCGTCCGACTATCGGCAGCTCGTCATCGCGGATCAGGCGTTCGACCGCTCGATTGATTTTCTGGACAAGCTGACGAAGCGGAAGGACGGCGGACCGAACGTGTACATCAGCCTCGCGCTCGCGTACGTCGACAAGGTGCCGACCTCCGGCGACATTCGGCGGCTCTATCTCGGGCGCGACGCGATGAGCGCGCTGACCAAGGCGATCGAGCGGCAGCCGTCGATGCTCGCGTACTATCTGCGCGGCGTCATCAATCTGTTCTACAACCGGTTCATCTTCAACCGCGTCTCGCGCGGCATCGCGGATCTCGAGCACGCGCTCACGTTCGTCACGCCCGACACGCCGCCGGCGCTCGTGCGGCGCACCTACACGTCGCTCGGCGACGGCCACTCGAAGCAGGGGAATGCCGTGAAGGCGCGTGAGGCGTGGACGCTCGGGCTCCAGAAGTTTCCCGGCGACGCCGATCTGCAGAAGCGCCTCGCGCCCGGCGCCGACCTCTACGACATCGTGACGACCGCGCTCTACGCCGGCCGCCGAATCGACACGACGCTGCGCGAGCTGATTCGCTAGATCTTCAACGGCAGCAGCCAGTCGACCGTCGTCCGCTTGGCGTCGATGTAGACATGTGTGCCGTCGACGACGAGGTGATGGAGGCCGTCGGGATACGGCCAGGCGGGATCGGGCTCGACGCGGAGCGCCAGCGTTTCGCTGAACGTCGTCGGCGTCAGCGCGCCGATCTCCATGACGTGCACCGCGCCGCCGTAGGTGACGCTGCAGTCCTGGGCGGGCCGGAACATGCGGTCGCCGATCGCAAACGGCCGGCCGGCGGGGCGCGCTGTGGCGACGTCGCGCTTCAACGGATTCCGCGCGTGCGGCGTCCATGGTCCATCGATCGCGGGCGCATGGAACGCGTTCAGCACGCTCGTGTGCAGCGGCGGTGAGTCCGCCGCGAAGAGCCACCAGAGATCGCCGACACGGAACACCGTCGGGTCGACGAGGTGCGCGCCGGTCAGGATGCGATGTCGCTCCTGCCACCGCCCGTCCGGCTCGAGCGCGTAGATCGCGCAGCCGTTTTCCGTATTCATCTCCGGCGCACAGTAGATCTGCGCGCCGTCGGCGAACGTGCACGGGTACGAGATGTGGCCGTCGCGTACGATCGCGGGCTCGAGCGCCGCCGAGCCGTCCCGCGGATCGACGCGCACGATCCGGCCGCGCACGCCCCGCGGGTGGCCGTACTCTTCGACGAGCAGCCACTCGCGCCCGTTGCTGCGGTACGGAAACGGATCGGCAACGAGGAACAGCGGCGGCCGCGGCGGCAGCCAACGGATGCGCGGGAGCGGCAGCAGATCCTCCACGCGGGAGAGCGGACGATCGAGCGTGGCGATGCCGACGTTCCACGTGTCGTAGCGGGCCCACGATGGCGCCATGTGGCGAAATGACCTAAGCTTCACGTTGTGATAGTCGTGACCGCCGCTTCGTCGAACCCTGCGGGGCCGCTGCGCTTCTTACTCGAATCGCTGCGCCGCCTCGACGCGCGCGTCGAATGTTACGACCTCGGCTTGACCGGCGACGAGGTCCGCGCGCTCCCGCGATGGGGCGGCCTGTCGTTCCGCCGCTTCAATTATGCGGCGTATCCGCCGCACTTCGACGTCTCGACGAACGCCGGCGAGTACGCCTGGAAACCCGCGATCGTCGCCGACGTCATCGATCGCGTCCGCGTATCCGGCGCGCCTGACGATGTGCTGTGGAGCGACGCGGGGTCGTACTTCGAGGCGCTGGAGCCGATCGGCGAACGGATCCGCGCGAGCCGCGGCGTGTGGGTGCGCCGATCGAGCGGCACGATGCGCGACTGGACGCATCCGCTGATGTTCGAGTTCCTCGAAGCGGACGCCGCGACGTTCCTCGAGCGGCCGAACGCCGACGCCACGCTCGTCGGTTTCGCGACGGGCCATCCGTCGGCTGACGTCCGCGAGCGCGTCTATCGCGACGTCGTGGTGCCGTGGAAGGCGTGCGCGCTCGCGAAAGACTGCATCGCGCCGCCGGGATCGTCGCGAAGGAACCACCGGCAGGATCAGGCGGTGCTTTCCTATCTCGTGCATGCCGCCGGCTACGATCTTGCGGCCGAGACGCGGCGAGCCGTCGCCGTGCGGTGCAAGTGCGATCGCTGGTTCTACGAGTACATCGGCTTTCATGTCCCGGCGCCACTGTACGCGCGCTGCTGCCTGTATTGATGGTCGCCGTTTCGCTCGCCACGCATTACGAGCTCTACCACGACTGGCAAAAGGCGATCGCATTCTGCCGGACGTTGCCCGACGTCAGCCCGCCCGAGCCGATCACGTTTCACATGTACTGGCGCGAGCGCCACGGCCGCTTCTGGAAAACCGCGCGGCCGTTCGGCCGCAAGCAGGCTCTGCCGGTCAAGGCGTTTATCGCGACGCAGGATCTGTCGAAGTGCTCGCTCGTGCTCTGGTCGGATCGCGATCTGTCGCAGAACGAGTGGGTGCGACCGTTTCTGACGCACCTGACGCTGAAGATCTACGACGCGGCGGCCGAGGCGCGCGATACGCCGCTCGAAGCGCACCCGCACGTGTGTCGCCAGCAGGACTCCCGCGCGTATCGCGACGGCGATCTGTTTCGCGTGCTCGTGCTCTACAAGTACGGCGGCGTGTACGCCGACATGGATACGGTCCTGCTGCGGAGCCTCGGGGTCTTTCTGGATCAGGAGTTCCTCTATCAGTGGGAAGATTTCGATGACAAGTACGCGCCGGCGCTGCTGCGGCTCCGGCGGGGCAGCGCGTTCGCGCGCGAGCTGGTGCAGGGCCTGATCGAGATTCCGCCGGGGAAGTACAACTGGGGGCGCGAGAACGTCCGGCGCGCCATCGAGCGCGGCCGCAGCATCGCCGTGTTCCCCTGTCCCTTCTTCAACACCGAATGGCAGGTGATGGGGCAGTTCGAGCCGTTCAAGAAGATGCCGTACAGCGCCGAGTTCTACGACGGCGCGTTCGCCTGGCACTGGCACAACAAATGGGAGGAGCCGATCGAGCCCGGCTCGAAGTTCCAGCTGCTCGAGGCGCATTTCGACGCGCGGCTGCGCGAGATGGGCGTATGCCGCCGCTGATGCCGCAGCTGCGCCGTATTGCATCGCTCGTCTGGGCCGAGCGCCGGCTGTACCTGCTCGGCCTTCCCTTCGTTCTCATCAGCATCGGCACCGGTCTCGCGTATCCGCAGGTCGTCCGGCTGCTCATCGACGAAGGCGTGCAGGGCGGCCGCGTCGAGCGGCTGAATCAGATGGCCGTGCTGCTGGTGGCCATTCTGATCGTCGAAGCGGTCGCGACATTCGTCCGCGACTATTGCTTCAACCTCGGCGCCGAACGCACGACCGCGCGGCTGCGCCAGGCGGTGTTCGAGACGCTGCTGCGGCAGGACGTGCAGTTCTTCGATCGCCGCGACACCGGCGAAATCACGACACGACTGTGGGCCGACATCCCGCATCTCTGGTTCGTGCTCGGCGAAGAGTTCGCCGACGCGATGCGCTTCACCGTGTTCTGCCTCGGCGGCACGGCGCTGCTCTTCTATACGTCGGTGCCGCTGACGCTCGTGACGCTGCTCGCCGCTCCCCCGATCGTCGTCGGGACGACGTGGCTCGGCCGGCACGTGCGCGCGCTCTCGACCGAGCTCCAGCAGGCGCACGCAAACACGGGCGCCGCCGCCGCCGAAGTCGTCGGCGGCATTCGGGTCGTCCGCGCGTTTTCGCAGGAAGCGGCGGAGGCGGAGCGGTTCGGGCGGCAGACCGCGAAAGCCATCGAGCTCGCGCGGCGAAAGGTCGTGGCGCAGTCGCTGCTCGGCGGCATTTCGTTCGTGGCCGGGGAGTGCGCGGCCGTTCTGGCGATCGCCGTTGGCGGCCACTTGATTCTCGCCGGCCGGCTGACGACCGGCGCGCTGTTCTCGTTCATCCTCTACGCGCTGCTGGTCGCGCGGGGGTTTCGCAACGCGTCGCGCTTTGTGACCGAATCGATGCGCGCGCTCGGATCGACCGACTGGGTGTTTGCGCTGCTCTCGCGACAGCCGCTGATTCCGATCGCTGGCGGCGCGACGCCGGCGGACTTCGATGGATCGATCGTGTTCGAGCAGGTGCGCTTTGCGTACCCGACGCGGCCCGACGTCGAGGCGCTGAAGGGCATCGACCTCCTGATCGCGCCCGGCGAGGTCCTCGCGCTCGTCGGCAAGTCGGGGTCCGGGAAGTCGACGCTCGTGAATCTGATCCTTCGCTTTTACGATCCGAGTGAAGGGCGCGTGCTCGTCGGCGGACACGACGTCCGCCGTCTCGATCCGGCGTGGTTCCGCGGCCGCATATCGACCGTCCAGCAGGATCCGACGCTGTTCTCGCGGACGATCGCGGAGAACATCGCGTTCGGTGCACCCGCGGCGGAGGCCGCCCGCATCGAGGCGGCCGCGGCGCTGGCGTGCGCCGACGAATTCATCCATCGCGTGCCGGGCGGGTACGACGCGCCGATCGGCGATCGCGGCGTCCAACTCTCCGGAGGCCAGCGGCAGCGCCTCGCGATCGCGCGTGCGGTCCTGCGGCGTCCGTCCATTCTGATCCTCGACGAAGCCACCAGCGCGCTCGACGCCGAGCTCGAGTCGCTCGTGCAGGAAGCGCTTCGCGCGATCGACGACAGGCCGACGACGATCGTGATCGCGCATCGCCTGTCCACCGTCGCCAACGTCGACCGCGTCGTCGTGCTCGACGGCGGCAGGATTGTCGAGAGCGGCACGCACGACGAGCTGCTGCAGCGGTCGTCGTTCTATCGTCAGCTCGTGATGACGCAACTCGTCGCGCAATGAGTGATGGACGTAGCGCGAAGGCTTCAGCCGAGCGGATGATCGAATGGTATCGATCCGAAGCGCCGCTGCCGCCTGACCAGGCGCCGCGACCGTCGGTGAGCCGCGCGATCCGCAACTGGCTGCGCGATCGGCTGCCCGAGCCCGACGTTCGCGACACGACGCTCGTCCTCTACGCGCGACAGGGATTTCGCAGACTGTCGGCGTGGGCCGGCATGTTCTCGGAGCTTCACTCGGTCCTCGGCGCGCTCGCCTATGCGGAAGCGAACGGCGCGGCCGGCGTGCGCGTCGACTTTCGCAGCCCGCTCTACCTCGATCGCGATCGCGGTCCGAACTGGTGGACCTATTTTTTTCAGCGCGCGCAAATGCCCGTTCGCGCCGATGCCGATCCTGTGCGCGAGCTCCATCTGAATGGTGTCATCGCGAAATACGGCCGCCATGGCGGCTTCT
>JACXTT010012689.1_pt1 | contig 11166 bp, 8 predicted proteins | sample 9270951 | NCBI WGS metagenome assembly JACXTT01 (sample SAMN15532306, study PRJNA645909) | rock metagenome | isolation source: weathered quartz diorite | place: Puerto Rico | collected 2017-06-21 | reverse complement strand
GGAGGGGCGGGCGCTTCCGGGGCCGGTGGGGGGAGCCGGTGGCGCTCCGGATCGAGGGCCTCCGGCAGCGGGAGCTTGAAGAACGGTTCGGCGAGCACCGAGACCATCTCGGCCGTGACGATCGTCGGCTCGGCGACCACGGTCGTGACCAACTGATCCCCCTCGCCCTTCAGCGTGGCGTCGACGCGGCCGCCGCTCTCCACGGTGGCCGCCGCTTCCTCCAGCAGGTGATCGAACAGGCTGCGAAGCATCGCGTGGCCACAACGGACCCTCGCGACGCCGCTCGTCGGCGCCAGCTCGACGATCACCCCGCGCCGCCCCGCGGCGGCTCCGACTTCCATCACGGCCTCGAGCAGCGCGACGTCGAGAGGCTCGATCTCGTCACCGATGTCTTGGCGGCTCTCGAGGATCTCGAGATCGGCGAGGATCCGTAGGACCTTCCGCGCCGCCGATTCGATCGCCGTGGTGCCTTCGGTGTGCCCCGCGTCGACGGCCCCGAGCGCGCCGCTCGACAGCAGCATCGTGTAGCCGTTGATCACGGCGATCGAGTTGCGGATGGAGTGGGCCGCCCGCGACAAGAGGGAGCGACCTCCCTTCGACTCCGAGTGGTCCGCCAAGACGCGCTGCCTTTGCCGCGATCAGGGCGCGGCGGGAACGATGACCAGGTCCCCGGGCCGGAGCTCGACGTCTTCGACCTGCCCTTTGTCGATCGCGCCCGCGTTGACGACGAACTCGTCGCGGGGCGCCTGTCCGGCACCCGCCTCGGCCTGCCCGCCGCGAATCACGCGGACCGCGCTCACGTCGGCGGAGCCGTGCTTGCCGGCGAGCGCCAAGGCCTGCGAGACCGTGCGCGCCTTGTCGAGCCGGTACATGCCCGGATTGTCGACCGCGCCGACGACCTTCACCCGCCCGGATGGCGCGGGAGACGAAAGCTTCTCGCGGGATGCCACCTCGGCCGGAGGTACCGCGACAGGCTCGGTCGGCTGCTCGATCCCAGCCCGCGGAGGAGGCGGCGACGGCGGTTCGCTGGCCGGCTCCGCCTCGGCGCTCGCGACCTCCTTGCCGTCCCGCGTGTGGTGGCGCCGGAGACGATGACGCGGGTGACGGCGGTGTTGGCGCGGCTTCGCGGTCGCGGCCGCCGCTTCCTCGGAGGCGGCACGCGGCTCCGCGGAGCGTGCGTGGGGCTCTTCGGAGGGAGGTGCTTCGCCTCCGCCGCGTAGACGCTCCGCCGCCTTCCGATCGCGCTCGCGCAACCGCTCGAGGGCGGCGTTCAGAGCGTCGGCTTCGGCGGCGATGCGCGCGCGCTCTCTCTCGGCGCGACGTGCCGCACGCTCCGCGCGACGGTGCTCGGCCTGGCTCGCCTCTTTCTGTCGCTGCAGATCCGCGATCTCGCGCCGGCGCTGCTCGATCTGCTGCTTCTGTGCCTCGACCGCGCTGGCGGCGGCTCGCGCCTTCTGCTGTTCGTCGGCGGCGACGGCTTCGAGCGCGCTGCCGACGGCAACGGGTCGATCGGTCCGCGTGATCTCGGCCGGGGGAGATTCGCGTCGGTTCGATTGGGAGAGCGTCGAGGGCTCGTGCCCCGGGGCGACGCTCGACGCGGAAGATGCGGCGGATATCGAGCCTTCGGACGCGGGTGCGGTCACCTCGGCGCCGGATGCGTTGCGCGACGCGACGAGGTCGTCGTACGACGGCGTCCGCCCCGAGCGATCACCGCCCGAGAACCGCCCCGCGAGCCCGCACGAGCACAGCGAGGCGCCGATGCACGCGATCGCGAGTTGCACCTTGAAGTTCCGATTCCGCAACGACATTTCGCGAATGCCCCCTAGCACTGCAGCGCGCATTCACACACGGCGGACCAGCGCGTCGAATTTCTCGATTTGGCGCGTTGCTAACACACGCCTCCAGGGTAGGCAAAGGATTCCTCCGGCGCCCCCGCGACGCAGCGACATACCAGGCGATGCCCCAAAGCCTCTCGGAGCGGAAAAGAAGGGTTCGCTTTTGCCTTTCTCCGTGGTAGGGACGGAGGCGATCGTTGATCCTTGCAGCGAGGAGGAGTCGATGAGCGGCGAGAACAAGCGGGCGTTTCCGCGCTTTCGCGGAGGCGAGGGTATGTCCGCCGACTACCTCGGCGGCAAGGCGGCGATCCGCGATCTCAGCCTCGGTGGCGTCTGCATGTGGACCGCGGAGCCGCTCGAAGTCGGATGCGCCGTTAGGCTTCACCTCCATCTCGACGACACGATCTGCTTCTGCGACGCCCTGGTGCGCCGCAGCGGTCCCTCGAGCTCCGCGCTCGAGTTCATCCAGAACACCCGTCACGATCGCAGGCTGCTTCGCGAGTACCTGACCGACGTCGCTCTCGCCGAGAGCCGCGAGCAGCTCAGGATGAATCTATCAGGAGCCGCGCGCGCGCTGCTGCCGCGGCCGTTCGAGCCCTCCAGCCTGACGCTGCTATTGGCCCACCGAGGCATCATCTCCGAGTCGGAGATGGCGCTCGCCGTCGATTACCAGCGTGCGAACGGCGGACAGTCCGCGGCCGCGCTGGTGCGGTCCGGCGTCATCACCGAAGACGCGCTCGTCGCCCAGCTCGAGGAAGAGTACTGCCTCCCGGTGATCGACCTCGCGACTTCCGATCCCACGCTGGACGCGGTTCGTCTCGTCCCGCACGTCGTGGCGCGCCGCCACGAGGTGCTACCGATCGGGCTCTTCCATACGCGCCTCGCGGTCGCGATCGCCGACCCGTCGAACGTGCTCGGCCTGCGAGAGATCCGTGAGCGCTCGGGCTGCGATCTCACGCTCACGCTCGCGCCCGCGCTGCAGCTCCAGAAGGCGATCGCCCGCTCCTACTACGACCTGGTTCGCATCGCGAGCTGAGGCCGACAGGCCGCCTCAGAGCGGCCTCCGAGGGACCGGCCGGGGCGGGTGCTCCGGATCTGGCGCCGGGACGATCGGCCGCAGGCGAGGCGGCCGCGGCATCGGGTGTTGCGTCGGCGTCGGCTCCGCAGGATCGAGCGTCGGCGTCGGCCTCGGCAGCATGCGGGGGCGCGCCGGCGTCGGCCGAGGCTCCGAAGTGGAAAGCCCGGACGCCGGGGGGAGCGCGGGAGCCCCAGGCTGGAGATGCGGCCAGGACGAAGCAGCCGATTCGCTCTCGCTTCCGAGCGGCCTCGTACCCGGAAAGCGCGACGGTGCGACGGGCACGTCCGGACCGGCCTGAGGACCTCCCCCGAACCACCAGCCGCCCGCGAAGACCGCGGCGATGAAGGCGAGCGCGGCGCCAATCCACGCAGCGCGACCGGATCCCTTCATCGCTCGCGAGTGTTCCGCAAGTCCGACCGCAGCGCCAGAGCCGCGCACGATCGCGACGGCGCCTTTACTTCGCCGCCCCCTTCCAGTAGACGCAGCTGTTTCTAGCGGCGAGCCGCTAGCTCAGTCGGTAGAGCACCGGCCTTTTAAGCCGGGTGTGCTGGGTTCGATCCCCAGGCGGCTCATGCAAGAAAGCTCGAACTCTCACGTCCCCGTCGTCTAGCTCGGCCCAGGACACCGGCCTTTCACGTCGGTAACACGGGTTCAAATCCCGTCGGGGACGCTTCCACCCACGAGCGATTTCCAGAGGTTGCGATTTTAACCTCCGGGTCGTGGGCAATTCGTGGGCAATTCGGCTCTCCTCCGCCCTCGATCTTCGAGAGCTCGACGCGATCTGCGTCGAGCGTGTGGATGAACTTGCCGTAGTGCTTGAGCAGCGTCGTTGCGGCCACTCCCGTCTGCTCCGAGAGCCACGAGAGGTTCACCGAGCGCGTCAGCGCCAGCGAGACGAACGTGTGCTTCGTCGCGTAGAACTTCCGCAGGCGCAGCCCGAGCGCACGCTGTGCGCGTCGGAACAGCTCCGCGAAGTTCGAGGCGTCGACCGGCGCCCCGTGCATGTTCATGAACAGGTAGTCGTCGGCCTGGGCGTCGACGCGGATCAGCGGCCCGAGCACGCGCACGTTCTCTTGGGTGAGCCGCACGACGCGGTTGGCCGTCCTGGTCTTCGGCGTGGACTCGGCGCCAAGGTGCCGGCTTCGCCGGATCCGCAGCGTGCCTCTTGCGAGATCGGCGTCGCCCACGCGCAGGGCGCAGAGCTCGGACGGACGGCAGCCGGTGAAGAACGCCGTGAAGAGGAACGCGAAGTACGGGTAATGCGGGCGCCGGTCGTTGAATCCCCCGAACTTGAACGTCTTCCGCCGGAAGTACTCCAGGATGCGATCGCGCTCGTCTGCATCGAACGGATCGGGATCCTCCTCCACGATCTCCGTCCACTCCAGGTCGGCGAACGCGACGCTCACGGCGTATCCGTCGCGACGCGCGTCGCGGACCAGAGCCTTGAGCGAGCCGAGGATCACGTTCTTGATCGTCTTCTCGGCAAGCGCGCGGCGGCGAAGTGCTTGCTGCAGGTCTCTCAGATGGGGAAGCGAGAGCTCCTCGAGCGGCTCCTCGCCGAGGATCGGGAGGATGTAGCGCTCGAAGTGATTGCCGTAGTCCCGAAGGCGCGACAGCCGAACACGCTCCCCTTCCTTCCACGCGATCCACTCGGCGAAGTACTTGGCGACCGTGCGCCCCCTGGGCCCACGGAGCACTTCGTTCGCGCCCACGCGCGCGGCGGCGAAGACGGACGCCTTGGAGCCATGGGGGAAGTGCGAGAGGTAGTTGAACCGCTTGGCACGAATCTCCGCCCCGATGAGCTTGACGACCTTCCCCAGGAGCGTGCGGTTCGGCGGCGTGTCCTCGTAGGTGGTCGTCTCCGAGAACCGGTGAAGCTGCCCGTCGGGTAGCTTCGCGAAGAAGCGAAGGCGCAGCCTCCCGGCTGAGGTTACGTCGATCGAGCAGCCGTGGTGGTGGCGATTAGGCTTGCGGGGGCTCATGGTGTCGCGCGCGCTGCAGCGGCACCGTGCCCAGCGGCTTCGGCGAGCGATGCTCGATCATGTCCACGACGGCGGACCACTTGAAGAACACCCGGCGCCCGACGCGGAAGAAGTGCTCGCCATCCACGAAGTCTCCACGCTTGATCATCGATCGGATCGCGTCTTCCGTCCAGGGAGTCACGGACGCGAGCTCCTCGACCGAGAGATACGGATTCGGTTTCCGCTGATCTCCTTGCGCGTGCTCTGCGACGACGCCATCGAGATCTGGTTGTTGAACACCCCTCATCACGCCAGCCTCCGACTATTTTTCTACGTATCACTCGAGGGGTAATCCATAGATCCATCAGAGAAATCATATGTATATCCTTGTGTTTGTGAATTCCATAGATTAAAGGCGTTACATGGATACTTCGGCGTCTGCTGCTGACTCCGACGTGCAGATGCTGGCCGTCGAGCTCGCGAACCTGCCTCCGGTCAGCACGCTGGAGCCCGAGCAGCGAGCACGGCTCATCGAGAGATTTCGCGACACCGCCGTCGCCTTCATCGGCCCCGCGCCCGAGGTCGTGATCGCGTACGAGCGCGGCCGGTCCGCGGAGCAAGTCATCGCCGAGCTCGAGACAATGCAGACGGAGATCTTCAAGCTTCTTCCGGCGCTGTTGCCGAACGCTCGCCTTGCGGTCTCGACGCTCACTCCGATCCCGTCAGAACCGCGAAGGCCACTCGCCTTTCAGGCTCGCTTCAGCTTGGAAGGCCGCAGGTTGCGCACCGAGCTCGTCGGAGTACGCACGGACAGCTTGGGGCTCGCGATGCTGGACGATCTACTCAGGCGTCCACGACGCATCCCACTATGGGCTTGCGACCAATGCGGCGCGGTGATCCCTCAGCGCGCCCGAGGACGACCCGCGCGATTCTGCTCCCTCCGGTGCAAGACTCGAGGCATCCCGAGCGCGAAGCGGCGATCAGAGTATGTCGCCGCCCATCGGCAACGCCGTCGCGAAGGGGATCTCGCGATAGCGGGCGATGCGATCCGCGACGTTCCGGTCCCGCGTCAGTACCTCGCGTTGAAAGGCGCCCTTCCGAGCAGACCGAGGAAGGCGCTTCTTCATCTGCTCCGCGTCGCTCGCGGGCAGTCGCATCCCGACAGGCGACTTTCCTAGCGACTAGCGGAATCGTCTGAGCGCGACCAACGAGGGTCCCAACGACTCTTCTAATACCGAGGGCGCACGAGCAGAGCGGCACGGCACCGACGCCTTGAACGTGCATCACGCTCCGGCACAAGAAGCACGTTACCTCGGTCGAAAGATCGGCAAGGACACCGATTCCGAGATGCGCTCGAAATCCACGTGAAGCTCTCGATCCAACGTCAATTGCTCGTGGATCACATCTCTCAACGGAGCCACCAGCCTGACTCCCTCGACGAGCTCGACGATCGCGACGACGTACGGCACGTTTTCCGCAAAGGCCGGGTGCATCGCGCGGTGAGTCACCGTCCACGAGTACAGTGTCGCGTCCCCTGACACGGCGCGCCACGACCACTCGGGCGATCCGCAGTCCGGGCACATGTGACGAGGAAGATGGCGCCACTTCAGGCAGCCGTCACAACGCTGGATTGCGAGATGCCCCGTTGCGCAATGAGCATAGAACTCTGCGTTGAGCCCGTCCGGCGACGGAACGGGGTGACGAGGGCGAGACCCGGCTTCCATGTCTTCCTCCTGATCAACGACGCAGGATCGCGATGCTTCCGTCTCCGAGATCTCCCCACCCGGTCACGACACCGATCTCGGCTCCCTCGACTTGCCCTTCGCCCGCTTCATCACGAAGCTGTCGTACCGCTTCGACGACGTGATTCAGCCCCCAGACGTGAGCCTCGGAGAGCAATCCGCCATGAGTGTTTAGCGGGAATTCTCCTCCGAGCTCGATTCGCCCGTCCCTGACGAACGCGCCGGACTCTCCTCTACCGCACAGTCCCAGGGCTTCGAGCTGCAGTAACACGACGTAGGTGAAGCAGTCGTAGATCTCGAGAAAGTCGAGATCTTGGGGCGTGATCCCTGCCATCGCGAAGGCGCGGGGGGCGGCGTATGACAGCCCGATCTGAAAGGGATCGGCCCGGCTCGCGATGTCGTCCGCAGGATAGGGATGCCCTTCAGCGGCCGCCATCAGATACACGGGTCGATGGCGCCCATCACGGGCGCGCTCCGCGGTCGTCAGAACGACGGCGCAGGCTCCATCGGTCTCGAGACAGCAATCGAAACGCCGGAACGGCTCCGAGATGTAGGGAGATGCCAGATACGTTTCGAGATTGAGCGATCGCCCGTACATCATGGCCTTCGGATTCGTTTGCGCATGGCGTCGGCACGCCAAGGCCACCGCTGCCGTGTCCTCGGGCCGCGTACCGTAGAGCATCTTGTGGCGCATCGCGATCCAGGCGTACCAATGCACCGGCGCGGTGGCGCCGCACGGGGTATAGAAATCTCGGAGCGTCGTTTCGAGTGCTGGGATGCGGACCGGCCCGGTGGAGGAGTTCCCACCCCGCTGGCGGAGCGCCGAGGAGCCGTTCCAGCCAAGCGTCACCAGGACCGTGCTCGCGAGACCGGCGACGATCGCCGCTGCGGCTGCCTGCAAGGCCGCGGTCGGACTCGCGCCACCCATGTTTGCCGTGGCGGTGAAGGAGAGGTCGGTCATCCCCAGGTTCGCTGCCAGCTCTTCCGCGGTCGCGAGCACTGGCGGTGGGATGATCCCATCGACGTCTCGAGGTAAGAGACCTGCGTCGCCGATCGCCTTTCGCGAGGCCTCGAGCATCTGGTCGAGAGGTGTGCGTGTGCCGTCACGACCGTATGGAGTCTCTCCGATGCCCGCGATCGCCGTTCGATCTCGTAGTATCCCCGCCGGCGGTTTCTCTCTCATGGAGATGCCTTTCTCCCTGGATCGGAGGTCATTTCCGCAAAACGTTTCCCGGGGTGAATTGCTCGTTTGTCAGACCAGTTCCGAACGTGATCGGTTGCCCGGCTCGCCCAGGCAACTCCACCGTCGCCCGATTCTGGTGCTCATCCACGGACAGAATGAAGTCGGGCTGTCCGACGGACAACTCTCCCTCTGGAGTTCGCGCGACCGACACCGAGCTCGCGAGCATACGCCATAGCTGGTTGGATCGGTCGTAGGCCTCCTTGTAGTAGGCGACATAGAGTTCCTTGTCGATCCACAGCACCTGCCGCAGATATCCGTACTTGAGATCCTTCGAAGTCGCCTCCACCACCCACACCGGGCGCTTCACGAGACGGCAGTTGGTCGGCCACCACGCTTTTCCCTTCCACTCCTTGTTCTGCCATCCCATCATCAGCAGATCGGAGGGGGTGTCGAGCACATAGCCTTTTGTCGAACGCCGCAAGACCTTCGGATTGGGAAACGTAGTGAGTATCAAAGCGTCTTGGACGCCCAGAAGCCTCCAACTGAAATACGGCACCTTGCCCGAAAACAGATACAGATCGTCATGAGCGAGATCTGAGCCGAAAAGGCTCTCGGAACCATCCGACGCAGGAAGCGGCCGCATCCGTTTGAGCTCTGGAATGTATGCGGACAGAGAGTTCCACCGTGACGGATCGAGATACACTTCCTCGACGATCACGGTTCCGCGAACGGCCTCGGGATCTACCCCGTAAATGATCTCTTTACGGAGAATACCCGCGGCATTCGGAAGTGGCCGCGACGAGCGCGCACCTAGAAACAGGAGTCGTCCCTGGAATTCGACTTGGTCCTCGAGCGCGCTCGGGCTGACCCAATGCAACGTGCTGAAACGTTCCCCATCGTCTCCCTGCATCATCGCATACGAGAAGTTGTACATGACCTTCGCCGCGGCCTGTTTGTCCGCGGGATCGACTTGAGGGAAAGGAGTGCCGTACAGAAGTATCGGATAGCTCTTGGTGGCGTTCTCGATCAGCGAGCCCGCGTCGTCGACCGAGAATTTACCGGCGTTGCCCAGTGAAGCCGAAGTGAACGCGGTGCCCCACCTGAGCGGGCCCGGAAGCTCGGCGATCTGTGACTTGTAACTCCCATCCTCGAACCCATGGAGTACGGCCGGGGGCAGAAGTCCTTTGGCTTGCTGCCAGTTTCCTTGATCGAGAACGGCATTGGGTAGCAGCTCGGCCCACGCGACCGACGTTCCAACGACGACCGCGAGCAATGTACTGGCAAACACCGTGGAGTTCAGCCTGGTCGATGAACTTCGCAGCCTCACATCAGCCGATGCTGCTACGATCACGCGCAACTCTCTTCCTCACCCATGCCCCGGCGCGGGCTTCGGCCTTCGCGATCGGACTCGTCGGCGACCACGGGTAGCAGCCGATTCTGGACGCGATCCACGAGAATCGTCGACAAATTGAAAAAGACCCTGGCGGCGATCCGCGGATACCGCCAGATCCGAGTCCTGAATTTTCCATCCATGGCTAGAACCTCGATCTCCTCCACTGCGATCACATCCGAGATCCGATCTCCGTTGGCGAGCAGGCTCGTGACGCCGAACACGTCCCCTCGAGATACATCCCACGCCACCCGGCTCCGATTGCCGGACGTCACTCGCAATTCTGCGCGACCGCGAATCACGACGTACATCTCGTCGCTCGCCTCGCCGCGGCGAATGATCGAGTGCCCGCTTGGAAACGACTTCAGGGTGCCCATCAGCGCCACGATCTTCGCTTGGAACGGCCGTAGCCCAGCAAACAGAGGAATGGTCTTCTCCGGATCCTTACCGAGGCCCACATGGAGCAGATCCCAGAGGGTGATGACGGGTGTGATCGCGAGCATGGCCGGCAGCAGCGCGATCTCCGCGACCACGCCTACGAGCATCGTGACGCCCGAGAGGAAGCCGAACTCTTGGATGGGGACGAACGTCGAGAAGCACAGAATGAAGAACCCGAGCAAAAGAACCAACGATGCGAACAGTGACGCTCGCCCGACCGTCGAGAGCGTCTCCTCGAGCGCCCGTTCCTGATCAGGAACCGTGCGCACCAGGGAGCCGAGGCGAGTCATGATGTGAATGGTGTCGTCGACCGCAACGCCCAGAGCGATCGACGCGATGATGTTGGTTCCGAAGTTGAGCTCGCTTCCGGTGACTCCCATGAGACCGAAGAACACGATCACCGGGAATACGTTCGGGACCATCGCGATCAAGCCCACGCGAACGGAAAGGAACATCACCGACATCAAGAGGAAGATGACTCCTGCGGTCAGCGCCAGACTCTGGATCTGTCCGCTGAGGATATCGCCCGCGGTACGGGTGAGGAGCACGAGATTTCCCGAGGTGTGAACGCCGAGCTCCGGCGGAAAATGGTCGTCCGCATACGACCCGATCTCGTTCACCAATTGGTTGATGTCCCGAGAGCGGGATAGCGATGTACGCACGAGGATCGCCGTACGAGAGTACCGCGGGTGATCGACGACCGCCGCAACACTGTCTGAATTCAGATAGGCGAGGCGTAACACCCCCTTCAACTGATCCCTATCCTCCCAAAAGGTCGTCTTCGCCGTAGTCGGCGATCCAGGAACCGGCTCGCCGTTCCCGCCGGAGAGCTCGGACGGCACGGGAGGAATCTCCTGGATGCCGCGATCGATGATCTCGCAGTAGTCGACGAAAGAGATGGTCTTCTCGACGCCGGGCAGCGAATCGATGTAGCCCTGAAGTTTCTTGATCCGCCACAAGGCATCGAAGGTCTTGATGGCGCCCTTCTCGTGTCCGTCCACGATCACATAGAAGGTCATGCTTCCGACCAGATGTCGGTTGATGGCCTCGGTCGCCTGCCGGATCGGGTCGCTTTTGCGAAAGAACGACTGAAAGTCCGAGCCGATCTGGATGAACGAGCTTTGCCACGCAGAGATCACCGCGACGACGAAGCTGACCGCGATCACCGCTCGGTGATGGCGGGTAGACAGGCGGGCCAGCCAACACAGACTCGCGTTCACTCGGGGAGAAAGCCCGCCGCCCCGGCGCGCCGGAAGTGGCAGGAGTGCAAGCAATGCCGGTCCGAGGATCATCGCGAGAAGGAACGCGATCGAGATGCCGATCGAGGCGTAGATCCCCAACTCGCGGATGCTGACCACCCGATTCAGGATCAACGACAGAAAGCCGAAGACTGTGGTGAGGGTGGCAACGAACAGCGGCCCGCCGGTTGCTCGTAGAGTCTCGAGCACCACCTCCTCGGGCGTACATCCGGGCCGCGCGAGCTCGTAATACTCGGCGACGATGTGCAGAGAATAGGCGGTGCCGAGCACGAGTATGAGC
>JACXTT010012688.1_pt1 | contig 11167 bp, 5 predicted proteins | sample 9270951 | NCBI WGS metagenome assembly JACXTT01 (sample SAMN15532306, study PRJNA645909) | rock metagenome | isolation source: weathered quartz diorite | place: Puerto Rico | collected 2017-06-21 | reverse complement strand
GGAGTACCTGTGGTGGCGGAGAGGGGGGCCAAGGGTTGTTCGCCGGAACGCTCAGTCCCGGCCGTGCGGAGAAACGGTTTGCTGGAACCGATCATCCCATCGCCGGGCTACTGGCTCAGGCGAACGCCGGCCGGCCTTTGCTGTCGTTCGACCTGAAGACGGAGATCGAAGCGGACGTCGAGTATACGGAGGCCGCGGTTCGCTCCGAGAACGTGGTGGCGATTCTGCCCGGATCCGACTCGAGCCTGCGGCGCGAATGCGTCGTTCTGACCGCGCACCTGGACCACTTGGGGCAGGGAAGGCCCATCGCCGGAGACGGGCTGTACAACGGCGCAATGGACAACGCGTCAGGCGTCGCGTCGATCATCGAGATCGCATCGGAGCTCGCCCGCGACGGCCGGCGGCCGCACCGGAGCGTCGTGTTCGCCGCGGTGACGGGAGAGGAGCGCGGCCTGCTCGGCTCGGCGTACTTGGCCGCGCACTTGCCGGGCAAGGCCAGGGCGGTGGCTAATCTGAACATCGACATGTTCCTCCCGCTGTTCCCGCTCACCCGGATCACGGCGATCGGCCTGGAGGAATCCGACCTGCGACAGGACATCGAGGCCGCCGGACGCGCCGAAGGCATCGCGGTGGAAGGCGACCCGGAGCCGCAGCGCAACCGCTTCATCCGCAGCGACCAATACTCGTTCATACGCCGCGGCGTTCCGGCGCTGGCGTTCAAGCTGGGCTACGAGAAGGGCTCGGTTGAAGCGAAGACCGTTCGCAAATGGACCACCGAGCGCTATCATGCGCCCTCCGATGACCTGGCGCAGCCGGTCGATCGGGAGGCGGCGGTCCGTTTCAACCGGCTGCTGGAGAGGCTGGTGCGGGAGGTCGCCAATCGAGATCGTGCCCCACGCTGGAGTGAGGACAGTTTCTTCCGGCGGTTCGCGAAGGTCAGGTAAGAATGCCGCGGACCACCGTCCCGTGAACGTCGGTCAGACGGTAGTGGCGGCCCTGGAACTTGAACGTCAGGCGCGAGTGGTCCACGCCGAGGCAGTGCAGAATCGTCGCGTGCAGGTCATGGACCTCGGTCGGGTCTTGAGTAATGTTGTAGCTGAAGTCGTCGGTATCGCCGTACGTCACGCCGCCCTTGATGCCGCCGCCGGCGAGCCACGTCGCGAAGCAGCGCGGGTGGTGGTCCCGGCCGTAGTTGTCCTCGGCCAGCACGCCCTGTGAGTAGACCGTGCGTCCGAACTCGCCGCCCCAGACCACCACAGTGTCATCGAGCAAACCGCGCTGCTTCAGATCCTGCACCAGCGCGGCCGACGGCTGATCGGTCTGCCCACATTGCCCGCGAATCTCTTTCGGAAGATTATTGTGTGCGTCCCAGCCGCGATGGAAGAGCTGGATAAAGCGCACTCCGCGCTCGGCCAGGCGTCGAGCCAGGACGCAGTTCGCGGCGTAGGTACCTGGCTTGCGCGAGTCCGGCCCGTAAAGCTCGAAGGTCGATTCGGGTTCCTTGGAGAGGTCGGTCAGCTCCGGCACCGAGGATTGCATCCGGAACGCCATCTCGTATTGCGCGACGCGCGTGGCGATTTCGGGGTCCTGGTAGTCGGCGAGCTTCAGCTCATTCATCTGCTTGAGATCGTCGAGGAAGCGGCGCCGCGCGGCGCCCTCATAGCCGGGTGGGTTGGAGAGGTAGAGGACCGGATCGGTCCCGGAACGAAACTTGACGCCCTGGTACGTAGTGGGCAGAAATCCGCTGCCCCACTGGCGGTCGGCTAGCGCCTGCGTTCCGCCCACGCCCTGCGACACCATCACCACGAACGCCGGAAGGTCCTGGTTCTCGCTGCCCAGTCCGTAGGAAATCCAGGAGCCGATGCTGGGGCGTCCGGCAAGCTGGAAGCCGGTCTGGAAAAAGGTCACCGCCGGATCGTGATTGATGGCTTCAGTGCGCAGCGACTTGATGAGGCAGATTTCGTCGGCGATTTTGCCGATGTGCGGCAGCAGCTCGCTCAGCAACATTCCGCTCTGGCCGCGCTGCTCGAATTTGAAGATGGAAGGCGCGGTAGGGAACTTCTCCTGAAACGCGGTCATGCCGGTGAGCCGCTGGCCCATCCGCACCGAAGCCGGCAGCTCCGCGCCGCGGGACTTGGCAAGCGCCGGCTTGTAGTCGAACAGGTCGAGCTGGGACGGGCCTCCGTGCTGGAACAGGTAGATGACGCGTTTGGCTTTAGGCGCGAAGTGCGGAAGTTCCGGCAAGCCCCCCGCGGCTTCGGCGTCGCGGCTGATGAGCGATCCCAGCGCGGCGAGGCCGAGCCCGGTGGCGGCTTTGCCGAAGAAGTGCCGGCGGGTCAGCAGGAGCTTGGCTTCATCGGTCGGATGCATCTGCTATTCCTTAGTCACCGCTTCGTCCAGGTTCAGCATCAGGCTGGCGACCGAAGCGTAGGCGGCCAGATCGCGCTTGTCCAGCGCCGGATCCGGCCGCGAATCGCCCTGCGCCAGGTACGCCTTGATTTCTTCCTTCTTGCCGGAAAAATAATCCAGATGATACTGCAGGCTATCGCGGAGCACGCGCGCCTCCCCAAGAGACGGCGTCCGCCCGGTCACTAGGCGGAACCCGTATCGCAGCCGGCTTTCAGCGTCGGCCCCGCCCTCCTTCAGCATCCGCTGGCCAATAAACCGCGCCGATTCCAGGAAGGTGACGTCGTTCATCAGGTTCAGCGCCTGCAGCGGCGTGTTGGTGCGGTTCTCGCGCACCACGCAGCTCTCGCGCATCGCCGAATCGAAGTTGGCCAGCATCGGCGGCGCCACGGTGCGCTTCCAGAACGTGTACAGGCTGCGCCGGTAGAGATCGCTGCCGTGCGCCTGGCTGTAATCCATGTCCTGCATCACCAGTTCCTTCCACAAGCCGGAAGGCTGATACGGCTTCACCGAGGGACCGCCGAGCTTTTCCGTCAGAAACCCGGCCTCAAACAGGGCCGCGTCCCGCACCATCTCGGCGGGCATGCGGAATCTGGGTCCGCGCGCCAGCAGGCGGTTCTCCGGATCCTTCTGCGTGAGTTGTGGGGTGGTCTTGGACGACTGGCGGTATGCCGCGCTCGTCACGACGAGTTTCTGCAGCCGCTTCACGTCCCAGCCGGACTGGACGAAGTCCACTGCCAGCCAGTCCAGCAGGTCCGGATGCGACGGCCACTCGCCTTGCGCGCCGAAGTCTTCCGTGGTCTTGACCAGGCCCACGCCGAAGAACATCTGCCAGAAGCGGTTCACGGCGACTCGCGCCGTGAGCGGATGCGAAGGATCCACCAGCCACTGCGCGAAGCCCAGGCGGTTGTTCGGTGCGCCCGCGGGCAGCGGCGGCAGCACGGCCGGCAGGCCCGGCTCAACCGCTTCTCCGGGCGTATTGTACTGGCCGCGGATCAGCAGGTGCGTCGGCCGACGCTCGGGCAAATCCGCCATCACCATCACCGTGGGGAAGGTGCGTTCCAGCCTTTCTTTCTCCAGGCCGAGCGACGTCAGAAGGCTCAATGTCCCGCGGACCTCTTCGGGCGCGGCGTGCTCCAGGAAGTAGAGCCGCAGTTGCTCCGCCTCGCCAGGCGTACGGTTTGCCAACGGCTTCGCCGCCATTGCGTTGAGCGAGTCTCCCGAAGCCATCAATCCGATCTCTCCGGCGTCAAGCACGCGCGAGTAGATCCGCACGTCGTCGATCAGTCCGCGAAAACGCCGGTCCGCTCCCCATCCGCCGCCGATGCGTACCGGCTCAGTGAACTTCGCGCCGGCGTTGCGGAACGGCCGGTACAACGTGTCGGAATCGACCTTGAACTTGGCCGGCTTGCCGTCGATGTAGAGGTGGACGCCTTCCGCCATGCGCGAGCCGGTGTACGTCATCGCCACGTGATGCCAGCTCTTCGGCTCCAGCGTCTGCTCGCTGTCCACGCGAAGCGCGTCGCTCTCCCACACGCTCGTCAGGTGCGCGTGCAGCCTCCCCTTGTTGGTGTGAAGCCCGAAGCCTTTGCCTTTCGGCTTGTCGCCCATCTCGGAGACGATCGGCCCGTCCGGCGTCTCGTCGGAGTAGATCCAGGCGGACAGCGAGAAGCGGTCCTCGATATCGAACTTCACCACATGGCCGGCGTCGATCTGCCGCTTTCCGTCGAAGCGCGCGGCGCGGCCAATGCGTCCGGGCGCGTCCTCTTCGAGCGGGTACGACGCTTCCAGCGCCGCCCCCGGCGCCCAATAGAGCGGTTCCGCGCCGGCGAGTGTGCGCTCCCAAGCCAACTGCGCATCGCGCAGGCGGGCGTCGTTCCGCTTCAGGACGTCCTCCGCCGCGCGAATCTTTTGCTCCAGCTCGTCCAGCCGGCGCTGCTGCTCACGCGTGGGCGCGGGCATCAGGGGCGGGGAGTTGCCGTACTTCATGGCTCGGCCCAACTCAGGCACCTGGTCGAAATAAGCGAAGAGCTGGTAGAACTCTTTCTGCGTGAAAGGATCGTACTTGTGGTTGTGGCAGCGCGTGCAGCCCAGCGTCAATCCCAGAAACACCGTCGATGTGGTTTCGATCCGATCGACAACGTACTCCACGGCGTATTCCTCAGCTATGATGCCGTCCTCGGTATTGGCGCGATGATTGCGATTGAAACCGGTCGCGATGCGCTGCTCGCGCGTAGCGTTAGGCAGCAGGTCTCCGGCGATTTGTTCGAGCGCGAACCGGTCATAGGGCTGGTTGGAATTGAAAGCGTCGATCACCCAGTCGCGCCAGCGCCACATCTGCCGCTCGGCGTCGTATTGGTAACCGTTAGTGTCGGCGTAGCGCGCGGCGTCCAGCCACCGGGCGGCCATGCGCTCGCCGTAATGGGGCGAAGCGAGCAGGCGGTCGACGGCTTTCTCATACGCGCCGGGCGACGCATCGGCCAGGAACTCGTCGATCTCGGCAGGCGCGGGCGGCAGTCCGGTGAGGTCGAGCGAAACGCGCCGCAGGAGAGTCTCGCGGGCGGCTTCCGGAGACGGACTCAAGCCCTCGCGCTCCAGACGCGCCAAAATGAAGCGGTCGATGGGATTACGGACCCATGCGCGTTCTTTGACTTCCGGAAGCGGGTGGCGCACCGGCGCGATCAGCGACCAGTGTTTTTGCCACTTGGCGCCCTGGGCGATCCACATTCGCAGCGTCTCGATCTCCGGCTCAGTGAGTTTGAGCCCGGAATAATGCGGAGGCATCCGCACGCCTTTGTTCTCGGCGGTGATGCGGCGGATCAGCTCGCTTGACGCCGGATCTCCTTCGACGATCGCCCGCGTTCCGTTCCGCGCGGCCTTGGCGTCGGCTTCCTGGTCCAGGCGGCGCGGGATGTTCTTTGCTTTGGCGTCCGGCCCGTGGCAGAGAAAGCATTTGTCCGCCAGGATCGGCCGGACGTCGCGGTTGAATTCGATCTCCCGCTCGGCGGAGGGCGCAACGCCGGCGCAGAGCAAGAGTGCAAGAGTCACCGGGAGCCTGCGCATGTGCTCTTATTCTATCGCTAGGAAACGCGGCATGTCCCTATTTCGCCCGCCGCTCCAGCCAGCGCTCTGTAAAGCTCTTGCGCCCCGGAGAAAACTGCGTCGCCGCGGCTTTCAGATACGGCCGGAACTCCTCCCGCCAGTAAGCGAAGAATCCCTTCTCGCGGATTTCACTCAGAGTCAGATCGTAATGGTCCATCAGCGCGCCGCTATAAAACTGGACCGTACGCCGCGCGGCGAAACCGCTGGCCCGCGAAAGCCGCTGCATCGCCGAGAGCGCCATCACGCTCGACAGATCGAACACGGACCGCTGCTGCGCCGTGGCCTCCGCCGTCAGGTTGTTCCAGCGGCGCCGGATGTCGTCTGGACGGGGCAACCCCGGCCTCGGCAAACGCGCCGCGGCGCGGCGGAGCGCCTCCCAATCCTTCCGCAATCCCGCGACATCCAGTGGCGGCGCGTTGATGCTGTCGGCGAGCTGGCCGGAAGTCGCCTCCAGTCCATCCAGAAGCTGGTCCATCGTCTCGAAGCGCGCTTCCGGATCGAGCAAGCCTTCCTTCTTGAGGCTGTCCGAGATCTCCTGGATCAGTTGCCGGCCGGCGCCGGAGAGATCGGCCAGCGCGGCCAGCACCCACACCGGCGACGCGCGAAAAGTCAAAATCCCGATCAGCTCCAGGCCGTTGCCCGCGGCTCTGCGGACCAGGAAATTGCTGGCAAGTTGTTCTTCGCCGGGCGGTACCGCCTGCTCCACGCCGCCGACCTGCTCCACTAGGAAGCGCAGGGTCGCGTCTACCAGCGTGCTGTACAGCTTGGTGCGCCTGATTCCGGCGGGCAGCACTACGCCGGCCAGTTCGCGCACCAGGCCTCCCGCCAGCGCAGACGCCGAACGCAAAGCGCGCTCGGGCAAGGACGCGAGATATCTGCCCGTAGACGGGCTACCCGTAGACACGGCGGCCGCCGGCGTAAGTCGCTTCCACATGAATGTCCCCCGTTTTCTCGTCGTAGCGGAACAGCACGAAGTCGGCGCGTTCCCCGGCGGCCAATCCCCGCTTGCGTCCAGGAACGTTGCCCGCGCGCGCCGCGTTGACCGTGGCCAGGCGGACCGCCTGCGCCAGACTCAGCCCGGCAAGTTTCATCAGATTGCTCACGCCTTGATCCATGCGCAGCGCCGAGCCCGCTAGGCGGTCCTGCCCGGCCAGCACCACGCGGTAATCTTCGGTCAGGTCGACCGGCTGCTCGCCCAGCCAGTAGCGCCCCGGCTTACAGGCGGCAGGCGAGCTGGCGTCGGTAACCAGCACCGCCAGCTCCATGCCCTTGGCTCGCACGGCCACCTTCACGAAGCAGCCCGGCAGGTGGATGCCGTCCACGATGAAGCTGGCCATCAGCCGGTCCTCGGCGAGTTGCTCCCAGATGTAGTTGGGATGCCGGCGCATCACGGAGTGCGCGCCGTTGCCGAGATGCGTCGACATGGTGGCGCCCGCCGACACCGCGTCGGAGATCTGTTCGGCGGTGGCGTTGGTGTGGCCGATGCTGACGACGACGCCGGTCTTGGTGACCTGTTCGATGTAACCCGGCGCTTCCGGCCACTCCGGCGAGATGGTGACCAGCCGCACCTGCCCGCGCGCCGCATCCTGCCAGCGCTTGAATTCCTCGAAGTCCGGCTTCCGCACCCAGCGCTTCGGATGCGCGCCGCGCGGCCCCTCTTCGGACGAGATGTGCGGTCCTTCCACGTGGAAGCCGTCCATGGATTCGCCTTCTTTCAGCGTCTCCTTGGCGATGGCCAGGTTCACCAGCGCGCCCGCCATGTCCTCCGGCCCGCCTGTGATGACCGTGGGGTAGAAGCGCGCCGTGCCGCTCGAGTAGATCACCTCGATCGAGCGGGCGATCTCCTCGTGCGAGGTTTTCGGAGAGTTGTAGTCCACTCCGGCGAATCCGTTGACCTGGATGTCGACGAACGCCGGCGCGAGGTAGAGATCGGCCGGCTCCCCGCTGGGACTCACATTCTGAATGATGGAATCGAACGCGACCTCTACCGCCGCGCCGGTCGCCGGATCTTTGCCGGCACATTTCATGAGGCTCATGTTTTATTCACAGAGATCCACAGCTTTGTCACAGCCGCGGTGGTTCTAACTCTTAGAGGATACGGTAGAAAAAAGCTGTTGAAAAGCGCGACGAAAGTGGCCGCGGCGTCTGGACCTTTGGAGCGCGAACCGCTACAACTGTTAAGGTTCAGCGGTCGCATCGCGGCAGGTAAGGAAGATCTCGGGGGAGGTATCCAGCCTGTCGCGGGGCGGCCGCTGTTCTTTTTTTTGGCTTTGGCAAGTTCTCAACGGCGGTTACCAAGAGTTTGCGGGCCGCCTTCAACAACGCGCCTGTACCGTAGCCGGCCGCAAGGGCGTCCCCCCCCCGATCACGCCAAACTTCCCAGTCGAGGCCGAAGGTCAACTTTCGGGCTGCCGCCGAGTCCCGGAGGAGGATGCGCGGCATCGCATCGAAGGTTCGCTTCGTGACTGCGGATGCAGCGGATTACGCCACTTGACTGGCGGAGACGACCTTCATTTACGAGCACCACCTTTGAGGGATTGACCCATTCGAGCAGGGGCGACGTGATGAACGTAGTGACCAGGCCCTCTCGCTGCGGAGCAAGACGAGAGCATCGCGACGCCTTCCTGGGTGAATGCGTAGGGGGCGGCGCGCCGGAGACCGCCCCAACTTGAAGTCACAAAATGTGATTTCAAGTCAGCGAACTCGCGGGCATTGAGCTGGAACCTAAAGTCGCGCGGGAACCGGTCAAGGTTGCGCTTGACCGCCTGGATGAGGGCGCGGGGTTCGACTTCGTAAAAGCTCAGCGAGGTGGGTGCTGAGCATGACCTTCTGGTCTCGGATCAGATAAATCCGGCACTCAATCATTTCGATGGGAATTTGGAGTGCGGACGTTGAGGAAGGTAGGATTTTCCTGGCATCGACTATTCGTAAGGCGCTGTTCCGTAAAGGCAGCATAGCAGCCGATGAACCCATTGTGGGAAGCGGATAGACCACGCCCACGTAGCGCGACGGACCTTCTAGGCAGACCTGCAGCGCGACGCAAGCAGGCCGGTGGCCGCTTGGAGGTCGATGTCCGCGATGAGCAATCCTTCCTTCCCGTATGGCTGGTAGCAAAGCAGCGTCCCGTCCGGCCGCGCCACCGCCGATGTGGTCGGCGACCCGTCGCTCGCACAGTTGACCGTGGCGACGTAGCAGGTGTTCTCGGCGGCCCGGCATAAGACGGCTTTCTCATGGAAGGTGTTCGCCGGATCGGCGAAACTCGAGGGCCGGAAACTCCCCGGCTCGGCTTCGTGAAAATGAGGATGGAACACAATCTGCGCGCCGTGGCGGGCGGCCCAGCGGACCGTTTCCGGATAGCGCCAACCTTCATGGCAGATCGCGATGCCGAATGTCAGTGGGCCGGTCTGGAAAACCTGCCTCCCCGAGCCCGGCGAATAGAGATTGTCCTCCGAGGGATCGAGCTGGACTTTATCCTGGAAGCCGGCGATCGTTCCGTTCTGATTGACGACCAGCGCGGTGGCGAACAGTGCGCCGTCGACGACGCGTTCGGTGCCGAGAACAACCGCGACGTTTGCCTTCGCGGCGGCCGCCGCGACGGCGGACCAGGCGCGTTCGAGGAACACAGGGTCGGGCGCCGGTACTGCCTTCCCCGGTCCGCGGTAGCCGGGAATAAAGCACTCCGGAAAGCAGATGATCCCGGCGCGCCCAACGGACGCTTCCGCGATGGCTTGTTCGGCTAACGTGACCGACTCCTCGGGAGTCGCCGGGAACCGGAGGTTGGCGAGGGCAATTCGAAACGTGCTCATCGGATAATCCCAATGTTAGCTCGATGATGTACGGAATCATCGCGGAATGGCCTTCACCTTGACCCGGATTTCCCAGCCGGAACCGGACTCAACCGCCTGGCCTTACGTACATGCGCCGCCACTAGTCAAGCCCGTGTCCTCTTTTCACGAAACGATCCGATCATTGGATGGAAAGGTTGCCAGCAACAAACACTCCGGCTCCGATGCCTTGATATACCTGCGCGAACCCTCGGCGCTCGCACCAGCCGGAAAGACCAGGCAGAGCGCCGTCAAATCGGCCGTGAACGACAGGTCGAGCCCGGAATATGAGCGGGAATCCGGACGACGGAGCCTGCGACGTACCGTCCTGACGAGAATCTCTGTTAGCGGTCGGCTTCATGCGGCCAGACACCGGCTTCGTCCGCAATCAAGCAGGACTGGACGGCGCGCTCGCCGCCGCTAAGAATGCGCGAAGGCTATTTCACGGTAACCGCGCCTACCGCTTGCCATCCGGTATTGCCGCCCCCGACGGTTTGCGCGGCTGTGTACACGACTCGGCGGCCCAGGAAGCTGCTCTTAAAGGTGATCCCTACGGTCAGCGTGAGGTCGGAACCCGACGTGACAGCGGATGTGCCAACGCCGTTAATCCGGCACTGACTGTTCTCCACTGTGCCTGAGGAGCTGTTGACCACAAGGGCGGTCAACGACGCGTTACCGGCGTCGTTGACCAGGTACAGCGAATTGTTCGCGCGGTTGTAGCCGAGGTAGCAGGCTCCGGTTCCGTTGAGCCCGTTGTTTACCAGAATCTGAACAGCCGAAAGGCTTGTTGCTGAGGGCTGATTCCGCACAGTCAGGACGTATGCGACATTGAGCCCGGTGACATTGTTCGGAGCCAGGCTCACGATTGCAGGGTTTGGTACCGATGACAACGGAACGCTCAAAACCCCAGCCGGCTGCCAACCGGAGTTGTTGCCTGCTGAATCCCCCGCTGCAAGATAGACGACTTTGTTGCCGGCGAAGGCTTGAGAAAAGCTGATGGCCAAGCTGAGCGACAGGCGCGTGCTTCCGGTGCTTACGCTGCTGCCAGTCCCCGAAATCACACATTGACTGTTACCCACGCTGCCCGATCCATTAAGGACCAGGCCGGGCAGCAGCCCATCGCCGGTGTTGTTCACAAGATAAAGCGTGTTGGTTGAACGGCTGTAACCGATGTAGCACGCACTTCTGCCATCCAGGTAATTGTTGATCAGAAGGTTGATCATGTTGAGGTCCGAAGGGCCATCCGGATCGTCGATGTTGAGGGTAAACACCTGGCTGGTGCCGGGAGGCGCGGATTGAAGAGGACCGGTCAGCGAAACCGTGGGACTCTGATTGGGGGGAGGAGGTGGAGTCGAGCCGCCGCCGTTGATCCGCAAGCCGACGTCGTTCCCTTCAAAAGCGACGCGAAAGAATCGGGCATCCGTGATTCCGGGCGCAAGATCAGTCAGGACGCCCTGCTTGACCGACCGCGCCTGTTGCAGCATGATGCGCAGCAGCCCCGCCGTCTCGGGGTTACCTTGATTGGCGACCTGATAGGACCCGTCCGGCTGATAAATATGGTTTTGCGTGAAGGCGGCGACCCCGCCCGATCCAACGCGCTGGAAATATCCGGCCGTGGAACTCTGAAGCCCAAGAAACAAAGCGTTGGTAGCCGAAGTTTCGTTCGAGACCTTGATCAGGCCATCAATGTTCAAGCCAAGAAACGTTGCGTACCCCTGAAAACCGTTCAACTCCAGGTTGGGCAAAGTCGAAGCGTAGGGTGCGACGCGCCCTCCCTGCAGCGTAATCGTCCCGCGGCCCTTGAGGTTTACGAGTTGAGCGGCTTGTCCTTCGTA
>JACXTT010012687.1_pt1 | contig 11167 bp, 9 predicted proteins | sample 9270951 | NCBI WGS metagenome assembly JACXTT01 (sample SAMN15532306, study PRJNA645909) | rock metagenome | isolation source: weathered quartz diorite | place: Puerto Rico | collected 2017-06-21 | reverse complement strand
CCTCAGACGGGACGGGTTGAAGGACCGCCAGACCTACGACTAGGCGGCCGCCGACGTTACCGTTTCGGCCGAGCCGCTGAAGGAGCTGCTGAAGTACCGGCCGGGCAAGGTGGCCCAGTGCCGCATCTTCGCGATGAGCCACGAGCACGACCAGGCGCTGGCGCAGGCGCTGAACGAGGCCCTGGGCGAGGACCGCCCGGCGCATCCCACGAACCTCTAACCACCCACCTCGAGAAGGACAGGCGTCATGGAAAAGTTTCGCGGCGTGGACTACTACGGGATCGACGAGCTCCTGAGCGAAGAGCAGCGGATGATGCGCGACGCAGTCCGCGACTGGGTGGAGGCGAAGTTCCTGCCGGTGGTGAGCCAGCACCACCGCGACTCCACCTTCCCGGCCGAGCTGGCCGCGGACCTGGGCGAGATGGGCGTGTTCGGCGCCACCCTCAATGGCTACGGCTGCGCCGGCCTCGACAACGTGGCCTACGGCCTCATCATGCAGGAGCTGGAGCGCGGCGACTCCGGCCTCCGCTCGTTCGCCTCGGTGCAGAGCGGGCTCGTCATGTACCCGATCTACAGCTACGGCTCCGACGCGCAGAAGGAGCGCTGGCTGCCCCGGCTTCAGTCCGGCGCCGCGGTCGGCTGCTTCGGCCTCACCGAGCCCGACCACGGCTCCGACCCGGGCTCGATGAAGACGCGCGCGAGCAAGAAGGGCAACGAGTACGTGCTGAACGGCACCAAGCTCTGGATCACCAACGGATCCGTCGCCGACGTGGCGGTGGTGTGGGCCAAGGGCGACGACGGCGAGATCGGCGGCTACCTGGTGGAGCGGGGCACGCCCGGGTACAGCACGCTCGACATCCACGGGAAGTTCTCGATGCGGGCCTCCATCACCTCGGAGCTCGCCTTCGCGGACTGTCGGATCCCGCTCGAGAACAAGCTGCCCGGCGTGAAGGGGCTGAAGGGCCCGCTCTCCTGCCTGTCCCAGGCCCGCTACGGCATCGCGTGGGGCGCCATCGGCGCGGCGATGGCCTGCTACGACTGGGCGCTCCAGTACTCGCAGCAGCGCATCCAGTTCAACAAGCCGATCGGCTCGTTCCAGCTCGTGCAGCAGAAGCTGGTGTGGATGATCACCGAGATCACCAAAGCCCAGCTCCTCTGCCTGCGCCTGGGGCAGCTCAAGGACGCGGGCAAAGCGCGCCCGCAGCAGATCTCGATGGCCAAGATGAACAACGTGCAGATGGCGCTCGACGGCGCCCGGATGGCGCGCGACATCCTGGGGGCCGCCGGCATCGTCGACGAGCATCCGATCATTCGCCACATGATGAATCTCGAAACGGTCAACACTTACGAGGGGACGCACGACATCCACACCCTGATCGTCGGACGGGACATCACGGGCCTCGACGCCTTCGGCATCTAAGCTCCGGTCCCTCCCTTTCCCCCGGCGGGAGAGGGGCGGGCGGGGGGCCGGGCTGGTGTAGCATAGGGCCCTATGACTCCTGACCCGTCCTCGCCCGCCGTCGCCCTTCCCGCACCTTCCGTCCCACTCACGCGCGCCGACGAGCGCGCGAAGCCCAACATGCGGCTGCTCGGTCTGCTGGCGCTCGGCCACATGGTCATCGACATCAATCAGGGCTCGCTGCCCGTGATCCTGCCGTTCATCAAGGAAGCGCTGAGCCTCTCGTACGCGGCCACCGGCATGATCGTGCTGACCGGCAACGTCGCCTCGTCGCTGATCCAGCCGCTCTTCGGCTACCTCGCTGACAAGACGGCGCGGCGCTGGCTGCTGCCGGTCTCGGTGCTGCTGTCGTCGGTGGGGCTGGCCTTCATGGGGCTCGCGCCGTCCTACGCCGCGGTCCTGGCGCTGGTGGTGATCACCGGCTTCGGGGTCGCCTCGTACCATCCCGAGGGCTACCGGACCGCGACCGCGGTCGCGGGCGAGCGGAAGGCCACCGGCGTCTCGATCTTCTCGACGGGCGGCAACATCGGCGTCGCGCTGGGCCCGCCGATCTTGACCGCGCTGCTCGCCGGCTTCGGTTTGCCCGGCAGCCTCGGGATGCTCGTGCCCGGTCTCCTCACCGCGATCCTGCTCACCGCGGTACTACCGCGGCTGTCGGCGCCGCCACCCGCGGTGGCGCGCGCCCGCGCGAGCGCGGTGGGCGCGCAGACCATGGTGGGCGCCATGGCCCTGCTGGTGCTGGTGGTGGCGATCCGCTCGTGGACGCAGCTCGGCTTCACGACCTTCATGCCGTTCTACTGGCGCGACGTGCTGCACGGCGACCCGCGGCTGGTCGGCACGCTGCTCGCGGTCTTCCTGGGCTCGGGCGTGTTCGGCACGCTCGCGGCGGGCCCGATCGCCGATCGGGTCGGCGTGCGCCGCTACGCGGTGACCGTGTTCCTGCTCGCCACCCCGGTCGCGGTGGGCTTCCTGTTCGTGCAGAGCGTCGCGCTCGTGTTCGTCCTGCTCGCGCTGCTCGGCTTCGTGCTGGTCTCCACCTTCACGGTGTCGGTGGTGCTCGGCCAGGCGTACCTGCCGAAGAATCCGGGCATGGCCTCGGGCCTCATCGTGGGCTTCGCCATCGGCGCGGGCGGACTGGGGGCGAGCGTGCTCGGCTGGGTCGCCGACCACTGGGGCCTCACCGCGACCCTCGGCATCTCGGCGGTCATGCCGCTGGCCGGATTCGTGGTCGCTCTGTTCCTGCCGGAACCCAAGACCGGTGACGTCGGATAAGTTCCAGGACGGCGAGCAGGTCCTGCTGATCGACCAGCGGGGTCGGCGCCATCTCCTGCTCCTCCGGAAGGGCGACACCTTCCATTCCGATCGGGGCTGGCTGACCCACGACAGCATCATCGACCATCCCGACGGGTCGTGGGTGCGCACCTCGAAGGGCACGCGCTACCTGGCCCTGCGGCCCACCCTCGCCGAGTACGTGCTCGACATGCCGCGTGGGGCCCAGGTCATCTACCCGAAGGATCTCGCGATCGTGATGTTCTGGGCCGACATCTTCCCGGGCGCCCGCGTGCTCGAGGCCGGGATGGGCTCGGGCGCGCTCACCCTCGCTCTTCTGCGTGCGGTCGGCCCCGAAGGTCGGGTGGTCAGCTACGAGCAGCGCGAGGACTTTTGCCGGCGCGCGCTGGCCAACATCCACACGCGTCTCGGCGAGGTGACCAACCTGAGCGTGCGCATCCGCCCGGTGGAGGAAGGTCTCCCCGAGGAGGAGCCGGTGGATCGCGCGGTGTTCGACCTGCCCGAGCCCTGGCGCCTCGTCGAGCCGGTGGCGAGCGTGCTCCGGCCCGGCGGCATCTTCCTCTCCTATGTACCCACGATCATCCAGGCCCACCAGCTCACCGAGACGCTGCGGCGGCATCGGGGCTACGCGCTGGTGGAGACCTTCGAGACGCTGCTACGTCCGTGGAACATCGACGGTACGTCGGTCAGGCCGTTTCATCGAATGGTCGCCCACACCGGCTTCCTCACCGTCGCCCGGCGCGTGGTGCCCGAGGAAGGCGCGGCGCCCCCGCGCATCGTGGAGCCAGAGGAGGAGAACTGATCGATGGTCGATTCCTGGTTCGAGCTGGGACGGCGCGGCGCGACGGTCGGCAGCGAGATCCGCGGCGGGCTCACCACCTTCATGGTGATGGCCTACATCATCTTCGTGAACCCGGCGATCCTCTCGTTCGCCGGCATCCCGCCCTTGCAGGGCCAGGGCCCGTCGTTCCCGGCCACTCAGGCCGCCACCTGCCTGGTCGCGGGCGCGCTGACGATCGCGATGGGGCTCGCCACCAACTACCCGCTCGCCATCGCCTCCGGCATGGGACTCAACGCGGTGGTCGCGTTCCAGCTCGTGGCGGGCATGAAGCTACCGTGGACCGCCGCGATGGGGGTGGTGCTGCTGGAAGGAATCGCGATCACGATCCTGGTGCTCACCGGGTTTCGTGAGGCGATCATGAACGCCATCCCGAGCGGTCTCAAGCGGGCGATCGGGGTGGGTATCGGGCTGTTCATCCTCTTCATCGGCTTGGTCTCGGCCGGCATCGTGAAGCCGGGCCCTCCGGGCGTGCCGGTGACCCTCGGCGAGCTCACCTCGGCGCCGGTGGCGGTGGCCGTGTTCGGCCTGCTCCTCACCCTGTGGCTCACCGCGCGCCGCTGGAGCGGCGCCCTGCTGGTCGGCATCATCGTGAGCACGGCGGTGGCCATCGCGGTGAACTCGGCCACCGGCGGGCGCGCGTTCCCGACGCCCGGCCAGGCGGTGTGGCCGACCGCGCTGGTGGCACCGCCCGATTTCTCGACCCTGGGCGCCGGCTTCGACCTCTCGGTGTTCGCCCGCGTCGGCCTCATCACCGCGCTGGTCACGATCTTCTCTATCATGCTGTCGGACTTCTTCGACACCATGGGCACCGTGATCGGCATCGGCGGCGAGGCGGGCTGGCTCACCCCGGACGGCCGCCTGCCCCGGCTCAATCGCGTCCTGCTGGTCGACTCGTTGGCCGCGGCCGCGGGCGGCGCGGCGGGGGCCTCCTCGGCGACCACGTACATCGAGTCCGCGGCCGGCGTGGCCGCGGGCGCGCGCACCGGTCTCGCCTCGGTGGTGACCGGGGTCTGCTTCCTGCTCGCGCTCTTCTTCGCGCCGCTGGCCGGGATCGTGCCCGCCCAAGCCACCGCCCCGGCCCTGATCGTGGTCGGCTACCTGATGAGCCGCGTGGTGCGCGAGATCCCGTTCGGCGATCTGGAGGAAGGCTTCCCGGCGCTCCTGACCCTGGCGGTGATGCCGTTCACCTACTCGATCACCAACGGCATCGGCGCCGGCTTCATCGCCTACTGCTTCATCAAGCTCGTCCGCGGCCACGGGCGCAGCGTGCCCGCGATGATGTACGCGACCGCGCTCGCCTTCGTGATCTACTTCGTGCTGCCGCTGATCCAGAGGCTGCTCCAGGCCTGAGGCGGCCCGGGCCGCCCGCGGGCGTGTGGTAGGCTAAAGCCCGTAGCGCCCAGCGTTTCCCCGAGGAGGTCGCGGCGGTGATCAGTGTGATGCGTGAATACGCCAGGAGCCTGAAGATCGTGCTCCTGATCGTGATCGTGGTCTTCATCATCACGTCCGGAATCCTGTTCTACTTCGGCACCAGCCCCTTCGGACTTCACCGGAGCAACGCGGTGGCGGTGGTCAACGGCGAGGAGATCCCGCAGGAGCGCTTCCGGCGGGCCCAGGCCAACCTCATGGCCGCCTACGAGCGGGTGGCCCGCCAGCGTCTCACCCCCGAGCTCGCCGAGCGGCTCGGGCTCTCCCAGCAGGTGATCAACGAGCTGGTGTCCGAGGCCATCGTCGTCCAGGGCGCGGGGAAGGAGGGCGTGCGGGTCAGCGACGACGAGCTGCGCGCGACCATCCAGCAGATCCGTGAGTTCCAGGAGAACGGCCGGTTCTCGCGCGACGAGTACCTCAAGGTGCTGCGCCAGTTCCGCCTGGATCCGGGCGAGTTCGAGACCGAGGTGCGTCGCCAGCTGGTCCGCCGCAAGATGGAGACGCTCATCAAGCAGGGCGTGAAGGTCTCCGACGAGGAAGTGCGGGACGCCTACGCGCAGCGGCACGAGCGGGTGCGGGCGACGTGGGCCTACGCGGACATCAAGCCGGCGATGGCCGGGATCACGGTGGCCGACGCCGACCTCGAGCCGTTCGTGAAGGCGCACCAGGCGCAGTTCAGCCAGCCCGAGCGCCGGCGCCTGCAGTACGTCATGGTGAGCCCGAGCAAGTCCGCCCCCGCGGTGACCGACACCGAGATCGAAGCCTACTACAAGGATCACGGTGCGGACTTCGACCAGCCGCGCCGCCTGCACCTGGCGCACGTGCTGGTTCGGGTGCCGCCGGTGGGAGGCAGCGACGCGGAGAACGCGGCGAAGGCCAAGGTCGAGGACGTGATCAAGCGCGCGAAGGCGGGCGAAGACTTCGGCAAGCTCGCGCGCGAGGTGTCCGACGACAAGGCGAGCGCGGTGCAGGGCGGTGATCTGGGCTTCGTCGGTCCCGGTGAGCTGGTGGCGCCGTTCGAGCAGGCGGCCTTTGCCCTCAAGAAGGGCGAGATCTCGGCGCCGGTGCGGACGCCCTTCGGCTATCATGCGATCCGAGTGCTCGACGTGCGCGAGGGCGGCAAGGCGCCCCTCAAAGAGGTCGCGCCCAGGATCAAGGAGACCCTCGCCGCGCAGAAGTCGGAGCGCGCGGCGGCCGCCCGCGCCGACGAGGTGAAGACCGGGCTCGCGGGCGCGAAGGATTTCGCGGCGGAGGCCAAGCGGCTCGGGCTCGAGCCGCGCGAGGCCAGCTTCGGCCGCGGCGACGCGCTCGCGGAGGCCGGACGCGATCCCCAGCTCGACGAGACGATCTTCTCGCTCGCGGTCGGCGGAGTGTCGGCGCCGCTGAAGACCGCGGGCGGCTACGCGGTGATCAAGGTCGTGCAGCAGATTCCGGCCGGGGTGCCGCCAATGACCGAGATCCGCGACCGGGTGGTGGAGGCGATTCGGCACGAGCGGGCCGCGCAGCAGGTCGTGGACAAGGCGAAGGCGCTCGCGGCGGAGGTGAGCAAGGGCGGTGACTTCGCGGCGGCCGCCAAGGCCGCCGGCTTCACCACCGGCGATGTCCCGCTGTTCTCGCGCGCGGACCCGCCGAAAGAGCGCGGCAGCCTGCCGGGTGGCGTGCTCCTGGCCGCGCTGCAGACGCCGGCGGGAAAAATCGCGGAGCCGGTGCGCTCGGAGGACGGCGTCTACGTGGTCAAGACGGCGGAGCGCCAACCCGCCGCCGCCGAAGGATTCGACCGCGAGCGACCGGAGCTCGAGAAGCAGGTGCTCGAGCAGAAGCGCGCGCTCGCGTGGGAGAGCTGGATTCGCGGCCGGCTGGCGCTGGCCAAGGTCGAGGTGGGCGGGCAGCCCGCCACCTTGACCCGCTGATGAGCCCCGCCGTGGATCGCACCGCGTTGCTCATCATCGACGCCCAGCAGGAGTACTTCGCCCCGCTCGGCAAGGTCGTGCTGCCCGACGGGCCCAAGGCGGTGCAGCGGATCGCGGCCATGCTGCGCTGGGCGCGCGGAGGATCCGTCCCGGTGTTCCACATCGTTCACGAGAGTCGGCGCGCCGGGGCCGCCACGTTCGTGCCGGGGAGCCCGGCGCTCGCTATCCACGACGCGGTGACGCCGGCGCCCGGGGAGCCGGTGATCACCAAGCATCTGCCCGGTGCCTTCACCAACACTCCGCTCGAGGCGGAGCTGCGGAGCCGCGGGATCGAGCGGGTGATCGTGTCCGGCTTCATGACGCAGATGTGCTGCGACACGACGACCCGCGAGGCCGCCCATCGCGGCTTCAAGGTCACGCTGCTCTCCGACGCGACCGCGGCCATGGACGTGAAGGGCCCCGACGGGGTGGTGATTCCCCACGATCAGGTGCACCGCACCCATCTGGGGAGCCTCAACGGGTTCCTGGCCGAGATCAAGCGGAGCGACGAGGTGATCGGGACATGAGCGTGCAGCGCACGCCGATGACCCGCACGGGGTACGAGCGGCTGCGGGAAGAGGTGGAGCGGCTCAAGAAGGAGCGACCCGCCATCGTGCGGGCGATCGCGGAGGCGCGCGCGCACGGCGACCTGAGCGAGAACGCGGAGTATCACGCGGCCCGCGAGCGCCAGGGCTTCGTGGAGGCGCGCATCACCGATCTCGAGGCCAAGGTCGGCACCGCCGAGGTGATCGATCCGCCCACCTCGGGCGATCGGGTGACCTTCGGCTCGACCGTGAAGCTCGAGGATCAGGACGGCAAGGAGACCACGTACCAGATCGTGGGCTCGGACGAGGCGGAGCCCAAGCAGGGGCTCATCTCGGTCATGTCCCCGATGGCCCGCACGCTGATCGGCAAGAAGGTGGGCGACACCGTGACCGCCCAGCTCCCCGGCGGCAAGAAAACCTTCGAGATCCTCGCTGCCAACTTCGCGCTACCGAATTAAGCCCGCAGCGCCTCTCGAAGTTCTCTGGTCAGTGCCTCGACTGTCCCCCGCGTGCCGCCCGCGAGCTTGTTCTTCCACTCGCCCTCGGTCTCGAAGCGGCGGTCCTTCAGGCGGTCGCCCCAGGGCTTGACCGCCTCGCGGATGGCGTGGAAGTCGAACGCGTCCCGCTTGAGCTCGCGGGCACGGGCCATCACATCGGGCGCGACGCGGATGAAGGCGCGCAGGGCCGCGCCGGTCTTGATCGAGTACTTGCGGCCGGCCCACGCGGTGGGGAACACGCCGGCCACCGCCTTCATGTAGTTCAGGAAGAAGCGCTTGGCGTGCTGGCGCACCTCGTTCATGCGCGCGCCGCCGCCGATCTTCTCGACCGCCTCCAGGAAGTCGACGATCTCCTCGGCGAGCGGGGCCTGCGACACGCGGCCGCGGCCGGTGCCGAGCATCTTGATGTCGCCGGCGAGCGGCGAGGTCTCGTCTTCGTTGAGCGAGCGGATCACGTCGTGGGCCAGGGCCTGGTTCGGGTCCGGGTAGAGCTTGCGCCCGGCCAAGCTCACGATGTGCGAGGGGTTGAGCCGCGTGTGTTTGGCGTTGATGGTCACGAACAGCTCGACGATCTGGCGCGCGTCGAGCCGGTCGAAGAGCACCGCGGGCACCTCGATGCCGAGGTTCTCCCCCGCCTGGGTCAGCGCGTGCAGCGCGAGGAGGCGGTGCTGGCCGTCCAGCACGCGCAGCACGCCGTGCTCCTCCGGGATCTGCAGGAGCCCGAGGTCGTGCTGGCTCGCCATCGGGGTGAACGTGAAGCGCTTCTCGGAGGTGATGATGACCGCGCCCGGGATCGCGGGGAGCGTGCCCGCGTCCTTGCAGTCGCGGTAGTAGTTGACCAGCTCGTCGATCTTCCGCCGGATGACCGGGCGCTGGTACGCGGTCTCGCTTTCGCCGATCCGCTTCTCCAGGGCTTCCCAGTTCACGCGGGCGCGATTCGCGCGCTGCTTGCCCTTCGCGGGCGGCTGGTTGTCGCCCCCGTAGCCCAGGACCTCGAACTTCACGAGGCGATCGATGTCCTTGGCCGAGAACGACGCCTGGAAGAATTCGACCCCGAATTGCTTCACGCGGTGCGCGGGAACCGTGATCATCAGCCGTTCCGCCTCCGTGGGGACGGTCTCTGCATCGAGGGAAACTCCGCTACTCTAGTCGAAGCTTAAACCCTTGTCAACATGTGCCTTTTCGGCTCTCAGGCCACCTCGGGTCACCCCCCATGACTGGGGGTCGAGGGAGGGCTTATCCCCAACATGTGGGTACGCTGGGGATACGGGAAAACCTGTGGATAGCTGTGGATGACTGCGTCGCGGTGCGGCGGCTACGCGACGTCCGGCCGCGCGAGGTAGCGGCCCCGCGGAGGCCCGATCACCCGGTTGCCGTCGTAGACGAGCGCGCCCCGCAGGTACGTCGCGACGACCCGCCCGGTCAGCTCCTGGCCTTCGAACGGCGTGTAGCCCTGTCCGGACGGCGAATCGGCCGCCCGCACCGTGAAGCGCCGCGTGGGATCCACGAGCGCGAGATCGGCATCGTAGCCCGGTGCAATATCGCCCTTGCGCAGGAGCCCGAAGCGCTGCGCCGGATTCCAGGCGAGCACCTCCGCGATGTGCGAGTAGGCCATCCCGCGCCGGCGCCCTTCGCTCACCACGCCGGAGAGCAGGTACTCGGTTCCGCCGAAGCCGGAGCGCGCGAGCCAGATGTCGTCGGGACGCTCGGCCGCGACCTTCATCTCGCGGGCGCAGCAGGCGTGATCGCTCACCACCCAGTCGAGCTGGCGCGCGAGCAGGGCCTGCCACAGGAACTCCACGTCCTCGCGTGGGCGAATCGGCGGGTTCACCTTGGCCAGCACGCCAGTGGGCGCGTCGTAGTCGAGCAAGAGGTGACCGACCGTCACTTCCCGGCGCAGGTCGAGCTGGGGGAAGACCCGCGGCAGCGCCAGCGCCGCCTCCACCGCCTTGCGCGACGAGAGGTGGAGCAGGTTGATGCCGGGGCAGTCGGTCTCGTGGGCGAGATAGCCGGCGATCCACACCGCCAGCCCCTCCGCGTGCGGCGGGCGCGCCGCGCTGTAGGCGCGCAGGCCGGCCAGCGTGCCCTCGCGGGCCACGCGCGCGGTGTACGCGTTGAGGATGTCGGCGATCTGGCAGTGCAGGCTCACGGTCACGTGCGGGGCCAACCGCGGGTGCGCGCGCCGGATCCGGCTCGCCGCGCGCATGATGAACTCGAAGTGCGCGAGGTCGTAGCTCTCGTCCTCGCCCACCATCAGGAAGCGGCGCTGGGCCGCCCGGTCGGCCTGACCGTGCAGGCCGTGCCCGCCGTAGAACATGAAGATCTTGAACGAGGGCACGCCCTGCCGCGTGGCCAGGTCCTCCATCTCGTCGATGTGCGAGGCCTGGATCGGAGCCAGGTGGTAGCCGTAGTCGCACCAGTAGCGATCGCGGGAGCGCGCGAGCACCTCCGGGTAGAAGTCCGCGTAGGAGCTGCCGCGGTTGAGGTAGTACTGGCCGGTGCGGAAGTAGGTGAGCACGGTGGTGACGCCGCCGCTCACCGCGGCCTGGCTCTCGCTGACCGCGTCGTCGGCGAGCGGGCCGTAGATGCCCACGTGGGTGTGAGCGTCGACCACGCCGGGGAAGCCCAGGTGGCCGCGGGCGTCGTAGACCTCGCGCGCCTCCGCGACCGGGATGCTCGGCTCCACGCGCGCGAAGCGCCCGTCGACGATGCCGAGGTCGCGCGTCTCCACCGCGTCCTGGTGGGGACGCACCACGCGGACATTCTTCACGAGCAGGTCGAGCGGCGCGCGGTCGGGCATGAGGCCGTCGCGATTCTACATCGGCGCGAGCACGGACGGCGTCGCGTTGACACCCTCCGGAGCCCGGTGCTAGGCTCGCGCCGTTCGATCGATCCGCCACCTCACATGCCGACGCTCGACACCGCCGATCCGACCGCCGCGACGCTGGCCGACCTGGCCTCCGCCATCCGCGCCGGCAAGCTCTCGCCCGTCGAGCTGACGAGCGCGTACCTCGCGCGCATCGAGCGGCTCGACGCGACCCTGCGCGCCTACATCACCGTCGACCGGGACGGCGCGCCGGCCGCGGCCGCCACCCTCGCGCGCGAGGCGGCGGCGGGCAACTGGCGCGGCCCGCTTCACGGCGTGCCGCTCGCCCACA
>JACXTT010012686.1_pt1 | contig 11168 bp, 8 predicted proteins | sample 9270951 | NCBI WGS metagenome assembly JACXTT01 (sample SAMN15532306, study PRJNA645909) | rock metagenome | isolation source: weathered quartz diorite | place: Puerto Rico | collected 2017-06-21 | reverse complement strand
GGCATCGAGATTGAACGACAGTGGCAACGACCAGGCGGTGATGTCGTAGAACCCGTAGTCCTCTTTATCCGCGTCCTCGCCGCGCCGCCGGTTCCGCTGGAATTTCCCGACTTCGCGCTGCACGAACGACCGCTCCATGCCCGCCTGTGGCTCGAACATGCCCTTCGCCAGACGCCGCTGCGGCTGGTTCAGGTCGATCACGTAGCTGCCGGCGGGAAAGGTCCTAGCGGTCGCCGTCTTTCCGGGGCTGATGTAGGGGTGCGCGAGACGCGACGCGAGGGGCTGACGCAGGCGCGTCACCTCGATTCCGTTGCGGAGCAGCAAGCCGATCACATGCGCTGCCGACTGCGGGTCGTTGCCGGGCACGATCACGACGCGTTTCATGGGATCGGTCGCCGCCTCGGCCATCGCCGACCGGCGGAAATCGTAGTAATCGAGCAACCGGGTTTGACGGTTCTTGGCCGTCGTCTCCAGCGTGGCCAGCGACGCAACAAAATGGTGGGCGATGCCGTCGCGCAGCGTCGTGATCGTCCCATCGTCACGGCGCTTCCTGAATTGCCGTCCGCCGTCGGTTTCGTACGTCATCCCGGTGGCGCCCTGGAACGTGGTCCATTCGTCCCAGTAGCCCACGTAGAAGAAGTCGAATACCCCGCCCACGTAGTATTGCCACCCGTAGCGGTCGAACGCCGCCGCGTTCCCACGGCCGTACGTCGCGAACCATTTGGTCGTCTGCGGCGGCAGGTTCATGTTCACCGCCTGTGCGACCGGCGGGAAGAAAAAGGACGATGTCGTCGAGTGATGGTCTACAAAAACCTGCGGGCGCCAGCGCAGGATACCGTCCATCATCGCGCGTACCTCGGACTGGCTCTGCGCGAGCAGATCGCGGTTCATATCGAACCGGTAATGGCTGTAGCGGCCGGTGATGCTCCAGGGTTCGCCCTGCTCGAAGGCCTGAGGGTGCTCGGCGCCCACGGCGACGGCGTTGTACCAGGCGGCAAAGCGCTCATGACCGTCGGGATTCGCCGACGGGTTGAGAACGACGACCACCGATTTCAGGATCTCCAGGGTCTGCGGCTCCTCAGACGCCGCGAGCTGGTAGGCGACCTGCATGGCCGCCTCGAAGCCCGCCGGTTCGTCGCCGTGGACCGAATACTGGAACACCGCCACCGCCGGGCTCTGCGCCGCGATCGCGGCCGCCCGCGCCGCCGAAGTCTTGCGCGGATCGGCCAGCTCCGCGATGCCGGCGCGGATCTGATCGAGCTTGGCGAGGTTCGCGGGATCGGAGATGATCAGCGCCCGGATGGGCCGGTACTCGGCCGTGCGGCCCCACGTCTCGATGCGGATGCGGTCGCTCGCGGTGGCGACCAAGGTGTCGAGATAGTGCTGCATCACTGCGTACATCGTTTGCTGGTCGCCGGCAGCGTAGCCGGTGATCGCTTCCGGGCGCGGCACGCCGGGCCGAAACGGGCCGCGCGCATAGAAGTCGAACGGCTCCTGGGCGGCGAGCGGAGACACGAGGAGGCACAGCGCGGCGAGAATCGGGCGCATTGATCCTACCGGGAGCGAAGTGAAACGGCGTTAGGCGCGGCGACGTGCCGCGGGCAATGCTTGATCGAAAGAAGCGAACTCGAACGGCTTGGGGACGCAAGGCCGCCCCGTACCGTCGAGGAAGCGGCGCATTTGCTCGTTCACCAAGTCGCCAGTCGTGAAGATCACGCGCTCGGCGTGGGCAGGGTCGTTGCTGCGGAGCCGCTCGAAGAGCTGCTCGCCAGAGAGGTCGGGCATCCGCATATCGACAATCACGGCGTCGTATTTCGATGCCTTGAGGCGGACGAGAGCGTCCTCGCCGCTGGCGGTCGTCTCGACCTCGTGGCCCTTGCCGGCGAGGTACCGCTGCAGCGACACGCGGACCGAGGCCTCGTCGTCCACCACGAGTACCCGCAGGCGGTCGCTACCCAGGGTTTGTACGTGGGGGGCGGCGGTGTGCTCACCGGAGGACCGCGGCTCAGTAATCGGGATCTCGACCACGAACCGGGCGCCCGCCTGCGGCGGGTTTTCCGCCCAGATCCGCCCCTCGTGCTCCCGCACGATGCCCAGCGAGATCGAGAGTCCCAGACCCGTGCCCGAACCGGTCGGCTTGGTGGTAAAGAAGGGGTTGAAAATTCGCTCGATCAAATTCGGCGGAATGCCGGCGCCGGTGTCCTCGACTTCGATCCGGATCGACTCTCCGTTGCGCCGCGTGCGCACCATCAGCCGGTGATGGTGGCCGTCGCGCTGTTCCATGGCCTGCTCGGCATTTGTGATCAGGTTCAGAAACACCTGCTGTAGTTGGTGGGCGTCGGCCATGGTGTCCGGCAGCGTTTCGTCGTACTCGCGCCGCACGTCGATGCCGCGGACCCGCAGCTCGTAGCCGCGCAGCTCGAGCGTATCGTCGAGGACCTGGTTGATCGCGGTCGGCACCTTCTCGGCTTTGTGCTGGCGCGCAAAGGTCAGCAGGTTCTGCACGATGCGGCTGGCGCGGCGCGCCTCGCTGTAGATCGTTTCGGCCGCCGTGCGCTGGTCGGGCGGGAACCGCTTTTCGGCGAGCAGCAGCTGCGCGAACGCCGAGATGCCCGCCAGGGGGTTGTTGAGCTCGTGCGCGACGCCCGAGACGAGCTGTCCGATCGCCGACATCTTCTCGGACTGGATGAGCTGCTCCTGGAGCATCTTCTGGTCGGTGACGTCGCGGATGAGGCAGAGCACTTCTTCGTCCTTCTGCGGCGTCGAGTAGGTGATCGAGATGGTGCGGACCTCGCCGTCCTTGCGGTAAAACTGCGAATCGAACAGGCCCGTTTCCCCGGCCAGAGCCTGCTGGAAGTGGGCCAACGCATTGGGGAGGTCATCGTCCGGGAGCATGGGGGCGAACCACTGGCCGACCAACTCCTCGCGTTTGTACCCGGAGATGTTTTCCGCCGCATGGTTCACCGTCGTGAAGCGGCCGTTCGCATCGAGCGTGACGATCGCGTCGGAGGCCGACTCCACCAGGTGGCGATAGCGGGCTTCGGAGCGGGCCAGGGTGTCCTGAGCGCGCTTGGGCTCAGTGATATCGCGAAGGGTGGCCACGGTCCCGATGATCTCGCCCTGCATCCGGAACGGCCCGCTGGCGACGGCCACATCACGCTCTTCACCGGTGCGGTGATTGACGATCCGCGTCTCGTACCGCTGCGTCTCACCCGCGAGGACGCGGTCTTCGCGTGAAGCGACGTGAGAACGCTCGCCCGGTGACACGTTGTCGGCGATTGCCTGGCCGACCACCTCGCCCACCTGCCAGCCCAGCATTTCCGCGCCGGCTTGGTTCGCGGCGAGAACTCTCCGATCCGCGCCGGTCACGACGACGGCATCCGGCAGGGCAGCCACGATGTCGGTTGCCGCCTGCAGCAAGTCCACCAGCGGACTTTTGCTTGCGGCAGTGCTCGCCCGAGTTCCTCGGGTCGGCGAGACGCGACGAGCTTTACTCACGTGTGATAAGACGCCTCCATCGAGACCTTCATCAAGCCCAGACTCTCCAATGCCGACTGTGTGACCTTTTCGGGCGTGTCGCCGTTGCCCCGCTTGACACAGTCCTTGATGATCTCCAGCGCGTGGATCGGATGCTCATCGTCGTACTTGGCATGCTCCTCGAGCCACCAGCGACCGCGGGGGCCGATTTTCTCGTTCTTGGCCAGTCCGCGCAGCGCCTTTTCTGAGATCTTCTGGGCGACCCCTTCGACCGCATAGTTCGTCGCCGCGACCGCCTGGCCGAACTCGGCATTGCGGCACATGTCGGTCAAGTAGGCGTGGAACTTCTTCACGGCCGGGATCATTGGCTCCGGCTCCTGGAACCGCTTCTTGTGGACGTTGAAGCCGTCCCCCATCGCGCGCCACATCGCGTCGTGGCGGCGCTCGACACGAATGTTGTCGGTGAAGAACTCACGGCCCATCGCGGGCGACCGATCCAGCAGCATCTGCAGCCACTGGGGGAAGTCGCGAATGATGGGATAGAACCCGACCAGGAAGTTCTGGATTTGCCCATCCACCAGCTGGTTCTCGGATGCGTCAATAATGACCGGTGTGTCGAGAATCGCCTGGCGGCTTGGCTCCAATGTCGCATCCAGATCCGCGACCCAAGAGGGGTGCGGGGTCACTTGCACTGCCATTGCGGCTCCTCTCCCGGGCGCGGGTGGATACCTAGGGGTTCAGCGTGGCTGCAATGTACGAGAGGGGATCGAACATGCAAGCATAAGTCGGATAGTGACTTGGCGCACACACAGCCAAAACGAGACTTGACAAGATATATCGTCCAAGAATATCGTGACGTAACATCTCACAAGAGGCAACGATGGGTGGGAAGTTCGGCTGCGAGGCTCTTTGGGGTTTTCGGGGCGGCAGAGGATGGCAAGGAGGAAGGCGCCGTCAATGGTTCGGAGCCGGCGACATGAAATACGTCATCCTGAAGCTGCTGCGCGATAAACCACGTCATGGATACGAGGTCATGAAGGAGTTGGAGGAGCGGATGCACGGCTGCTATTCGCCGTCGCCAGGCACCGTCTATCCGACCTTGCAGTGGCTCGAGGACGAGGGACTCGTCGTCGCGCGCGATGTGGAAGGCAAGAAGGTCTACGAAATCACCGACACAGGGCGGGCTTTTTTGGACGAGCACAAGGACATCGTCGAAGACATCTTCGATCGCGTGACCGAGACGGTCGAGCGCACGGTTGGTGGCTCGATGGCCGAGGTCAACCGGGCGTTAGGTCATCTCGTGAAGGCAGTCTACCGGACCGGCTGGAAAGCCGAGACCGATGCCGCGCGCAAAGCGGTGGCTGAGATCTTGGAAAAGGCTGCGGCGGAGATCGAGGCACTCGGGAAGGCACCGGCTGCGAGCGCTTAACTGTCTCTAACGACGGGCCCTCAACTCATCGAGGGCCCGTTTCACGTATACGCGCGTCATCTGCTTGCGCCACGACAGGTCGAAATCGGTATTGTCCATCGGCTTTGACGGTCGATAGGCGGCATCGGCGGCAGCGGCGATCGAGTCATCGGAGAGCGGCATTCCCTGGAGGGCCGCCCCGGCTTCCGGGACTTCCTGCGGATAACTTGCGACGCCACCAAGCACAATGCGCGCAGCGGCGACCTCCTTTCCTTCCCACTCTATCCACGCGGCGACGCCAAGCACTGGGAAGTCGAAGGCGCCGCGCCGCCGCAGCTTGTGGTAGACGGCATCCCAACCGTTCGGAGCGGGCAGACGCACGTCCACGAGGACCTCGTCGGGCTGCTTGGTGAGATAGTTGATCCCGTCGTTTTGATAGAACCGGCCCGCCGGCACCACGCGCTCACCCTGTGGTCCCACCAATCGGTACTCGGCGCCAATCGCCACCATCACGGGTGCCACGTCGGACGAGCTGACCGCCCAACAGCGCGGGGACGACGGCGCCACCCAGCAGATGTGGCCGTCCTTTTTCATGCAGAAGTCGATCGACTTCCGCCACTCGTAGCTCTGATTGTAGTAGTTGCAGCGCGTGTCGAGACACAGGTTGCCGCCGAGGGTGCCCATGTTGCGAAGCAGCGGCGTGGAGACGAGGCGGGCGGCGGTGGCAACGGCGGACTGTTGGAATGATGGAATGTTGGAAAGCGTGCTGAGAGTCACACACGTTCCGACTTTCTCACGTTCCATCGTTCGCAGTTCCGGGATTCCCATCAGCGAGATGACGGTTTTCGGCTCCTGATGCCGTCGCTTCATGTTCGGATACAGGTCCGTGCCGCCGGCGACGAACATGCCATCGGGGCCCGCATCGTTTTTCATGCGCAGTGCGTCTGCGAGCGTCGCCGGCTCCAAATATCGAAAGGACGGAAGCCTAAGCATGGACGCTCGACAGAGCTTTGCCGTCGCCCCCCTCCGCTGGTGTCGGCACTCGCATGGGCTCGGGCCACGGGATGTCCGGGAAACGTGTGGGTCCAAACCTTCCCCCTTCGCCCTTCGCCTTTCCGCGCAATGCTTTGAGCACCTTCTCCGGTGTAATCGGCACTTCATCTACGCGAACCCCGACCGCGTCATAGACGGCATTCGCGACGGCGGGCATCACGGGCAGCAGGGGCCCCTGACCGACTTCCTTCGCCCCGAAGGGGCCGTTCGGGTCAGGGTCCTCGATCAGGTACGTGACGACGTCGCACATCTCCAGCGTCGTGGGACTCTTGTACTCGAGTAACGATGGAATCTTGTGGACCACCTTGAGGTCGCCGCGGTAGGCCATCTCCTCCATGAGCGCCTCACCCAGGCCCATGTAGATCGACCCCTCGACCTGGCCGATCACGGAAGCCGAGTTGATCGATCGGCCCACATCGTGCGCGATCCAGATGGTAGGCACGCGCACGATGCCCGTTTCGGGATCGACGTCCACCTCAGCCACGCAGGCGCTGTACGAATAGGCCGGCGATGGCCCGACGCCGGCGCCACGATATGTCCCGGCGCTCTTCGGCGGCGTGTAGGAGCCGACCGTGCCGATGGTGCCCTCGGCGGCCTCCGCCAGCTGGACCGCCTCGGCGAACGTCATGCCGCGCTTCCGATCCTTGAAATCGGACACGCGCCCGCCGTCGAACGTCAGCCGCTCGACGGGCACGTCGAGCTTCTTTCCCGCATGCTCCGCAAGGATCTGCCGTGCCCGCTCGGCTGCTTGCAACGCGGCGTTGCCGGTCATCAGCGTAACGCGGCTCGAATAGCTGCCGAGGTCGACAGGCGTCAGGTCGGTGTCGGCGGTGACGACGGCAATGTCGAACGGATCGATGCCGAGTACTTCGGCGACGATGTAGGCGAGGATCGAATCCGATCCCTGTCCGATCTCGGTCGAGCCGCAGAATACGGTGACGCCGCCGCCGCGATCGCATTTCAGCTGCACGCCCGAATGCGGCATGTTGTTCCAGTAGATCGGCAGCCCGGCGCCGGAGATGTAGCTGGAGCACGCCAGCCCGACGCCGCGGCCCTCGGGTAATTTGCGGAACTTGTTTTTCCAGTCCGATCCCTCGACCACCTTCGCGATGCACTTGCCGAGTCCCATCGAGCCCACGCGCAGGTAGTTCGCGGTCAGCGAATTTGGAGGCACGAGTGTCTTGAGGCGCAGCTCTGCGGGATCGATGCTCAGCTGCTCGGCGATCTTGTCGAGATGCACTTCGAGCGCGAAGCGCGGCTGCGGCGTGCCGTGCCCGCGCTTGGGGCCGCACGGCGCCTTGTTCGTGAAGGCCCGCGCGCCCTGGAAGTGGTAGCGCGGGACGTTGTAGGTGACGGTCTGCAGAGCGCCCGTGTAATACGTGCTCGCGACGCCGTAGGAGCCGTAGGCGCCGCCGTCGAGCAACGAGCGGAAGTGCATGCCGGTGATCGCGCCGTCGCGTTTCACGCCCGTCTTTACCCACATCAGCGTGGGGTGCCGGCCGCGATGACAGTAAAAGACCTCCTCACGCGTCAGCGTGATCTTCATGGGCCGGCCTGTGATCATGGCCAGCTTCGCGACCGCGATTTCGTGGCTGAACGGATCGCTCTTGCCGCCGAAACCACCGCCGTTCGGCGTTGCGATCACCCGCACGCGCGCGGCTGGCAGCTCCAGCACCTTGGCGAGCGCGCGATGGACGTAGTGGGGCGTCTGCGTCGAGGTCCACAACGTCAGCTTGCCATCCGGTGACCACATCGCCACGGCGGCGTGCTGCTCCATCGGCAGATGGGTGTTGCCTTCGAAGAAGAACAGATCTTCCCGCACGACATCCGCTTCACCGATGGCCGCATCGACGTCGCCGAACTCGAGATTGATCAGCTTGTGGAGATTGCCGCTGTCGGCGTAGTCATGGATCTGCGGCTCGGGATGCGCGACGGCAGTCTCGGCGGAGTCGAACGACATCAGCGGCTCGTAGACGACCTTGATGAGATCGAGCGCCGCGGTCGCCGTCTCCTCGGTCGTCGCGGCCACCGCCGCGACGGGATCGCCGATGAAGCGAACCTTGTCGACGCACAACGCGTGCTCGTCCTGGGAGACGGGGAGAATCCCGAACGGAATCGGGAGATCCGGACCCGTGAGCACGGCCTGCACACCGTCCAGCTGCTTTGCCGCGGTGACGTCGATCGAGATAATGCGCGCGTGCGGCTCGGTGCTGCGCAGCAGCTTGCAATACAGCATGCGGGGGAATGCGAGATCGTCGGCGAACCGCGTCGCGCCCGTCACCTTGGCGACGGCGTCGACCTTTCGCAGCGCTTTCCCGATGACTCTATGTTTGCCCATACAGCGTTTCCCGCTTCGGCTCGGCTCTTTGTCCGCCCATGCGCGCGGCGGCCAGCTCCACAGCCTCATAGATCTTGATGTAGCCGGTGCAGCGGCAGAGGTTGCCGGCCAGAGCGTCCTTGATTTCGGCACGTGTCGGCCTGGGATTGGCGGCGAGTAACGCCTCAGCGGCGAGGAGAAACGCCGGCGTGCAGTAGCCGCACTGCGCGGCGCCGAGGTCGGCGAATGTCTCCTGCAGGGGATGGAGTTTGCCGCCCTGCGCCATCGCTTCGACGGTGCGCACGGTGCGGCCGGCGCACGCCAACCCCAGCACCAGACACGACAGTACGGGCGTTCCATCCAGGAGCACAGTGCACGTGCCGCATTCTCCCAGCTCGCAGCCGTGCTTGGTTCCGGTGAGTCCAAGATCTTCGCGCAACACCTCGAGCAGCGTCTTGTGCGGGGCGAACGCCGTTTCCGCCGCTTCGCCGTTCACGGTGAGCGCGATTTTGACTTTTGATTCAGGACTCATGGTTACGACGTAATCTTGATAAGAGGCAGGGTCGACGCCAGCTTCCCGCCATGATCAAAGCTCTCTTTTCAGCGATCGCGCTGCTTTCCATCATTCCAACATTCCAACTGTCCGCACAGGATTACCGCGCTCAAGCCATCCGCATCCTCAAGACCGTCCCCCTCATCGACGGCCACAACGACATTCCGGACGCGATCCGCGAACGCGGCGGACTCGATTCCGTCAATTTCGCCGTCCGCCAGCCGAAGCTCATGACCGATATCCCCCGACTTCGTGCCGGACGGGTCGGCGGTCAGTTCTGGGCTGCGTATGTGCCCGTGACGACCATGGATTCCGGCACCCACCCGGCGACCTACGCGCTCGAGCAGATCGATCTCGTGCAGCGTCTTTGCGGCAAGAACGGCCGCAGCATGGCGATGGCGTACTCGGCCGCCGACGTCGAGCGCAACTTCGCCGCCGGGAAGATCTCGTGTCTGATCGGCATTGAGGGCGGCCACGCGATCGAGCGCTCGCTCGGCACGCTGCGCATGTTCTACAAACTGGGCACGCGCTACATCACGCTGACACACTGGCGCAGCCTCGATTGGGCGACCGCGTCGACCGATACCGCCCGGCGCGGCCTGTCGCCTTTCGGTAAGCAAGTCGTGCTCGAGATGAATCGTCTCGGGATGCTGGTCGATTTGTCACACGTGAACGATCAGACCATGTCCGACGCTCTGCACACCTCGCGCGCGCCGGTCATTTTCTCGCACTCGTCGGCGCGCGCGCTCTCGAACCACGCGCGTAACGTTCCCGACTCGATTCTGAAGCTCGTGGCGGCGAACCACGGCGTCGTCATGGTGAACTTCAATCCGGGTTTCGTCTCGGAGGCGGTGCGTGTCTGGGGCGACACGGTGAACGCGCGCCTCGAGAGACTGCGGGCCGCCGGCGCCGATTCCGCGGGGCGCGCCGACTCTCTAAGAGCGTGGGACGGGGCCGGACCGCATGCGACGCTGTCCCAGGTCGCGGACCACATCGAGCACATCCGTCAGGTCGCGGGGATTGATTGCGTCGGCATTGGCTCCGACTTCGACGGCATCACGGAGGTGCCGGTCGGTATGGAGGATGTGTCCAGGTTTCCAGATCTGATCGCCGAGCTGCTGCGGCGCGGCTGGACCGAAACCGACGTGAAGAAGGTCGCGGGCCTGAACACCTTGCGCGTACTGCAGGAGGCAGAGCGAGTGGCGCTCGAAATGCAGCGTCCACCGGCCCGGTAGACAGTCGCCGCGCTGGTCGCCATGTTGTCAGCAGCCCTCTTTTCGTGAGATCGGGACGAATGAGGCGACCCGCACAGGCAGTCATCGTCCACGGCGTGATTGGTGGACTCTTCGCTGGACTCGTCGTCGCGCTGTGGTTCCTCGTGGCGGATGCGGTTGCAGGCCATCCCTTTCGCACCCCCGCGCTACTGGCTGGTGTTCTGCTGAATCATGATTTCTCGCAAGTCACGCCCCGGCTCGTCGTGGTGTACACGGTGCTGCATTTCGGTGTCTTCGCGATCTTGGGCGTGGGGATGGCCTGGGTCAGCGCCTCGCTCACAGCGCCCCCGCGGCTCCTCCTGAGCCTGGTGTTCGGCGTGCTGCTTCAGGAAGCAACTTTCTACGTCGGGTTGCTCCTTTTGCATGCGCCCCGCCTCGGCGTCATTGCGTGGCCGCACGTCGTCGGCGCGAACATCGCCGCCGGCCTGGTCCTCATGGGCTACCTGCACTACGCCGAGCACGATCCTCGCCCGCTGAGATTTACCGTCCTCAGAGATCATCCCGTGCTCGGGCGCGGCGTGATAAACGGTCTCGTTGGAGCCGCCGTGGTGGCGGCGTGGTTTTTCGTGGTGGATCTCGCACATGGCAATCCGCTCCGTACGCCCGCGGCCCTCGGGTCCGCGCTGTTACTCGGCGCCTCGGGTCCCGGCGACGTCTTCGTGACCTTCGGCGTGATTGCCGTCTACACCGTCATCCACGTCGCCGCGTTCAGCGTCGCTGGGGTCGTGTTCGTCGCACTGGCGGAACAGGTTGAGCGCGTTCCCGCGATGGCGCTGCTGGTTTTACTGGCGGCAATTCTGCTCGAGGGACTCGTTCTGGCTACGATCGCGGTCGGCGCCCAATGGGTCCTGGGGACGGTCGGTTGGTGGTCGGTGGCCGTTGCGAATGTCCTCGCCGTGCTGGCGATGGGCTGGCAGGTATGGCGGACGCACCCGATGCTGCAGCGCCGGTTGCTGGAGCATCCACAGCTTCGCGTCTAAGACAGTAGGGGCGCAGCGAGGCTGCGCCCCTACCCGTATCTCACCTACTCGGCTACGGCTGTTTGGTTGTCGAACTGGTGCTGTCGTGACGATCTTGGCGCCGGTC
>JACXTT010012685.1_pt1 | contig 11168 bp, 11 predicted proteins | sample 9270951 | NCBI WGS metagenome assembly JACXTT01 (sample SAMN15532306, study PRJNA645909) | rock metagenome | isolation source: weathered quartz diorite | place: Puerto Rico | collected 2017-06-21 | reverse complement strand
CGTTGCATGCGCCGCCGCCGCACGGGTTGCCACAAGCGATGCCGCCATTGGCGCAGGTCGGCGCAGTGGTCGTGGTAGTCGTCGCAGTCGTCGTTGTCGTGCTGGTGCTCGGTGCAGGAGCCGCGCCGGCACCTTGGATTTCCGTGTAGAAGTGATGCGGCTTACAGTCGAAGCTACCACCCGCGTTGCACGGCGTCGGGTCCCAACCGGTGGAGGGCACGTTGACCGCATCCCAGGGTGAGGGCGGGTGGCAGTTCGGGATCGATGCGCCCGCGACTGCCCAAGGCGTCACAACCCGCACGTTGCCGTTGGTCTGGTTGTAGCAGACCGGAATGGTGGCACCGACGCCGTAGGCTGGCGGGTTGACCCCGGCACGCGCTGCTGTGGCCAACGCGAGCACCGTCCCGAGGGTCGCTCTGAATGCGGGTCTTTTCGTGCATCGTGTTGCTGGCATCGGGCTTCTCCCTTCACCCGCGTTGTCACGCCGAAGGATCGCAACTAGTGCCGCGCGTTGTCAACGATGAAATTGCATCGGCACGCAGACGAGACACAGTCGTGCAGGCGTCAAACGGAAAAGCCTGGGGGTAAGCTTGCCCGCTCGCATGGTGGATTTGTATGGATGCGACAGAGCAGGTGCCGATGACCGCGTTCGGGATGAAAGTGGTCATGCTGACCGACGGTCAGGGCTGACCTTGCTGACGGCTTGGCCGGACACCCATCCACGCGGCGCGGCTCTAATCTGATAGGGGGAGGGGCCGATGAAGAAGGTGCTGCTGCTCGTCGCGCTCCTGCTCGTCGCCGCCGTCGCAGCGCTCGCCTGGAGCTTCGCGCCCGCCCGGTTGGCGGTGGGCCCGGCTCCGGCGCTCGCGGTCCCGCCGGCGCACCCTCCCGACGGCATGCGCCTCTCGTCGGTGCCGGCGGGCCGCATCGTCGTGAAGGCGGCCCTCGCCTACCGCGGCGGAGCCCTCGGGGAGACCAGGGACTTCACGATGACCGCCGTCCTCGTGCAGCATCCGCGCGGCACGCTCCTCTTCGACACCGGCTTCGGCAGCGACGTCGATGCGCAGGTGCAGGGCTTCCCGTGGCTCATGCGGCTCACCACGCGCTACGAGAAGGGGACACCGGTCGCAGAGCAGCTCCGCGCGCACGCCATCGGCCCCGGGGATCTCGCCGGCATCGTGCTCACGCACGCGCACTGGGACCACGTGAGCGGCATCCCGGACCTCCCCGGGGTCCCCGTCTGGGTCAACGGGGTCGAACGCGACTTCATCCGCGACGGCGGCGTCGCGAGCGCCCTCGTCCGGAGCTTCGGCGATCTCCCGTACCACGTCTACGACTTCACCGGCGGACCCTACCTCGGCTTCGATCGGAGCGAGGACGTGTTCGGCGATGGCTCGATCGTGCTGGTGCCGGCTCCCGGTCACACGCCGGGCTCCATCATCGCCTTCCTCACGCTCCCCTCGGGCATGCGCTACGCGCTCGTCGGCGATCTCGTGTGGCAGCGGGAGGGGATCGAGCTCCCGGCCGAGCGCCCGTGGCTGTCCCGCTCGCTCGCCGACGCCGATCCGGCCGGGGTGCGCCGGTGGATCGTGCTCATGCACCAGATCGCGAGCACCATGCCCGACCTGCTGATCGTTCCCGCACACGACGCCCGTGTGCTCGAGCGGCTGCCGAAGTTCCCACAGTGGGTTGGGTGACGAGTGGCTAATCCTGCGACACCCGGATGCCGAGGAGACCGACCTCGTCAACGATATCTCTTGAGAACGCGATGACCCGCCGGAGCGCGGGTCATGACCGCGATCGGGATGGAACCGGCCAGGCGGGGCTCTGCGGGCCGAAGGCAAGGGACATCGAGCACTTACCCCGAATCCGGATGGAAGGTGTCAGGGTGACCGGTGGTCAGACCGGGTAACGGACAGGGCCGGACTCGCCGAAGGGACGCCAACCCAGAGCCATCACGTCCGTGGCGCCGGAGATAGCGTCGCAACCGTCAATCGGGCCGGTGTGACGACCGAACGGCGCGAGGTGCAGTCCGAACACGCGCAGCAAGTTCGTGACGGGAAACGGATTTTCAGCATTCCGTCCCCGTTGTGGCCGACGAACGTCGGGCGAAACCCTTTCCCGTTTTTCGCAATGTCAGGCGGGAATATGCGCTCTCTGCGAGCGCGCACATGCACGCACGCGCACGCGCGCGCGAGGGCCCGGCCGCCGGTGATCCGGTCGTCAGCCTCGAACCCCCGCGGCGGCCTTCCGGATCCTCACCGCATGCGCGGGGCGCTTCCCGAGCGCTCAGGAACCGGGCTTTGCCCGGCGAGAGCGCAGCCCGTCGGCCGGCTGCCGCGCCCTGACCCGCTGATTCGCAATCAGAGGCCGGGCGAGAAGTACAACCGTCACGCGGACTTCGGCGGGCGGGTCACCGTCGGGTCACCGTTCGCCGCGAGTTTCGGGCGGTCGGCGGCATCCCACCCCCACCCCCGGGGAGGCCCTTCCGCCCCCACCCCAGGTCGCGCTTCGCGCGCGAACGTCGCGGACATTTTTTCGCGGGGATCGTCAGCCGCGGCCGACCGTCGAGCACCGGGCGCGGTGACGTGACGGGCTCAGTGGGACCGCTCGGTCTTCGAACCGCTGGCACGGCGTAGCTCGATCGCCACGAGCGCGATCATGACGAACACCCCGAAGCTCAGCACGGGGGGGAGCCAAGGATAGTCGTCCTGCACGAATCGAAGGAAGTCGTGCACGCTCGCGTCATCGGTCTCCGCGCCGACCAGCGAGCGTGCCGGAGTCTCCTTCAGGCGCACCGTGGTCTTGGTCCCTGAAACGGGGTCGAAGCGCACGCTCTTCCACCACTCGCCCGGGTTCATGCTTTCCGGGTACAGCCAAGAGACCGTCCCGTTGCACGTGTCGACCACAGCCCACTCGTTGCGCGCCATCGGCTGAAAGCGGCCGAGTGCCGCGTGGCCCGGCGCGCACGGGCCGAGGAAGGATTGCCACGTCGCGTCTGCAACCACGGCAACGAGCGCGATCGGTAGTGCCACGAGCAGCCAGCGTAGTCTGTGCCTCACGGTCGTCCCCTCTCGGCGTGGGCGACGGAGAGGCCGCCCGGCCTCGCCCGACGCTCCGCTATCGCCGTCGCGTGCAGTCGAACGTGCCGCCGCTGACGAGCACACCAGCCGGCGTCTCGCACACGTAGTCGCCGGCCGCCTCGGAACCGAGAGACAACCCGTTCGTGAATCCGCTCGCTCCGCAGCCGATGCCGCTAGCGAACCTTGCCGTCAGGTCGACGCTGCCGTCGGTGTGCACCGCCCAATCGACGTGACCGCGCTGGGCTGCGCATCTGCCGATCACCGGGAAGCACTGCAACCCGCCCGGAAGCCCGCCGAACCCGTCGGGCCGGAGTTTCATCACCACGCGCGCGGCGGATCCGTCGACACCGGCGAGCTGGCAGACCCACCGCTCCTTGCCCCAGGCGATAGAGGGCAGGACGACGAGTCCGAGGGCGAGGATCGAGAGACGATGGCGCAGATGCATGGCGGGTAGCCCTCCCGTGCGAGCGGCCCGACCACGTGACCGCGCCGGCCGTCAAGACGCGATGCGGCGGCGTCTGGTGCGTCGGAACAGCCTCGCCTAGAAAGGAGTGCGCCCGCCGGGCGCCAACCGCGGCGGGCGCGAAAGGAACGTCGCGTGACTACGGTACGCCGCACCAGGGCTGCGCGGCAAGCCGCGCCTGGCCGACAGCGTCGAACGCAACACGCACACGAACGCCTCAAGCTTCTCGACCTTCTCGAGACCGCTGCCGTCCACTTGAACGCCGGCATGAGCCCCGGAACCGACCTGCTCGTTGTACCCGGCCTCACGGCGAGCGAGGTGTCGCCATTGTGGAAGGCGTGGCAATGCGGACCTGAGAGGTTCGAGTCGCACGTGCTCTCGCTCCTCGGCGATGCCCACCCCCATGGGTATGCAGTGCGGAAGACGACTCCCCCCTTTCACCTCCGGTCGCGCACGCCAGAAGAGCGGCGGCAGCTCGACGCCGCAGCGTATGCAGGCGCACCTACGATCCGTGAGTCCTACTACTCGGTCGCTGAGCCAGCCGAGCGCCGCGAAGTGGAAGCGATCAAGTCGCCGCACGCCGACGCGCTGCTCGCGCTACTCGATGCGGTTCGTGGGCCGCGCGATGTAGGCCAACTTCACCTTTTCGGGGCTCTTCGACGCTGCGGTCGCTGCGACAGGTTCTACGTCGAGCGAGCGAACCTGAAGCGGGGCCGCTTCTGCACGGAGTGCACGCCGTCAGCGCGACGTGAAGCGGCGGCGCGGCGCAAGGCACGTTCCCGACGACGCGGGGAATCCTCAGCGTAACGCCCCGGGATCTCTCATCTGTCACGCGGTCAATGCGCCGAACGCCGTGAGTGCGTGACCACCGGCGCTCGCTGCGCGACGACGCCGCTGGTAGCCGGTCGCGTGCATGATCGACCTTCTTGATGCACGAGCGGCGGCAGCGGCCCTACGGATCAGCCCGCGACACCTGCGCGCCATCGTCTCTCGCGGCGAGCTCCCAGTCGTTCGCATCGGGCGTCGGGTACTTTTCGCGCCCCACTCACTCGAGGCTTTCGTACGGAGTCACGAGGCGCGGGTTGAATCAGCGGTGGGGAGGCGGGGATGCGGCGGCGCGACAGCGACGAACTGAGAGGCCGCCCCTGCCAGGGTAGCCTCCCGGACGGCGCTGGTAGCACGGCGGCCGCCGAGGTGCGTGCGTCGCTGCCGTGGCTCCCGCTCTACGTCGGAGACTGGCTCCGTGAGACTCGCGGCTGGCCGCCCGTCGTGCGCGCAGTGTACCTCGAGCTCCTTCTCGCGCAGTGGGATGAGGGGTCGCTACCGGCAGATGCCGAGACGCTGCAAGCGATCGCGCGTGTAACGACGCACGAGTGGACTACCGCGTGGCGTGTGCTCGCGCCGTTCTTCCCGCTCGACCGGCGGCGGCGCCGCAATTCCGCGCTCGCCGCGCGACGCACCGTGCAGGAGGACCGGCGCCGCCGGCTCTCGGACGCTGGGCGCCGGGGCAACGAGCGCCGCTGGTACGGCGACGTATCGCAAGGCGATCGCCAGGCGATCGGATCGCGCTCGCACTCAGAGTCAGAATCAGAGTCAGCGTCAGAGAGAGAAGAGACTCCACAGGAGAGGCAGCCAGGGAGACGCACGGTAGTAGTAGCTGCGGCGAGAGCGGCCCGATGACCGCGCGCCCCACGGTCGGCGTTCCGGCGCTCGCCGCTGGTGTGGACGAACACCTCCCGCTTGACATTTCCGAGAACCGCCGCGCCGTCATCTGGCGCTGGGCGCGGCGCAGAGCCCCACGCGAATGGCAGTGGACCAAGCCGCCATTCCAGGCGCGGCGACCCGACTTGCCCGCTGACGTCACCGATCCGAGCACATGGGCCTCGTTCGCCGAAGCGCTCGCCGTCGTCGCCGCCGGGAAGGCGCACGGGGTCGGCATCGTACTCGGCGACGGCCTCGTCGGCGTCGATCTCGATGACGTCCGCGACGTCGCCACCGGCGCGATCGAAGCAGAGGCGACCGCCATCGTGCTCGCACTCGACTCGTACACGGAGGCGAGCCCGTCGGGCACCGGCGTGCACGTGCTCGTCCGTGGCTCGCTGCCGCCTGGCGGCCGACGCACGGGCTCGCTCGAGATGTACGCCTCGAATAGGTACTTCACCGTCACCGGCGAGCACCTGGACGGCACCCCGACAACGATCGAGGAGCGCACGGAGGCACTCGCCGCGCTGCACGCGCGGACGTTCGGCGCGAACCGGAAACCGAGCCTGCAGTTTTGCCGGCCAGAGGGACCGATCGAGCGGGCCGATGCCGGCCTCCTCGAGCGCGCGCACGCCGCCCGGAACGGCGCGAAGTTCGCCGCGCTGTGGGGTGGCGACTGGTCGGGCTATCGCTCCCAGTCTGAGGGCGACCTCGCGCTGTGCAACCTCCTCGCGCTCTGGACGGACGGGGACGCCGTGCGCATCGACCGGCTGTTTTGCCGGAGCGGCCTCATGCGGCCGAAGTGGGGCGAGCGGCGCGGCGGGCAGACGTACGGAGAGCGGACGATCGCGACCGCAATCGCGGGGAGGCGCTGATGGCATTGTCCACCGTTGCGGTGCGGAGAGCCTGCGGGCCCGATGGCGCGAGAGAGGGGGTGGCAACGTGAAACTCCCGCAGGTTCTCCGGACCGCTCTCGGCCGGGACGCTCAGGCGGTCAGGCGCGAGCTCGCGGCGATCGCACGCCGGCTCGCTGGCGACGAGCTCGAGGTACTCACGCTCATCGCGCGCCGGCTCGACACCGGGCGCGCTCGATACGGTGCGCTCGACGTGCGTCGGGATCGCCGCGACTTCCTCGCCGAGGCAGTCGAGGAGCTTGCCGATACAGCCGTGTACGTGGCGAGCTACATGCTCCGCATGACGAGACGCGGGGCCGGCTCGGCAGACACTCCGGATGCCGTAGTCGCCGAGTCGAACCAGTCCACCGCCGGCCCGCTTGGGACGCCTACCGCCACGCTGCCACGTAGCAACCGCGAGGAGCTTCGCATCACCCCGACCGAGTGGAAGGGTCGGCGCCTGTGCGACATCCGAGTGTGGCGCCGCCGCGATGGCGAGTGGATAGCGGAGCGGCGAGGCGTCGCTCTGCGAGCGGAAGAGGTGCTCGGCGTGGTGAGCGGACTCGGCGCCGCGCACGCGGTACTCCACGGCAGCGCAGAGCACGAGCGAGACGCCGGTGACGGCGTACCTCGCGAGCCAGACGGTGGCGCTTGAGCGGCGACCCGTGTGCTCGGCACGTCGCCGAACGGCTTCCGCTCGGGACGCGCGTCCGGCTGACGTCGGGCCGGGAAGGAACGCTCGTCGCCTGCGGGTTCACCTGGGCGGTGGTCCGGTATGGCGGCGGCGGCGTCGACTACATCGCGCCGGCTGCCGAGGTGGAGGTCCTCGGGTTGCCCGGGGCGATTCACGATGACGGCGAATGCGCCGCTCCCGTGCCCGACCAGGCCGGCCCGGTCGACGTCACGGACCGTCCAGGGACTGCGGCGGAAAGCCGCAACGGAGGCGCGACGGGCCCGCGTGACGCAACGGACGACCCCCCCGCTGTCCCCCGCGGTGTGACGCATGAGAAGGCCGCTCCGGGCGATGGATTTTCGGAGCGGCGCCCCGGCTCGTGCGTCGAATGCGGAGGGCCCATTCGCGGCGCGCGACCGTGGGGCGCGTACTGCTCGCGGGCCTGCCGGCAACGGGCGTACCGTCGTCGACAGCTCGAGCGGGCGACTGCCGCAAGCAAGCGTGCGTCGTGAGCCGGCTCCGCCTCGCGTCAGCGCCGATCGCGTCGAGTGGCATCGCCCTCCCGGACATCGCAGCGATCGACGCGGTCGCCGTCGATGCACTCCCCGCCGTGGTTGCGACGCTCGCCGCGTTGCAGACGCGGGCGGCAGCCCGGCTCCTAACCGCCGTCGGGTCCGCGCCGGCACCGGCTCCCGCCGAGAAGCAAGACCCGGATCAGCTCCTCACCACTGCGGAAGCCTCCGCGCTCCTCGCCCTCCCCACCGGCTACGTCGCGGAGCTAGGTCGCCGCGGCGACCTTCCGCGCGTCGCGCGCGGGAAGTACGTCCGGTTCCGCGTCGGCGACCTCCGCGCCTGGATCGCGCGGCACCGCGAGGCAACCCGTTGACGTCGGCGATAGGCGTAACGTATAGCGCCCTCATGACCGGCAACGAAGTGCGCCGACTCCGCGCGCGACTCGGCCTCACGCAGAAGCAGCTCGCCGAGCTCGTCGGAGTCACGAGCAATTCCGTTGCCCGCTGGGAGCGCGACGAGCTCGGCGTCCGCGAGTCGGCGGCTCGCCTCATGCAGCTCCTGGCCGAACAGCGCCGCCCGCGGCGGCGCAGGAGGTGACGCGATGGCATGCATCACGAAGCGGAAGAAACGGAAGCGTGAGTGTTGGGTGGTCGACTGGCGCGACGGTGCGGGCCGGCGGCGGGCCAAGTTCTTCGCGACGAAGAACGCAGCCGAGGATTATCTCGGCGACGTCTTGCAGGAGATGAAGCAGCCGGCGCGGCCCGTCGTCGACACCGCGATCACCGTCGCGGAGTACGCGGAGCGGTGGGAGAAGATCCTCGCTGCGCAGGTAAAGCCGCGGACCCTCGAGAGCTACAGCGACACGTTGCGGCTGCATATCGTGCCCGCTCTGGGTCCGACCCGCGTTCGTGAGCTGCACCGCGGGCGCGTCAAGGGACTGCTCGCAGCGAAGCTCGAGGGCGGGCTCTCACGAGGATCGGTCCGCATCATCCACGGGACGCTGCGCGCGATGCTCAATGCGGCGATCGACGATGGCGTGCTGCTCGCGAACCCCGCCAACCGGCTCGGCCGAGCGCTCCGTCTCGCGACGCCGACCGCGACGCGCCAGGAGGAGATCAAGGCGCTCGCTCCCGAACAGCTCGAGCGGTTTCTTGCCGCCGCGGCGGAGAAGCAACCGCGGCTCGCACCGCTCTGGCTGCTTCAGGCACGCACCGGGCTCCGGCCCGGCGAAGCGTACGCCCTCAAGTGGGATGACCTCGACCTCGCGCGCCGGGAGGCGCACATCGCACGGACGCTCTCCGACGACGGCAACCGCGTCGACACGCCGAAGTCGAATCACGGCCGCACAGTCGACCTCAGCCGTGGCCTTGTCGCCGCCCTCGAGCGGCTCGCCGCCGCGCGGAAGGCCGAGAAGCTCCGCCGCGGCTGGAAGGACACGCCCGAATGGATATTCTGCGCGGAGACGGGCGGGCTGCTCGATCCACCCAACGTCCGCCGCGCGTTCCGCAAGGTGCTCAAGGCGGCGGGACTCCCCGGTCACTTCACGCCGCACTGCCTGCGGCACACGTTCGCGTCGCTGCTCCTCGTGAACGGCGAGAGCGTCTACTACGTGCAGCGGCAGCTCGGCCACGCCAGCATTCAGCTCACCGTGGACACGTACGGGAAGTGGCTGCCGGCCGGAAACAAGGCCGCGGTTGACCGCCTCGACGGAGGCGGGTCACCGGAGGATAGCGGGTCAGGAGTCACCGAGCGGGTCACCGAAATGGTGACCCAGCGGTGACCCGGCGGCTACTTTGCTAGATGACGCCCCGCCAAGTATCTGATTTCGAAGTGGGCCGCCGCGGATTTGAACCGCGGACCCGCTGATTAAGAGTCAGCTGCTCTACCAACTGAGCTAGCGGCCCAAGGGAGGCGAACGATCTACCGGCTGCCCCCCATCCGACGCAAGGGGTGAGTGAAGGGATTTGAACCCTCGACCCCCGGGGCCACAACCCGGTGCTCTGCCAACTGAGCTACACTCACCATCGTCATCTCCGCTCTCGGGACGGACGCGCGCCAGAGAGGATTCGAACCTCTGACCCACGGCTTAGAAGGCCGTCGCTCTGTCCCCTGAGCTACTGGCGCATCCTTGTAGGACGTGGGTTTTTAGCCCCTCGGCGCTGGCCCCGCAACCAACCGGTGCCCCAATTGTGCCCGAATGTGTTGGGGCGCGCTCCGCGGGCGGATGCGGGTCGGGCGCCGAGTGCCTCGCGGTCGCGACGATTGTCGACCAGCGAGCCTCTTCGAACTGTCGGCGAAGTCGATCGAGGCACTCGTTCGCCGTCATTTTTCAGGACGCGGCGCGACGGCCGTCAGTCCCTCGTCCGCCAGCCAGCTCGCTCCCCCGTCGGTGCTCCGGTAGACACCGAGCTGCGACGTGGCGGCATACAGCGTCGCCGGCTCGGTCCGCGTGTCGATCGCCAGCTCGACCACCTCCCCCAACGCACCGAGACCCGTCCTGGCCGGTATCCACGCTCCGCCGTCCGTGCTCTTGAGCACGCCGTCGTAGGACGTCCCCACGTAGACCGTTCCCGGCGAGGTGCTCGAGTCGATTGCGAGCGAGAGCGCGTAGCGGATGCCCGGCACCTTCGACCACGTGACGCCAGCATCCGTAGACCGAAAGAGGGCCTCATTGGCGACGAGGATCGTGTCCGGGTGCGCACGGTCGACCACGAGGGTGCGACCGGCAAAGGCGTTGGCCTTCTCCCAGCCGCGCCCGCGGCCGATCCCCCGGAAGATACCTCCGTTCGTCGCCGCCCAGAGGACGTGGTCGGCGGGCACGATGGCGTGGACGGCCAGCTCCGGGAGTCCCGGGGCGATGGCACGCCACGTTTTGCCACCGTCGACACTCTCGAGGATCGTGCCGGCAGTTGTCCCCGCATACACCGTCTCGGAACTCGTCCCATGTTCGACGGCGAGACTCTCGACCTCCTCGGCGCCCGACGTGGGGGTGACCACCGTCCAGGACGCTCCCGAATCCGGACTCTCGAGGATGCCGCTCCCTGTGCCAGCGAAGATTCGGCCCGCACCGTCGACGGCTAGCGCCTCGATGCGTGTCGGATGCGGCGCACGCGTGACCCGGCGCCAGGTACGTCCCGCATCCGTGCTCTGGAATATTCCGCCGCGCGCCGCGCCCGCGTAGACTGTCCCCGGCCTCGAGGGATCGGGAGCGAGCGCGAACACGATGCCACCTCCCGGCCCGGCCCAGATGCCCATCGCTGCCACGGCGTCGAAGGGCAGGACCAGGCAGAGCGCCAGTCCGAGAGCCCTCCGTCCGAGCATCGCTCGAGTCCTACGTCACCCGAAGGGCCTGCAGCAAAGCTATACGGAGGAGAGGAAACGTGGAGGGACAGGAACGGAGTGCCACGGAGGACGTCTCGCCGTGGCACCCCGTTGACGGCTCGAAAGGCCGTCCCCCCGTCCCTGCTACTGGCGCGGACGTCCGTTTGGTCGGGGCGAGCCGATTTGAACGGCCGACCACCTGCTCCCAAGGCAGGTGCGCTGCCAGGCTGCGCTACGCCCCGTCAACGCGACGGGCTCACCTAACATGGACGTGTGGCGGGGCGCAACGTTCGGACCCACGGAGCCGGACCTCGAGGGCGGCCATGGCGCGCGCGCGGTGACTCACGCGGCGCTTGTCCGCGGCCGCGGCCGCGGCGAAGGTCGTCGCGAGCTCGTCCGACACGAACACCGGATCGTAACCGAAGCCGCCCGTCCCGACGGGTGTGCCGGCGATCCGGCCCGTGCACGCGCCGTCAGCCGTCTCGGCCCGGCCGTCCGGCCATGCGAGGGCGACGACGCAA
>JACXTT010012684.1_pt1 | contig 11169 bp, 8 predicted proteins | sample 9270951 | NCBI WGS metagenome assembly JACXTT01 (sample SAMN15532306, study PRJNA645909) | rock metagenome | isolation source: weathered quartz diorite | place: Puerto Rico | collected 2017-06-21 | reverse complement strand
TGGAGGCGGCGCCGGCGCGGCCGCGCCACGGCACGCCGCTGCTCGTGCTCTATGGCTCGAACCTCGGGACCGCGGAGGAGGTGGCCCGTCGGGTGGCGGAGTCGAGCGAGGCCGGAGGTTTCGCGGTCACGGTGGCGCCGCTCGACCAGTACGCGGGCCGCCTGCCCACCGAGGGTGCGGTGGTGATCGCCTCGGCGTCGTACAACGGCACGCCGCCCGACAACGCGGTCCGCTTCTGCGAGTGGCTGCGCGCGGCCGCGACCGGCTCGGTCTCGCTGGCGGGCGTGCGCTACACCGTGTTCGGCTGCGGCAACCGCGACTGGGCGTCCACGTTCCAGGCGATCCCGCGGCTCATCGACGAGCGGCTCGCCGCCCTCGGGGCCGAGCGGCTCCACCCGCGCGGGGAGGGCGACGCGCGGGAGGATTTCGATGGCCAGTTCCAGGCCTGGCATGATCCGCTGCCGGGCACGCTCGCCAAGGCGCTGGGTGTCGAGGTCGCGGCCGGTGCGGCCGAGGCGCCGCCGCTCACCGTGGAGATGGTGGAAGGCGGCGACGCGAGCCCCTTCGTGGAATCCCTGGGCGCGCGCGCCATGCGGATCGCGGTGAACCGCGAGCTCCACACCAAGAGCGGCGCCGAGCCCTCGCCCCGGTCGACCCGCCATCTCGAGCTCGAGCTGCCGGAGGGCGTAGCCTACCGCGCGGGCGATCACCTCGGCGTGATCCCGCGCAACGCGGATGCCTTGATCGAGCGGGTGGCCGCGCGCTTCGGTCTGGATCTGGCCGCCTCGATCCGGGTGCGGACGGCGGGAAGCCGCAAGACCTTCCTTCCCCTCGATCATCCAATCCGGGTTGCCCGGCTTCTCGGCGACTACGTGGAGCTCCAGGATCCCGCGACCCGTCGCCAGATCCAGGCCATGGCCGGGCACACCGAGTGCCCGTGGACGCGGCCCCGGCTGCTCGCGCTAGCCGAGGACGAGGGCCGCTACCGCGAGGACGTGCTCGCGCGCCGCAAGTCACTGATCGACCTGCTGGAGGAGTTCCCGGCCTGCCAGCTCCCGTTCAACCGCTACCTCGAGATGCTGCCGCCGCTCCGTCCGCGGTACTACTCGATCTCGTCGTCTCCGCTCCGCGACGCGCGGCACTGCAGCATCACGGTGGCGGTGGTGGATGCGCCGGCCCGATCGGGCCGCGGCACGTTCCGGGGCGTGTGCTCGGGCTATCTGGAGCATCAGCCCGAGGGCGGCCTGGTGCAGGCCTTCGTCAAGGACACGAAGTCGGCGTTCCGGCTCCCCGACGATCCGGCGGTTCCCATCATCATGATCGGGCCGGGCACCGGCCTGGCTCCGTTCCGCGGCTTCTTGCAGGAGCGCGCCGCGCTGCGCGCGCAGGGGCGGGCGGTGGGGCCAGCCGTGCTCTTCTTCGGCTGTCGGAATCCGCGCCAGGACTTCATCTACGAGGACGAGCTGCGCACGTTCGCCGAGCAGGGCGTGGCCCGGCTCTTCGCCTGCTTCTCGCGAGTGCCGGGCGAGGTGAAGCGCTACGTGCAGGACCAGGTGCTGCAGCAGCGCGCGGAGGTCTGGAAGCTGATCGAGCAGGGCGCAGTGGTGTACGTCTGCGGTGACGCCAGCCGCATGGCCCCCGACGTGCGCCGAGCCTTTGCGGCGATCCACCGAGAGCAGACGGGCGGCGACAACCGCGCGGCGGAGGTCTGGCTCGACGCGCTGATTCGGGAGAACCGGTATCTGGTCGACGTCTGGGCCGCGGGCTGAGCCCGGGCCTCAGTGGAGCCGCAGCAGCAGGTGGATCGCGTAGAGGCCCCCGCCCGCGAGGCCGCCCACCACGGTGCCGTTCACGCGGATGTACTGCAGGTCGTCGCCCGCGTGCTCCTCGATCAGCCGCACCGCTCCCTCGGGGCCGAGCGCGCGGACGCCACGCTCGATGAAGCGGGCGACGCGGTCGTGGTAGCGATCCACCGCCTCGGTGATCCGTTGCTTCAGCCACCGATCCATCGTGCCCCGCAGCTCGGGATCCTCGACCAGCGCCCGCCGCGCCCGGTCGAGCCGGGCCGTGATCCAGGTCACCACCTCGGACGGCTCCTCGGTCAGGTCGGCCACGATCGTCCGGCGGAGACCGACCGCGGCGTCCTCCAGCAGACGTGACACCACCGGACTACCGAGCAATTCCTCCTTGGCGGCCTCGACGCGGGCGGCCAGGTCCGGATCGGTGCGGAGGCGCGTCGGCAGCGTGGCCAGCATCTCGGTGAGTCGGCACCGGAGCGGATCGTCCGGATCGTCGGCGATCTTCCGGAGCGCCGCGTGCAGCGCCGACACGAGCCGCTCGCGGTCGATCAGGCCGAGCACGTTGGCGAGGCCGATGAGGAATCGCGGGTAGACGCCCATCTGCGCCCGGTAGCCGGCCAGCACCTCGTCCACCAGGTCGCCGACCACGGTCCGGAAGCCGGGACGCTCCAGCGCCTCGATGAGCGCGGCCGCGGTGGCCTCGATCAGCCGCTGATCCCAGCCTTGTCGGCGGGCGACCTCGATCCCGGTGGCCAGCACCGGCGCGATCGGTGTGCTCCCCGCGAGCCGCGCGAGCCAGGACGCGGCGTCGCTGGTGGCCGCCGGCGAGAGCTGCTCGGCGGCCCAGCGCGCCACCACGCGCACCGCCGATTCGAGGTCGTCGGTCTTGAGGCGCTCCGCGGCGCGCGCGAGCAAGTCGGCCACGTCGAAGCCCGAGACCTCGCGCGTCACGTACTCCTTGGTGAGCACGCGGTCGCCCACCATGACGCCGACGCGCTCGGCCATCAGCTCCCAGTTGGCCGGGATCAGCGCGGTGTGGGGGATCGGCAGCCCGAGCGGGCGCCGAAACAGCGCGGTGACCGCGAACCAATCCGCGAGCCCGCCCACGATCCCCGCCTCCGCGATCGCGAGGATCCAGCCGCCCCACCACGTCGCGCGAACGGGAATCGCGGCCACCGCCAGGACGACGGCGGCGAGCAGCACGGTGAGAGCGAGGCGCCGCTGACGCGGCCGAGGACGGACTTCCGATGCGCCGCGCCGGTCCACGATCGGAGCCTACTATGGATGCGGAGAGCGGGGAAGCGAGGGCGCCGCGGCGCCGGGCGTGCTAGGCTCCGGCCACGATGAGCAACGAGCTCCCACCCGCACGGCGGATCACGCTACCCGGGCGCAAGACCTCGGCGGGCGCAGTGGAAGCCCCGATCACGCTCTCGGTTCACGAGAGCGGGCGAGGCCCCGCGGTCGTGCTCTGCCACGGCTTTCCCGAGCTGGCGTACTCGTGGCGGCATCAGATTCCCGCGCTCGCCGCCGCGGGGCTCCGCGTGATCGCGCCGGACCAGCGAGGCTACGGGGGCAGCGACGCGCCCGAGCCGGTCGAGGCCTTCGACCTCGAGCACCTCACCGGCGATCTGGTCGCGCTGCTGGACGCCGTCGGGATCGAGCGGGCGGTGTTCGCCGGCCACGACTGGGGCGGCTTCGTGGCGTGGGCGATGCCGCTGCTCCATCCGCAGCGTACCGCGGGCGTCATCGGCGTGAACACGCCCTACAGGGCGTTTCCCACCACGACCATGTTGCGCCAGGCCTTCGGCAGCGACGAGAAGCTCTATATCCTGTGGTTTCAGACCTCCGGTGTGGCGGAGGGTGTGCTGGATCGCTCCCCGCGTCTCGTGTTCGAGAAGATGATGCGACGGGGCCGGCCCTCGAGTGACGGGCTGCTCCGAAGGGTGAGAGAAGGTGGGGACGCGAACCCGTTCCGCCGCATCGAGGCCTTCGAGCCGATCGGCGAGCCGTTGCTGACCGACGCGGAGATCGACACCTACACGCGCGGCTTCACGCGGAGCGGGTTCCGCGGCCCGATCAACTGGTACCGCAACGTGGATCGCAACCAGGCCATGTACCCCGAGATCGGCAGCCGCCGGCTCGAGATTCCGTGCCTGATGATCACCGCGGAGTGGGACGTCGCGATCCCGCCCGAGCTGGCGGCGGGAATGCCGGCGCTGTGCTCGGACCTCGAGATGCACATGATCGCGGGGTGCGGACATTGGACCCAGCAGGAGAAGCCCGACGAACTGTGCCGCTTGATGACCGACTGGTTGACGCGCCGCTTCCTCAGATAGCCCGAGCCGACCTGATTAGAGGCCTCAGTACTTACATAATATTCATATAGATATTTATACGTTCATAACGCTGAGTATTAAAAATATCTTGACAGCATAACGCGCCGTGTTAGTCTGACTCCCGTCGACGCAAGGAAGCACGAGATTCTCAAACGTCCGAACAGGGAGAAGGAGCCAGGTGATGACGACCAATTGCCAGTTCGAGGGGATGATGCCGGAGTCGTTCGCGAGCGTGCCGGGCAAGGTGCTGGAGGCGGTGTCCGCCTTCACCCAGGCCAATGATCGGGTAGTCGGAGAGCTGATCGAGCTGTCCTCGACCGCGGCCCGCGAGAGCCTCCGGGCCTTCGGGGAGCTGCAGGCCGCAGCCGTGGACGTGATGCGCGCGATGCCGGCGCCCAGCCTGCCGCGGCCCGAAAGCTTCGAGGACCTGCGCCGCGATCCCTTCGCGTGGTACCGCAGGGGATTCCAGGCGATCGCGGACGGGACCCAGCGGGCGGCCAAGCTCGCCGAGACCAACGCCCAGATCGTGGCTCGCAACGCGGAGCGGCTGCAGGCCTCCGCGGATCGCGCGGCCCGCGAGATCGAGCAGGCGGCCAGCGGCTACGTGAGCCGCATGAAGGACATCTACTCGCGCAGCTAGCCCGCGGCGGCGGCGGGGACCGGCGTGCCGGTCCCCGCGCGCTCTGCGTCGTCGGTTGCCCCGAGCATCTCCGCGAAGGCCGCCTTCAAGCACTCCACGTAGAGCCACACGTCGGGCACCCGGTGCGGGTCCGCGGTGACCCCGATGGTCAGACGCTGGTCGTAGGTCAGGATCGCGTTGACCAGACCGACGTCGTTGGCGAGCGGGATCAGCGGGCACCAGCCGATCAAGCGGTGCCCGGAGAGAAACAGCGGGATCTGCGGACCGGGCACGTTGGTCGAGACGGTGTTGAGCAGCGTGTTCGGCACCGTGAGCTGTCCGGCCACCGCCTGCACACCGGGCGGCACCCGGTCCATCAGGTGCGTCACCTCGTAGAGGCCGCCGGCCTGATCCTGCTCCTTGAGCCGCGACATCGCCTCGCGCTCGGCGGCGAGGCGCTTCACCGGGTCCGTCACGCCGACGTAGAGCGGCGCGAAGATCATCGAGACGAGATTGCCGAGGGCCCCGCGCTCGTCGGGGCGGCGCATGCTCACCGGACACATCGCGCGGATCTCGACGCCCTCGGTGGGCTCGCCGAGCGCGCGCAGGTAGCGCCCCATCCCGCCCGCGATCACGGTCAGCACCACGTCGTTCACGGTACCGCCGAGAACCGACTTGATCCGGCGGAACTCCCCGAACGGGAACTCGGCCCAGCCGAATCGCCGCTCGGCCGAGAGCGGCCCGTTGAAGGGCGTGCGCGGGGCCGGCCGCAGGAGATTGGGCGTGGAGCTGCCCGCGGCCCCCGCGAGCTGACGCAGCCGCCCCTCGAGCTCGGTCGGCCGGAGCAGGCGGAAGGCGTCGTTGGTCATGGTCCCGGCCATCTCGGTGAGCCGATCCTTCACCGCGTCCTGCAGGAGCGCGAGCGGGTCCGGGATGGGCTGCGGCTGCCAGGCGGTGGCGGGCGGTGCGGGCGGCGGAGCGTCGGGCTTGAGATCGTGCAGCACCATCGTGAGATCCACCCCGGAGACGCCGTCGATCATCGCGTGATGCACCTTCCACACGACCGCGGTGTTCCCGTCGGCGCGGCCGTGCACGATGATCAGCTTCCAGAGCGGATGGTCGCGATCCAGCATGCCCGCGAAGGCGCGGCCTCCTACCTCTGAGAGCGCGCGGTCGTCGCCCGGCGGCGGCAGCGTCACCTCGGCGACGTGGTTGGCGATGTCGAAGCCAGGATCGTCCTCCCAGGTGGGATGGGCCACCCCGAACAGCGGGAACACCACCTTCTGTCGATAGCGCGGGAGCAGGTGGAGTCGCCGCTCGAGCGCGTCGACCAGCAGCTCGCGCGAGAGGCGACCCTCGTAGACCATGGAGCCGCCCACGTGCATCGGCTGCGACGGCTTCTCGGTGTAGAGAAATGTGGCGTCGATCGTGGTGAGCCGGCGGTTGAGCGGCTTGGACATCGCGGCGCGCCGACGCGACGGGCTAGTGGGTGGACGGGGCCGGGCGACGGGCCCGCGCCAGGTGCTGGGCGATCGCCCGGTAGGCGCCCGGGTTGGCGACCAGGGCCACGTGCGTGCCCGCGACCTCAACGTTGGTCGCGGGATCGTCGTTCACGCACACGCGCCAGTCCACGATGCCGTCGGTCTTCGTGTACACCGCGAGCTGCGGGACCGAGGCGGGGAACGGCGCCTCGAGCGCGGTCACCGCGGCGCAGCGGCAGTACCCCGTGTAGCAGTCGGGCCGCTCGTCGCTCCGCACTTGCGCGCGCACCCGATCGGAGGCGAGCAGCACCAAGGGATGCGAGCGGATGCCGCGGAACGGTGAGCCGAGCGTCACCACCGAGGCAACGAGGTCGGGCCGGAGGGTCGCCAGCGAGCGGGCGAGCAGGCCGCCCAGGCTGTGGCCGACCAGGTGCACGGGCCGTCCGGTGGACTCGCGCGAGCGCTCCGCCGTGTCGAGCAGACGCTGCGAGAGGAGATCGAGGCACTCGGCGTTCCGACCGATGCGCGAGAGCGCGGGGCGGTAGCCTAGCCGCATGAGCCAGCCGTAGAGCTCGAGCAGGTACCAGTCGGTGCCGAGGAAGCCGGGGACCAGCACCGCAGCCGAGCCGTCGCCGCGGGGAACGCCCCAGCCGTAGAACACGGGCGAGGCGCGGAGAGCGAGCCAGTCGAGGCCGGCCAGGGTCTCCCGCCAGATCGGCACGGGAGCCGGCCGTTGGTCCCTGGTGAATGGGGACGCCGCTGTCGCCATGTGCCGCCAATGCTATCACGAACGCGCACTTGGCTGGCCCGCGCCTTGCCTCGGCCGGGCCGGTTCCGCTACGATACGTTCCATGATCGCCGCCGTGCTGCGAGGCCCTCGGTCTCTCGCGCTCGCGGCGATGCCTTCGCCCTCTCCCGGCGCCCTGGACGCGGTCGTCCGCGTGAAGGCGGCCGGCCTCTGCGGTACCGACTACCGGATCTGGACCGGCGAGCGGCCGGTGCAGTACCCGCGCATCATGGGCCACGAGTTCATCGGCCGGGTGATGGCGATCGGCCAGGACGTCTCCAACATCTCGGTCGGGCAGATGGTCGCGGTGGAGCCGAACTATTCCTGCGGCGTGTGCGCGCTCTGCCGAGAGGGCAACCGCAACCTGTGTCTGTCGCGCGTCGCGGTGGGTATCGACGTGGACGGCGGCTTCGCCGAAGAGGCGACGGTGCCCGCGCGCTGCTGCTGGCCGGCCCCGGAGGGCGTGAGCCAGGAGCGGCTGCTGCTGGCCGAGCCGCTGGCGGTGGTGGTTCGCGCGGTCGGGCGCGCCGAGCCGGCGACGGGGGAGACCGCGGCGGTGCTGGGGCTCGGCTCGCTCGGCCTCCTCGCGCTCCAGGTGCTCAAGGCGCGCGGGACCCGGGTGCTCGCGGTGGCGCGCTCCACCCGGCGGCTCTCACTGGCCCGCGAGCTAGGCGCCGACGCGGTCGCCCTCTCCGGGGCCGACGACGACGTGGCGGCGGCGCGGACATTCTCCGGGCGCGAGGGCGTCGACATGGTGGTGGAGACCGCGGGCACCGCCGCGGCGGTGGAGCAGGCCGTGAATCTCTGCCGCCCGGGCGGCCGGGTCGTGCTGACCGGGCTCCCCCACGAGCCGACCTCGCTCAACTTCTTCTGGGTCGTCCGGCGGGAGCTTCGCATCATCGGCTCGATGATCTACCAGGACGAGTTCCCGGAGGCGCTGCGCCTGCTCGCATCTGGGGCAGTGCGCGCGGATCGGCTGCTCTCGCAGACCTTTCCGCTCGACCGGATCGAGGACGCATTCCAGGCGCACCGGTCGCCCGACTCGATCAAGGTCGCGGTCATCCCGTAGCCCCGCGCCGCTTTTATCCCGTGCCCTGTAAATATTAAGATACGGGGAGGCGTCTTTAGCCGGGAGGGCGACGATGCGTCCAGGTTCGTGTAGCGCGGGGTTGATGCTGGTAGCGCTGCTTGGCACCGCCTGCTCCACGGCTCCGCCGGGCGCTCCCCAGCCCTCGACGCTCGCCCCGGCGCCTCGCGCGGCCGCGCTCCAGCTCCCAGCCTCCTCGCTCGGCCAGGACCAGCAGATCCTCCATGTGCTCAACCGCCTGGGCTATGGTCCGCGGCCCGGCGACATCGAGCGGGTTCGCCGGATGGGGGTGGCCGCCTACATCGAGCGCCAGCTCGGCCCGAGCGGTATTCCGGATCCGGCCGCGGAGCAGGCCCTGGCCAGTTACGCGGTTCTCGCGCAAAGCGCGGCCCAGCTGGTGACGGAGTACCCGCAGCCCAGCCCACAAGTTCGCCAGCGGCTGGCCCAGGGTGAGATGAGCCGCCAGCAGATCATGGAGCTCTACCCGCCGGAGCGCCGGCCGGCGGTCGTGATCGCCCAGATGCAGGCGGCCCGGGTCACCCGCGCGGTGCTGAGCGAGCGGCAGCTCGAAGAAGTGATGGTGGACTTCTGGTTCAACCACTTCAACGTCTACGCCCAGAAGGGCGCGGTGCGCTGGATGCTCCCCGCCTACGAGCGCGAGGCGATCCGGCCCTACGCGCTCGGCCGCTTCCGCGATCTGGTCCTGGCCACCGCGCGCCACCCCGCGATGCTCTTCTATCTCGACAACTGGCTCAGCACGCGCGCCGACCTGGTGGTGTCCGGCGGGCCCGACGCGGGGCGGCGGATGGGCCTCAACGAGAACTACGCCCGCGAGCTGATGGAGCTGCACACGCTGGGCGTTGACGGCGGCTACACGCAGGCGGACGTGATCGAGGTGGCGCGCTGCTTCACCGGCTGGTCCATCGACCGGCCCCAGCGGGGCGGCGGCTTCATCTTCCGGCCCCAGGCCCACGACCGGGGCGAGAAGCGCGTGCTCGGCCACGTGATCCCGGCCGGGGGCGGCGTCCAGGACGGCGAGCAGGTGATCGACATCCTGGTGCGGCATCCGTCGACCGCGCACTTCATCGCCACCAAGCTCGCGCGGCGCTTCGTGAGCGACGATCCGCCCGCCGCCCTCGTCGACCGCGCCGCGGCGACCTTCCAGGCCACCGACGGCAACATCCGGGCGGTGCTGGTGACGATCTTCACCTCGCCCGAGTTCTGGTCGCCCGACGCCTACCGCGCGAAGATCAAGAGCCCGCTCGAGGTGGTGGCCAGCGCGGTGCGCACGCTCGACGGCCGCATCGCGCCGACGGGCGCCGGGGCCGACGCGCTCGGCGGCGGCGGGATCGCGCTGGCCCGCGAGGTGGCCAAGCTCGGCGAGCCGCTGTACGAGGCGCAGCCGCCCACCGGCTATCCCGACCGCGCGGAGTCGTGGGTCAACACCGGCGCGCTGCTCGGACGGATGAACTTCGCGCTGGGGCTGGCCCACAACCGCTTCCGCGGCGCCCAGGTGGATCTGGGCGGCTTCGTCTCCGGCGCGGACCGGACCCAACCCGCCCAGGTGCTGGACCGGCTGCTGACCGTGGTCCTGCACGGCGAGGCGACGCCCAAGACGCGCGCGGTGCTGGGCGCGCAGCTCGACAGCGCCGAGATCACCCGCGTGACCGCCTACGATCGGGTCCCGAAGGATACCGACGTGGAGAAGCTGGCCGCCCTCGTCCTGGGCTCGCCGGAATTCCAGAGGAGGTAGACCGTGCTGCCCTGCACGAGGCGATCGTTCATGAAGGGCGGCGCGCTCGCCCTGTTCGCGCTCGGCGGCCCGCCACGATTCCTGCTCCGCACCGCCTTCGCCGAGGGCCGCGCCGCGCGTCCCAAGATCCTGATCGCGGTCTTCCAGCGCGGCGCGGTAGACGGGCTCAGCATGGTGGTCCCGCACGGCGACCCGGAGTACTACTCCTCGCGAGGCAACATCCGGATCGCGCGGCCGGCCCGGGGCGCCGCGGAGACCACCGTCGATCTCGACGGCTTCTTCGGGCTGCACCCCTCGTTGGCGCCGCTCGCGCCGATCTGGGCCGACCGGCGGCTCGCTATCGTGCACGCGTGCGGGTCCCCCGACACCACCCGATCGCACTTCGACGCGCAGGACTACATGGAGTCGGGGACGCCGGGCCTGAAGAGCACCGCCGACGGCTGGCTGGCCCGCGGCCTCGCCGCGATGCCGACGCACGAGCCGGCCTCTCCTTTCCGCGCGGTCTCGCTGGGCCCGGTGCTCCCGCGCGTGCTGCGCGGCGAGGTGGGGGCGGTGGCGATGAACAGCGTGGCCGAGTTCGACGTGAAGGAGGGCGGGGCCATGGCGGGCGGAGCGGGGACCCGCCAGGGCTTCGAGTCGCTCTACGAGCAAGGCGTGCAGGATCTCCTGTACGGCACCGGGCGCGAGACCTTCGAGGCGGTGAAGATCCTCAAGACCGCGGCGCCGCAGCGGCTCGCGCCCGCGAACGGCGCGATCTATCCGCGGGGACGCTTCGGGGACAGCTTGAAGCAGATCGCCCAGCTCATCCGGGCCGACGTCGGCCTCGAGGTGGCGTTCGCCGACGTGGGCGGCTGGGACACCCACGCGGGGCAGGGCAACGAGCGCGGCCAGCTCGCGGTGCGCCTGAAGGACTTCGCGGAGGGCCTCGCCGCGCTCGACCGCGACCTCGGCCCCAGGATGAGCGACGTGGTGGTGCTCACCATGTCCGAGTTCGGCCGCACCGTGCGTGAGAACGGCAACCGCGGCACCGACCACGGTCACGCCACCGCGATGCTCGTGTTGGGCGGCGCGGTGAAGGGTGGCCGCGTCTACGGCCGCTGGCCGGGGCTCCGGCGCGAGCAACTCTTCGAGGGGCGCGACCTCGCGGTCACCACCGACTTTCGGAGTCTCTTCACCGAGGTCGCGGTGCGCCACCTGGGCACGCCCGCCGAGCCGTTGTTCCCCGGCTTCGGGTCGCCTTCCAGCGGCCTGCCCGGGCTCCTCGCCTAGCCCGCGCGAGCCGCTTCCCCGCGCGCCGGCCCTCGGCG
>JACXTT010012683.1_pt1 | contig 11169 bp, 13 predicted proteins | sample 9270951 | NCBI WGS metagenome assembly JACXTT01 (sample SAMN15532306, study PRJNA645909) | rock metagenome | isolation source: weathered quartz diorite | place: Puerto Rico | collected 2017-06-21 | reverse complement strand
CTCGTCGCGCTGTTCCGCTGGGGCACGTTCGAGGAAGCGCTCGCGGGGCACCGTCGCGTGGCAGCGATCGGGGTCGAGGCACGTGGCGACGGCGCGGAGATCGAGCGGCGTGCGGGCGCCGGCGGCCTCGAGGCCGCGTGCGTTTGGGTGCGTGGCCTCCGGGACTCGTGCGCTGCGCCTTCGCTGTAGCGGGATTACAATCGCCGAGCACGTAGAAAGCCGCATCTAAAAAATCGCTTGCGCCGAATCTATATCATCGATATAGATTCTCCGTGGCCGCGACCTCCCTCCCGCAACGCTCGCGCGAGCTCGAGTCCGAAGCGACCCGGCGCACGATCCTGGCCGCGGCGGAGGAGCTACTGTCGACCGGCGGCGAGCGCGGCCTCTCGATCCGCGAGGTCTGCGCCAAGGCGCGGGTGACGCCGCCGACGATCTATCACCACTTCGGCGACAAGGACGCGCTCATCGATCGCGTGCTCGACGAATGTTTCGAGGCGTTCGACGGCGCCTTCCTCGGGCGTGCGGCGCCGGGCGATCCGGTGGAGCGCCTGCGCTGGGGATTCGACCGCTACGTCGAATACGGGCTCGCCCATCCGACGCATTACCGGCTGATGTTCCTGCGAAGCCGCGAGCGCCCGTCGGCCGGCGGGCTCGCGTCCTACGATCGACTACGCCGCATGGTCGCCGCGATCGAGGCGGCGGGGCGCCTGTTGCCGCCGCTCGAGGCCGCGACCGCGGCGTTCTGGGCCTCCGTGCACGGCGTCACGTCGCTGCTGGTCGCGGGATTCTGGAAGCCGGAGTCGCCGGCGATCGCGCTCGTCCGCGACGCGATGATCGCCGAGCTCACCATCGACCGCGCGCCCGCGCGGCGCACGAAGAAGAGGAGACGACCATGAGCCGAGAGTCCGATCTGAACCCGTTCCTGAAGGGCAACTTCGCGCCGTGGCGCATGGAAGGCGACGCCGAGGATCTCGAGGTCGTCGGCGAGCTGCCGCGCGACCTCCGCGGCACGTTCGTCCGCAACGGCCCGAACGCGGCGTTCGAGCCGAACGGCCGCTACCACTGGTTCGACGGCGACGGGATGATCCACGCGATCACGATCGCGGACGGCCGCGCCTCGTACCGCAATCGCTACGTGCGAAGCGAGGGGCTTGCCGAGGAGCGCGCCGCGGGCCGTGCGACGTTCCCCGGGCTCGTCAGCCTGTCGATGAGCGAGGGACCACGATTCAAGAACACGGCGAACACGAACGTCGTGTTCCACGCCGGGAAGCTGTACGCGCTGGTCGAGAGCTCGCCGCCGACGCTGCTCCGTCCCGGCTCGCTCGACACGGTCGGGGTCTACGACTTCGACGGCAAGCTCGCGGGACCGATGACGGCCCATCCGAAGCTCGATCCCGTGACGGGCGAGATGGTCTTCTTCGGTTACTCCGCGTTCCCGCCCCATCTGCAGGTCCACGTCGCCGATGCGACGGGCGCGCTGGTGCGGAGCGAGGTGATCGACGTCGCGTGGCCGTCGATGATGCACGACTTCGCGATCACGCGGGACCACGTGATCTTCATTCTCTGCCCGGTGGTGATCGACTTCGAGTCGGCGATGAACGGCGGCGGGCTCTTCTCGTGGCAGCCCGAGCGCGGCGCGAAGCTCGGCGTCATGCCGCGCGCCGGGGGAAACGCGGACGTGCGCTGGTTCGACCTCGATGCCTGCTTCGTGTTCCATCCCATGAACGCGTACGACGAAGGCCGAACCATCGTGCTCGACGTCGCGCGTTACGAGCAGCTCTTGTTCATGGCCCCGAGCTCGGCGCGTACGCCGGACTGGCGTGACAAGAACGTCGCGAGGCTCCATCGCTGGACGATCGACCTCGAGCGCGGAACGGTCGGCTCGACGCCGCTCGACGCCGGCGACGGCGAGTTCCCGCGCGTCGACGAGCGCCGTGTCGGGTCGAAGCACCGCTTCGGCTACATGGCGGTGACCGGTCCGGAAGGGAATTCGACGCTGCTGCCCGAGTTCACCGCGATCCGGAAATACGACCTCGAGCGCGCGAGCTCGGTGACGCGTGCGTTCGGGCCGGGCAACGGCGCGGGCGAGCCGCTGTTCGTGCCGCGCTCGCCCGACGCCGACGAGGACGACGGCTGGGTGATCGCCCTCGTCTACGACAAGGCGCGGAACGCGAGCGACTTCTACGTGCTCGACGCCCACGACATCAGCGCGGATCCCGTCGCCTCCGTTCGACTTCCGCACCGCGTGCCGTACGGCTTCCACGGCAACTGGGTGGCCGGCTGATGGCTCGAGTCAGACGTATCGCCGACTCGGGACACTAATTCTTCGGCAACATCGCCGCGTGCGTCGCACGGAGGTGCGTGAAGATCTGCTCGGCGGCGCGCGACTGGTTCAGCGTGTAGAGGTGGATGCCCGACGCACCCTGCCGGAGCAGGTCGTCGCACTGGGCGGTCGCCCAGTCTGTGCCGATCCGCTCCGACAACGGGCGGTCGTCGCCCGCGGCCGATAGGTCGTGCGCGAGCCGCGCGGGGATGCTCGCGCCGCAGAGCTTCGCCATCCGTTGGATCTGGCCCCACGACAGCGCAGGCATGATGCCCGGAATGATCCGACAGCGAATGCCGACGCGGTGCGCGCGCTCGACGAACGCGAAGTAATCGTCGTTCCGGAAGAACAGCTGCGTGATCACGAAGTCGGCGCCGCGATCGACCTTCTGGCGCAGGTACTCGAGGTCGCGCTTGGGGTCGTCGCACTCCTGATGGGTCTCGGGATAGCCTGCCACGCCGATCGAGAAGCCTCCGACCGAGCGCGCGAGCTCGACCAGCTCGGCGGCGTGCGAGAGGCCGTCGGGATGGGGAACGAAGCCCGTGCCGTCCTTCGGCGGGTCGCCGCGCAGCAGCATCAGATTGCGGATGCCCCGCCCGGCGAGCTCGCGGAGGACCTCGACGAGCTCCACGCGGCTGTGCCCGACGCACGTGAGGTGCGCGGCCGCCGTCAGGCCGATCTCGGTCTGCAGGCGGCTCACGATGTCGATGGTGTTCCGCCGCGTCGAGCCTCCCGCGCCGTAGGTGACGGAGACGAACGTCGGCGCCAGGACCCGGAGCCGATCGGCGGTCTCGAACAGGCGGGCGACGGCCTCCGGAGTGCGCGGAGGGGAGAACTCGAACGAGACCGACCGCTCGTCGGCGGCGAACTTCGCGCGAATCGTCATCGTTCGGTCGAGCGATAGAGGGTCTTATGAGCGGAGTCAATTTTTAGGCTGACGCCGTAGGCCCCGTGCGAAGCGCGGTAGCGCTCCTCCGATGGCCGTCGGCAAACCGCGAACGGCGCGGTAGCGCCGTCCGCGGTTTGCCTCGCCCGGCGCTGCGGGCCTTCCGCGGCATGCGCGCGGTTCCTGCTTTCCCGGTCGGGGTGCGCCCGTTATCATCGCTTGCGATGAAGATCGCACGCTGGATCGCTTTGGCGCTCTGCCTGCTCGCACCGGTCGCGGGCGCGGCTTCGTGGACCGAGCTCGCGCGGGATGCGCCGCTCCAGGTGGTGGTGCGCTGTCAGGCGCGCGCGAGCCACTGGGATGGCGGCCGCATCTTCACCGACAGCGAGCTTGCGGTGCTGCAGGTGGTGCGGGGGCAGCCCGGGAGCGTACTCACGGTGCGGCAGCTCGGCGGCGAGATCGACGGGATGGGACAGAAGATCAGCCACGGGGCGAAGCTGCTCGAGCCGGGGCAGACCTATCTCCTGTTCCTGGTCCCTTCGTCGGAGGGCTCCGGCTTCTGGGAGCCGATCGCCACGGGGGTGAACCCGGTCGTCGACCTGCCCGATCTCGGAGCGACCGTCGCCGGCACGCCGCTCGACGAGGTGCTCGCCGCGCTCGGAGGCTCGCGTTGAAGACCACGCTCGCGCTCGGACTGTTGCTCGCGTCGCTCGCCACCCCTTGTCTCGCCTTCCAGCGCGAGACCACCAACGATCCCGACTGCACCGAGGACATCGGCGTCAACTGTCCTCACGACGGGGTGCCGCTGGTCTGGAAGTCGTTTCCGGTGACCTACGTGATCAACGCGACGAACTCGGGGCTATCGTCGAGCGATGCGGTCGCCGCGATCGACGCGTCCTTCCAGACCTGGCAGAGCGCGAGCAACGGCAAGGTCACGTTCGTGTCCGGCGGCGACGTGGGCTTCGGGGGCGCCAACGGCCAGGATCACCGGAACACGGTCGTGTGGACGAATCTCGGCAGCAGCGCTTCGGACACGTTCGCCCAGAGCATCCTCACCTACAGCACCTCCACCGGCGAGATCGCCGACGTCGACATCCAGCTGAACTCCGCGAACGCCTGGGCGATCCTGCCGAGCGGACAGGATGACCCGTTCGACTTCCGCGTCGACGTCCAAGCCGTCGTCACCCACGAGGTCGGCCACCTGCTCGGGCTGGCGCACGAGAACCGCTTCGGCTCGCAGGTGGTGATGTTCTTCAGCGACACCACCGGGAACACCACACACCGCACGCTGACGAGCGACGATCGCGATGGCCTGCTGGCGATCTACGGATCGGGCTCCACGGGAGGGGGGAGCAGCGGAGGCGGCGGCGGCGGCGGATGCTCGCTCGCCGGGCGCTCGTCTCCAGAGGAGGCGCTTCCGGTGTTGCTGCTACTCGGCGCGCTGCTGCTCCGCGAGCGGAAACGCCGCGCGGGCCGCTAGCCGGGGGGCCGAAGGGCGTTCGCCCGGCGTCGCTCAGCCGTGCCCGGAGGCGGCGCGGCGGGCGTTGTTCCAGAGCGTCTCCGCCTTCTCGCGGAGCTGGTGCCGGGTGCGGTCGATCAGCACCTCGTTCCGCTGGATCCGCTGCTCGAGATCACGAAAGCTGTCGAGCGGGATGTGCTCGGTCGCGACCGCGGTCTCGATCGGCAGCGAATGGTCCGCCTGCATGGCCTCGAGCACGCGGAGATAGGTCTGGAACTCTCCCTCGGTCACGCTCTCGGGTCCGCCGTGCGATCGCAGCAGGCTTTCGTCGACGGATGACGAAAGGCCGAAGACGCGCTCGAAGAACGGCGAGGAGTTCGTGCGGTAGTGCACCCACTCGGTCGCCAGGAAGGTGACCGCCACCAGCATCGCGATGCGTGCCCAATCCTGGAGCCGCGTCATGATCCCGTCACCGTCCGGCGAATCGTCGGCCCGCATGCCGGCCGACGCGCCGGTTCGAAGCACTCCATCGAAACGAAGTGCTTCGAGAAAACGACGGACGGCGGCCCGAGAGCCGCCGTCCGTGATCGGATTCCTTCCTTACCAGCGACGGCCACCACGGCCGCCGCCGCCCCCGCCGCCACCACCACCGCCGCCGTATCCGCCACCACCGCCGCCGCCGAACCCACCACGGCCGCCGCCCCCACCGCCATCACGACGCCCGCCTTCCGGACGGGGACGTGCCTCGTTGACGTTCATCCGGCGGCCCTGGAGGTCGGTGCCGTTCAGCGCGGAAATCGCCGACTCGGCCTCGTCCTTGCTCGTCATCTCGACGAACCCGAAGCCTTTCGACTGGCCGCTGAACTTGTCCTTGATGATGGTCGCCGAATCGACCTGGCCGTGAGCGGCGAACACGTCGCGCAGCTGGTCGTCGGTCACCTGATAGGACAGGTTCCCTACGTAGATCTTCATGCTCTCTCCCTTCGTGGCCGCTCTGCAGTCAAGCAAGCGGGGTACGCAGCGGCGTGTTGCCAGTGCGCGGTGACGAGACGGGGTCTTCGCCGTGCCGGCCTCGCGGCCGAGGCGACCGCGCGAATGCGACGGCATTGTTCGTCAAGTGGATCGTCTTCACCCCGACCTTCGATACTCGAGAGGTGTACCACAGCGGTCTTCTCGCTGCCAAACGGATCATGCGGGCTGCGCACCCCTGCGGCGCGGGGTCGGTGAAGAGTCGTGAGAATTCAGTTGGGTGGAGGAGTGATGCTCTGGCCGAGCGCGCGACCCGTGTCCTTCCCGGCTTCCTTGAAGTCTTTCCCGACTTGCTTCCACTCTTCCTTGCGATCGGTCGCGTCCGGGTTCACCGAGGCGCCGAGCGCGCGTGCGGTCTGCTTCCCGCTGTCTCCCCAAGACTGTCCCGACTCGCGCCAGGAGGCTTTCTGCGAAGCCGTGCATGCCATGGTGGACAAGGCCATCGCCAGCAGGATCGTCTTTTTCATGCGTCCTACATTAGCTCCGCTCGAATTCCGTTGAAAGGGAGAAACCGTGCCCGCGTCGGTGTTCGCGCGCAGCTGGGCCGGAGCCGAAAGTCGGTTCGACAACGTGTCTCCGTTGGGTTACTGAACCGCCGGGAATGATTCTGGTCTCGAACGACGACGGGATCCATGCCGACGGCCTTCGCGCGCTGCACGAGGCGGCGGCCCGGCTCGGAGATCAGGTCGTCGTCGTCGCGCCGGATCGCGAGCGGAGCGGCGTCAGTCATTCGCTCACGCTCCATCGCCCGGTGAGAGCCGAGGAGATCCGTCCGGGCTGGTTCGCCGTGGACGGCACCCCGACCGACTGCGTGCTGCTGGCGGTCCACCGCCTCCTGCCCGAGCGACCGAGGATCGTTCTCGCCGGGATCAACCGCGGCGCCAACCTGGGTGACGACGTGCACTACTCGGGTACGGTCTCCGTGGCGAAGGAGGCGACCCTCCTCGGCATTCCGGCGATCGCGTTCTCGATGGTCGGGCGGGGCGAGTTCCGCTACGAGGCGGCCACGGAATGGGCGGCCCGGATCGCCGAGTTCGCGCTACGGACCGTGCTCCCGCCGAACACGCTCCTGAACGTGAACTTCCCGTCGTGGGCGGTCTGCGAGTCGCCGCGCCGGGTGGCGATCACGCGTCTCGGGCGGCGGCGCTACGGCGACACCATCACCGAGCAGGTGGATCCGCGCGGGCGGTCCTATTACTGGATCGGGGGTACCGAGCTCGAGGGGCCGCTCACCGACGGCACCGATCTCGCCGCGGTTTCTCGCGGAGAAGTTTCGCTCACCCCGATCCACCTCGACCTCACGGATCATGAGCTCTGGGAGCGCCTGCAGGACGCGGAGATCCCCGCGCCGTGAACTACGACGGCGCCCGGCAGAAGATGCTCGAGTCGCAGATCCGCGCCCGCAACGTGCGCGACCCGCGGGTGCTCGACGCGATCCGGCGCGTGCCGCGGCACCTGTTCGTGGAAGAGGCGCTCCGCGACCGTGCCTACCTCGACCGCGCGCTGCCGATCGGGGAGAAGCAGACGATCTCGCAGCCGTACATGGTGGCCGCGATGACCGAGGCGCTCGAGCTCCGCGGCCGCGAGCGCGTGCTCGAGATCGGCACCGGCTCGGGCTATCAGACCGCCGTGCTCGCGGAGCTCGCGGAGAGCGTGTTCTCGATCGAGCGCATCGCGCCGTTCGTTCCGCTGGCGCGCAAGCGCATCGAGGAGCTCGGACGCTACAACGTGCTCATCCGCGTGGGCGACGGCACGATCGGCTGGAACGAGCACGCGCCCTACGACGGGATCCTGGTGACCGCGGGAGCCCCCGAAGTACCGCGGCCGCTGCTCGAGCAGCTGAAGCCCGGCGGCCGCCTCGTGGTCCCGGTCGGATCGGACGACGCCCAAGAGCTGCTTCGCATCCGGCGCGAGGACGACGGCTTCACGGAGGAAGCGCTCGGCGATTGCCGCTTCGTCAAGTTGATCGGCCGCCATGGCTGGGAGCGTTGAGGCGAGCGGCCCCGCTTCGTTCGGGCTCCCGAGAATCCTCGCCGCCTTTCTGCTCGCTTGCTGCGTCGCCGCCTGTGGCTCGCACGCCGCGCGTTCCAACGCCCGCCCGCCGGCGGGCACGGGCATCTACCACGAGGTCGCGCGCGGCGAGAACCTGTTCCGCATCGGCAAGGCCTACGGCTTCGATTATCGCGAGCTCGCGCGCGTGAACGACATCGACGATCCGGCGAAGATCGAGATCGGGCAGAAGATCTTCATCCCCGGCGCGACCCGCCGCCTGCCGGTCGAGATCATTGCGCCGGTCGCGACTTCGGAGAGCCGGCCGGAGCCCCAGGAGATGCCGGTCGGCGACGGCAAGTTCGTCTGGCCGATCCGCACCGGAGCGCTGAGCTCGCGCTTCGGACCGCGCGGCTCGAGCTTCCACGACGGCGTCGACGTCGCCGCGCCGGAGGGCACTCCGGTGTACGCGGCGCGCGGCGGACGCGTCATTTACAGCGATCAGATCCCTGGATATGGGAACATCGTGATCGTCGACCACGGGGACGGCTTGTCCAGCGTCTACGCGCACAACTCCGCGAACGAAGTCCGACAAGGCGATACCGTTCGCCAGGGCGATCTCGTCTCGCGCGTCGGCCGCACCGGGCGCACCACCGGGCCGAACCTGCATTTCGAGATCCGCAGCCGGAACATCGCCCGCAACCCGCTCTTCTATTTGCCCGAGTGGACCGGTCCGGTGGAGGCGTCGTGAGGGATCTGAAGGCGCTGATTCGCGACATCCCCGACTTCCCGAAGCCGGGGATCCTGTTCCGCGACGTGACGCCGCTGCTGCTCGACGCCTCCGCGGTGCGCGACGTCGTCGAGGCGATCGCGGCACCCTACCTGAATCGCGTCGACGTCGTCGTCGGCATCGAGTCGCGCGGATTCATCTTCGGCTCCGCCGTCGCCTACCACCTCGGCACCGGCCTCGCGCTCGTGCGCAAGCCCGGAAAGCTTCCGTCGAAGACGTTCGAGGCGCGCTACGATCTCGAGTACGGAAGCGACGGCCTACAGATCCATCAGGACGCGTTCCGCCACGGCAGCCGCGTGCTCGTGGTCGACGACTTGCTCGCCACCGGCGGCACGGCGGCCGCCACCACCGAGCTCGTGCAGAAGACCGGCGGCGAGGTCGTCGCCTGCGCGTTCGTGATCGAGCTCGCCGCGCTCGGCGGACGCCAGCGGCTCGCGCCGCATCCGGTTCACGCGCTCGTCCAGTACTGAGCGCCGCACAATCCACGATCCATTCAGGGGGAGCCGTACACCATGGCCGAATTTCGCATCGAACGGGACAGCATGGGCGAGATGCAGGTGCCCGCGGGCGCCTATTACGCAGCGCAGACCGCGCGTGCCGTGGAGAACTTTCCGATCTCGAAGCTCCGCTTCGGACGTCCGTTCCTGCGTGCGCTGGCGCTCGTGAAGCTCGCCGCGGCGAAGGCCAACGCCGAGCTCGGCTTGCTCGACGAGGGCAAGGCGAAGGCGATCCTCCAGGCCGCGCAGGAAGTCGCCGACGGCAAGTTCGACGGCGAGTTCGTCGTCGACGTCTTCCAGACCGGCTCCGGCACGTCGACGAACATGAACATGAACGAGGTCGTGGCCACGCGCGCGATCGAGATCCTCGGCGGCAAGCGCGGCGACAAGTCCGTTCATCCGAACGACGACGTGAACATGGGGCAGTCGACGAACGACGTGTTCCCGACGGCGATCCACGTGGCCGCCCTGGAAGCCGTCGAGCACCAGCTACTGCCCGCGCTGAACGAGCTCGCGCTTGCGTTCGAAGGAAAGGCGACGGAGTTCGCCGAGGTCGTGAAGTCGGGCCGCACGCACCTCCAGGACGCGGTGCCGGTCACGCTCGGCCAGGAGTTCTCGGGGTATGCGAGCGTCGTCCGTCACGGCATCCGCCGCGTCGAGAGCTGCCGCGCGCACGTCGCCGAGTTGCCGCTCGGCGGCACGGCGCTCGGCACCGGCATCAACGCCGATCCGCGCTTCGCGCCGCACGCGATCCAGGAGCTGAACCGGCTGACCGGCCTCCAGTTCCGCCGCGCCGAGAACGCGTTCGAGTCGATGCAGAACCGTGACGCCGCGGTCGAGCTCTCGGGTGCGCTGCGCACGATCGCGGTCGGGCTCATGAAGATCGGCAACGACCTTCGCCTGCTGACGTCGGGCTCGCGCACCGGCCTGAACGAGATCGAGCTGCCGGCCACGCAGCCCGGGTCGAGCATCATGCCCGGCAAGGTCAACCCGGTGATCGCCGAGGCGATCAACATGGTGGCCGCGCAGATCATCGGCTACGACGCGGCGATCGCGGTCGCGGCGATGAACGGCAACCTCGACCTGAACGTGATGATGCCGGTGATCGCGCACGATCTGCTCGAAGCGATCGAGCTGACCGCCTCGGGCGCGCACGTGTTCGCGGAGAAATGCGTGCGCGGCATCAAGGCGAACGTCGAGCGCTGCCGCGAGTACGCCGAGCTCACCGGGCAGCTCGTCACCGCGGTCGCGCCGGTCATCGGCTACGACAAGGCGGCGGCCGTCTACAAGAAGGCCGTGGCGCGGAATAGCTCCATCCGCCAGGTCATCCTCGACGAGAAGCTGATGGAGCCGGCCAAGCTCGACGAGATCCTCGATCTGCGAAAGCTCACGCGCGGGGGCCGAGCCTAGCGCAGCGACGGAGTGGCGAAGGCAGCGTCGGCAGGGCTGCGAAGGCGTCGAACTCCGGCTTGACCCGGGGCGAGGTTTCTCGCAAAGGTCCGGGTTCGGTGCCCTCGCCGGTCCTCGCGAAAGGCGATCGCGAGCCGAAGCGCTGCTCATTCCACGTTGCGGGCACGGATACCTCGAACGATCATGGATGACGTCCAGCAGCCGCGAGCGGGCGGCAACGAGCAGACGCTCGGCGAGCGACTGCAAACGTCCCGCGAGGCCAAGGGCGTTTCGCAGGAGATCGCCAGCGAGCAGTCGGGTGTTCCGATCCGCTACGTTCGGATGTTCGAGGACGGAGAGTATCCGGTCGTCGCCGACCCAGCCTATCTCGCGCACTTCGTGCGCCGCTACGCGGCGTATCTCGGGCTCGATCCCGAAGCGGCGTCGCGCGACCTGATCGCCGAGACCGAGCCCGAGACGGCCCTCCGCCGGGCGGGCAAGATCGGGCAAGCCAAGACCAGCCAGGGGAAGAGCGAGGGGAAGCCCGCCCGCGTCGAGCGGCCCGCCGTCCGCGAATCTTCGCGGCCCGGTAAGTCGCCGGCGGCGGACGCGAAGAAGTTTCCGACGCTCCGCGGCTCATCCGGACCCCGGCGATTCAGCACCGAGTCCGCACCGCTGGTGATCGCGGTCGCCATCACCGTCGTCGGGCTCGTCGCGTTCACCCTGTGGGGTCGGAGCTCGCCCGCGCCGGTCGCGGTGGCCGAATCGCCGACCCCGGCGGCCGCACCCGCGGCCCCGACCGTCGCG
>JACXTT010012682.1_pt1 | contig 11170 bp, 10 predicted proteins | sample 9270951 | NCBI WGS metagenome assembly JACXTT01 (sample SAMN15532306, study PRJNA645909) | rock metagenome | isolation source: weathered quartz diorite | place: Puerto Rico | collected 2017-06-21 | reverse complement strand
TGTGGCTGGGGAACTGTATGCGATTTCGGTGATCGCGACATTTTTTCTCCCGGAGAACTTTCGGGTTAGCTTGTATGCCGGCTGGATCGGATTGCTGGTTTCGCGGCTGACTCTGGTGACTGCGATCTTCGGGCTGCTGGTGCTGGCGTCGTTGCCGCTTCCTCGCTGGACGGTCCGCGGGAGTCTGGTTTTGGCACTGGTCTTTTTTGTTTTCTTGTACCAAGACACGGACAAATTAGACCGGCTGGAAGGGACGGCCCGCGAAGCGACGGCCACGCTGCCAGCTGGAACTCGCGTGGTTGCGGTGGCCAACCCGCCTGAGGACTGGCGCATCCCTTTCCTGTACCACTCGATTGAGCGGGCGTGCATCGAACGCTGCTTCAGTTACGCGAACTACGAGCCCTCGTCCAGGCAGTTCCGGGTGCGGGCGCTGCCGGGGAACTTCTATGTGACCGCGTCGGTCGATCAAGCCGACGACATGGCTAGCGGCGACTACATCGTGCGGCCCAAAGATCTGCCGCTGACTTCGCTGTATCAGTGTGACTTGAACGACTTCACGCAGATTTGCGCCATGGCCCTCAGGGCCGGGCAGAAGACCGAGGACCCGGAAGCCGATCCAGGGCCAATTCCCGCCGCCGCCGAAGACCACCAGTAAAGAACACTTGCGAAGCCGGTTTTTTGCCCGGTGCAGCGGCGTTTTCACGGAAAGACAAATTGGCTCTTGTATCAGTCCAATTCCTGCTAAAATTGGCTCATTAGGAGAGACAATGTTACCCGTTCATCTCCAGCCGGAAAGCCACGTTCCCCTGTACATCCAATTGCGTGACCAGTTGCGCGCGCTCGTCCATTCCGGAGACCTGCGTCCCGGTGATCGCATCCCCGCCAGTCGCGAGCTGGCCACAATTCCGGGCGTTCACCGCACCACGGTGGCCAACGCCTACGCCGAACTGGAAGCCGAAGGGCTGATCCAGGGCCACGTGGGCCGCGGCACATTCATTCAGGGCAATGGCCATGGTCTGAAGCTGACGCCGGCCCCGCCGTCGCTCGTGCCGAACGGGAATGGACTGCGCTGGGAGTTGCTGTTCGCTGATGAGCGCGGCGACGAGATTTTGAGCCGGCTGACGGCCAGCGTGCCCGACGACGCACTTTCGTTCGTGATGGCGCGGCCTGCGGCAGAGCACTTTCCGATCGAAGAACTGCAGGTCTGCGTGAATGCTGTGTTGCGCCGCGAGGCGACGGAGGTTCTTAATCTGGGCGCTTCGGACGGTTATGCCCCCCTGAAAGAAGCCTTGTTGGAGCTGTTGCGCGATGACGGCATTGTTGCGAAGGACGAGAATCTGTTGGTTACCGACGGCTGCCAGCAGGCGCTGGACTTAATCAGCAAGGCGTTTGTGCGTCCGGGCGACTGCGTGCTGATGGAAAATCCGACGTATCCCGGCGCTGGCGCGATTTTTAACGGCACCCGCGCGCGGCTGCTTGGCGTTCCAGTGAACACCCATGCGGAGCCGGGCAAGCCCCTGGGCATTGATGTCGAAGCGCTGGAAGCGACGCTGGCGGCGAACCGGGTGAAGCTGATCGTGCTGACGCCGGACTTTCAGAACCCGACCGGTACCTCGATGCCGGTTGCATCGCGGCGCAAGCTGTTGGAACTGGCCGCGCGCTACCAGGTGCCGGTCGTCGAAGATCACATTTACGGGCGGCTGCACGCTCGCGACGAACGAGTCCCTTCGCTGAAGCAGATGGATCGCGCAAACCTGGTCATCCACATTGACAGTTTTTCGAAGGTCGCGTTTCCGGGACTGCGCGTGGGATGGATTGTGGCTCCGGCGGTTGCCATTGAGCGCTTGCGGCAGGTCAAACAGACCACCGACCTGCATACCGACCAACTGGCACAAGCAACGCTGGCGGAGTTTCTGCGCCGCGGCTACTTTGCCAAACATCTGGCAAAAATGCGGAAAGTGTATGCCGCGCGGCTTAGCGCGCTGGATGAAGCGCTGCGCAAACACATGCCGGAAGACGTGCGCTGGACGCGGCCCGAGGGCGGTATGTGTCTGTGGCTGGAGCTGCCGCCGGGATTTGACGCCAACGAGCTACTAATCCACGCCAAGGAGCGCGGGTTGCTGTTCGCGCCGGGCCGGTATTTCTACGTTCAGTCACCATTGCCCAATACGCTGCGCCTCGGGTTCGCGAACCTGAACGAGAAAGAGCTGGGACGCGGCGCTTCCACGCTCGCGGACTTGCTCAAAGTCGAGGTGCGCAAGCGCCAGCGCGGCGTGCGGCGAGCCGAGCGCAGCCGGGTCGCTTTGGTCTGAACGATGACCAAGCTGCTGCTGGCTCCGAATCCTTCGAATCATTGCTTCGGCTGTGGAGGAGCCAACGATTTCGGGATGAAGCTAACCTTTGAGCTGGATCAGGATACGCAGCGAGCCAGCGGAAAATTTGTGTTGGGGCCGCGCTATGCAGGCGGCGCGGGATTTGCGCACGGCGGCGTGATCGCGGTCTTGTTGGACGAAGTGATGGGCAAGCTTTCGAAGTTGTCGGAGGAACGAGCGGTCACAGCGGAATTGAACATCGAGTATCGCAAGCCGGTTCCGGTGGATGCGGAGATTGTCGTGAGCGGTTGGCAGGAAGAAGAGAAGGGCCGCACGCGTTTTCGCATTGGCGAGATTCACGACGCCGCGGGAAATCTCCTGGCGCGGGGCCGCGCACGGTTTGTGGTGATCACCCAGCCGGTGGGGGCGAAATAAGGATTTCAATTCACGCGATTTGAGGAGATGAACATGGACACCAGGAAAATAAACGACGGCGCAAACGGCCACGGCAGCGCCAACGCCAGCAACACCGCGAACGAGTGGCGGGTAAAAGTCGGCCTGGCTGAGATGCTGAAGGGCGGCGTGATCATGGATGTCACCAACGCCGAGCAAGCGCGCATCGCGGAAAAAGCCAGTGCCTGCGCGGTGATGGCCCTGGAACGTGTGCCTTCGGACATTCGCAAAGAGGGCGGCGTGGCCCGCATGGCGTCCATTAAAGTGATTCGCGAGATCATGGACACGGTCACTATCCCCGTGATGGCCAAAGTGCGCATCGGTCATTTTTCGGAAGCCGCGGTCCTGCAAGCGCTGGAAGTGGACTTCATTGACGAAAGCGAAGTGCTGACTCCGGCGGACGAAGAAAATCACGTCTGGAAACACGATTTCCGCGTTCCGTTCGTGTGCGGCGCGCGCAATCTGGGCGAAGCGCTGCGGCGCATCGGCGAAGGCGCAGCTATGATTCGCACGAAGGGCGAAGCGGGCTCGGGGAACGTAGTCGAAGCAGTGCGCCACATGCGCACGATCGTTGCGCAAATGAAGAAGTTGACCACGATGCGCGACGACGAATTGATGCGCGAAGCCAAAGAGCTGGGCGCGCCGCTCGAACTGGTTCGCCAGGTCGCCAAGACCGGAAAGCTCCCGGTGCCGAATTTCTCTGCGGGCGGAATTGCCACGCCGGCTGACGCGGCGCTCGTTCGCAGCCTCGGCGCCGAGGCAGTTTTCGTCGGCTCGGGCATTTTCAAGTCCAGCGATCCCGAAGCGCGCGCCAAGGCCATCGTCAAGGCCACCACGCATTTCGAAGATCCGAAAGCAGTGCTGGAAGCGAGCGAAGAGTTGGGCGAAGCCATGCCTGGCCTCGATGTTCGCCAGATGCAGGATAAGGATCTGCTCGCAACGCGCGGCTGGTGACAGTGAAACCGCCTCTCAAAATTGGCGTACTGGCCGTGCAGGGCGACTTCGAAGCCCATGCAGGAATGCTGCGTTCGCTTGGAGCGGACGCCGCCGAAGTACGCACGTTCGCCGATTTGCAACAATGCGATGGCCTAATTCTGCCAGGCGGCGAATCCACCACGCAGCTGCAATTCCTGCAGGAAGAAGGTCTCTTCGATGGCATCAAGAAGTTTGCCGCGGACGGCAGAGCCATTTTCGGCACTTGCGCCGGCGCGATTCTCCTGGCAACAAAAGTACAGAATCCCGAACAAGCGTCGCTGAGCTTGCTCGACATGACCGTGCTGCGCAACGCCTACGGACGGCAGCTCGCTAGCGACGTGTTCTTCGGTAGCTCAAAGCTGGAACCCGCGCCGATGGAAATGGTCTTCATCCGCGCCCCGATTATCGAATCGGTCGGAACGGGCATCCAGGTTCTCGCGGAATTTGGGGGCAAGCCGGTGCTGGTACAAAAAGATAATCTGCTCGCCGCGACATTTCATCCCGAGCTGACCACCGACAGCACCGTGCACCGCCACTTTTTGGAAATGGTACACAAGGCCACCGCAGACGCGCACAAGGTTTCCGCCCATACTTGAGGCATGAGTACGAGCCAACCTCCGCCTCCTCGCAGGATCTACGTACTCTTTGTCTGCATCGGCAACTCCTGCCGCAGCCCGATGGCCGAATCGATTGCCCGGCACGACTATTCCGACCTCTTCGAAACGTCAAGCGCCGGACTCGCCCCGCTCGGCGTCGTTCAGCCCCTGGCTCTAGAGACGCTCCGCGCCAACGGTTATCCTGCCGATGCCCTCAGGTCTAAATCCATTCTTAGCGAAGTGTGGTCGCAAGCCACTGTGGTGATTAATATGAGCGGCTACCACGGTCATCGTGCCTTCCCGCGTGACGGCTGGCACAAGGTCGAGGATTGGGAAGTGGACGATCCGTTCGGCGGCCGCGCCGAAGACTACCAGCGAACTTTCGAGGACATCCGCACTAGAATAGACACGCTCGCCCGGAAGCTGAGGCCACCGCGTGACGGCCCTTAGCCCCGAGGTATCGAGCGCGGGTTTTCAGGAGCAAATTTGCAACGCGCAAAAACCAGCGTCTCCCAGGAAGACTACCTGAAAGCCATCTGGGAGCATTTGGAAGAAGGTCAGTCGCCGATCGGCGCGCGGCTCGCCGAAGAATTGGGCGTAACGCCGCCCGCCGTGACCGCCGCGCTGAAGCGCATGCGCCGCGATGATCTAGTGAAAGTCGAACGCGATGGGCGAATCGACCTTACCCGCAAAGGCCGCGCCATTGCCGAACGCATGGCGCTTCGCCATCAGCTTGCAGAAATGCTGCTCACCGACGTGATCGGTTTGCCGTGGTCCAAAGCCCACGACGAAGCCGAGCGCCTCGAACATGCGATCTCGCCCGAGCTCGAAGCGTTGCTTCTGAAACGCTTTCGCGACAAAAAGAGCTGCCCGCATGGCGTTCCCCTGCACGGCGGCTTTGCGCAGCTCCGCAAGCAAGGCGCGGTGCTGCTATCCGATCTGCAAGCCAACGAGCGCGCGGAAATTATTTGTGTCTACGAGAAGGACGGGAAATTTCTGGAGTTCCTCGATGGGTTGAATCTGCGCCCGGGTTCGCATTTTTCCGTGACCGGCCGCGAATATGACGAAACGCTCACGCTGCGCTCCTCCGGTCACACGCTGCATCTCGGCAAGCCGGCAACTTCGCGCATCTGGGTCCGGCGCCTCTCCTAGCGATTGTAGGGCGCGCGCTTCAAGGCGTCCCGGTTTGCTCAGTAGTGCCAAAGGCTCGTGGAGCAGTAGGCGCGGCACCGGATTCAACCCGTCGCCTGACATCAACTCCTCATCGAACTATAATTCCTCCATGTCTGGGCCCGAACCCCTCCGCGCCGCCGATCCTTTTCTCAGCCTTCACGCCGTCCGGGTCTTTGTGCGCGACCTCGATCGCAGCCTGCGCTTTTACGTTGACCACTTGGGCTTCCGTCAGGTGATTGACGTCAAGCTGCAATCCGGCGAACGCTGGGTCGCCGTTTCTCCTCCCAACGGCACAACCATTCTTGCGCTGGTTGCGCCGAAGACCAACACCGCCGAATACAAACTCATCGGCCGCGCGACCCAGATCACGCTGGTGACTTCCGACGTCGCCGCAAAATTCCAGCAGTGGTCGAAAAGCGGAGTGCGTTTCCTCGGCACGCCGCGCCTTCGGCGCATCAAGTACCAACTGCCTCCGCCAGCAGGGGCGGGCCCGGACGGCCCCCTTTTAGGCAATGAAACGCCCATCTGGGGCAGCGTCTCGGTCCGTTTCCGGGATCTGGACGGCAACATCTTTTCCCTGGTCAGTTTTGACGAACTAACCCATGCGATCGAAGCCGAACGCCGGGCCGCCGCCGACAAGCTCGAAGCCGAGCGCCGTGCAGCGCAAGAGATGGAAATCGCCACGCAAGTCCAGTCGCGCCTGTTTCCGCAGACCCAGCCGCGCATGAACTCGCTCGAATATGCCGGCGCCTGCATTCCGGCGCGCGCGGTCGGCGGCGACTACTACGATTTTCTGCAGCTCGGTCCGGACCGTCTGGGCTTCGTCATCGCCGACGTTGCCGGGAAGGGAATTGCCGCCGCCCTCTTGATGGCCAACTTGCAAGCCAACCTGCGCAGCCAGTTTGCGCTGGCGCTCGAGCAGCCCCAGCGCTTGCTGCAAAAAGTGAATCGCCTCTTCTGCGACAACACGCCCGACGGCACGTTTGCCACGCTGTTTTTCGCCGACTACGACGACTCTTCAGGCTACCTCCGCTACGTTAACTGCGGTCACCTCTGCGGCCTGCTCATCCGCCGCGATGGTTCAGTCGATCGGCTAGGGTCCACCTGCACGGTGCTCGGCGTGTTCAAGACCTGGGAGTGTGGAGTCAGCGAATCCGCGCTGCGCCCGGGCGACCTGCTCGCGCTCTACACCGACGGCATCACCGAATCGATGGATCACGAACTCGAAGAATACGGCGAAGAGCGCTTCATCGAATCCCTACGCCGCCACCGCCACCTCGCTCCCGACAGTCTGGTAACCTCGCTCGTCACCGACATCCGCGCCTTCAGCCCCCACGAACAGCGCGACGACATCACCATCATCATCGCCAGACGCTCCCGGTGAAGTGAGGACGTGGTAGGTTCGGAAAAATCGCCCAGGTTGAAGTGCAGCGGCCACTCTGAAATCAGAAAGCATTGTCCGGGCGAGAGCCCCCCTGCCAAACGGTAGGAACCCGGCAAGTCGTCGCTGCCGCGCCTACCGCGCTTGGTAAACGGTCCGCCCGCCCACCACCGTCTCCAGCACGCGCACGTTCGCAATCTCGTCCGCCGGAACCTTCAGTGGATTGCGATCAATCACGATCAAGTCCGCAAATTTTCCTACCTGCAATGATCCGGTCACATCGTCTTCGTGCAATTCATGCGCTGCCTCGATCGTAATCGCCCGCAAAACCGTTTCGCGCGACAATCCGGGATCTTCGCCCAGCCTCCCGCGATACTCCGCGGGCGCATTCGGCGCGTTGGTTCGCGTCACGCCGACCTTCAGCGCAAACCATTCGTCCAGCTCATCCACCGGCCAATCGCTCCCAAACGCGATGCGCGCTCCCGCGGCCGTCAGCAAACCCGCCGGTTCCAGAATCTTCATCCGCTCCGGCCCAAAGTACCCCTTGACCCCCATCGTGTCGCCTGCGGGCTTCTCCCACTGAAAGGAAAGCACGGGCATGGTCTCCAGCGCTTTGAACCGCGCAAAGTCCGCCGGGCCGACAATCTCCGCGTGGGCGATCGCCGGACGAATGTCCGCTGCCCCAATCTCTTTGCGCATTAAGGCCACCGCGTCCAGCGCTGCGCGCACCGCGCCATCGCCATCCGCATGCAGGTGCGGATCGATTCCCGCGCGCCCCAGCCCGACCAAGATCTCGCCGAGCGGCTTCGCGGGAAAATAGACATCCGGACCGCGGTTTGTTCCCGCCACCCAGCGCGGATTCTCAGCGGTCCCGGCGTTCACGCGATACGGCTCCAACATGTTGCCGGTGAACGCCGGGGCGGAGATCACTCCATCCAGAAACAGCTTGGCATTGCGCACCGTGACGGTGGGCCTGACCTGCAGCGCGCCCTGGTCATACTGCTTCGCGTAACGCGCGACCTTCGCCACCGCGGCGCTCGGATCGCGGCCGTCCTCAACTTCAATCAACGGAGCGAAGTGCCCGCGCACCGTGAGCTCTCCCGCCTTCTGCACTTCGGTAAACGCAGCCATGTCCTCCGGGCCCGCACTGGCGTCCAAAAACGATGTCACTCCTTGCCGGTTTAGCGCCTGCTGCGCCCCCTTCGCCGCCGCAATATTTTCCGTCGCCGTCGGCTTCGGAACTAGGCCAAAGAACACTGCGTAACCCTGGTCCTCGAACAAACCGGTCGGATTGCCCTCCGCATCCCGCCAGATTTTTCCGCCGGCCGGATCTGGAGTCGCCTTGCTGATCTTTGCCAGCGCCAGGGCTCGCGAATTTGCCAGCGCGGTGTGCCCAAACGAAGAAACAATCAGGATCGGTCGCGAGGTCTTCAGCACATCCAGCGTGCCCTTGCTGGTCTTCACACCGGCCGGTTTCATGCTCTCCTGAAACCAGCTCACTACTTCCAGCCAACCATCCGGTTCCTGATTCTTGGTCTTGTCCAGGCAAGCCTGCACGCGCGTCTGTAGCTGTTCCACAGTCAGCGATTCGTAATTCATGCTGCACTTTTGCAGCTTCAGCCCCGCCTCCAGTGGATGCAGATGCCCGTCCACCAGCCCCGGCATCAGAAAGCCGCCTTTCAGGTCCGTCACCCTTGTGGCCGCAGCAATGAACGGCGCAACGCCGGCGTTGCTGCCCACGTAAACGATCCGGCCATCGCGGATGGCCACGGCCTCAGCCAGCGAATTCTTTTCGTCAGCTGTGAAAACCGCCGCGTTGCGGTAAACGCGGTCCGCCGGCGTCTGGGCCGCGGCGCACGTGGTCAGAAGAAAAGCAAAACTCAGCAAATAAAATGGAGTCGGTCGGATCATTTTGGCGGCTCTCGAGAGATTTTTGCTAAAGCTCCGCCATACTAATCCATCGGCTGTCCACCGGCAAACTTTCCCCGTCGCCCGCGCAGGTGGGGCAACCCAGCCTTGGTGCCCTCTGTCGTCCGGACTCTGTGTCCTCGCTGTCACTTCCGCATCTTTCTCCGTCGCGCCTTCTGAAAGCCAATACCTGTTTCGGCAGCACACGGCGGCGAAAAGTCGTGGTCCAGTTGGGCGCCATATAATAGATGCAGGCCGCCCGATGCGCTGCCCAAAATGCCAATTCGATCATGAATTGCAGACCACTGAGTGTCTCAAGTGCGGAATCATTTTTTCGCGATACCAGGCCGCGCTCGACGCGGCGGCGAAACCGGCAGCTATTGCCGTTCCGCTTCCGCTCTCACCCGCTGAGCTTCTTCCTCTCCCCTCAGGCTATGGGCAGGAAAGTGCCGGCCGCGCCGATGCCAACAGGGAATTGCAGTATCGGTTCCTCGCCTTCCCCTTGGCACTTTTGTTCGCGCGCCTGATCGCGCGCACTCCGCTCGGCCTCGCAGCGGGCATGCTCACTATGGTCCTGCACGAAAGCGGGCACGCCATCACCGCATGGCTGACCGGCCGCTGGGCCGTGCCGTTGCCTTGGGTCACCACGCCCGGCCCGCAGCGCCACTGGGGAATCGTTTTTCTTCTGGCCCCCGTCATTGTGTTCGGCGGATTCCTGGCGTGGAGAGCCGAACGCTGGGGCTGGGTTCTTATCGCCGGGGCTGCGCTCATCGCACAAATGGCGTTTTTATCACTGCCAGCGGAATCGTCCATCGTTTTCGGCGGCGATGGCGGCGCATTCGTCCTGTCTACCATCCTAATGGCCGCGTTTTACGCTCCGCGCGAAAGCAAGCTCGTTCAGAGTTGGGGCCTGCGTTGGGGCTTGCTGGTCATCGGTGCGCTGGTTTTCGTCCACGTTTTCCTGATGTGGTCCGGCCCGATGGAAAACCTTCCTTTTGGTGAGATCGAAGGGGTGAACCTCTCCGATCCCAGCCTGCTCACCGAAATGTACGGCTGGACCGTTCTCCAGTTGGTCGATCGCTACGTCCGTCTGGCCGAAATCTGCCTTGCCGCCCTCGTCGCTCTCTACCTGTGGGGCCTTGTCTCCGCCTATCGCCAACTCCGTCGGATCCCCGCTCTCGAGCCTGCTCGACTTCCAGGAAAGGTTTAAAGCGCCGGTTCATGAAATGCCAGGCTTTGGCCCGACGTTTTGACTTACCATCCCGCCTGCCCCATCCGCTCCAGGATCAGTCCAACATAGCGGTTCATGTGATCGGGCCGCCGCTTCAGCGGCGCCGGCAGAATCGCGGCCAGTTGCGCCGCCTCTCGTCTGTCAATGTTTCGCGCGGACGTTCGGTAGTAATAACGGCTCGCCGATTCGGCGCCATAAACTCCGGGTCCCCATTCGACCACGTTGAGGTACAGCTCCAGAATCCGCCGCTTCCCCAGAACCAGTTCCGCTACAGGAACCAGCGTGAACTCCGCGCCCTTTCGCAGAACCGAACGGCCGGTTCCGAAGAACAGGTTTTTCACCAGCTGCTGCGTAATCGTAGACCCTCCGCGCAGGCGGCGCCCTCGGTCCAAATCGTCTTCGGCGGCGATTTCCATCGCGTGCCAGTCGAATCCATGGTGCTGGTAGAAGCTCGCGTCTTCCGCTGCAATCACCGCATGCTGGAAGTCGGGCGCGACTTGCTTCAAGGGAACGAATTCATATCGCTCATGATAGGGCGTGCGGTGAATCCAGCTCTGCACCCGGCGCTGTAGGTGTACCGCGGTTGTAGGCGGGTCGATCCATCGTGCAGCTACAAGCGTCAACACTGCAAGCGACCACAGCAGCGCCAGCCCGATCAGAAACCATTTCACCATAGATCGGACAGAAACCGTCCGTCGCGACTTCTGGAGAGTCGTACCTAGAACTTCGACGTGTGTGCCCGGGCTTTCAGCCACACCTCAGAATAATCCGTCCGGCTCAATTCATCTAGCACGCAACGCAAGCGCCGGTGCGCGGATGCCGCACGGCACGGTTTCAGGGCGCGGATTTTGTCTTCGGGTCGCAACGGTTTCGATGGAAAGAACCCAACCTGGGGAGGGGGCACGGGTCTTGGGGTCGTTGGCGCTTTGCCTTTCGTCGCCACGAGTCATCAATCCCCAGTCACCGTGCACTCTTCTGCGCTACAATCCCGCCACCTTGCGGAGGCCCTCGATGACTTCTCTTAGGCCCGCCCACTTCGCCTTGGGCCTGGCTCTCAGCGTCGCGTTCGTGACCCCGGCCTTTGCGGCCGACGCCATTCTCCTGCACGGCCACATCTACACCGGGAATCCCAAGGCACCGT
>JACXTT010012681.1_pt1 | contig 11170 bp, 4 predicted proteins | sample 9270951 | NCBI WGS metagenome assembly JACXTT01 (sample SAMN15532306, study PRJNA645909) | rock metagenome | isolation source: weathered quartz diorite | place: Puerto Rico | collected 2017-06-21 | reverse complement strand
TACGGGGTTGTTGCCCAGTTCTGCGGCTTTGGCGCGGATGGCGGGGCTTAAGACTACCGTGCTGCTGGCGGCTACGTCGGCGTCGGTGGGGGCGTGAGACGCGTCCGGTGGGGTGGTGAATTGAAGGCCGGCCAGAGTTGTGATGCCTGTGGCGGGGGCTTTGAGGCTGGGTGGTGGTGCGCTGGGGTTTGCTGTGCCCTGCCCTGGGTTTTGTTCGTTGGCCCCTGTTGCAGGAGTAACTGCTGCTTTGGTTTCTACTGGTGGCCGTGGCGTGGCTGTCAGTGTGCCCCAGGGCAGCTGGTTGTGGCTGGCTGTGGGTTTGGCTCCCGCCTGGCTGTACAGGCCGAAGAAGGCGGCCAGGTCGGCCAGGTGGCTGGCTGTGGGGGTGGCCAGCCAGGGTTTGGCGGCCTTGTTCAGGGCGTCGGCGCGGTCACCAAAGGCTTGTTGGGCTGTTTGGGCCAGTTGGGCCTGTTGGGTCGTTGGCGCCGGTTGCGTTGCTTGGGGCGTGCTGACAAACAGGTACAGGCGCAGGGCTGCGGTAGTGGCCAAGGCTGTGCTGAGTTGTTGGTGCAGTTGCTGGCCCCACGTTGCCCTTTGCGCGTCGCTTGCACCGTTGCTTTGGCTTTGCAGTTGGGCAATGAGTTCGCGCGATTGGCGCAGGCTTTGTTCCAGGTCTTGCAGGCTGACGTCGCTGGAGATGGGCGCGGCTGTGCGGACTGTAGTAGCAGGTGGTGTTGCTGGCTGTGTGGTCTGGGCCAGTGCGCCCAGCGGTTGCAGCAGCATGGCCACTTGGGCGGCTACCAGCACGCGGGCGATGGGGCGCAGAAACGGGTGCCAGGCGGTCATGGTGTTGGGCGTGGTGGCCGTGGCCGTAGGCGTGCGGGTCCGCATGGCTTCATTATTCTTCATCGTCATCTTCATCTCAATCATTCATTCGCTCCATCACTGCCACGCTCAGTGCGCGGGCTGGGCGGACTGCGCGGGCTGTGCGGCCTGCCACTTGTAGGCCAGCTCTTGCAGCGCGCGGTCCAGTTGCAGGCGCAGGGCCGACAGGTCGGTGCCGGTGATGGTGTTCAGTTGGTTGATGGCGTCCAGCAGGTCGCTCATGGCCCGCTCGGGGTGGCTTTCTGCCAGGGCGTTTTGCAGTGATCGCATGGCTTGGTCGCGGCTTTGTCGGTCGCGGTTGCTGGACAGGCCCAGGGCCTGCAGGTCGGCCATCAGCTTGGCCGTGGCCGGCCCGTCGGTGGCAGACGTTACTTGCAGCGGCATGAAGTATTCGTCATACAACGAGCTTTGCCCATTGAGCAAGCTGCTGACCGTGGTGTCTATGGCATAGGCACTGCTGGCGCTGGGCACACGCAGGTAGAGCGTCAAGTCTTTGCTTTGGCCGGCGGACAGGTTGATGCTCCACTGCGCCTGCTGGCCTGCATTGCTCAGGGTGACGCCGGCATCGCCGCTGATGGCTTGGGCCCACACCGGTAGCTTTTGCGTGACGACCAGGTCTGCGCTGGAGCCGGTGTTGACCACGCTGGTGCGCACGGCCGTGTAGGCGTTGCTGGTGTAGTTGCTGCCATTGGGGCTGATGTCGGGCGTCAGGAAGTTGTAGGCCAGTTGGATGGCGCTGATCCAGTTGGGGTCGTTGGCGTGGTTTTGTATGCTGCCTATCAGGTCAAACGCCATGATGACGCCCCTGCCCTGGCCGTAGCTGTAGCCGGCAATGGCCGTGTTATCGGTCTTGCTGGTGCCACGGCGGTCGGCGTCGTCTGCGCAGTCGTGGCAGGCTATGCCGGCGGGGAACGTGGCCACCGCCGCGCCGTTGCCCGCTTTGAGCTTGAGGGCGCGGCCGGTGGTTTGCAGGGTTTTACCGGCAAGTGGCGCCATGCTGAAGGTGATGGGCAGGTTGACAGCCTGTAGTTGGCCACTGTATTGCATGCCCACGATGTCGTTCAACAGCGTATCGCCATTGTCTTGTATGCCGTCCAGCAGCAGGCTGTCACCACGGTTGATGGCTTCGCGCACTTCCAGTGTCAGGCTGTCGCCCAGCTTGTAGGCGCCGCCGGTGATCCAGTAGATGTTGTACCGGCCGCTGCGCAGCGCGTTGATGAAGTCGTCCACATTGGCGGTGACCGTGTGTGGCACACCGGCACTGCCCAGCAGCGTGTTCAGGTAGGCTGCGCGGTTGCTGTTGCAGCGGTCGTCATCGTTACCAGGGCCGTTGTCGCGCACGTCGGTGCCTTGTTGTTCGCTGTAGTGGTCTTCGCTGTTGCGACAGCTCAGCAGCACCAGCATGCGGCCTTGGCGCGGGGTGCTTTGTGTAATGGTCAAGCGCACTGGTGCCACGGTCACCGTCAGGTTGCTGCTGGCCAGGGTAATTTGCTGGCCGCCCACCGTGGCGTTGAGTATGAGGATGTAGTTGCTGGTGGACGCGCTGGCCTTGGCCTGCCACAGGCCCGACATGGCAAAGCTTGCGCCGTTGGCAATGGTGGCGTTGTACGACCAGTTGGCGACCACGCTGTGGTTTACCGCGTCGGTCAGTGTGATGGTCAGGGGCACGTTGTTCAAGGCCGCACCGCTTTGGTTGGTGGCGCTGGCGCGCACCGTAACCATGCTGCCCGCTGGGGCTGACGCCGGGCTGGCTGCGATGCTGCCCACCAGGGCCGGACCTGCAGGCTGCAGCAGTTGGATGCTGGCCTGGCCCAGTGTGACCGTGTTGCCACCCACTTGCACACTGGCAATGGCCACCACGGTCTGGTTGGCCACGCCGTTGGCGACCCAGGTCCATTGCAGGTTTTGTGTGGCGCCTACGCCCCAGCTGGGTGGTAGGTTGTTGCTGTTGTTGAAGCTGCCCAGTTCGGTACCGGCAACGGGGTCTATCACCTTCACGGTGATGGGTGCGTTGGGCAGGCCGGTGTTGCCGTTGTTGGTGGCGCTCAAGGCCAGCACGACACTTTGGCCTATGGTGACTGCCGTCGGTGTGGCCTGCAGGTTGCCGCTGAGGCCAGCGCCGGTTTGGCTGCTGGCGCTAACGGTGAAGCTGCTGGTGCTTTGCGCCAGCACGGTGCTTTGGGCATCCAGCAACTGCACTTGGGCGGTGTAGTTGCCAGCGCTCAAGCTAGCTGCTGCGATGGTGTAGCCGAACTGGCGCTGGGCGCCTGCTGCCAACTGGGCCAGGGCCTCCGTTTGGGTGAATACCGCTTGAGCACCGCTGTTGACCACGGTGGTGCGCGCCGTCAGATTGCTTTGCAGGCTGTTGGCCGTGGTGTTGGCCACCAGGGCGGTCAGTTGCACGTTTTGTGCGCTGGTGTAGCTGATGCGGTCGGTGCTGATGCGCGCGCTGTCGGTCAAGGTCTGGCCGGTTTGGCTGGCCTGGATGCTGAAGTTGGCGTTGGCCGAGCCATACACCACGCCCAGCGGTGTGACCAGTTCGGCCAGCACTTGGTAGTTGCCGGCCAGTGTGCCGGCTGTGGACCACAGTGCCGGAATGGCCACGCTGGCGCCTGCTGGCACACTGATGGCGCCGCCCGGGGGCACCGTTGCCACCGCTTTGGCATTGCTGTCGAGCACGGTGTAGCGCACCAGGGTGTCGTGGGCAAAGCTGCCGTTGTTGCTTGCCAAGCCGTTGAAGATGGCCTGGTCGGCTGGGCCGTAGGCGGCCTTGTCGGTAGAGACGGTCAGCCCCATGTTGACGGCAATGGCAGACAGGTCTGCGGGCAAGCTGTTGTTGCTGCGGTCCAGGTCTGAGAATGATGTTTTACCGGTGCCGTCGTCGTCGCCAACGATCCAGATGGTCTTGTGGGCACTCAAGTTGGCCAGGCTACCGGCCACCGGTATCACCAGGTCTTGCCATTGGCCGGGTTGCAGCTCTTGGGTGGTGTTGGTTACCGCCAGGCGTGCCGCCGGTGCTGGTTGGCCCAATGCAGGGTCGGTGTTGTAGACCGCCACCGGTGTGCCCAGCGGTACTCTGTAGGAACCAGCGTTGCCGACCCGCACGGTCAGCGTGGAGCTGCCTGTTGCGCCGCCATCAGCCACGCGCAAATAACCCACCGTGAAGTCGGCAATGGCGCGCACGGGCGCGTCGGTGCGTTGGTTCAGGCGGAAGGTGTTGCTGGCCTTCCAGCTGGGCACGGGGTGGGCCGGCACGCTCAGGTCATCGTTGATGTTGGTGATGCTGTAGGCGTGCTGGTTCCAGATGTTGCGGGTGGGCGCCCAGGCGTTGTTGGCGTCTTGAAAGACGCGCACGCCGGTGTTGGAGCCATAGTAGTTGTTGGCAATGACCACCAAATCGGCGTGGCCGTCATTGTCTACGTCCACCACCAGCGGGTAGTCCAGCGCCGTTTGATTCGAGTTGGCAATGGACCACAGGGCATCGCCAGTGGCGCCTTTGTAGGCGCGCATCTTGGTCTCGTCTGCATACAGCACGGTGGGCGATCCCATGCCAAAGAAGTCAAACGAGGTAGAGCCGGTGACGGCGGACGATGGGTCTTGCGTCGTCTTGCTCCACATGATGGAACCGTCGGCCCGGAACACGGTGTAGGCGGTTGCTGCGGCCACGCCGATCTCGGGAATGCCATCGCCATCAACATCGGCAATGGTTGGGGGGCCACCGGTTTGTGAGCCACCGCCTGGCAGGGCGACCCGCCATTTGAGTACGCCGTCGCGGCTGTACATGGAGAGGTAACCATTACCTGACACGACGATGGACGGTTGGCCCTGGCCTTCAAAATCGGCCACGGCGGAGAAGCCGTCGGCCCCTTCCCAGCGCAGGCTGCCATCGGCGTTGTACACCGAGCCGCCCACGATGACGTTTTGCTGGCCGGTGTCAAACAGGTCCGAGACTATCGTCGCGGAGATCATTGGGTAGCCCGGAATGGAGCCGCCGATGTTGTGGCCGGTACCGGTCCATTTGACCGTGCCGTCCGCACGCAGAGCCGTCTTGTTGATGATGATTTCAGGTCTACCGTCACCATCCAGATCGGCGATGGCGGGCGCAGCCAAGACGTTGTACGCGTTGCCGCTTCCCACTGCGGAAGACGTCCACAGGTGCGTTCCATCCAGGCGGTAGGCTGCAACCTGGTTATCCAGGGTCACGGCTATCAGCACCGGTTTGCCACTTCCATCCAGATCGGCCAATGCCAGCCCACCCAAAGGGGCAAATCCGTCGACCGTATCGTAAAGCGAAGCCACTTCTTTACCAGTAACGCCGTCCACAACCCGAATGACGCCTGGGTAGTAGTAATAGCCGGGCCTGTAGCTGGTAAAGATAACGCAGGGGTGGTCTCGCGAGTCGACCTTGCCGTCGCCATTGGTATCCAGACACGGCCCCACCACCGGTGCCATCATGACCTGGTCAAAGCTGGAGTAGTTCGTGCTGCCGCTCCACTGCCACTTGAGTGTGGGGTTGAAAGCGGTCGATGCAGGCGTGTACAGCGCATCCTGCGCGCTGGAGCGGACGTTATTGGCCTTGCTGAGCTCAGGCACCTGGTTGCCTGGGTCAACAATGACGGAAATGGGCGCATCGCGGAACAACAAGCTGCCGCTAACGGCGATGTGCACGGTGGCGCTTTGGCCGGGGGCCAAGGCATCACCCAATGTGGCCTGGCCCAGCACAACGTCGGTTGCTGCGTCATAGGCGTTGTTGAGGTTGACATCACTGAAAGCCAGCACCACCGCACCGGCAGGTGCAGTTTGGGCGCCGATGTTGCTGATGTCCACGTCCACCGTACCCGTCAATTGCAGACTCTGTGCATCGGTGTGCGCACTGGATCGGCGCACGGCCATGACCTTGAAGTCGGCCAGCAACTGATCCACCTTGGGTGGGCGCAGGCGGATTTGCCCAATGTCGGTCACGGTCAGCAAATTCAAGGCATATTGCTGGCTGCTGCCCTGGTAGCCGGTGGCACTGACGCTGAGTTGTGCCGTAGCAGCATTGAGGCCAAGCAATCTGAAGCTGCCGTCGGCCCCGCTCAGCCCGTTGACAGGGGCGCCAGACTCCGGCGTTGCAACCAAGGTGGCGTTGGCAATGGGCAGGTTGGTGCGGGCGTCCAGCACCACGCCACTCAGACCTGCGATGTTGGCATTGGGTGGCGTTTGGCCAGTGGCGTACAAGCGCGGTGAAAAGTCAATAACCGTTGCACGGCTGGCACTGCAGACAAAGCGGGTGGCAAGATTGACCGCGTCGTAACCCGACTTGACGGTGCCCAGTGTTGCCAAGCCGCTGGCAAGACCACTGATACTGAAATGCCCCGCCACGTCTGTCAAAACAGTTTGCGTGACAACGCCACCCAGGTTGATAGCGACGCCAGACAAAGGCAGGTTTGTGACAGCGTCAGTCACTTGGCCCTGAACCGTGCAGTCCCCAGGGTTGCCGGTCGTGTTGCTGGGCGCCAGCAGCGGCGAGAAGTTGAACGCCTGACCGGCCAACACCGTAGCCGAGCCTGCGGCGCTGGAGTAGCCGCTCTTGTCAGCGTTAAACGTGATGCTGCCTGGCATGACGTTGTTGATCAGGTAGCGACCGTCCGCACCCGTTTGTGCGCTCAGGTTTTGCGGGCCGACGTTGACGGTAACCCCTGCCAGCGGCAAGTTGCTGCCTTGGTCACGCACCTGCCCGGTCACGACGGCCAAGCTGGGGTTGGCCGGCACAAGCATTTGCAACACCCCGGCATCAAGCACCTGCCCGGCCTTGAGCGTGACGGTAAAGTTCAGCGTGGCGTAGCCAGCCAGGTTGGCGCGCAGTTGGTAGGTGTCTGCGGCAAGACCATTCAGCGCGATGGCGCCCAAGGCGTCGCTGCTGCCATTGACGGCGGCGGAGTTCAGCGCCGTCAACATGACACCCGGCAGTGCGGTGTTGTTGCGGGCATCGACAAACTTGACGGTCAGGCCGGATTGGTTGGGGTCAACCGCCGGCTGTGCTGTCAGACCCAAGGCGCGCAGGGCAACGGCAGTCAGATACGCGTCGTCTGCCCAGGAGCCGTCGGTCAATTGTTTGGCAAGCAAGTAGCTTGCAACTCCCGTGGCGACGCTTGCGTCGCTTGCGGTGTAGGGTTGTACGGCTTCAAAGAGCAAAGCGGTACTGGCGAGGTCATCGTTCCATTGGGTCAAGGAATCTCTGCGGCCCAACAAATAGGCAGCCGCTTTGGTGGCGATAGCTGCCGCAACGGCATTGTTCGAGGCGCTGGCCTTAAGCCCGCGCAGAACGGTGGCCGTGGCCAGCAGGTCTGGCACACCATTGGTGGCAAAGCTGCCGTCTGCAGCCTGGTTGGCCTGCAGCCATACCAATACACTGGTTTGATCCGCAGCGCTGAGGTTTTGCAGCTGAGCAGACAGCGCCCAGCCGCTGTCCAGCGTGCTGGAGACGGTAAAGTCTTCATAGGCGGCAAAGGCGGCGGCGGCAAGGTGTCGGCGCTCGACTTCTGGCGCTGCTGTGGACTGCCCGATTTGTTGGCGCAGTTGCTGTTCACAGGCCAGACTTTGGGTGGCAATATCGGCACCGGACTGGTGCAGGGTGTTGATCAGGGCGCTGGTCTTGGGGTCACTGATGGCCAACTTGAACAGTGTGGCCGCAGTTTCACAGCGCACTTGTTGCAGTGCGGCGGACGGTGACTCTTGCGCGATTTGGCCATCATTGGAGACTTGGCCCTGCAGCCAGGCGAGGCCCCTGGCAACGTCAGCTGGTGCAGCCTGCGCATGAACAAAGACGGTCGACAAAAAAACGACCAAAGCGACCCGCTGCAACAGGCCGTGCAAAACGTTTACCAAGCTTACCGCTCCCTGAAACTGTCTTCAAGCTGACAGCTTTACGCAAAAGGCTCGTAATCTAACACGGGGAGCTTGTTAAAACTATTACACGGGCGTGGCGTGGTGGGGTAACAACGCCAGGGTTGACAGCGCGGAGGCGCGGAAGGCCAACCGGCTAAACAGAACCCTGCTGCGCGCCCTGCCCGTCATCAGACGCAGCATCTTCAGCCGCAGGCGCACCCTGATCCCCTGGCCCATGGTTCTTGCGCTCGTTCTTCTCCTTGAGCTTTTCCTCTTTCTTCTTCTTTTTAGCCAGCTCTTTTTGACGTTTTTCGTAGCCGTAATTGGGTGTTGCCAAGGTGTTCTTTCTGTTGTTGCCAACACTGTAACACTATGGTTGCCCCTGCCCATCAAGATGGCAGTTCAGCGCAGGCGCTGCAGGGCCTGCGCGATGTCGGCCTGCAGGTCTTGCACGGCTTCGAGCCCGGCCGCAAAGCGCACCAGCGTGCCCTTGGCCAGGTGGGTGGGCCAGCCACTGCGCATGCCGGCCAAGTCGTAGGGCACGACCAGGCTGATGGGGCCGCCCCAGCTATAGCCCAGGCGGAACAGGCGCAGGCCGTCGCAAAAGGCGTCGACCTTGTCCTGGCTGTGGCGGGCATCGATGACCACACTGAACAAACCAGCGGCACCGCCTACACCGGTATGGCACAGGGCTTTCCAGTGCGCGTGGCCGGGTGAGCTTGGCAGCGCCGGGTGCAAGACCTGCGCAAAGTCGCGTTGCCGCTCGCACCACTGGGCAAGCGTTCGGGCACTGGCATCTTGTGCGCCATAGCGCAGGGCCATGCTGGGCAATGAGCGCAGCACAGCTTCTACATCGTTGGCGCCCACGCCCAGGCCCACGCGCATGTGCGTGAGTTTGAGCCGCAAATGCAGGCCGGGGTCGCGGGTGACGACGCTGCCCATGAGCACATCGCCGCCGCCGCTGGGGTATTTGGTCAGCGCGTGGACGGATATGTCGACGCCCAGGTCTGGCTCACTGCCCGGTGCCAGGTCAAACGGTTTGAACGCCAAACCGGCGCCCCAGGTGTTGTCCAACGCCACCAGCACTTTGTGGCGTTTGCAGATGCGCACCAAGCCCAGCAGGTCGGGAAACTCCAGTGTGACCGAACCCGCTGCCTCCACCCACACCAGCTTGGTGCGGGGGCTGATGCGGCGCTCCAGGTCTTCTGGGTCCATGGGGTCGTAGTACTGGTGCGTGATGCCCCAGCTTTTGAGCTCGCCTTCAGCCAGCGTCTTGTTGGGGCTGTAGACGTTGTCGGGCAGCAGAACCTCGTCGCCAGGCTTGAGCAGGCACAGGGCCACCAGCGCCACAGCCGCCAGGCCGCTGGGCGCCAGCAGGCACTGTTTGCCACCCTCCAGCGTGCACAGGCGCTCTTCCAGCGCATAGCTGGTGGGCGTGCCGTGCAGGCCGTAGGTGTAGGCGGTCTTGTCTTTCCACTCACGGCTGCGCATGGCGGCCACGTTGTCGAAAAACACGGTGGAGGCCTTGAACACACCCGGCTGCGGCGCGTCAAAACCCGCCGGCGGCACGTAGGGGTGGTGTATGAGTGTGGTGGTGCTGTGCTGGGTCATGGCGGGGCCTGCCTGGTCACACGCTCCACTTTTGGATCAGCTGCTCCGGGCGCATGGCATCGTAGCCTTCAAAGGGCTGGTGAATCCAGGGGTTGGTGGGCAAAAATTCCACCGAATAGTCTGGCGTGAAGGTGGAAATGGCCTTGGTCCAGATGACGGCGCTGCGCAACTCGGTAATGGGCGCGTAGTCGTGCTTGAGCTGGCGCACCACGGCATTGAGCGTGTGGCCGGAGTCGGCCAGGTCATCCACCAGCAGCACGCGCCCGGCGATTTCGCCCTTGGGGGTGGTGATGTAACGGGCAATGTCCAGCTTGCCTTGCACGGTGCCCGCGTCAGAGCGGTAGGAGCTGGTGGACATGATGGCCAGCGGCTTGTCAAACACGCGCGACAGGATGTCGCCCGGGCGCATGCCACCGCGGGCCAGGCACAAAATGGTGTCGAAGTCCCAACCCGATTGGTGGACCTTGATGGCCAGCTTTTCGATCAGGTTGTGGTATTCGTCATAGCTCACATAGAGGTGCTTGCCGTCTTCAGTCAACATGGTGTGTGCTCCTGTTTTTATAGCTAATCAATCTGCCAGATAGGGGTGGCGCATCATGATGGTGTGGTCGCGGTCGGGGCTGGTGGACACCATGTGGATGGGCACGCCGGTGACCTGCTCAATGCGCTGCAAGTACAGGCGCGCATTGATGGGCAGCTTGTCGTATTGCGTTACGCCTACGGTGCTGTCGCTCCAGCCTTCCAGCACTTCATAGACGGGCTTGCAACGGGCGATGTCGTCAGCGCCCATGGGCAGGATGTCGGTCAGTTCGCCGTCCAGCTCGTAGCCGGTGCACAGCATCAGTTCCTTCAGGCCATCGAGCACGTCCAGCTTGGTGATGCACAGGCCCGACAGGCCATTGACCTGGGCGGAGCGCTTGAGCAGGGCCGCGTCGAACCAGCCGCAACGGCGTGAACGGCCGGTGGTGACGCCCTTCTCTGCCCCGACGGTGCTCATGTGGTAGCCGGGCGTGCCGGGCACTTCCCACTCCAGCTCGGTGGGGAACGGGCCGCCGCCCACGCGGGTGCAATAGGCCTTGGTAATGCCCAGAATGTAGTGCAGCATGCCCGGGCCCACGCCGGACCCTGCAGCGGCATTGCCCGCCACGCAGTTGCTGGATGTGACATAGGGGTATGTGCCGTGGTCCACGTCCAGCAGCGTGCCCTGCGCGCCTTCAAACAGCAGGTTGGCGCCGTGGTGATGCGCTTCGTTCAGCTCGCGCGATACGTCGGCCATCATGGGCTTGAGCAGCTCGGCATGGCGCATGGCTTCGGCATACACGGGGTCGAACTGCACCTGGCCATTGAGCATATAGGGGGCCAGCGTGGGGCCAAAGTCAAATGCGGCGGAGCCCAGGTAGCTGGTCAGCACGTGGTTGTGCAAGTCCAGCAGCACGCGCAGCTTGGCGGCAAAGCGTTCGGGGTATTTCAGGTCTTGCACGCGCAGTGCGCGGCGGGCAATCTTGTCTTCATACGCGGGGCCAATGCCACGCCCGGTGGTGCCGATTTTCTCCGAACCACCTTTTTCGCGGGCGGCTTCACGGGCCACGTCCAGCGCGGCGTGGAATGGCAGTATCAGCGGGCAGGCCTCGCTGATGCGCAGGCGCGAGCGCAGCTCGATGCCCACTTTTTCCAGGCCTTCGATTTCTTCAAACAGCTTGGCCGCCGACAGCACCACGCCGTTGCCGATGTAGCATTTGACGCCGGGGCGCATGATGCCGCTGGGTATCAGGTGCAAGGCGGTCTTGACGCCGTTGATGACCAG
>JACXTT010012680.1_pt1 | contig 11171 bp, 11 predicted proteins | sample 9270951 | NCBI WGS metagenome assembly JACXTT01 (sample SAMN15532306, study PRJNA645909) | rock metagenome | isolation source: weathered quartz diorite | place: Puerto Rico | collected 2017-06-21 | reverse complement strand
CCGGGGGCCGAGCCGCCCACGATGCTTCCGGTGGCGAAGTCGCGCTGGACGACCTGAAAGGCGTTTCGCTGCGACCGATCCTCGGCGGAGACGAACCACCAGGTTTTGTCGCGCTGGATGGGCCCGCCAATGGAGCCTCCAAACTGCTCGCGGTCGAAGCGCGGAGTTGCCTGCCTGCGGTCGAATGTCGCCGGGAGGCCCTGCAAGGTTTTCTGCCGGAAGAAGAAAAAGCCCGAGCCGTGATAGTCGTTCGTCCCGGACTTGGTAATGATGTTGATGATGCTAGAGCCTGAGCGCCCCACCTCGGCAGTGTAACGGTTGGTGGCGATCTGGAACTCCGCCACGCCGTCCTGAGGGAAATTGGCGAGCGTCCCGCCTACGACTTCGTCGTTGTTGTCTGCGCCGTCCACGCTGATGTTGCCGCCTCGCCCGAAGGCTCCCGCAGAGGAAACTTCCAAGGTGTTGGTCTTGGTCGGGTCATAGCTCGCCCCGGGGCGGTTTCCGGGCAGCAGGAATGCCAGCTCGAGGAAATTGCGGCCGTTCAAGGGGATGTTTTCGACCGTAGTGGATGTGATTTGTCCCTGCACCTGGGACTGCGTCAGCTCCACCCCTGCCTCACCGGCTTCCACTCTCACCGTCTCTCCCCGCCTGGCGAGGGTCAGCTTCACATCCACGGTTGAGGCGCGGCCAACCTCCAAGCGCACGTCCCTCACCTCTGCCACAGCAAAGGATGAACTGTCTACCTTCAAGAGATAGAGGCCTGGAGCCACGTTGGCGAAGGTAAAGAAGCCGGACGTGTCCGTGCTCGTCTCTTGCGAGACACCGGTTCCCTGGTTCGTGATGGTGACCTTGGCGCCGGCGACAGCGGCGCCCTGCGGATCGGTCACTGTTCAATTGAGCGTCGAAGTGGGAAGCTGTGCGGCGGCTAAAGCGGATAACAGCAGACATAGAAACACACACGTCACGGCGCGAAGCATGAGCCCTCCTCAGTTTTCGGCCTGAGACCGGCAGGCCGACCCGTCTCCCCCGGACTTGCGTTGAGGGAAGCCTTCCAGAAGTCGCACTGAGCGCACCCCCTGTACACCCCGTGCGGGAATCGCAGGGATGGTAACTCATGTGATTGCAGTTCGCGAAGCATTTTCTTTCAAACCCTTGTGACACTGCCCCCAGTGCAGGTCAGCACCTTTCAGAATTGCGGCGAAGTGCCAGGCCTGACTCTTTGGTGTGGCGCTTCCTTCCCGTATAATCTCCTTCTCTTATTGAGGGGTACATCAGGGTTTCGAGGCCAATCTGGGGAAAGAGAACGAGCGATGTCACCTTCTGGCGAGCCGGCCCGCGAACTCCTCCGCCACACCGTGGCGACGGTAGGCTACCGCGCCGGGAAGCCCCTCCGCGCCGCGCCGGAATCCTTCGCCGCCTTTCGGATCGGCGATTCTTCGCGCACGCCAGCGCAAATCCTCGCCCACATGGGCGATCTCTTCGATTGGGCTCTTTCTCTGGCGAAGGGCAAGCAGAGCTGGCACGATTCGACTCCGTTGCCGTGGCCGCAGGAGGTCGCGCGTTTCTTTGCCGCGCTGAAGGCTTTCGACGACTACCTTGCTTCCGCTGAGCCGCTGCACGAGTCGCCTGAAAAACTCTTCCAGGGCCCGGTGGCCGACGCTCTCAATCACGTTGGCCAGATCGCCATGCTGCGACGCCTGGCGGGCGCTCCTGTTCGCGGCGAGAACTACCACCGGGCGGAGATTGTCGCCGGGCGCGTCGGGCCGGAGCAGTCCCCTCCGCGTCGCGAATTCGACTGACGCTTTACCCCAACGAACGAGCCGTCCTTGCCTGACGGTGGGCCGCAAGGGCGGCTGCTAGATAAACGATCCAAGACGGGCTCACGATGACCGCAGGAGGGAAAATCCGGTAGTACACGACCTCCAGGACGAAGCTGAGCATGGCCGCGGCATTCACCAGGGCCGCGGTGCGTAGGACCGCGGGCTTTTCGGCCAGATATGCTGCCAGCACGAGGTTCAGGATGCCGTACCAGATGATGGACGCGCCCAATCCCACGCCGAAGGCCTGCATGACGTCCCAGAGCGAGAATTTTCCCGTCTGCGGAGGGATCTTGTAGTTCTTCATCTCCTCAATGACCTGAATGCGGCCTTGCTCTTTGCCTCCGAACTGACCGACAAAATGCGCGATGCCTCCGAGAATCACAAGCACGGAAGCCACCACGAACAGAATCTTGGCCGTTCGCATTCGACACCCTTCCTTTCGCCGTCCAAGGCAGACCGCAGACTATAATGTCGTTCGCCGGCGATTCTCGCGGAAATTTTCGCCGGGCTCGGTTTCTGGGGGAATATCTTGAAAAGGACACGGCCTGCGCCCAAGAAGGACTCCAGCGTCCGCCCGAGGATGTTTGCAGTCTCCGAAGAGATGAAGGAATGGTCGGCGATGCTCGCCGCGGAAGTAGCCGCGTGGCGCCGGGTGCGCTCGAAACCGATGTTTGGCCTTGTCAGCTTCTACCGGAACGACAAAATCTTTGCGGCCGTCCCGCGCACCCGGGCGGTGCGCTCGCCTAACTCCATCATTCTGAAATTTCATGCGGAGAATGCCGAGACCCGGGAGGCACGGCGCCGGCTGCAGCAGTACCCGGCGATGCGCTGGCTGGCCTTCGAAGTGCGCTCGGAAAAGGACTTGCACGCGGCGCTCGAGTGGCTCGAAGTGGCTTACCGCGCGGCTCAATGACTCGTCGGCGTTGCTTCTCACCTTACAATCTTTGCCCCGGTCGCTTTGTCGCAGGCGGGCTTTACAGGGCAGCCGGGCAGGTGTAAAAGAACAAGCCACGAAGTAGCAGTTCCATCCTAGGACCAGGTCAGTGCTCGAAAACCGGCCCGAAGGGTGTCCGCTCGCTCGCACCCGAAAGGAGGGATCAGAGCAATGCGTCAAAGAGCTTTTTCTGTGCTTCTGTTGTTTGTTGTGTTGAGCATCGCGTCCGCATCTTCTCAGGACCCCAAGATTGACCCGGGGCAACGATACCTACTGCTTGCGACGTCGGCCACACTGACGATGCAGGCGGAGCTCGATAAGGCCGCAGCGCAAGGGTTCCGCATCGTGGCAGGCACTTCGCGGGGCAATTCGGAGATTGTGATCGTCCTCGAGCGAAAGGGCAAACCTGCTGAGTCCGTGGACTACAAGCTCGTGGCCACGATGGAGACGCCGACATTTCAGAAGGAGGTCAGGGAGCTGGCCGCTCAAGGATACCGGGCCGTGCCGCGAACGTTTATCTCCAAGCCGCATGTGATGGCGGGCCCTGAGATCGTCGTGATTATGGAGCGCTCCCCCAATTCTGCGAAGCGCTTTGACTACCTGCTGCTCGCCACGACGCTAACCTCAACCCTCGAGAAGGAATGGGCCGAGGCGGCCGGGCAAGGCTATCAGTTGGTGGGGATGCTGACGCGGGGCGAATTGATGGTGCTCCTGGAAAGAGAAGCTGCGGGACGTCCCTCGGCCCAGAATCAAGGCGTTTCCGGCAAGCAGCCCGCTTCGTAGCTGTAACCACGGGCGGGCAAACCTCCGCAGTTGGCCAGTCTTGGCCTTTAGGCTGGCGTTCAGGTAAGCGATTCGCCTAGCCGCGCGTTACGCCGGGCGGAAAGCCGTTGCGTCGCGCCAGTTCCTCGAGGGCATCGAGCTGGCTCGCTACATCTCGCACGTGCCTCTCCAGGATGTCGATCCCCGCTTCCGGCGTAATCCCGATCGTGTCCTGGTCGAGTGCGATCCCGCCCATCGTCCTCTTCAAGCTTTTCGCATCATCCAGCGTTTTGCGGTACTGGCGAAGCTCGGCCTGCGCGCTTTCGAGATCAGCGTGCAGCTTGGCTCCCTGTTCCGCGTACCACATCGGGTCTTTCGTCTTGTCGTAGGGCCCGGTTGCAGCCGGCGGCGCCGGCGCTGTCTCCGGGAGGGTGAAGAGAGTTATGAGTCCTCGCAGGCGCAGCTTTTCGATCTCGTCGTTCGTCCAGACTTTCTTCGCCGCTTCCGACTTTCCGGCCCCCGGGTTGTTGGCTGCGCGCGAAGGCGTAGCAAGGGCACACAGGGACAGAAAAACGTTGAGAGAAAAGGACGGATACCGCATGGTGCCTCCTGGGGGACACCCGGAGTATACACCCGGGAGCCTGTAGCGGAGCAGGGGTCCAGGCACAAAGCGTGGGATAATTCGCTCCTATGAGTCGCTCGAACCGGGCAGCTCGCGTCACTCGGCGCCAAACTCGCAGCCGGCGCGCACCGGGAGAAAGTTTGCGCTTTGCCGAACTGTCTTCGCGGCTCGTTCAGATTGGGAGAGAGTTCTTCCGCCGCGGCTGGGCTCTCGGCACGAGCGGCAATTTCAGCGCGGTGATGAACCGCAAGCCCTTGCGGCTCGCCATTACTGCCACCGGTTTGGACAAGGGTGTCCTGACCTCCGCGGACTTCCTGGAGATTGACGAAAGTGCCCGGGTGCTCCGCGGCCATGGCCGGCCCTCGAGCGAGACCTCGATTCATCTCGCCATCGTGCGTGAGCGCGGCGCCGGCGCGGTCTTGCATACCCATTCCGTTTGGAGCACGATACTTTCCGAGGTTCATGCGGCCGATGGAGGGATGACCCTTCAGGGATACGAAATGCTCAAGGGGCTGACCGGCGTCGAGACCCACGAGCACTCCGAATGGCTGCCCATCCTCGAAAACTCGCAGGACATGGACGCCATGGCGCAAACGGTCGGAGCCACTCTGAAGCGGCACGCCGCCGCGCACGGTTTCTTGGTCCTCCGGCACGGACTTTATACCTGGGGCAAGGACCTTGCGGAGGCCAAGCGTCACGTCGAGATTCTGGAATTTCTGCTGGAGGCAGCGGGCCGCACCCGGTCATTGGGGAATTAGGGGAACGCGTTTCGGATGAAAAGTAGCGGGAGGTATGAGCCATGGCTGTCGTGAGAATTCCGGATGAAAATCGCACGCTCACCGATGCCGGGGAGATCACCCAATATCTCGCGGGAATTGGGATCGACTACGAGCGCTGGGAGCCGGCGGCTCAGGTTGCCCTGGGAGCGCCCGCGGAAGAAATCCTTGCTGCCTTTGCGCCGCAAATCGAACAGCTCAAGGCTCGCGGAGGCTATGTCACCGCCGACGTGATTGACGTCCACTCCGAGACACCCGGCCTTGACGCGATGCTCGCGAAATTCAACATCGAGCACTGGCACGACGAAGATGAAGTGCGCTACATCGTCGCCGGCCGCGGGCTGTTTCACATTCATCCGCGAGACGGCCGCGTCGTTGCCATCGAAGTCGAGGCGGGAGACTTGATTCGCGTGCCCCGCGGCACCTGGCACTGGTTCGACCTGTGCGCCGACCGGCGCATTCGCGCCATCCGCTTGTTCCAAAACCCGGCCGGCTGGACGCCGCACTACACCGCGAGCGGCGTGGATCGAAACTATCAGCCGGTCTGTCTTGGCCCAACCTACATTCCGGCGCAGCGGATTTCGAGCTAGTTTCCGTGGGTTTGCCAAGCGGGCCGCCCGTCCGAGCCATTCTTCTCGACATCGAAGGCACGACCACACCCGTCTCTTTCGTCTATGAAACTTTGTTTCCCTATGCCCGCAAGCAGATCAAAGAGTTTCTCGCGCGGCATTGGGACGACCCCGGCGTCCGCGCCGATGTCGAGGCGTTGCGCAAGCAGCATCAGCTTGACGCGAATCTCAACCCGCCGGCGTGGTCCGATGGCTCGCGCGACGCCCAGCTCACTTCGGCCGTGGCTTACGCAAACTGGCTGAGCGAGCGCGACAGTAAATGCACTCCGCTCAAGTCGCTTCAGGGCAAAGTGTGTGAGGAAGGGTATCGCAGTGGGGAGTTGCGCGGCCAGGTCTATCCGGACGTGCCCCCCGCCCTCGCCCGCTGGACACAGCAAGGCAGGACAGTCTCCATCTTCTCTTCGTGCAGTGTCCTCGCGCAGAAGCTGCTGTTTTCGACCTCGACCTCGGGCGACCTCACTCCTTTCATCCGCTCCTACTTCGACACGACCGTGGGTACCAAGACGGACCCCGAGAGCTACCCCAAAATTGCTGCTTCGCTCGGGTCGCCCGCGTCGGAGATTCTCTTTCTCTCCGACGTCACGCGGGAATTGGACGCCGCCCGCCAGACGGGTATGCAAACTGCCTTGTGTGTCCGCTCCGAGGCTGCCGACCTACCGGCAGGCATGCACCCGGTGGTCCGGAGTTTCGACGAAGTATTCGCCGGGTAGAGTCCGGATAAACCTCGCACCGCACAATTGGCATCACATTACAGGGGCCTCGTGAGGAGGAAACAATGGAACGAATGAGCGCCTCCCTGTGGAGCGCGCTTGCGCTGGTGGCATTGAGCATCGGCGTGCTCACCGAGCAGCAGAGCGGCACGCAGCAGCTCTCCGATCAAGCGAAAGTCACCGTCACCGTCTTGGGCCGCGACCACAAACCTCCCCCCCGCGTCCCCAAAGAAGCCGTGGTCGTTCACCAGGGCGGCGAAGTTCGCCCCGTCCTCGCATGGGTACCGGCTCAGGGCAAGGATGCGAACTTGGACCTTGCTGTTGTGGTGGACGATTCGCTGAACACGAGCGTCGCTCTCCAGCTCGCCGACGTAGCGTCCTTTCTCCGCGCTTTGCCTCCGACCGCGCGCGTCGCCGTGGCCTACAGCGCCAACGGCGTCGCCCAGATCCAGCAAGACTTCACCACCGACCACGAGCGTGCCGCCAAGGCCCTGCGCCTTCCGCGTGGCTCCTCCAGCGCCTACTCCGGCACGTACGAAGCTCTCGTCGATCTCCGCAAGCGCTGGAATTCAACGAGCGATCGTCTCGCGGTTCTGCTCATTAGCAACGGTATCGATTTGCTTCGCGGGGTGACCGACTCGCAGCCCGGTTTGAACCAGGACCTGCAGGCGGCCATCGACGACTATCAGCGCAACGGCATCGTAGTCTACACGCTCTATGCAAGCGGCGCCGGTCGCACCGGCCGCAACTTTTTGTTGACCAGCAATGGCCAGAGCTGTCTCGCGCGCCTCGCTGCCGAAACCGGTGGTGACTCTTATTTCCTTGGCTTCCAGACGCCGGTATCCTTCAAGCCCTTCTTGGACGACCTCGCGAAGCTCCTAGGCCAGCAGTATCTGCTTACATTTCGGGTGAAGCCTGGCAAGAACGCAGGGGTCGCACGTCTCAAGGTGACGGCCGAGGAGCCTGGCGCCGTGCTCGTCGCTCCCGATCGCGTCTGGATCCCCGCCGCGCGCGAGTAGAAGCGACCGCTGGCTAGGCCCGGCGGACCACCAGACAGCTCGCGATCATGTCGTGGATCGCCTGCTTCTTCGCGGTGAACCCTGCGACGATGTAGCCGATAGCGAAGGGGATCAGACCGCTGATGATTTTGGCGAAATGCCTTCCCGAAGCGCGGCCAAACGTGATGCGCCGGCCTTCCATGTCCGTCACGGCCAGGTCCAGCGCCTTTTTGCCGAGCGTGGCCTGCCACGACGAGCTCTCCATCAGCGCGTGGTACAACCACGTGCCGATGACGGCGACGCCAATGATGGCCAGGATGAACGCAACCCCGATCAAAGCGAGGATCTCCTGAGGGGCTTCGCCGAAACGAATGTCGCGTAGGGCCGCACCGAGTCCCGTGAACACGGCCAGGAAGACCAGCACCACGAGAAAAGCAACGCTCACAACCACACCGTCGATGAGGTAGGCCACAAACCGCAGCCAGAAGCCCGCGTATTGCACAGGCAGGGTCGCCGGTGCCGTCGCAATCACTGCTGACGCCGAAGGCCTGAGAGAGGTCGGCTGGCCGCAGGCCGTACAGAATGCTGCGTTATCCGCGAGCGATGCCCCGCACTTCGAGCAGTACATGCTGTCTCCTATCTATCGGTGTGACCGTTTTGCGGCGTGAAACGCGGGAATCCTACGTTTTGCGGGGGTCGCGGTCAATACGTGCCGGGACTGTGAACCTGCGAGGCCGTCTTTGCGCTACTGGTGCTTCAGGTACAGCACGGCATCGCCGCCGAAAGGCGCAGTGAACGACTGATTGCCGTCTCCGACGGTGATGGTGCCGGTAGCCGTAATCGTTCCCAGGCCGGTGCTCGGGTCAAACCATTCGTAGCTGTACGTTCCCGCGGCAAGATTCACCGTGAACGATGAGTTGGAAGACGGCTGGTAGACCAGATACTCGGAACCCGCGCTCGCCAGGCAGTAGTTCGTCGAGGACAAGCTGTTCTGCGGAGTCATCGCGGCCAGATTCACCTTTCGCGCGTAGATGAGCGTCTGGCCCATGGCGTCCCGAACCGGGTTCCAGTAGGGATCGGGGGTTGTCCCGGAAGGGCTGTTGCGCCCCGGATACACCACGAGATACGGATCCATGAACAGCGGTTGAAGTCCGCGCAGGAAATTCTTCCAAACCCAGGCCCTCTGTGCCGCCTGACCGTTCGACTTCATCACCGACCAGTTGTAGGAATGGTCGGTATCATTCAGGATCACCTTGCTCCCATTGTTGGCGGGCGGATCGCTCACCGACCCGTAGGCGCTGCCGCCGGGCGAGATCCATTCGGCCGTGCTGGCGAATAGCGTGGAGTCGGTTCCGCCGCTCCACTGGAACGTCATCCCCACGGGGTGCTGCTTGGGCTTGGTGGCTTCATACGACCGGATAAAGTCAATGAAGTGGTACTGCCAGCCCGTCGAATACGACCCGCTTTCATCCGCGATTTCGTATATGACGTTGTCGAGGTCGTTGACGGTGTCAATGACTTTGCGGACGTAGGCTTCCTGCACCGCAGTGACGCCCGAGTCGGACAGCGTCTGCGAGGCAGTGCCTGAACCGCTGGCCACTCCATTGATGTTATTCGGCCCGTCGTAAGGGTAGCCGTCATCGGGCAGCCGGCTATACTGCAGACCGAACCCGTCGAACAACATCACCCCAACGTAAATGCCGCGGTCACGCGCCGCGATGACTCTCTCGCGCAGCCGGTCAAAGTAGGCCTGATTGAACTGCGAGAGGTCGAACTTCGGCTTGCCGTCTGTGGCGTTGCCGGGACCCGTGCGGGGCCACGGGAATGGGGATTCAAATCGAGTCTGGTTGTCCCAAAAGAACTTGGGCAGTTCGCGCGTCCACAACCGAGTGAAGTTGTGGTTATGGCTCTGCAGGAAATTCAAATAGAGATTGTAGTCGAGCGGTGGAGGTGGATCGGTCGTGCTGTCGTCCCGCAGACTCGCCCAGGTATGCGAGCCCGTCAGGTAGATGGCCTTGCCGCTCCCGTCGGTGAAGTAGCGCGGATTATTCGCCAGGACGCGGAGTGCCGGCGAGGACGCGGTTGCGGCGCTGTTCGAAATGATGACGCCTACGGCGGCTGATGTCGCCTGATTTCCAGCGGCGTCCCGGGCGATGGCGGTGAGAAAGTGCGTGCCGTTCGAGAGCGTCGTTGTGTCGAGCAGCCGCGCATACGGCGCCGTAGTGTCTTCGGCGCCCAGGTTGGTGCCGTCCACCTGAAACTGAACCCCGACGACGTTGACGTTGTCCGACGCCGCGGCCGTCACCGAGATGGTGCCGGAAACTGTGGCCCCCGAAGCCGGCGCCGTAATCGAGACGCTTGGCGCTATCGTGTCGGCCGGCGTTGAGGAACCCGGCACAATCTGGATGGCGCTCACCTTGGGCATCAGTCCCGAGACAGGCACAAACCCAATCTTGATTGTCCCGTTGGGAGCTGAGGCAGTGGCCGTCTTGATCAGGGCGGCATTCCCGCCCACCGCAGCGAAAATATCCAGGTTGGCGAAGACCACGACTCCCTGCATCGTGACGTTGAACACCCGCGCGCCGGCGTATTGCGCCTTGGGACCATTTTCGGTGAAGAGCAGACTCACCTGGTATTGTCCAGGTGCCACGGAAAAGGTGTAACTCGAAGGATTCCAGCGATAGTCTTGATACAAAGCGGGATCGGCGGTGCCGGAGACCGGAGTCCGAAGCGTTTCCTGGTTGGCGCCGGGAAAACCCGGGGGCGCCTGCCACACTCGGCCCAGGCTATCTGTATAAGCCGGCCCGCCCGCATTCACCAGAATCGCGCCCTGCTGCGCCCCTAGATTCGCGACACAGGCCAGAAGGAAGACGGCGGCTAGAACTGCGGCTTTCGCGTATCTCAAACCTCTTGTGGTATATGCCGAAGTGCGGGTGTCTTTCTCCGCTGGGCGAGGCGCTCTACTCGTGAGGGGGCAAACTCTTCGGTGCAAGTGCGATCGGTAAATGGAAAGCATCGGGAGATGAAACGAGAGGGGAGGGGCCACGGCGATAGAACTGGGAGTTCCGAATCGATCGGTGTCCGGGCGTAGAAATCTTCTCGAGCAATCGGCCGGTCTAAGGGGCCCGCGACAAAGCTCTCCAGTCATCACTAGCATTCCCCCTTGAGTGGACGGGCAGGGCAGGCTCAGCAAACCACTGCGACTTGAGCGCGGCCGAATTCAGCCGCCTACGGGGACCAGAAACAACGAGTGAATTCCAAGAGAGAAGGGGGTTGGCCGGGGCAGACCCGAAGCCAGTTGGGACCTCTAACGCAACAAGATTGTCCACACAGCGGGGACGCTCCTCGGATACGTAGTGCAAGTCCTCCGCCAAATTTTTTCCTGAGAAGCGGCTGGATCAATCTGATTGGAACTGCAAGGGATGGATGCCCTCCACATGATTGCCTCGATGACGCTTCGGCACTGGGCGCCTGTCATTTCTACTCTGGGCCCGACCTTTTTGCTTACTCGGGCGGTGTTTTCCTCATAAGTTGTTCATGACTATGGCGGAAAGTCGAATCACCACCGCTTCACCAGGATCTTCCAGCGGGGAAGGAGCGGCGCGTCCGTCCCCCGGCCCGAGCTTTGTGCCCGGTGTGCCGTGCTCGCGGCGGACGTAGCCCATGCCGATCGCACAGCCCAGGGCAGGGGAGAAGGCCGCGCGCGTGACGTGGCCGACTTCCTTCCCGTCGGCGAGGAGCGGCGTCCCAGCAGCAGGTGGTTCAGTGGCCGCAAACTTCAACCCGACGCGCACGCGATTCACCTGTCCGCGCGAGCGCACCCGCTCGACAATCTCCTGTCCTGTGTAACAGCCCTTTGTATAGTTGATATGCGAGTTTTCGAGGCCCGCTTCGTGGGGAATCTGCTGTTCTCCGAAGTC